>Ga0137403_10003125_pt1 | contig 19961 bp, 19 predicted proteins | sample CZOMad2_1_16fung_FD_122057 | JGI IMG/M metagenome (GOLD analysis project Ga0137403, IMG submission 122057) | Vadose zone soil fungal communities from Angelo Coast Range Reserve, California, USA - CZOMad2_1_16fungal (Hybrid Assembly) | ecosystem: Environmental > Terrestrial > Soil > Vadose zone...
TACGTGCTCGCGATCGTCGAGCTGGACGAGGGCGTGCGCATGATGACGAACGTCGTCGGCTGCGCGCCGGACGCCGTCCGCATCGGCATGCCCGTCCAGGTGGTCTTCGAGGACGTGACGGCGGAGATCACGCTCCCCAAGTTCCGGCCGGCCTCGTGATCCTCGATCTCCACCTGCACTCCGAGCTCTCCGACGACAGCCGGGCGCCGGTCGAGGCGTACCTGAAGCTTCTCCAGCGCAAGCGCGACGAGCGGCCGCTCGACGGCATCGTGCTCACCGAGCATCGCCAGTTCGACCCGACCCGCGGCTACCGCGCGCTCGAGGACCAGTACGGGTTCCTCATTCTCACCGCCGCCGAAGTGGAGACCGACTACGGCCACGTGCTGGTCTACGGCGTGAACGAGGACATCCTTGGGCGCCTCGACTTCCGGAACGTCCACCTTCCGGCGCAGGAGGTGATCACCGAGGTCGGTCGCCTGGGCGGCGTGGCGCTTCCCTGCCATCCGGGACGGCCGACGGTCGGCCTCTGCGCGCACTACGAGACGAAGCCCCCGCTCGAGGGTGTGATCGCGGTCGAGGCGCTGAACGGCGGCAGCAGGAAGGGCGAGGACGCGCGGGTCGAGGGGCTGATCCGCCGCTACGGCTACCGCGCCTATGGCGGCAGCGACTCGCACCTGGTCAGCTTCGTCGGCATCTGCGCGACCGAATTCGAGGCCGAGATCCGCACCATCGACGACCTGGTGCGCGAGCTGAAGGGTGGCCACTACCGCCCGGTCGACTTCCGGCCGCCCCGGCCGGCATAGGCTGACCCTCAAGGTAGGAGCGATCGCACGTACGTCCCTTCCCACTCGGGAAGGAGAGAGGTCCGCACGATGTCGGCTTCGGACAGCACCTGCTCGACCCAATCTGAGAGACCGCGGGTCATCCGTCGAAGGCAACGTGTATCGAGCTCGATCACCCAGTACTCGACGACCCCACGACGGAGGTAGAGGTCGCGCTTCGCCTCCAGGTCACGCCGTCGCGCCTCGATGCCGGTGCTCAGTATCTCGACTACGAGGTTGGGCGCGCCCCGAATCTTCTCCTGCACGATGCCGAGCCGGTCGGCGAGAACCACGGCGACGTCCGGGGCCGACATTGTCCTCACCCTCCTCCTCCCAGAGCACACCGGGCTCGGGCAGAACCTTGCCACCGAGCGCGCTCACCGGGGGGTAGAGCGCGACGACGACCCGTGCGATCGTCTCCTGATGCCGGCTCGACGGTCGCCTCGAGATGAAGAGAACCCCTCCCACCAGCTCGTAGCGTGTGTCCCACTCGTGCGGCAGGCCATCGAGATCACACGCCCGCAGCCGTCGATCGAGCACTGTCGCTCGCTCGGCCATACCGGTGCTCATATCATGCGATGGCCACACGGTCAGCACGCCCGACGGATCGGTTCCGGCCGCGACGGGCGGTCGCGTAGCCCCTCTTTCACTCGACTGCCTGGTGGGGTTTGCTCCTCCGCATGACCCACGAATGGACCCGCGCCGAGTACACGATCAGCACCGACCCGCGCCGGCTCGACCTGGACCTGATCCACGACTTCCTCTCCAGGCGCTCCTACTGGGCCGCCGGCCGCTCGCGCGCGCGCGTGGTTTGCTCGATCGAGCACTCCGTCCCCTTCGGCCTCTACCACGCGAGCGGGCAGGTCGGGTTCGCGCGCGTGGTGACGGACTTCGTCGTGATCGCCTTCCTGGCCCACGTCTTCGTGCTCGAAGCGCACCGCGGCGGGGGCCTCGGCAAATGGCTCGTGGAGACGGTGGTGCGCGCGCCCGAGCTGCAGCGCGTCCGGCGCTGGATGCTCGGCACGCGTGACGCGCACGATCTGTACCGGCGCTTCGGTTTCGCCGAGCCCCCTGCCGGCCTCCTCATGGAGAAGGTCGACCCCGACGCCGACCGCGCCTGACCTTGCGAGGCCCTGGCCGATGGCCTAGCGTCGCGGCGTGCCGCTCGAGATCGACCCGTCCGTCATCGGCCGCGAGTTCGACCACACCCGCCACGGGCCGGTCACCGCAGAGGAGCTGATCGCCTTCGCCCAGGCACTCGGTGAGACCCGTCCCGAGTACACCGAGCCGGGCCCGAGCCTGGTCGGCCACCCCACCTTCTGCGTCCGCTACAAGGGCGATCGGTTCTACCCCGAGAGCATCCCGAGGACGATCAACGTCCGCACCGGCTTAGACGCCGGCAAGGACATCCAGCTCGGGGCCCCGGTCCGCCCGGGTGACACGATCGAGGTGCGCTCGACCCTCCACGAGGTCTACGAGAAGACCGGGCGGACGGGGAGCATGTACTTCGTCGTCATCCGCTTCACCATGACGAACCAGCGGGGCGAGATGCTGGCCGTCGTGGACAATCGGTTCATGCATCGATGACGCGGCGCTTCGAGGACGTCGAGGAGGGCGACGAGCTTCCCACCCGGGAGCTCTTCCTCGCCAAGGACCAGGTGCGGGCCTACGCCCGGGCGGCCAACCAGTGGTCGCCCCGCTTCACCGACGAGGAGGGGGCGCGGCGGGAAGGCCTCCCCGGCATGATCACGCCCGGGAACATGAGCATGGGGCTCCTGACGGCGCTCATCGAGGCCTGGGCCGGCCCCGGCGTGCTCCGCCGCCTGGGGACGACCTTCCGCGGCCTCGTGCTCCCGGGGCGCACCATCCGTCTGTGCGGGACCGTGACCCAGAAGGACGAGCCCGCGCGCACCGTCGAGCTGGACGTCTGGCTCGAGAGCGACGAGGGGGAGCGGCTGGTCATCGGCACGGCCACCGTCGCCCTCGCCTGAGCGAAATCCTCGCCTGCTGCTTGTTCTCCGCCGCGCGGGTGAGTATAGAGCGGTGGGGAGGGGAGAGGCGTGCGCGGAGGGAGGGGCGTTCGGATGGCGGCTCCAGCCATCGAACTCGAGGTCGGCGCCCCGACCAGCGAACCGCTCGAGGCGGAGACCCCCGACGCCCCGCGCGAGGATCCCTTCGGGCTCGACCCGGAGCTCCGCCGGCGCGTGCTGCCCGCCGCTCGCTTCCTGCACGATCGCTACTGGCGCATCGAGGCGACCGGCATCCGCCACGTGCCGACGAGCGGGCCGGCGCTCCTGGTCGCGAATCACTCGGGGGCGATCCCGTTCGACGGGGCGATGATCGTCACCGCGGTCGAGCTGCGCCGCCAGCGCATGCTCCGCTTCCTCTACGATCGCTTCGTCGAGAACCTCACCCCGGTCGCGAGCTTCTACGACAGGATGGGCGGGGCGGTCGCGACACGCGAGAACGCCGTCGCGCTCTTGAAGGCCGGCGAGCTGTTGCTCGTGTTTCCGGAGGGCGTTCCCGGGGTGGCGAAGTCGTTCAGCGATCGCTACCGCTTGCGGTCCTTCAGCCCGGGCTTCGCGCGACTCGCGCTCGCGCTCGACGTGCCGATCGTGCCGGTCGCGGTGGTGGGGGCGGAGGAGATCTACCCCGTCGTGGGGCGGGCGGAGGGAGTGGGGCGCTTCCTGGGCGTGCCCTACGTGCCCGTGACGCCCTTCTTTCCCCTGCTCGGGGTGCTCGGCGCGGTGCCCCTTCCGACCAAGTGGTTCATCCGCTTCGGGAAGCCGATTCGGCTGGAGGGGCAAGAGGGGGAGGCACGATGGCAGCGGGCACGGCACGAGGCGATGCGGGTCCGGCGCACGATCCAGGAGATGGTGGTGCGGCTCAAGCGCCGGCGGAGGTCGGTGTTCTTCGGATGACGCCCGGGGCGCGCAGCGCCGCGCGCACCTACCTCCGCATCGGTGGCGACGTCTTTCCCATCTACGGCGACGCGCTGCGCGGCTGGAGCCCGCGCCCCGACGACTTCCGCGGCCTCACGGCGTGCTCGCCGTACGTGTACGGCTCACTCGACGAGCTGTTCTTTGCGCTGGTGAACCTGTGCGTGGGGCCGTGGGGGGAGGCGTAGGCGCGGGGCGGGCGTCGGCGGGGCGGCGGGGCCGCCATCTCCGCTTCGGCTGCGCCGGCCCGACAAGCATCCCCGAGTGGGCGGACGTGCCGGCGCAGAGGCGCTGCGATGGCGGCCCCGCCGCCCCGCCGCTGCGCGCGACGGTTCCCCAACCGCTATTGCGGGGGCTGGGTGTCTTCGGTGGCCGTTACCTGGGCGATGACGTCGAGTGCGGCCAGGCGGGCCAGGCCGAGGGCGGCTAGCGTGTCGGCGCCGGCGAGGAAGCCCTCGGTGCCCTCGCCGCCCAGGCCGGCGGCGGCGCCACCCGCGGCGTAGAGCCCGGGGATCGGCTGGCCCTGGGCATCGAGGACGCGCGCCGTCGGGTCCACGGCGAGGCCGCCGAGTGAGCGCCAGCGCGCCCCCGTCACGCGAATGGCGTGGAAGGGCGGCTCGAGGGGGCCTGCGAAGCGCTTGCGGCCGAACGGATCGCTCCCCGGCGCGAGGCTCGCGTTGAAGGTCTCGACCGTCAGGCGGAGGCCTTCCGCGTCCAGCTCGAACTGCTTGGCGAGGTCCTCGAGCGTCGCGCCGCGCCGCCCGGTGCGCGGCAGGACGACCCGCGCGAAGAACGGGTCGGCGGCGCGCGCCGCGGCCGCCGTGCGCTCGCCGAAGAGCAGGTAGGCGACGCGCCCCGGCTGCGCGCGCACGATGGTCGCGAGCGGCAGGCTCTCCCCCGTCTCGTCGGCGAAGCGGCGGCCGGCCTGATTCACGAGGACGGCGCCCAGGTCGACGAGCGGCACGCTCGGTACGAGCTGCCCCGGCGTAGCGAGGAAGGGCGTCACCAGGAAGCTCGCGAGCCGCCGCGTCGCCGCGCCGGCCTCGCGCCCGAGGCGGAGGCCGTCGCCAGTGGCGCGCGCGCCGCCCTGAAACGGGAGCGGGGCGACCGCCGGGCAGTGCTCCGCGACCAGCGCGTCGTCGCCGGCGAACCCGCCGCAGGCGAGCAGCACGCGCCCGCCGAGCGCCTGGCCCGCACCGCGCCGGTCGCCGCGCACCGACACGCCACGCACCGCCCCGGAGTCGTCCCGCACCAGCCGCTCGGCCAGGGTGGCGGGGCGCACACTCACGTGCGAGTGGCGGCTCGCCGCCCGCGCGAGGTCGGCGCTCAGGCTGGCGCCCCCGCGCTCGCCCGGCCCGTGCAGGCGCGCGACGGAATGGCCGGCGGCGCCGTGCTGGCGGAACAGCTCGACGTGCGCTCCGCAGCGGTCAGCGAGCCAGGCCACGACGGGCGCGCCCTGGGCGGCGAGCGCCGCCGCCAGCTCGGGCTCGACGTGGTGATGGGTCGCGGCGAGGAGGTCGGCGGCGAGCCGCTCGGGGCCGTCGTCGATGCCGGCGGCCCGCTGCCAGCGGCTCCCCGCGGCGGCGATCATCTCGGCCTCGTTCGCCGCCCCGCCACCCAGCTCCTTGGTGCGCTCGACGACGATCGTGCGGCAGCCGCGGTCCGCGGCCACCACGGCGGCGGCGAGGCCGCCGACGCTCGCACCGACGACCACGAGATCCACCTCTTCGTGCCACGCCCCGCGGGCCATGCGGGCGGCCTTAGCCGGCCAGCCCGCGGCGAGTCAAGGTAAGAGGGCGCGCCGGTGTGGGTAGCGGGCCGCCGCCCGCGCCATTGCAAATGCCACCTCGATGGCGAGAATCGCCCGGTGCTCTGGCGCCGGCTCCAGGGGGGGAGGGCGCGCTGGCTCCTCCGCGTAGCGGTCAGCATCGGGATCGTCACCTACATCCTCGTCGACGTCGACACGGAAGACCTGGTGCGGACGCTCGCGAGCGTGCGCCCGGTGCCGCTCGCCGGGGCGCTCGCACTCTTCCTGACCGGCCAGGTGCTCAGCGCGTACAAGTGGAGCCTGCTCGGCCGCTCGGTCGGCTACGCGCGACCGGTCGGCGAGTACACGCGCTTCTACTTCATCGGCATGTTCTTCAACCTCTTCGGGCCGAGCACGATCGGCGGCGACGTCGTGCGCGCCCTCTACCTCGCGGAGGGACATCGGCCCGGCATCGCGATCAACTCCGTGGTCTTCGACCGGGTGAGCGGTCTCGTGCTCCTGATGGCGCTCGGGGCGGCGGCCTTGATCGCCTTTCCGCAGTACGGGCTCCCGTGGCCGCTCACCGCCTCGCTGGTGGCCGGGGGTCTCGTCCTCGTGCTCGGCTGGTGGATGTGCCCTCGCCTGGTACGCCTGCTCCCCGCCGGCAACCGGTTCCGGCGCCAGGTGGAGACGGAGCTCGGGCCGTTCTGGCGCGACCGCGTGCTGCTCGTCCGCGTGGCGGTCGCGTCGCTCGCCTTCCACCTGACCCAGGTCGGCGTGCAGTACGTCCTCGCGCGCGCCGCGGGGGTCGCGCTGCCCTTCTCCTACTGTCTCGTCTATCACCCCGTGATCAGCCTGATGACGGCGCTCCCGCTGAGCGTGGCCGGGCTCGGCGTGCGCGAGGGCGGGTATCTCTACTTCCTGACCCGCATCGACGTGGACGACTCGATCGCCGTGACGCTCGGGCTCCTCTGGTTCGCCCTGACGGTGTTGGCCGGGCTGGTCGGCGGGGCGCTCTTCGTCGCCTCCGGCGCCGCGCTGCCGCGCGTGCACCCGCAGCCGGCGGCGCCGGCGGACGTGATCGCCGACCCGAGACTGCGTCTCGGGTCGGGACGGACAGCGAGCATGCCGCCCGGTGAGTAGGGCCCACGGCGTGCCGCGGCCGGCAAAGCCGGCGCGGCAGACTTGCCGGAGCGTGAGCGCGTCACCGTGAGGCGACCCGTGCGGCGTGACGCATGATGGCTGCGCGGGGCCTCGACGCTTGCCCCGCCGGCTTAGCCGGCCGCGGCACGACCTGCGCACGACCCACGAACGCCACACGCTCGCCCTCCGTTCCGACCCGAGACAAGGTCTCGGGTCGGTCTAGAGACGTGCGGCACGCGCGCGGGGCCGAATAGCGCAGCGGGGAGGCGGGGGCGCCGTCGGAGCGCCTATGAGTATCCATGGCCCTTTACGGCCACCCAGAGCTGATGGAAATTCCCCCCGCCGTCCGGCGACGTCGATGCGCCTTGGTGCCAGCGCGCCCGTCTATGAGTAAGACGCGGGAGCCTCGGGTACTCAGAACTGTTGCTACGAGCACGAACCTCAGACTCCATGATGAGAGGCTCCTCCGGACGGCCGAAGGGAGGAGCATGGATACGCTGATCGAACGATGTGCCGGGCTCGATGTGCACAAGGAGACGGTGGTCGCCTGCGTGCGGGTGCCGACGCGCGGCGGCGGCCGAGAGCAGTGCGTGCAGACGTTCGGCACGACGACGGCGCAGCTGCTCGCGCTGCGCGATTGGCTGGTGGCCCACGGGGTCACGCGGGTGGGCATGGAATCGACCGGCGTCTACTGGAAGCCGGTCTACTACGTGCTCGAGGACGCGGTGGAGTGCTGGCTGCTCAATGCGCGCCACCTCCGCAACGTCCCCGGGCGGAAGACCGATGTCGCGGATGCGGCCTGGATCTGCCAGCTCGTGGAGCATGGGCTAGTGCGGCCCTCCTTCGTGCCGCCCAAGCCGATCCGGGAGCTGCGCAACCTGACGCGCTACCGCAAGGCCCAGATCGAAGAACGGACGCGGGAAGCGCAGCGTCTCGACAAGGTCCTCCAGGACGCGGGGATCAAGCTCTCGTCGGTCGCCTCCGATGTGCTCGGCGTGTCCGCGCGCGCGATGCTGCGCGCGCTGGTGGCCGGGACCCGGGACCCCGAGCTCCTCGCCGAGCTGGCGCGCGGCACGCTGCGCAAGAAGATTCCCGCCCTGCGCGAGGCGCTGCACGGGCGCTTCGGTCCGCACCATGCCCTGCTGGTGGGAACGATTTTGGCGAAGCTGGAGTTTCTCGACGAGGCGCTGGCCCAGCTCTCGGCCGAGATCGCGCAGGTGATTGCCCCTTTTACGGCGGAGGCGGTGCTCCTACGGACGATCCCGGGAGTTGACCGCCGCACCGCCGAAGCCCTCATTGCCGAGATCGGCGTCGACATGACCCGCTTCGGCGCGGCGGGGCGGCTGGCCTCGTGGGCCGGCTGGTGCCCGGGCAACCACGAGTCCGCGGGCCGCCAGGGGTCGGGCAAGACCCGCAAAGGCTCGAAGTGGCTCCGCACCTATCTCACGGAGGCGGCCAAAGCCGCCGCCGGGGCCAAGGGCACCTACCTCGCCGCCCAATATGCCCGCCTCCGGGGTCGCCGTGGGTCCGCGCGCGCGACAGTCGCGGTCGGACACTCGATCCTGGTCGCCGCCTATTACATCCTCGACCGCCACCAGCCGTACCGCGACCTCGGTCCCGACTATTTCCGGCGCCGCCACTCCCGCGAGCATCAGATGCGGCGCCTCGTCCGTCAGATTGAGGCGTTGGGTTTTCGCGTCACCCTTGAGGAGGCCGCCTAAACCACCCCCCTATTTCCACCTCAGGCGCCGCACGGGTCGGTCGCTCCCGGACCCGTGTCCCACGGCGCCGAATCGAAGCGGAGACGGTGCCCCCGCTCCCGTGCACGGCAGTCTCGGATCACGCTCTTAGTGCGCCGCGGCCGCGATCTCCTCGACCTGCAGCGGCACCGCCGCCGCCACGCGACCATCCACCAGCACGTCGAAGCGGTAGCGCCCGGGACGCTCGAACTGCACGTGGTTGAGGGTCAGCAGGTGGTCCATGCGGATCGCGTCCCCGAGCCCGTGCGGCTGCACGGTGAGCGCCCCCGGCAGCCGGAAGAGGATGCTGCCATCGCCCGCGACCAGCTGGATCTCCACCTGCCGCGTGCTGCCCGCCTCCTGGGCCGCCGCCTCGAAGCGGATCACGAGCTGCATCTGCGGGTGCGTGGTGGGAAAGCTGCGCGCGAAGAGCGTGTCGAAGATGCCGAGGAGGTTGAGCTTGCCCTCGCGCGAGACGTTCGCCCCGTCGGCGAGGAGGGCGAGCTTCACCTCCATCCGCTAACGGCGGCGCTCGCGGCGCGGCTCGAGCGCGCGCTCCACGCGCCCCGGGCGGCGGCGCTCGGGGGCCGAGACCAGCCGCGCCAGCGCGCGCCCGAGCGGCTGGCGCGCCACACCGCGCTCGGTCACGATCGCGGTCACCAGCTCGGCGGGCGTCACGTCGAAGGCCGGGTTCGCCACGCGCACGCCGCTCGGCGCGATCTGCCGGTCGTAGACGTGCGTCACCTCGCGCGCCGCCCGCTCCTCGATCGGGATGTGCGTGCCGTCCGGGCAGGCGAAGTCGATGGAGGAGATGGGCGCGGCCACATAGAACGGGATCGAGTGCCGGTTGGCGAGCACGGCGAGCGTGTAGGTGCCGATCTTGTTCGCCACGTCGCCGTTGGCCGCGGTGCGGTCGGTGCCGACGATGACGCAGCTCACCCGCCCGCGCTGCATCAAGTGGCCCGCCATGTTGTCGGTCACGAGGGTCACCGGGATGCGGTCCTTCTTGAGCTCCCACGCGGTCAGCCGCGCGCCCTGCAGGAAGGGCCGCGTCTCGCACGCGATGACCGAGACCCGCTTGCCCGCCTCGATCGCGGCGCGCACGATGCCGAGCGCCGTACCGTAGCCGGCGGTGGCGAGCGCGCCCGCGTTGCAGTGGGTCAGGACCGTCGCCCCGTCCTCGACGAGCGCCGCGCCGTGCGCCCCGAGGCGGCGGTTGGCCGCCACGTCCTCGTCGTGGATGGCGAGCGCCTCGCGCTCGAGCAGCGTGCGCAGCGTGTCGGGGGAGCGGGTGCGGTTGCGCACGAAGACCCGCCGCATGCGCTCGATCGCCCAGAAGAGGTTGACGGCCGTCGGCCGCGTGGCCGCGAAGCTCCGGCACAGGCGATCGAAGGCGCGCCCGAGGTCACCGCGCAGCGTGCGCGCACCGAGCGCGATCCCCATGGCGGCGGCCACGCCGATCGCCGGGGCGCCGCGGACCACCATGTCCTTGATGGCGCGCGCCACCTCGCGGTGGTCGCCGTAGACGCGGTAGACCTCGCGCGTGGGGAGGAGACGCTGGTCGAGCATGACCACGCGTCCGCTGCGCCACTCGATGGTCCTGACCGGCATGGCCCCTCCGAGGGAGCATACCCGAATCGCGCGCGGCGCGACACCCTTGACCCCGCGCCCGGGGCACCGTTATCGTCCGCGCCCGCCGTGAGCGACTTCAGCCAATCCTATTCGGTCGAGATCGCGGGCTCGCTCGAGGACTGCTTCGCGGTGCTCACCGACTTCGAGGCCTACCCATCGTGGTCGGGCCCGGTGACCGAGTGCCGCGTGCTCGAGCAGCACCCCGACGGGCTTCCCAAGCGGGTCGTCTTCAGCCTCGACATGACCCTCAAGACGATCCGTTACACGCTCGACTACGAGTACGAGCCGCCTCGCGGCGGGCGCTGGCACCTGGTCGAGAGCCCCGACGTGAAGGACGTGCACGGCTCCTACCTGTTCGAGCCGGCCGGCAAGCGCACCCGGGCCACCTGCACGCAGACCATCGAGATCGGCTTCTGGGTCCCGGGCTTCCTCCGCGCCCCGCTCGAGCAGAAGGCGCTGCGCGACTCGGTCGAGGAGTTCAAGAAGGCGGTCGAGGCACGCGCCCGCAAGCAGGCGCCCCGCGCCTGACGCACCGCGCCCGCCTGCGGTGACGCCCCGCCGGCTTCGTGCTACAGCCCCTCCCCCGGAGGCCACATGAACTACATCCAGCACAATCCGCTCCCCATCCCCGACGTCGGCCCGAGCGAGCGCGTCCCGGTCAGCATGGACACCATCTTCGACTGGGAGTACGCGCTCCGACGCCAGAACCTCCTCGCGCTCTACGAGAAGGGTAAGGCGAGCAGCTGGAACGCGAGCGACCTCGCCTGGGAGACCGAGGTCGACTTCGCGAAGAAGACGCGCGACATGCTCGGCGCCGGGGCGGGCGAGATCTTCAACCAGCTCCTGAACCCGCCCCACAAGCTCGAGCCCGAGGTGTCGGTGGAGCTCAACCTCAACATCACCGCCTGGATGCTCTCCCAGTTCCTGCACGGCGAGCAGGGCGCGCTCCTCGCCACCGCCAAGATCGTGCAGGGCGTCCCCTGGGAGGAGGCCAAGTGGTACGCCGCCAACCAGGTGGCGGACGAGGCGCGCCACGTCGAGGTCTACCATCGCTACTTGACCGAGAAGCTCGGGCGCTCCTTCGGCGTGAACCGCCACCTGCGCACGCTGCTCGACCAGATCATCTGCGACTCGCGCTGGGACATGACCTACCTCGGCATGCAGATCATCGTGGAGGGTCTCGCGCTCGCCGCCTTCAGCCTGATCAAGCTCCAGTGGCCCGACGAGCCGCTCATCCAGGACATCACGGCGCGCATCATGGGCGACGAGGCGCGCCACGTGGCCTTCGGCGTCCTCTCGCTCGAGCACCTCTACACGCAGGAGCTGAGCGGGGCGGAGCTGAAGGAGCGCGAGGACTTCGTCATCGAGGCGACGCACCTCATGCGCGAGCGCCTCCTCATGGAGGACGTCTACGAGCGCACCGGCCTCGACGTGAAGGTGTGGGTCCCCTGGTCGATCGAGACGCCCTACATGCGGGGCTTTCGCCAGATGCTGTTCTCGAAGATCGTGCCCAATTTGAAGCGCCTCGGGCTCCTGACGCCGCGCGTGCGCGCCGCCTACCAGAAGCTCGATCTCCTCCGCTTCGAGCACCTGAAGGACTCGAGCGAGGAGCCCGAGGTGATGGCGCCCGCCGAGCTGATCGAGGTGATGTCGCAGATCCGCCAGGGCACGCCCGCGAGCTGAGTCGGACGGGCGAAGAGACCGCCGCGCCCGCGCTCAGCGGGCGAAGGTGACGGTCACCCGACGGAGCCGGTGGAGCTCGGCGCGCAGCGCGTGCAAGCTGCGAAGCGCCTGGCGGCCGCGGTGCATGGCCTCCTCGGCGGCGTCGGGGGTGACCTCGGCCCGCACCTCGGCGCGGGAGAATTCGCCGAGCAGCCGGGCGAGCCGCGGGCGCACGCGGCGCAGGCGGGTGAGCGCGATCCGCGCGCGCAGGCGGAGCGGCGTCTCGAAGGGTCCCGCCTGCGCGTCGACACCGCTCCCCTCCTTGCCGGCCAGCGCGCGGGCAGCCGCCGTCACCCGCGCGTCGATGGCCGCGAGCCTCCCCGCGAGGTCCCGCGGCGCGTCCGGCCCGAGGAGGGCGGCGATCCCCCGCACCAGGCTCGCGAGCGCGAGCGCCTGGCGGTAGACGTCGCGGACCGCGACGCAGCTCCTGGGATCGACGACCGCCTGGTGGGCACACTCGTCGCCATGGCACTGGTCCACCGTGCACGCGTCGCCGTCCTCGGAGCACTCCTGTCCCTCGCTCCTCGCCGCCCCGCCCACACACCCCGCGCCGTCGTGATCGGGCCGCTCCGGAGCGCACATGGCGTCCGAGCACTCGCCGGCCCGGACGCAGCGGCTGTCCACCGGAACATGGACGCAGCCGCCGGCGATGCACACGTCGTCGGTGCACGTGACCCCGTCGTCGGGGCAGGTGAGCGGGACGCCGACGCACTGCCCGGCGTCGCAGTGATCGCCCACCGTGCACGCGTTGCCGTCATCACACGGAGCCCCGACGAGCGGCGTGTGCACGCACCCGCCGAGCTGGCAGAAGTCGGCCGTGCAGGGGTTCCCGTCGTCGCAGCCGACGGGGGTGCCGAGGACGCAGAGGTCGGGCAGCGCCACTGCAGGGCCGGCGAGGGCGGCGACGAGGAGCAGAGCCGCGCGCAGTTGCATATCTCCTCCGGGTTAGCATCGCGGCGCCGGTGTGCCTCTCCCCTCCCTCTCGCGCCTCGGCTCACGCCTCGCAGGATGCGGAATGCCTTGCGAGATGCCGGCGTCGAACTCGCGGCGACCGAGGGTTCGCCTTTTGAGGGACCGCGGTCTTGATCGGCGTGCTGCATCCGGAGACAAGGGCATGATGGGCAGCCACCGTGGCAAGGCTGCTGGTCCGGCTGCCAGGAAGCGGGGCGCGAAGCGCGCACCCGAAGCGATGAGCACACGCCCCGGTCTCCCCGGGCGGGCGCCTTCGCGTGGCCGCGGTCGCAGGCGCGCGGCGAGACCGTGTTGATCTCACTCGCCCTGGGCACGATCGGGCGCTCATGCGCGCCGGGAAGTTCGGAGCGGCCGCGGCACGCTATCGGAAGCTGGTGGCGTTGCGGCCGAATTCAGCCGAGGACCACAATCACCTCGCGGAGGCCTTGCTCGACGCTCCGGCAAGTCTGCCGCGCCGGCTCCGCCGGCCGCGGCACGCCGTGGGCCCTACCCACCGGGCGGCATTCTCGCTGTCTGTCCCCGACGTCTCGGGTCGGCGGTCCTAGCCCGCCTCGCGCTCGGCGGCGGCCGCGGGCAGCCCCGGGCGCTCGAGCCAGCGTGTGACGAGCGCGATCGACCACAGACGCGCCGAGTGATCGCGGGCGCCGCTCCGGTGCTCCTTCAGGAGACGCACGACCATCTCGCGCCGGAAGAAGCCGTGGGCGGCGAGGCGCGCGGGGGTGAGCGCCTCGTCGAGCCAGGCCGACCAGGCGTGCGGCGGCGGCACCGGAGTTGCGTGCGGGGCACGGAGCGTCGCGGGGGGCAGGAGCTCGGCCAGCGCGCCGCGCAGGAGGAGCTGGCGCTCGGTCGCGTTGCCCCGCAGCGCCGGCGGCACGCTCGCGACGAACTGCGCGATCCGGTGGTCGGCGAGCGGCAGCCGGAGGTCGAGCCCGGCCGCGGCGGCGCTGGCGGCCGTCGCGCGCGCGGGCAGGCGGAAGGTCAGCTCCGCGTAGTGGATCGCGTCGGCCGGGTCGGTGCCGCCGGCCGACGCGGCCTCCGCGAAGAGCCCGCCCAGGGTGTCCCACGGGCGCGCCTCCCCGAGGACGGCGAGCGTCTCCGGCGTGAAGAGCGCCTCGCGCTCCTCGGGGAGCACATGGCTCACCGCGCGCGCGTACATCTCGAGGGGGGAGAGCCGCTCGGCCTCGACCAGGCGGCGCAGGCGCGCGGCGTGGCCCGCGGGCACCAGACGGGCCCAGAGCTGCGCGCCCTCGCGCGCGAGCGCGGGCAGCGCGCGATAGCGGCGGATGCGCTCCATCGCCCGCACGGGCGGCGAGCCGCCGAAGATCTCCTCGCCTCCCACGCCGGCCAGGAGGACGTCGACCTCGCCTCGCGCGCGCGTCGCCGCGAGCTGGAGCGCGGCCACCTCGGGCCCCCCCACTGGACCGCCGTGGGCGGCGAGCAGCCGATCGAGCGCGGCCGTCCAGTCGGGCGACGCGCTCACCGTCGCGTGCTCGACGCCGGCGCGGGCCGCGTGCTCGGCCGCCGCGCCGAGCTCCGCGTCGCCGTCCGCGAAGGCCGCCGTGTACGCGCGCGCAGGCAGGCGGTGATCCGCCGCCGCGAGCGCGAGGAGGGCCGCCGCGTCGAGCCCGCCGGAGAGCAGAAGGCCGCTCACCATCCCTGCCTGGCGGAGCCGGAGCGCATCGAGCAGTTGCTCGCGGATCAGGCGCGGCAGATCGGCGCGCGTCATGCGGCGCTCGGGGAAAGTGAGCTGCCAGTAGCGCTGCGTGCGCAGCCGGCCGTCCTCCCAGAGCGCCATCTCCCCGGGACCGAGCTGGCGGATGCCCGCGTAGACGGTGGACGGCGGCGGCACGAAGCCGAAGGTCACGAACGCCTCGAGCGCCGCCGGATCCCAGGTCCCGGCGAGCGCGGGCAGCGCCACGAGCGCCAGCAGGCTGGAGGCCGCGGCCAGCCGCCGGCCGTCGGCCGCGTAGAAGAGGGGCACGAGGCCGAGCTGGTCGCGCGCGAGCAGCAGCCGCTGGAGCCGCTCGTCCCAGAGCGCCACCGCGAACGCGCCGCGCAGCGCCTTCACGCACTGCACGCCGCGCTCCTCGTAGAGGTGGACCACCACCTCCGCGTCGTCGCGGCTCGCGAGCGCGTGGCGGCCCGCGAGCCCGGTGCGCAGCTGGCGGGCATTGTAGATGTCGCCCGCGAGTACGGCGTAGACGGTGTGCCGCTCGTTGGTCGCCACCGCGAGCGGCGGCCCGGCGTGCGCCAGCACGAGCGGACGGCCCGCCGCGTCCGCGCCCGACCACGCCGCCGCGGGGACGGAGACGTCGCCCCAGTCCGAGAACGCCCGCAGGCCGCGCATCAGAGCCGGTGCGCCACGATCTCCACGTCGCCCTGAACGACGGTCATGCGGTACTCCACGCCGCCCGTGCTGAGCCGCGCGTGCAGGCGGAAGGCGTCGTGCTCGAAGTGGACCGCGGTCGGGCCGTCGGCACGCGGCACGAGGGCGTAGCCGAAGACGAACGGCAGGCGGACCGACGCCGCGAGCGAGATCACCGGCGCCGGCCGCCGCTCGCCGTGGCGTGCCGCGTACCAGCCCTGCGGGGCGGGCGTCTCGACGCCGCCCGTCATGCGGATCTCGCCCACCCCGGCGGGCACGATCTCGACCGCGGCAGCGTCCGAGCGCGAGGCCACGAACGCCGGGTGGCCGTGGCAGGCCGCCACCAGCCGGACCTCGGGGTGGAAGTGGATGAAGGACTCGACGTCCCACTGCCCGCTGCCGAGGAGCTCGTCGCACACCAGCCAGAACCGACCCGGGAGGCAGAACACGCGCCGGCGATGGCTCAAACGGAGGTCGAGGGCGAGCCGCGCGAAGCCGTCGTGCGTCCCGGAAAAGTAGAGCAGGCCGTCGCGCGCCACCCAGTGCACGTCCGAGACCGCGGGCACGCGCCCGTTGGCGCGCTGCTCGGCGCCGGCGACGCTCACCACGTTGTGGGCGCGCGTGCTGCGGAAGTACTCCGCCCACGGCGCCGGCTGCTCGCCCGGGGCCCCGGCATCGACGACGATCCGCATGCCGCCCACCGAGAGCTCGTAGCCGAAGGCGCCGTCGTGCCCGTCGGCGGGCGGACTCTCGCCGTCGAGGAGGAGCACGTCGCCCGGCCCGCCGGGCAGGACGTAGAAGCCCGTGCGCCGGAGCGCGCGCGCTTCCACCCCCTCGCGGCGGCGCGGGAGGTGCGCGTGCGTGCGGCGGCCCGCGTCGCCCACTACGAGGAGGGGCCAGACGCCGGGCAGGTCGCCGGGCGGCGCCAGCTCGGGCTCGTGCAGCGCGATGGCCGCGGTCGCGAGCAGCTCGCGGGCGGGCCGCGCCACCCCGAGTGCCGCGCCGTGGAAGAGCGGAACCTCGCCGTCCGGATGGAGGAGGCGGGCGAGGAAGTCGGCCATGGCCTTCACGCGCTTGCGCGCCCAGAGCGGCACGTCGTCGTTGGCCGCGAGCAGGATGGCGATCACCTCCAGGTAATCGGCGAGCACGAGGCCGTGCACGACCGGGCTCCGGCTGCGGTGGCCGCCGTCCTCGTTCACCTGCTCGCGGAGCTGGTTCCACAGGATCGCCGCGCCCGCCTCGAGCCAGCCGCGCGCCTCCGTGCCGTCGAAGAAGCGGCCGGCCATGAAGAGGGCGCGGCCGGCGCCGATCAGGCGATGGTCGGCAGGCTGGTCCCCGACCGCGGCCGCCAGCGCCATGGCCTGCGCCTGGAGGCTCTCGAGCGCCGCCCGCCGCTGCGCCGGATCGGCCCGCAGCTCCGCGGCGAAGAAGGCGTGCAGGTAGAGGAGGTTCGGGATGCGCCGCGCGAGGGCAGGCAGCTCCCACGCCACGCCGGGGGCTTCACCCGCGCCCGCGATCCACTCGCGCACGAGCGCCGCCGCCACGTCGTACCAGCGCCGGCGGACGTCGACGCTGGGGGCGAGCGCCGCAGCCACTCCGAGCGGCAGCAGGTCGTCGAGGCTGTTCAGCGAGACCAGCCAGGCGTGCGAGAGCCCGGCCGGGCTCCAGTCGATGCGCCCGGGGAAGCCGAGGGTGCGTCCGAGATGCGTGAAGCGCCGCCCGCGCACGGCCTCGGCCCGCTCGAGGAGCGGCTTCGCCGCCGCCAGGTGCTGGCGCCCGAGGACCGCCAGGCCGGGCAGGAAGGTCTGCCCGTAGCGAACGTGCGGCTCGGGCTTCTTCGTCCACCCCGGGGCCGAGAAGAGCGAGCGCAGCCGCCCCGGGATGCCCGACGGCCGGAGCGCAGGCCGGTGAGCGCGCCGCGTGACGCGCGCCGATTCCAGATCCACCACGACCCCCACCTCCCCCCGTCCGCGCCCGTCTACTGTAGCAGCCGGCGACCGAAGGTCAACGGCCGGCGGGCCCGGCGCGACCCGGGTGCGTCCGCCCTCACGCAGCGTCCGAGTCCCGCTCCCTGTTCCCGCCGCGCGCGCCACTCCGCCGTGCGGGCACGCGCGCCCACGTGTCGCGGGCGATGTCGCGCAGCGAGCGCACGACGACCAAGACCGCGCCGAGTGCCACGAACGCCACCACGACGGGGACCGAGATGGCCCCCGCAGCGATACGCGGAACGGCCCGCCACGGGCGCCAGCCCTCACCACCGTCCCTGACCATTGCGCCCTCCCGGGTTAGAAGGTTGCCGAACAGCGTCTTTTACTCCTGTCCCTTCCTCCCGAGCAAGGCGTGGGGTTGCGGGCGTCCGGCGCTCTCGTCGCCGTCTTGCGCTGGCGATCGCTCGGCTCTACAAGCCGGACCCTTCCATGTCCCCGCTGCATGACGTGCGCCGCCGCCCGGTGCGGAGCGCGCTCACCGCCGCCGGGATTGCGATCGGAGTGACGGCGCTCGTCCTCCTCGGCGCGCTCGCCGAGAAGCTCGGCCGTCTGGTCGAGGGCGGGCGTGACTTCGCCACCGGACAGATCACGGTGAGCGGCTCCGGCACGGGCGCGGTGACCGGCATGACGCGCGGGGGCCTCCTCTCCCGCGAGCAGCTCGCCGCGCTGGGGGCCGTCCCGGGGGTGGCGCTGGTTGCGCCGGTCGTGATGTTCCCGGTGTCGGATACCCCAGCCACCCTCCCCTTCACGCTCGCGCCGCTCGTCTTCGGGGTCGACCTGGCGGCCCTCGAGCGCAACCGGCGGAGCCCGCCACCCCGCGTGCGGAGCGGCCGCCTCGTCCCCACGCCGGGCAGCGACGAGGTCGTGCTCGGAAGCCAGGTGGCGCGCCACTTCCGCGTCGACACGGACGCGACGATCGCGATCCGGGGGAAGACGTTCCGGGTAGCCGGTGTGCTCGAGCCGACGCTCACCGGCCCCGACAGCTTCGTCTTCATGCCCTTCGCGACCGCGGAGAGCCTGCTCGTCGAGAGCGAGCCGCTGCTCCGCCGGCTGGCCATGGTGCCGGGCTCGACGCTGCTCCCGATCGCGACGGCGGCGGCCGTCTTCTGGGCCGACGGCGAGGATCCGGAGGCGGTGGCGGCGCGCATCCGCGAGCGCGTCGACCACCTCTCGGTCGTGTCGCCCGCCGATGCGGCCAAGCAGCTCGACCGATCGCTCGTGGTCCTGAACAGCGTCATCGTGGGGAGCGCGCTGGTGGCGCTCGTCGTCGCCTCGCTGGCGGTCACGAACACCATGTTCACGGCGGTGGTGGAGCGGCGGCGCGAGATCGGGCTCCGCCGCGTGGTCGGGGCCACGCGGCGGCAGGTGGTGGGCTGGCTGGTCGCCGAGGCGGCGAGCCTCGGCATCGCGGGCAGCCTGCTCGGTCTCGTCGCCGGCGCCCTCGCAGTCGCCGGCCTGAACGCGGCGGCGGAACGCCTGGGGTCGCCCGTCTTCCTCGTGACGCCGCGTCTCGCGATCCTGGCCGGCGTGCTGCCCGCGGCGCTCGCGGCGCTGGCCGGGCTCTGGCCGGCCTGGCGCGCGGCCCGCCTACCCCCGACCGACGCCATCCGCTACGCCTGAATAGCGAGGGAGGCCGAGCGCGGAAGCGCTCATCTCGGCCGACGGGGTCTGGGGGCATCGGAGCAGCGGAGCGCGCGACAGCGCGCGAGCAGCGGCGGACGGGCCCCTAGATTCAGCTAGCCGGCTCGCTCGGGCCGGCCGGGCCGCCGGGGCGCGGGCCGGCCTCGGGGCGCGGCCCGCGACTGCGCCGCCGGCGGCGGCGACGGCGGCGGTGCGACCCGGGCGGCCGCGGGGAATCGCCCACCGGCGCAGTCGCGGCGCCGGGCGGCGGCGGCAGGCCGGGTGCGCCCAGCTCGGCCGCGAGGTCGTCGGCCGCCGGGTCGAGCGGCGGGAGCGCGAAGGCCGGTGCGGCTGGAGGAGCGGCCGCAGCCTCGGGCGCCACCATCGGACCCGGCGGGGCGCCGAAGCCCTGACGCCCGTGCCCCCGGCGCCGCCGGCGGCGCCGGCGCCGATCGGCGCCATCGGGCGCGACGGCGGGCGTCGCACCCGCGCCCCCGCCCTGGGCGCTCGCGGCGGCGTCCGGTCGCGGCCCCCGCCACGGGCGGCGGTCGCGGTGGTGGCGGCGATCGCCGCCGCGCCGTCCGGGAAACCGCTCCGGTGCGGCCACGCCGCTCGCGCGGCAGAGGTCACAGCGGCCGCACGGGGTGGTGTCCTCGTCGCCGAAGTAGCGCCGGAGCGCGACGCTCCGGCACCCGGGCTCGTTGGCGTACTCGACCACGGCGCGCAGACGCCGCGCGTCCTCGCGGCGCAGGATCTCGAAGCGGCTCCGCAGGCTCTCCACCCGCTCGACCAGCGTGTCGAGCGGCACGGTCGGATGGATGCGGCCCTCCCCTACGCGCTCGCACACGCCCGCCTCGACCAGGGTCGTCACCAGCGAGGTGGCGGCGCGCTGCGAGACGCCCGCTGACAGAGCCAGCTCTTCTATATTGGCGTCGCGCTCCTCGCCCGCCCAGGCCGCCAGCGCGCGCCCGAAGCGCCCGAGGAGCGCGGGCGAGAGGCGCGAGAGCGCGAGGAGATGCTCCTGGATCTCGAGGTCGCTCTCGTCGAAGAGGAGGATGCAGCGCGCGCCGTAGCCGTCGCGCCCCGCGCGTCCGGCCTCCTGCAGGTACCGCTCGAGCGAGGCCGGCGCCTGGTAGTGGACGATGTAGCGGATGTCCGGCTTGTCGATGCCGAGGCCGAAGGCACTGGTCGCCACCATGACGATCCGCTTGCCCTTCTTCATGAAGCGCGCCTGGTGCTCGGTGCGCTCCTTGTCGGTCATCTTGCCATGGTA
>Ga0137403_10003126_pt1 | contig 19960 bp, 13 predicted proteins | sample CZOMad2_1_16fung_FD_122057 | JGI IMG/M metagenome (GOLD analysis project Ga0137403, IMG submission 122057) | Vadose zone soil fungal communities from Angelo Coast Range Reserve, California, USA - CZOMad2_1_16fungal (Hybrid Assembly) | ecosystem: Environmental > Terrestrial > Soil > Vadose zone...
GCAGTTGGCTTTCGCTGGATAGCCATAAAGTCTTCGACACGGAAGACACTGCTGACCCCTGGGATGGCCAGGATCTTGTCGATGTAGGCTGGACAATCTCCTCTATTTTCGTGTGTATACGTAATCGCGACCCCTTTGGCCAGCCTCTCGTCCAAATTCAATTTCATGCTGTTTGGATTTGGTGTGGTTTCAATGGATAGTAACTTCACTTTTGCTCTCCCGGCGCTCTACCTATGCACAACTGTCCATGTGTGTGAAATTTGTCCTCATTTTAGCACTCGGCTCTTTACCATCGTAACTTGCGGACTCTTCCCAACACACGGGAACTGCTCGTTACCGTGACGAGCCTTTGGCCAAATAACAAAAGGCCGCCAAGAGGCGGCCCCGAGTTCAACAGTATTTCAGCAATTTGTTAGTTAGGCATTGCGAAGACATCGTCGCCGAGCGCCTGGTTAAGTTTTGCGTCTTTGACGCTGTACTCGGCAAAGAAGGCGCCCTGCGGCATTTCCAGTCGCTGCGTGAAGCTGAACGGCACAAGCACGCCGTCAATCTCTTTGAATTTCTTGTTCTCGGTGCCGAACGTGTAACCATTGTAAGGAATCAAGAATGTCATCACGCGGCCGGTAGCCGTATCGATGTAAAAGTCGGTGACGTTGCCGTCGGCGTCTGAAATACGAAACGCGCGTTGCTTTTTCTTGTCCGGTAGCGCGCTCACGGTGTATCCCGGCTGATCGAACTTCGCCAGCAGAGGTAAACCAAACTTGCTGGCGGGCGGCATATCAACTCCGGGAAGCGAACTGTACGATCGCTGCCCATCATAGATTTGCTTGAAGCTGACCGCTGGACGCGCATCAATCTCCAGCCGAACTTTGTCTCCCGCAACCACCCAAACAAATCCCCCCGGAATCGACTGGGTCGAATTCGGCGCGTAGAGATTCACCGAACCTCTGAGCACCATGCTCTTGAGCGATCTATACTTTTCTCCGCCTTGTGCCGCCAGGGCAGCGCGCGCCAGATCGAGCGGTGAAGTTGTCGCGGTTATCGCCGTCGCCGGCGTCGCGTCCTTGACGGCATCAGATACTGCTTTTGCATTCGTCACTCCCTGAGCGTAAGCGCTCGCCGAGACAGACAGTGCCAGAGCGAGCAAGGAGAGCGACTGGAGAAGAGTTTTCTTCATGACATCATTCCTTTTCGGTTTTAACTGCGACCACAGTTGAGAAGCGGAAAAGTAATAGCTGACGCAACTTGCTTCCGATTCGAAACTCGACCGCACGCGTTTAGAAATTGAACCGCACTTGCGCGGTAACCTTGCGGTTGCCGGCGCCGCTGCTGCCACCTGCTCCACCGCCACCACCACCACCAGGGCCGAAGCCGCCAAAGCCACCGTTCAGGGAAAGACTTTGACCAAAGAACGGAGACGACAGGTTACCGACGGGTGGCGACAGGTTTACGTGGTTGAACAGGTTCTGAAAATTCAACGAAAACTGCATGCTATAGCGCTTGGCTTCGGCGCCTCCGCCTGGAGGACCGCCAATGCCCGCGATACCGCCTCCGCCACCACCGCCGCGGCCGCCACCGCCACCGCCTCCAGCGCCACCACCGGGGATACCGCCTCCGCCACCACCAGGGATTCGGGGGGTCGTCCCGCCTTGTCCACCCCGGCTGCCGCCGCCACGCCCGCCCGCCTGCCCCTGCCCTTCTCGGCTGGTCGCAGCAGAAGCGGAACGGATCGCGCCAAAGTTCCAAGTCTTGCTGATGCGCATATTGACCGAGACGAACCCTGGCCCTTCGCCAAAATTGCGCGGGATCAATGCTTCTCCGGGGGCCGGCCGCAAGTTAAAGTTTCCAAATGGTGTGCAGACGATGTTTACCGGCAGGTTGTTGCAATCAACGCCCGCAGGTGCGAAGGATGGACGCTCAGTGAAGAGGCGGTCACCATTCGTGTCCGCTCCGGTAGTGATATTGAAGGGTCTTCCCGACGTCGCTACGATGAATGGATTCAAGCTCACCTGCCACCACGGCAAATTGAGCGTACCTGCGAAGGTAAAGCGATGCCGCACATCAAAAGCGGCACGACCAAACTCTCCTGTTAGATCATAAGAGTTGGCCGGAAAAAGCGAACCGCCCTGGCCGTCAGTATCGTTCGTAGTTTTACTCAGCGAGTAACTCGAGAAGAACGTCAGCGCGCGGCTAAATCGATTATTGAAACCAATGAACAACTGGTTTTGCTTAAACCGGCCACTCGATTCGTACTGGTAAATCTCGCCGATGTTTCCAAAAGGCCTGGTTCCGTTAGTTCCGGGAATCGGCGCGTTGATATCGCGCGCGCGAATCACGTGTTGAATACGAATCAAGAACAACCCGGCAAACAGCGTAAACCGTTTCGGTAGCTGGCGCTCGACCTGCGTGCCGCCAAGATAGACAACCGGCGCCTGCAGATTGTCAGCAACGCGCCACGTAATCTGACGCCCTACTGCATTCAGAGTATTCAAGGGAGGCGCGTGATTAAAATCAAACGTGTCAAGCGGCGAGTTTGCCGGCGGCTCAACGAACTGTCCATTCGCGTTGTACAAAGGTGCTTCACTAACAAAGAACTGCTGCTGATTCACACCATTGAAGCGATTGGCCTGTAGCGTGTTGCCTTCGCCAAAGCGATTGTAGAAGACGCCGCCACCGGCGCGAATGACCATCTTGGGGGGCTTGGCGCTATTTGCGGCGCCGGGTGACCAGGCGACTGCCAGGCGCGGAGCGAAGTTTAGTTTGCTGCTGATGTTTGTCTGGCGCTCGTATCGTAAGCCGTAACTAAAAGTAAGGTTGGGCCGCACGCGCCAATCGTCCTGGGCGTAGATGCCGAAGTCTACCTGCGAAACGGTCGCCTTAGGATTGCCGGACGAGATGCTGAATTGCGAGGCACCGCCGCCACGTCTACGAACCTCCAGAGGCGTCAAGCCAGGACAGTCATGCTGTAGCAACTGAGTTCGGCGATACCGCTCAATACTATCGGCTAACACCGGCTGGCTGGTTATCGGCTCGTTACACCCGTTCAGCGTAGGAACAAGCGCGCCGGTGAAAGTGAACCTGCCGCCAAAGTTATTCGGGTTGATGTCCGTGATGTTGACGCCGCGGATGCGCCCACCAAACTTGAATGCGTGAGTTCCCTTTGCCCAGGCCAGAAAGTCTTGTAGCTCCCAGCGCTGGTCAGTATTTGTGACTTCACCTACCTGTGAACCGCCACCAGTAAAGGAGCTGCTCACATCGATTGTCGGTCGGCTGATGTCACCCAGGCTCTCAGAGCGCTGGCGCGTATACTGGAATTTGGTCTCATTAATCATCGAGGCATTCAGTACCGCGGTTTCGGTCAGCTGAATGTTCTGCTGCGTAAAGGATGAAGTGTAGGCCCGCTCCGGCAGCGAAAATCCGCCGACGCCGTTGTTGACCGTGCTGGAATGGTTATAACTGTAACGCGCGATCAGCGTGTTGTTCGTATTGAGCTGATAATCGAGCCGCGGACTAATCGTTATGTTGCGTCTCGGCACTACAACCCCAAAACCCAGATCGAACGGATTAAAGTTCGCGTCCAGAACAGTTGCCTTCACCAGCTCGTTGTCGTCAATTTCGCGTCGCTCAAAATCTATGAAGTAAGACGCCTTCTTCTTAACCAGGGGCCCGCCCAGATTTCCACCGTACTGCCTGACTTGAAAGGGCGCCCGTTTGGGTGAACTCGTAGAAAAAGGATTGCGCGAGTTAAGACTCTCGTCCTGGAAATTGAAAAACGCACTACCCCGGATTTTGTCAGTGCCTGGTCGAGTTAGAATATCGATCCGGCCCGAAGGCTGATCGTTTTCCGCCGCGAACGGGTTTTGGTTAATCCGAATCTCACGAATCGAATCTTTGGGAGGCAGCCGGCCGCCGGAAAAACCGTCAACGAAAATCTGGCCGCCATTTGGCCCCATCGAAGGGCCAGCCAGGGCCTGCAACGCTGCCGCTAATTCATCCGGGTCGTCCGGCAGGGCATCGAGATCTTTTCCGGTTATCAGCGTCTGGTTTGCGTTGTTGGTTGATTCCGTGCTGAGCGGAGTCTCCGCGGCGATGGTCACCTTTTGCTCTTCAATCGTGACCTTTAGAGTCAGGTCCAGTGACTGACGAGACCCGGCAGTCAGATCAACCTCGGCCTCATCGGAAGGGGCGAAGCCTTGCGCGGTCGCATGCAGTAGATATTTTCCGGGAGCAAGCCCGCTGAAAACGTATGCGCCTTCGCCGTTAGTATTGGTGGTCTTTTCGACACCACTTGCATCGGTGAGAATGACGGTCGCACCGACAATTGTCGCGCCAAGTTCGTCCTTGATTACACCGCGCAGTGTTCCCCGTGTCTGCTGCGCCAGCGCAACCATCGTGGACAACAAGACAATTAAGGCAATGCCCGATGACTGTCGCAAGAAATTTCTGGAGACGTTCATAGTTATGACCCTGTGGCCTAGAAGACGTGACCCTGTCGGACTAAAATCGTCGCTAAACTTCCGGGCTGAGAAGATTTATTAGCTTATGGCAAACCAATTCCAAATTGCATACCGCTGCCCAGGCCGGCTGCCGGATTTGGCGCAGTTGGTCCACCCTGTGGCTGCCTTGCCGCCAACATGTTGAGAAGCGTGTCCGCACCAGATATGAGACTGATGGCAGTCAAGCGCGAAGGATCGGCGCCTTTGGTGCTGGAAACAATAATCGTGTCGCCCACTTTTACGTCGGCAAGGGAGATAGTTGGCAGGCGCTCAAGCATGTCCTGCATGTTCATTCCGCCGCCACCCGTGCGCATGCCGCCGCCCGGGCCACCGCCACCAGGTCCCTGTCCAACTCCCTGCCCGCCATTTGGCGGCGGCTTGCTCGCTGTTTGTCCTGCCGGCGGAGTCTGACTGGCCGCTGCGCCGCCGCCACCCGGCCCACGACCCATCATCATCATGCCACCCATCTCATTCGCCGCGGGGAACTTTCTAAGCACGGCGTCCTGCTTCACTACAATCGTTAGAGGCTGCTTTGTTTGGAGATCATTGATCTTCAACTCGCCCGTAGCAACATCCACCGCGGTGATTACACCCGCCACCGTTTTGAACGAACCGGTGACGACCTTTTCGGCAGTGAAGGCGCTGCCATCGGCGTTGCGTTCACCAAGTGCGCGAAGCTGATCACCCACTTTAAGCTCTTCAAAGTTTGCCGGCTTGGCATCGGCAAACTTAATCGAGTCTGGAGCGTAACGACGCATCTCCACTTTGTCCGACACAGGAATAATCAACGCCTGCGGACCGGCCATCGTTCGACTTGAGATTGTGATCTCTTTAGTCTCTGGCTTGAGAGCCGTGATGATTCCCAGAACTCCTCGCTTCTTCCATTCGGCTCGTTCCGCTTCTTGCTTTTTTGCGATGTCCACTTTGTTCATCACGATCAGCGCCGTGGCCGGCACTGATTTGTGATCGTCCGAAACCTTTCCCCGGGCCCAAACACGATCCCCTTCACCGACGTCAGAAAACGCAATCTTCGTGGCGTTTGTCAGGGTCTTCTCGCCCGGAGCCAGTCGCAGGTAAAGGGTCTTATCGCCCAGTGCGACAGTCACCAAAGACCCGGCGTCGGTCTTGACGATTAACTGCTTTGCAGCGTTATCAATTACTTTGACTTCACCGATGGCGCCGTTAGGGGTTATTCCCGGATCCCCGGCTTGTTGACCGGCGGGTGATGATGCGGTTGGCGAGGTCGTTTGGGCGTTGGCATTAAAGCCGGCAAGTACTCCAACAAGTACAAGCGCGATTGCGAGAAACAGCGCTTTCATTACTCCTCCTGTTCCTTAGTGAGACTTAACAAAATGTTGGACTACTGCGGTAACGTCCTGGGGGCTCCCAGTCTGTTACGCATCAGACGCGATGAATGTTCTGGTTAAGTTGCTCGTTATCATGGTTATATCGAGCGCACGCATGCTGATCGCTCACGCTCCGTGTTCGAAAAAGTTGCACAAAGATCCAGTTGCCGTGGCAGTTGCCAGACGCCGGAATAGCTTTGGATGCACGAGGAATTGGATTCGTCTGAATTTTTTGAGCTTTTTGGGGACTCTCTCAGGAGGAAAACCTACCTTCAGACTTCCTGCCGCCGTTTCCAGCCAACCCGATACCTGGCGGTTAGCGCGAGGCCCAGGCTGGTGACCAGGATGACAGCAACAACGAGAGGCCAGATATAAGGCAGAGAAGAAAGCGCGATCCAAAAAATCGTACCTAACAGAAGGGCAACCGCTTCCGACTTATTACCATTCCTCAACAGCCTCCGTTGCAACCAGCGTCCCGTCGCGGCATAAATGATCACACGGCCAAACAACAAGGCGACAACAATCAATAGAAGCGCCATCAGGCCAATCAGGAGACTGATGGCGTAAGGCAGATAGTGGAGGCTCAAGATAACTCCGGGGCCGATGATCAGAGATCCGACAACTCCGATGATCGCCACGCGACCAAGTGTCAGTTGTAGACGCGCTATTCCCCGGCTGATTGTCCCGGGCATGGCCGCAGTCAAAGCCAGAGCCATAATAAACCAAAACAATACTGCGAGGAGCCGCAGACCTATGTACTTTGCAGACCAGTGAGGCGCCAGCAGGTCCTTTGGATTGCGCATCAGGCTCTTTAGCTCCTGCTCGTAACCCGCGTACATGATCGTCTGCGCTCCGGGAACGCGCAGTGGCTCTTTGTCAACATGCCGGTAGGCTCCGCCCACAGTAATCACATCACCATTGATCCTGGCCCCTTCAAGCTGAATCACGGAACCGCCAATCGCAGCCACGTCGCCGTCCACTGTTCCCTGGACGATGACGTCGCCTCCCAACGCAACCGCGCCATTCTTTGCAGTGCCATTGATTCTCAAAGAGTGGCCTAAAGCGTACACGATGGTTTCGCTAACACCTTCAACGACGTAAGGGCTGTCCCCGGGTATTGGCTCATAAGGAGTCTGCGCTTGCACAGCCAGCAGCATCAACGACATGGAGAACAACAACCAACCCGTTTTGAGCAGGCTTCGCAGCCGGGGTAGCCACGGCAGATCGTCGCGCCATTGAAAGACGAATTCATTACCCATTGATGCTGTGGACATGTTCATGCGAACCGCGCTTATTCGATAAAGCGAGTTCGGTGGTAGCGTGATATCAGGAGGGAAAGAACGGCGATAGCGAGAACAACCAGAACCAGGCCCGCCAAACCCGCCAGTCGCGAATCCGGAATGAGTCCGCCACTGACGACTCGCGAAACTACCGTGAAACCAGCCGCAGCATCGAAGGTGGTCCTGGCAAAGAAACCCAGGACGCCAAAGACCTTCCCGGCAACTGAACGTAGGTTGAGGATGACGGCTTTACTGGCAGCGACGCCGAGCAACGCAAAGGCTGCCAAACCGAGAATTATGCAAAACCTCAGAGCCCTGGTGTGCTCTGAGCGATCGCGAACTCCTCTCATGTCGCTCTCGGCGTTAACCGCCACAACCTGGGCGAAGTTTGGTGGCACTGCAAGATCGAAAGGGCTGGCCAGCGCCGAATCCAACTCACACATGAAGAGCCGCTGTGCCTGCAACTCCGATGCACAACCGGTACACTGCTTAATATGTTCTTCCAGCGCTGCGCGATGGCCGGGTTCTAGATCGCCCTCAATGTAGGAGGCAATATTTTCAGTCTCGCAAATGTAGTCGTTGGTAGACACGAGTGCTTTAAGAACTAGGCTCCAGTAATGCCTTTATTTAGAAACTGCTGTCGCATCATTTCGCGAGCACGAAACAAACGATTCTTAACCGTGCCGAGGGGTAACCCGGTCACGTCTACAATTTCCTCGTAAGTCAGATCCTGCGAGTGGCGTAAAACAACCAACTCACGATAAGCGGTCGGTAGCGAGCGCACCACCGTTTCAATTTCTACCCGGCGCTCTTCTCGTTCGCTCTGCTGTTCCGGGCTAGGTCCTTCGCTCTCGAGCGGCAGGTCGAAGTAGTCGTTTTCGGTCCCATTGGTCAGAGATCGCTCGCGCCCGTTGTTCCGCCGCAGGTGGTCGATTGCCGCGTTGTGCGCGATCTTGTAAATCCACGTTGAGAACTTAAACTCCGGACGATAGCGCGAGAGCGATCCGTAGATCTTGATAAAAATCTCCTGAGTCAAATCCAGGGCGGCTTCGTAATCACCCACCATCCGGTAAACGTAGCCCGAGATTGGGCGCTGGTAGCGTCTAACGAGTTCCTCAAAGCCTCCTTCGAGCCCCTGCGCTGCGCTGGCAACAAGGTCACGATCAGCCGCAGAAGTAAAACTCAAAATGTCGGGTGATAGAGACGTGCTCATGATGCCAGGATATTACGTTCAGGAAACCAAGGTTGTTTCAAAATCAGTCCTTTGGGGGTCTGTGGTTTGCAGTGCTGAGTCCGGAGTCCAGGGTTTTCCGACTCAAGACTCTCGACTGTTCTTACTGCCAGGATAAAGTTGCCAATCCTGCCGGCGCGGCAATGGCATCAAAGCTCAACTCGCGGGTAGCGAGCTGTAACCCCACGTCTGTCGCGTTCAGCGACCGCAGGTTGGCTCCAATCGTTTCATTAACAATCTCGCAAACGCGATTTTTGTCCAATAACTCGCCCACTACCAGAACGCGCGACAGATCCTGGCCTGTTCGCTCCGCCTCGCCCCCACGGCGGTCGCGATAGAAAAGCAACAGGCGATACAACTCGTCTTCACACTCTTGAGGATCACAGATAACACTGCGAATTATGAGCGGCTGTTTACCGCGAAACACCACTGCCGTGAACCCCTTTTCCGACGAACTCAACAGCAGTGAGTCGCCACCCATTCCATTCAAGGTCAACCATTGACCCTCGCCTATGTGGCGCGGAACGATCAAACCGGCGCGCCAGCCAAGAGAACGCAAAGCGCTTTCGTATTCGCCGAGAATGGAAGTGTGAGTGGCCACCACCAGATAGCGATCTCTTCCCTGCGGGTCGGGTGGCAGGCGTTCCCGGGAGACTGAAAGTCCTGTCACTGAAGTACCAAAGCCACGCTCCATTTTCCACGTGAGCACTTCCTCGAGCTCAGTATGCGACGCCGGCTGCGACTCCAACGTTAAAATCAGAGTTCGGCTGGCCGCATCCGGCAAAGCGACTGACCATCGCTTCTGTTGCAACAGTCCGGCGCTGGTCGCCAGATCTCTAAGGGCCGCAGTTAATTCTGTTGGATCGGAAATGTTTATCTCGTCAAAGCTGGGTCGAATGAGGGACTCCGGCAAAGCAACTGTAGCGGCACGCTTCAGGCTGGACGCCCCTCCGCGTCCCCGCTCGAGCTGAACCATCGTGGCCAGTCCCTTCTCAAAGCCAACCGCAGTTGACGGATACCAGGGATTAATTAACTTGGTTAGAGGGTTTGCCATTGGAGAATTGCGAATCTCGGATTGCGAGTTTGTTGCGCTGATGTTTGTTGTTACTTCGTCATCGACTGAACCTGAAACCAATTCGAATTTCGCAATTAGAAATCCGAAATTCTTCTCACCAATCAGAATAAGGCGTTCCCTCCGAGGAAGTGTCCGGGGAGGCGCTGTGCACATCAGTGACACCGCTTTCGCTGGTAGAGGAATTTGGATCTTCGCCAGTGATCACCGTCCAATCCGCCGCACCTGTAATCGGATCCTTTGGTAGTTCGCGCATGTACCCCTCAGAAACAAGATCGCTAAGCTGCGTGGGCAGTTTCTGTTTGTCGGCCGCATATTGATCGAGTAATTTGCGCATACTGAAGAGGTCGTCGCGCAGGACGGCTTCACGTGTGGCCATTATTGTCCGCTGGTATTGCGGCAGTGCAATGGCGGCAAGAATAATGATGACCGTGATCACAATCATCAGCTCAAGCAGCGTAAAACCAGTGGGCAGATGGCAGTAGGCAGACGGCCGGATTCGTGAAGCAGCCCTTTCTGCTTCCCGCCCACTGCTTAGTGCCGCCTTCCCCTTACCAGTCACTATATTTCTCACCATTCAGGGCCGTCTCTTTCGACTTCGAACGAACATCGAAAACGTTTTCGCCGCCCCATGAGCCGCTATCTGCCGAGTCGTAGCACGAGCGAAACTCCCATTCGCGCTCACCGGTCATCGGATCGATAGGAATCGCCCGCAGGTAAACTTTCTTCTTGGTCGCTAATTCTCCTACCTTTGTGGCGTCTACCTCCTTCTCTCCTCGACCACCACCAAGGCCTCCGCGAGGTATGACATTTACTCCATCTACCAGCGTTTGCAGATCCGGAGGATATCGATCCGGATTGTCGACGCCGAAAATGGTGCAATCAGAGATCGCCACTTTGCTCCGGGGATCGACCGGCGGCGGGGTGCTGCCGCCCCCCGTCACCGTGGTTCCGGTACAAATCATACCTGCCGTATCCCGGTGAAACTCATCGATGGCGGTGCGCATCTGGCGCAAGGCATCGTGGAGTTGCTGTTCCTTCTGGCGTTTGACCGAAAGCTTGAGAAGCGGGACAACGCCCATTGTGAGAATCGTCAACACAGTGATCGTGATAACGAGCTCGATTAGCGTGAACCCGGATTGGTTGTTCTTCGCGCTGAATCGTCTCGCCGGAACCAAACGTGACAGAGTGACGCGGCGACCGGGAAGCTTAGCCGCTATCACCGCATCGCCGCGTTCAGATTTATTCGAGCTTCTGTCTCGCAGGTAAATCACTGTCTTACTGCTTCACGGTTGCGCGGACCGGTATTACTTCGACCGCCACACCCCGGGCGTCCGTGGCTGCCAAATGCATAGACTCTTTATCGAGCAAAAGTCCGGCGTCGCCGAGCCCAATACCTTCTACGTCAATGAAGAGCAGCGTTGCTGTGCTCTTCATGCCACTAAGATTAGAAATGGAAATCAGGCAAACGCCCGCCGCGTCGGTCGACTGAGTGAAACTCGCACCGCCGCTACCGCCGTCTCCTGAGGAAATCGCTTGCACTTTCACTACTTTCGGATCGAACCGCAGGGCGACGATCGCCAGGGCCAGCGAAACATTCGACCTTAGATCAAGCGCAAACCGCCGCGTCTCGCCAACCCTCATCGACTGATTGGCGGGAGTTAAGCTCAATTCCGCGCTTCTGCCGGCCATGGTGATTGGACTCACCGTCGTCGGGATCGGCTTCGCGAGGCTGGTGAGCATAGCGCGCGCGTCCCCATTGAGATTTGTATTCACGGCAGCAACTTCCGTCGCTGCAGTGTTGCTGACCAGCGACTTAGGAGCCGGTACGTATGCCGGCAAATCCTCCGCCGGCGCCTTTGCCTTAGCAGGTTGCTGCGTGCCAGTTGTCGTTGGCTGAGTAGTTGTTTGAGGGACGCCTGAATTCATCGCTACAGCATCATTGGTAGCGGGTGCGTTGGTTGTAATTGTCGCGACAGCCGGCGCCGTGTTGGGAGCCGAAGCGCCGCTGGTTTGTGCCAACCCACCACTGGTCGCGGTTGCGGGAGCATTACTTGTACTTGGAAAAACACCAGGCGATGACGGAGTCGCAGGCAGCTTGGCCGTTGTATTCTTTTGCTGCAGGCGAAACTCGGCTAATTGATCCTCGCGGTCAGCTTCGCGCAGCATGGCTTCGAGTGAACCGGTCGTGGGCGATTGCAGCGTACCGCTCGGGCGCATCTCTTCGTCGCGCGGGGTGACTGCCGGCGCGCGCAGCACGCGCGGCGTGACAGCAATTACAATATCTATTCTTCGGTCGTCGCGCGTGGGAGAGGAAAACAGACGCCCGAAAATTGGCAGCCCGCTGAGGACTGGCAAACCCTTGCGACCTGAGGAAGAAATATCCTGCGACACGCTAGCCAGCATCATGGTGCGATTGTTTTGCACCCGTGCCGTTCCGGTAATCGTTCGTTCGGTGAAGGTGGGGGTCAAGGTACTCGCGCCCAGCACGTCCTTCGACTCAATCGACATCTTCACTTGCACGTCCTGATTGGGAAAAACCTGCGGCGTAAACTTCAGGGTCAAGCCGGTGGGTTCATAATTAATCACCGGAAAGCCCCCGGTAGGAAATCCGTTGTTCGTAGTTCCGGTGCTGGTTTGCACGCCAAACGGATAGGCCTGCGCTGTTTGCACTGGAACGCGCTGGCCGATGCGCGCAGTTGACTCTTCGCCATTGAATGCGTGCACCTGGGTCGAAGCAACAAGCCTCCCGCGATTCTTAGTCTGAAGCGCCGACAAGGCTGAAGACGGGATAATAAGCGCGCTACCAAGAGCGACAGGCAGACCAACAGTGCCTGCCCCGCCCTGCAGAACTGAGAATCCCTTCTGTATACCGCCAAGATTAACAAGTGTCGTATCCGTGCCCAATTGATTACCAAATTGCATTAGATCGGTTTTCGAAACTTCGTAGATGTTCACGTCCATCACCACTTCAGCGCGATCCTTATCGATGCTCTGAATTAGCTCTCCAATCAATCGCACGTTCTCGGCGGTGTCGCGTATCGTCAGGCTGTTGGTGTCTTTGTCTGAAACAACGATAGTCTGCGGCCGGCCCACCGAAGGCGGGATGGCTTGTCCTACGAGAGTCTTGACCTTGTCGGGATCACTGTTCGCGAGAAAGAAAGTGCGCAAAACCAGTTGCTGATATTGCGGGCGGCGAGTTTGATCCGCGACCAAAATTGTTCGCCTACTCAGCTTTTGGAAAAACAGGCTTTCCTGGAGAAAGATGTAGTCGAGCGCTTGTGAAGTGGTCACGTCGCGCAAGTTGATGTCGATGTTTCGCGGTTGGACAAACGACTGGCGGTCGAAAATAACATTCAGGCTGAGCTGCTCAGCGAGGCTGCGAATGAAAGCTTTCAAATCTCCGCTGTAGCTTATTACGCGCAACTGCTCGGCGCGTGGCGGCGGCAAGGCGCCTTCCTGGGCCGCTGTTGGGCTTAGCGTTCCTTGCTCTGTACTCCTCAATCCGTTTGGATCGCTGACGTTTCTCCCTTCCTTCACGCCCTGGAGACGTAACATGCGGTCCATCTCTGAAACTGCCAGCTCATTGACGGAATCGTATCCGTAGGCTTGCCGAAAAGCGTTATACGCCCCGACGAAATCCCGCTGCTCCGCAAGCGCCCGTCCTTGCTGCATGTACGACTGCGAAGCATTGAAGCTGGCACGTCGAAAATGAAGCTGATACTCCAAATTTGAGGGATCGGCGGCGACAGCCAGCGTAAACTCCTGCGCGGCTTTCTCCCATTGCTGGTTCGCCTCGTAGCGCATTCCGTCTTTGAAATATTTGTCACCCTTCTTGGCGAACGCCGTCACCGGCAGAAGCAGGATACAAAAGGTGAGTAGCAGGGAAACAAATATGCGGGGGTCTGTCTTGATTCTCATAGCAGTCTCTCTTAGTTGGAGGTGGACGGTTGAAGTAGTCGAATAACCTGCCCTAATAATGCCCCCTTGGAGGCTAAGATGCAACCATTTTTAGGCGAATAACGTGGCATAATTTAGCCGAATTAGGTGGCATGATAATGCCGTCGGAAAGGTAAGATGCAACCTTTCCCGGTTCTGCTTACACGCAATTGAAAAACAACAGTTCCTTAAAAGGCCGCAAATTCGGGTTGGTCGACAAACTAGGGCCCGGCGCTGACCTCCTCAACGAAGGTTACCCGATTGATCTCATGCAACGTTGAGACTCCCGCAAACACTTTCTTCAGCGCTGATTCACGCAAACTCGTTAGACCTTCCGCCTCCGCCGCGCGCCGAACCTCCGAGCCTGGCCGGCGTTCGACAATCATCTCACGAATATTGTCGGAGAGATCGAGCAACTCATGAATCGCAGTGCGGCCGCGATAGCCGGTGTGGTTGCAGGAATCGCAGCCTCCGTTAATGTAGAAGGGCGTCTCCCGATGCTCCTCCGGCCGCAGTCCCGACTCGATCAGTTCCTGCTCCTTTGCGTGATATTGACGCTTGCAGTAAGGACAAAGCACGCGAATCAAACGCTGAGCTAATACGCAGTTCAAACACGAAACAAAGTTGTAGGGCTCGACTCCCATGTTGAGGAAACGCCCGATGACGTCGATGACGTTGTTTGCGTGTACCGTCGTGAACACGAGATGGCCGGTCAACGCAGACTGGATCGCAATCTGAGCGGTTTCGGTGTCGCGGATTTCACCGATCATGATCTTGTCGGGGTCGTGACGGAGAATTGAACGCAGGCCTCGATCGAACGTTAGCCCCTTCTTTTCGTTGACCGGAATCTGCGTGATGCCGTGCAACTGATACTCCACCGGATCCTCGATGGTTACGATCTTGTCTTCTTCGTTTCTGATCTCGTTTAGCGCGGCATAAAGCGTAGTGGTCTTACCGGAACCGGTCGGACCAGTCACCAGCACCATGCCGTAAGGCTCAGCAATGTAGTGGCGAAACTTCCTCAGGTCCTCTTCAGCAAACCCCACGACGTCCAGATTCAGATTACGAAACTCTTCGTTTATCTGCTCCTTGTCTAAAATACGAATGACCGCATCTTCACCGTGGATGGTGGGCATGATCGAAACACGGAAATCAACATTGCGGCCCTTATAACGAACGCGAAAGCGGCCGTCCTGTGGTACACGGCGCTCGGCAATGTCCAACTCGGACATGACCTTTATGCGCGAAATCAAAGTCTGATGGTAAGCGAGATCGATCGGATCGACTTTGGCATAGAGCGCTCCATCAATTCGATACTTGACCTGCACCTCGGTGTCGCGCGTTTCGATGTGGATGTCAGACGCGCGCGATTCCATGGCGTTGTAGATGATGGAATCGACGAGTTTAATGATTGGCGACATCTCGGAATCGGTTGCCAAGCGATCGAGATCAAGGACCTCTTCGCCCGACTCCGTTTCCCTTACCAGCGAAATCCGAAAGCCGGAAGCCGCTTCCTGCAAGACGCGCTGCGTAGCATCGCCGCGCCGCAGGATTACCTCGATCGCTCCCGCGGTAGCAACGTGAGGCACCATGCGGGTCTTCAAAGCGCTCTGGAGTTCGTCCAGGCGTTCCAGATCCGTCGGGTCCGCCATGGCGATGTGCAGTCCTTTTTCATCGCGCTTGAGTGGAAGAAACTGGTAGCGCACCATCAGATCGACCGGAATCTCATTAAAGAGAGCGTAATCAATCGGAGATTCATGATCGGTCGGCAACAGTTCGACAAAGCTCAGGCGATAACGTCGCGCAAGTTCCTTTGCCGCGCGCACCTCGGGTGGTTCGTGGTTATCTCCACCCGGGGCGAGAGTCTCAGTAACTAACGTCTCGGAGCCCAACCCCGGTTGCGACGGGGGAGTTGTGGTAGGATTTTTTGTTATTTCTTTCATTCAGTTTGTGCCGGTTCGTAGTAACCCGCGATCCACCTGTCCAATAGTGACTCAGTGGTGCCCTGTAACTCCAGCACCAGTGGAAATTGATTGGATGATGGGAAGGTAGATGGCCAGGAGAATGGTAACGACGATTCCACCCATAACCACAAGAATCGCAGGCTCAAGCGTGGTCGTCAACTGCTCCAGCCGAACCTCCGATTCAGCGTCATAAAACACTGCCACTTCGTCAAGCATCTCGCGCAAACTGCCGGAACGCTCGCCGATTCCCACCATGTCAACTGCGAGCAGCGGTACCCACTGGGCAGATTCCAGACTCTCCGTAAAAGAACGTCCCTCACGAATCATCGGCAGGATTGCTGAACTGCGGCGGCGTAACTCGCGATTTGTAATCGACTCCGCCGCTATCTCCCACGACTCGACCAGCGTAATACCACCGGCCAGCAATGTAGCGAGCGAGCGGGTAGCCTGCGCTATGGAGAGCTGTATCACAAGGTTGCCGGCCAATGGCAGTTTCAAAATGAGCGCATCAACCTTCTGACGGCCCAACTCGGTGCGTGACCAGAGAAACAACGCGATGGCGCCGCCAATGAATAGTGGTCCAAACCAGATGACGTTTGACGAGAGCCAGCGGGAAAGGCCCAGTACGATCTGTGTAACAATCGGGAGTTCAGTGCCAAATCCTGAGAACAGATCCGACATCCGCGGCACAACATACACGGTCAAAAAGGTCACCATGCAGCCCGACGCAAAAAGCAGGAACAGCGGATAGGCCAGAGCGCCGCGAATCTTGCGACGCAACGCTACGTTACGTCGCATGTAGGTCACGTAACGAATCAGAACTTCATCTAACGCGCCCGACCGTTCACCCGCCAGGATCGAGGCCGTATAAATCCTTGGGAAGATACTTCCCTGCGAAGCAAAGGCTTGCGAAAGCGCCGCACCCCCACGAATCTGCTCCTCAACGTCTCCAAGGACCGCGCGCAAACGTGCCGACGCGGCGCGTTTCCGTAACATGGCGATGGCCTGCAAAATTGGAATACCGGCGCGAACCAGCGCCGCCAATTGCTGGTTAAAAATGAGGAAGTCGTTCGGTTTTACTCTTGGTTGGCCGCCTCGTCCGCCCAGACGCGTTAGGGTCGTTACTCCGCTCGTCTTCGGTGGCGTCACATTAAACACACGGAAGCCTTCGCGCTCTAAACGCGCGCGCGCTTCATTGACGCCATGGGCTTCCACGGTGCGGGTCACTACCTCGCCCGCCGGCGTTCCCAGTCTGCAAATAAACTCAGCCATTGAATGATGTGCTCAGGTTCTGATCAGCGCAAAAGTATAGCATGCGCATTATCCTCAACCGGGACCGCCCCGCGCGCGGACTCTATCCCATACACGACCAGATAACCATAAAGTTCCTTCTACAAGAGTTGAATCTACCTTTTTGCTTTACCCGGCCTGACACCTGCCCTACAATGAAGCAGCTTTCACAGATTGGAATGGAAGTAACGCGCGGCCGTTTCCCCACGTCAGCGATCCCTAGTCAGAATTAGGAAAACTTCAGGTCTTCGGACATCACGGCTTCTGTCTCCGGCATCTGTGTTTGTAGCCCTATTTCTGAAAACCCAATCGGCCGGAACGCTTGCGAGGAACGCGAGGGTCACATGCACTTACCTCCTGGACGCGCCTTTAGTATTGCCGCCATCTCCTGTCTGGTAGTCTTCTTTGTCATTTTCAATTCGCCAGGGGGTGCGCGTGCTCAGGACAAGGCCCCGCAGAAACCCGCTAACGAACACGCCGGAGAACCGGCCAGCCAGCCCACACCTCCCGATTCCTCCTCTTCCGGCCAGGAGAAGACTCCAAACCCATTCGACAAGGGTCTCGTTATCACCAACACCGACCTGATCACGTTTACCGTTACGGTGACCGACACCTATGGGCGCTATGTTTCCGGGTTGGGCAAGAACGCTTTTACAGTACTCGATGAGAAAAAGCCGCAGGAGATAACCTTCTTTAGCGACGATGATGCGCCGGTTTCGGTTGGCGTAATCTTCGACGTCTCAGGGTCGATGAGCGGCGATAAAATTAAGCGCGCGCGCGACGCGCTGTCGAAGTTTATCCAAACCAGTCATAACTCTGATGAGTATTTTCTGATCGCCTTCAATTCAAGGGCGCAGTTGCTACTGGACAAAACTCGCGACGGGAATGCGGTGCTCGACAAGCTCACGTTTGTGCAAACCAGAAACAATACTGCACTCTACGACGCCTGCTATCTCGGGGTTGAGAAAGTCCAGCGGGGCGCCCATCCCAAACGTGCCCTGCTCTTGATTAGTGATGGCCAGGACAATAATTCTCGCTACACCTTTAACGAGCTGCGCCGGTTGCTGAAGGAATCAGACGTGGTGCTTTACGGAGTCGGCATTCTTAGCGGCAGCGATGCCGGCAGCTCGATGGGCATGGAAGGCCAGGGCATTCTGGACGAACTCGCCAGTGTGTCGGGCGGCAAAGCATTCTTCCCCAGGAGCAATGCGGAAATGGACGACATTTTCGAGCAGATTGCGCTCGAGTTGCGCCACCAGTATTCGATTGGTTACAAACCGGTGAATTTCACCAACGATGGTCGCTGGCACAAGATTAAGGTTAAGGTGACTCCGCCGCGGGGACTGCCGCGCCTGTTCGTTCGCTCTAAAGAAGGCTACTACGCAATCCCCGGTTCTCGTTGATATATATCAGAACCGCGAGCGGACCGGGGAAAGCCGCAGCCCGCGTGGGGTGGTGGTGGCGACCGAGTGATTTCAACTCCCACCTGAGCAACTTGGATGATGTGACCCGGTCGCTACTGGTCCTGTTCTGATTTCGCTACTCCGGCAACGCATTAACTCTCCCGAACATCTTTTAAACACCCGTGGGCTGGATTTCTCCCGAAAGTTTTGCCTGAGCCAAGCGGGCTTAAGACTCTTCGCGGTTAGGGTAGGGAGTGGAACTCACCGGGCGTTTCGCCTGCAAACCGGGAGAGGTTAAACTTAGACAGAACGGATCAAGTTACGTAGGCAAGGGTGTTATAAGGTTTTTATTCAGTAAGGATATTGGGGTTGATGAGAACTACTAAGAATTGGACGAGCGGTTTGAGGAAATACGGATTCGATTTGGCGTTGGCGCTTCTTTTCTCGGCCGTCTGCATCTTCGGCTCGAATATTGTTTCGACAGCGAAGACTCAAGATTCGCGACCACGTCGTAGCGCTGCTATGGCGCCGCGTCCCACACCAACGCCGGTGCCTCGCACAAATCGAACCGTTAGCCGGCCGGCAACGCCGACGTCGCGCGGAACGCCTCCGGCTGCCACGCCAACTCCGATTGATCGGATAGCTCCGATGCTTGGCGAGCCTCCACCTGCGCCCGTGCTAAAACCAAAACCCACACCCACGCCCGCCGAGGAAGATATCGACGAGGGCAGCATTCTGAAGATCAATACCGAACTGGTCACTCTAAACGTTCGGGTTATTGATCGAAATAACCGTCCCATCAATAACGTGCGACAAAACGACTTTCATGTATTCGAAGATGGCGTGCCGCAACCTATCGAATCGTTCACGCGAGAAGAAGTGCCGATCAGTTACGGTCTGGCAGTTGATACTTCCGGATCTCTGCGGGCGCAGTTGCAAAGTGTTATTGACGCTGGAAAAACCATCATCAACAGCAACAAATCGGGCGACGAGACTTTTCTGGTGCGATTTATCAGCAGCGATAAGATCGAAACTGTCCAGGACTTCACGCCAGACAAGGAGTTGTTAATGGATGGTTTGGATAGTCTTTACGTCGAGGGTGGGCAGACGGCAATAATCGATGCGGTCTATCTTACTGCCGAGCACGTCGCTGAATACAAAAAGGGAAATGATAACGACCGGCGACGCCGTGCCCTGATTGTGATTACTGACGGTGAAGATCGCTCCAGCTTTTACTCGCAGGAGAAGCTCTTTGCTCGCCTGCGCGAAGAGGACGTGCAGATTTACGTTATCGGATTTGTGAACGAACTCGATAAAGAGGGCGGTTTGATTCGTAAGAGTCCCCGCGACAAAGCTGTTAACCTCATCAACAAACTCGCAACCGAAACCGGAGGACGCGCCTTCTTTCCACAGTCGCTGTCAGAGTTGCCGCAAATCGCCAACGAGATTGTCCGCGATCTGCGCACGCAGTATGTGCTTGCGTACAATCCTACGAACAAAACGCGCGATGGGTCGTTCCGTTCGATCAAAGTGGCGGTGGAGGACGCTTCCAGCCGCGATAAACGAATCGCGTTAACTCGCAACGGGCGCATTGCGCCGAAAGGCGAACCGCCGCCGGAAAGTTTGGAGGGTGCCGACGCTGTCATTCATCTTGCGGGCGAATCGGTTGCGCGGCGTTGGAATCCGGAAGTCAAACAACTGATCCGCGCCAGCCGAGTGGATGGTACGCGGCATCTGGTGAATGCAATGTCCACGCTGGCGCATCGGCCGCGAGTGCTGATCTGTGCGTCGGCGATCGGCTTCTATGGTTCGCGCGGCGATGACGTGCTGACAGAAGAATCGGCGGCCGGCGATGATTTTCTCGCGCGTGTCGTAGTCGACTGGGAGAAGTCGGTTGTGTTGGCGGAGGCTCTCGGAATCCGAGTGGTGCGTCTTCGGC
>Ga0137403_10003127_pt1 | contig 19957 bp, 17 predicted proteins | sample CZOMad2_1_16fung_FD_122057 | JGI IMG/M metagenome (GOLD analysis project Ga0137403, IMG submission 122057) | Vadose zone soil fungal communities from Angelo Coast Range Reserve, California, USA - CZOMad2_1_16fungal (Hybrid Assembly) | ecosystem: Environmental > Terrestrial > Soil > Vadose zone...
TGACTCGCGCAGACTGGATGCCGTTCGGGACATTGCCGCTCGACGAGACGCTGAAGCAGCCGAGGGCTTGCAGTGGAAGTCCGCCGCCCACAGCAACGAATCCATCGTCGAAGCCGCGATCGAAGAACTGGCCAGGATGGCAACGCCGGAGTCGATTGCTGCTTTGTTGCGCCTTTCAGCGGACCGGCGTCTCCGTGAAAAAGCCATCATGCAGCTCAGCCGGTTGGGGCCTGCACATCTCGCGCACGTCGCAGCGGGGTTGTCCAGCCCTCAGTTGGAAACTCGCCGGTCTGCCGTCGAAGCCCTGGGAAGAATGAAACATCCTGAAGCCTCGGAGATTCTCACCAGAGCCCTGGATGACGATCGGCCTGAAGTTCGGCTGACGGCTCTGCTTGCGATAAGGCGCCTCGGCAGTCTGGCATCGGAAAGAAAATTGTTGCAGATCGCACATAACGATCCTGATCCGGGAGTTCGAGCAGCGGCTGAACAAGCCCTTCAGAGGTAGCGCACGCCGAATGGAAGCACGAGATCGAACGACAGGAAGGAATGCGGCATGGACGCTGTTACGGGATCTGATCAATGAACGGACAGGGATTTACTTCGATCAAAACAGTCTGGATCTAATGATGGACAAACTCTCGGACCTGATGAGTGAGCGTGGCGTCGATTCGCCGATCGATTACTACTACCTCCTGAAGTACGAAGGCAAGGCGAATGATGAATGGGCGAACCTGCTCAACGTGATTTCCGTCAGGGAAACGTATTTTTGGCGAGAACTCGATCAGATTCGGGCGCTCGTGGATGTGCTCGTTCCGCAGTTTTCCGACAGATTCAGCGAGCCGCTCCGGATTTGGAGCGCCGCCTGTGCTTCCGGCGAAGAACCGATCAGCATTGCGATGGCGCTCGACCAGGCGGGATGGCTGGATCGAATTCCCATTGAAATCCATGCCAGCGATATGAGTCCCGCGGCGCTTTGCGCGGCCCGGCGGGGCGTCTATCGAGAGCGGGCGTTCCGAAGTCTGCCTGCGGAGTTGCGCGCCCGTTACTTCACGCGTGACTCCGAAGGTTGGACGGTGGTTCCTGAAATTCATCGCCGAATTGTCTGGCACGGCGCGAACTTGACGAACAGAGCCGATATCGAAGAACTCGCGCGTTCCCGCGTCATTTTCTGTCGAAACGTATTCATCTACTTTTCAGAAGCCACGATTCGACAAGTGGTGAAGACGTATACAGAATATATGCCCAATCCCGGATATTTGTTCCTCGGCGCAGCAGAGTCTTTGTTGAAGTTTACGACGCAGTTCCAGTTGAAGGAGATAGGACCGGCGTTCGTTTACGTGAAGGAGTGAGGTGGGGTATGGATCGAATCCTCCGTGTTCTGGTTGTCGACGACTCGGCGTATGTTCGGAAAGTCATCAAGCAGATGCTTAGCCGCAGTCCATTTATCGAGGTTGTCGGAACCGCTCGCGACGGCGAAGAGGCATTGACCCTGGTCCAGAGCCTGCACCCGGATGTTGTGACGCTCGATCTGATCATGCCCGGCATGGGGGGCCTGGGATTCGTCAAGGAACAGATGTCCAGGCTGCCCATGCCGATCGTCCTGGTCAGCATCGCGAGTGAAACAAGCCAGTTGGTGCTTGATGCGCTCGACTCGGGGGCGATCGATTTCGTTCAAAAACCGTCGGCTCTGGCAACGGAAAAAGTATTCGAGATGAGCGATGATTTGATCGAGAAGGTCAAAGCGGCCGGAAGTGTCCAACTCGCCGCGATCAAGGGTACGCCGGCGAAGTCCACCGTCAAGTCCAGGTCCTGGTCAAAATCAATGTCCCTGGACATTATCGTGATCGGAATCTCGACGGGCGGGCCGCAGGCGTTAAAACAATTGGTGCCGCGTTTTCCGCGGGATTTCCCGTTGCCTGTTGCGATTGTGCTCCATATGCCGGTCGGCTATACCGAACTGTACGCGAAGCGCTTGAACGAACTGTCGGAGCTGGAAGTGTGCGAAGCGCAGGAAGGAGATGAGGTGCGAAACGGGCGTGTCCTGATCGCGCCGGCCGGCCGCCATCTGACGGTCGTTCGGACGAACTCCAAAGTTGTGACTCATCTCGATGCCCGCCCCTTCGACACGCTGCATCGCCCGTCGGTGGATGTACTGTTTCGTTCCGCGGCGGATACGTTCGGGAGCGGTGTTCTTGGCGTTATTATGACGGGCATGGGAGAAGATGGCAGAGACGGATCGTCATGGATCAAATCCAAGGGCGGAATCGTCTTCGCGGAGGCCGAAGAAAGCTGTGTCGTTTTTGGCATGCCACGTGCCGTTATCGAGGCGGGTCTGGTTAATCGTGCAATTCCGTTAGAAGAAATGGCCGAAGCAATCCTGGAGGCCGCATATGGCGAAAGTCCTGATCGTCGATGATTCTGCCATGTCCCGCAGAATGTTGCGACGAATTCTGGAAGAGGCGGGTCACAAGGTGACGGAAGCCGAAGACGGAATGGTCGCCATAGAAAAGTACTTTCTTGATAAACCCGACGTGGTGCTTCTGGACCTCATCATGAAGGGCATGTTCGGCATGGAAGTGCTCCAGAAAATCCGTCAAATAGACGAACGAGCGCGGGTTGTCGTTGCCAGCGCGGACATACAAACCTCCACTCGTGCAATGACCGAGGCGGAGGGTGCCCTGGGGTTTGTAACAAAGCCGTTTGTTGAGAAGGAAATCATCGCAGCCGTGGACTTGGCCCTGAAGGAGCGCTGAAATGTTATTGACGGAAAAACAAAAGGACGCGTTGGGGGAGATCATCAACATCGCGTTTGCCCGCACCGCTGCGTCACTCTCGCAACTCTCGGGCCACCGTGTGCTGCTGGACGCGCCCGAAGTCGAGGTGCTCGCGATCGACGAGGTTTTGGCCGTCCTCGGAAATTTCATTAAAGAGGAAGTCGTCAGCGTTCACCAGATCTTCAGCGGACCCGTGTCCGGCGACGCGCTGCTGATGTTGAATTACGAGGGCGCCGTCATGCTGACCGATCTCCTGTGCGAATACCACGTTCCCTCGCAGAAATTGGATGCGTCGGCGCGCGAAGCGCTGACTGAAGTGGGTAATATCCTGCTCAATGCCTGTCTTGGCGTATTCGGCAATCTGCTGCACGTTCAGGTCTCGTTCTCAATGCCGCGGCTGCATCTGGAGAATCTGGACAAGTTGCTCCGGTCCATTACGATAGGCACCGAAGAACTGCGCTACGCGGTGGTGGTATCGACCGCTTTCCGTATCAAGGAAAGCGCCGTCTCCGGCTACCTTGCGATCGTCCTGGGCGTATCGTCGCTGGACCGTTTACTGAGATCCATCGAAAACTGGGAACAAAGCCACTACGCTTGAGCGCAATGTTAAAGAACTTCGATTTCAATGGACCGATAATCGATTGGTTGAATGACTATGCTCCACAAGGCATTGTCACTACCGATACCGCCCTCATCATTCGTGGATGGAATCGCTGGCTCGAACAGACAACAGGGCGCAGCGCCGACGTGGTCGTAGACCGGCCTCTATTTGAGGTTTTTCCGGATCTGGTTGAACGCGGATTGGACCGGATGTACCGAAACGCACTCGACGGGCAGGTAACTGTGCTGGCGCACCGTTTTCATCGCTATCTGGTGAGGCTGCCAGCGAGGCCGGAATACAATCTTTCCGAAATGCAACAGAGCGCTCGCATCGCGCCGCTGGTCTCCGAAGGAAAGGTTGTCGGTACGATTACCGCTATCGATGACGTGAGCGAGAGAGTCGTCCGCGAGAGTGAACTGGTGGCAGCGCGTGAAGAAGCGGACAAGGCGAATGCAGCGAAAGACCGCTTTCTAGCCGTTCTTTCGCATGATCTTCGCACTCCCCTGACTTCGATTTTGGGTTGGGCGCGCATCTTTCGAAGTCAGCCGGACGAAGAAGCCATACGAAAGGGAGCGGAGGTTATTGAGCGCAACGTGGGCGTTCAGCTTCAGCTCATCGAAGAGCTTCTGGATGTTTTTCGAATCAGCGCAGCAAAGCTGGAATTGGATCTCGCGCCAATAGACGTACGGGAAACGCTCGGTTCTGCTCTCGAGACGTTGGAGCCAATGGCCAGCGCCAAAGGCGTAAGACTTGATCGTGGCATACCCGACGAGGGGCGGATGGCAGTTTTGGATTCGAAGCGCTTCCAGCAGATTGTCTGGAATCTCTTGTCCAACTCTCTGAAGTTTACGCCGGAGGGCGGCTCCGTCGGCGTCACGCTGGCGTACACGGATCACTGTTTTCATCTCACGATTGCCGATACCGGGAAGGGAATCAGCCCCGACAATTTGCCGCATCTGTTTGAGCCGCTCTGGCAGGCGGAGGGAAGCGGCGGCCACGGCGGGCTTGGTCTCGGCCTGGCGATCGTGCGGAATCTGGTCGAACTTCACGGCGGCTCGATTCGCGCGGAGAGCTCCGGGCCGGGCCAGGGCTCGAGATTTGTGGTGGAGATGCCGTGGCTGGGGCCGCAATCAGGTCACTGCCGACCCGCACTTCCGAGCAACTCCCAGGTCATGTGATCGTTGTCGCTATGTTCTGGGTCGCAGAGGCTGGAGCGACTTTGGCCGGTCGCCCTAATTGAATGTCCCAGAAGAGGCTCTTCTCTCCATCTGCGAACTCGACTTCGTATTTATCGAGCGTCCCCTTGCCGGACTTGTGGGGAATCACGTTCGAAATACTTCCTTCATCACCAACGTGCCTGTTGAAGATCGTTGATCGCACTAAGACTCTCGCGCCTAATTCAAATCGAGGCATAATTCGCCCTCACACTGCTCAATGACTTAACCAATCCGGTACGACTCCGCGTACCAGGGGCCCACGTGTTACAGAATAACGGGCATCGGAGTTCGGTCATATCGGGGGAAACCCTCAATTCAAGGCGAGCGAATACTGAGTTTGGCCGTTTCTTGTGGGTATTGGCGAATAAAATCAAAACGCAGGATCGATGGCAATGGCAGGATTCCTCAAATCAGGTTCATCAAGCCGGTAATTTGTCCATTCGAAATCGAGCGTCGTTCCGTATGGTCCGGAATTTATCCCCGTTTTTCGGCCGGTTGATCGGAGACCCCTTAGCGCGAGTGCCGGTGAGGCAAGGCCATCAGCGTTCCACGCCTGTCATCCCGGATGCAGAGAACGCCTCTCCCCCGATTCCGGTTCAATTGGTTTCGAAGCACTTACTTGCCTCCTGGCGGGAGTGGAAATTCCGCACCATCGGTGGAGCCGAAGTGCATATCGCGCTGTCGGATTTTTGCTGACCTTTTGGAGATCGAACTGCGAATTATACCTGCGCCGGCGAAAACAAATTAGTAGTGGTGAAGTAACACGTTCGAACCAAAAACCCTGGGCGAGCCAGGGTTGTCTGAGATCTCTCTCTTCTGAAACCAAGTTCTGGAGGCTCGTGTGTCTACTGATCACTCCGATTCAAAGCGCCGCATTTACACAGTAAGAATATTCATATTCGTCCTGGTTTTGCTGCAATCCACTCTGTGGTTGCCGCAGTTCGCACAATCGTTCACGACTGGAACACCAGCACGCATGATTGCAGCACTGGTCACGCCGGTGCCGGCAGGATCAACAGCGTCGTATGGCCTCGAATGGCCGGGCGACGGTTCCGTCCAGCGCATGCTTTACTGGCACAACCCGTTTCCAATTTACGACGCGACTTACATTTTCAAAGTATACCCACGCAAGAAGACCAGTGGGACGGCCAGGTACTACACAACGTTTTTCTGGGGCAATGACGGCGCTTTCAGCTGGGATGGCGGTTTTCCCAACACGTACTATGGAGCCCATCCGTATCCGAGACCCGCGCCGACCGGACCCGGTCAATGGGAAATTTCAGTTGAGAGCCGGGATTTCACCACGGGCTTTGAGGTCGAGTGGGACCGCTGGCATACACAGGCCTTCCGCGCGTGGCGTGAATCGCCCACAAGAACCCATCACGAGTTCTACTATGACCTGCCGGATACGAGCAAAGTCATCACCTGGAACATCGATGATGTGAACTGGGCCAACCGGAACCCACCGGTACCAGCGATTGTCATGGGACAAGCGCCAGATCTGAACGGAGCCTCGTGGGGAGGCTATCCAGGGTGGGAAGAATTCAACGGCATCATTCGCGGCATCCAGATCTACTCAGGACTTCTTTCAATTTCCGACATTCAAGCAGAAATCAACGCTCCAAAATCGACAGCAGCAGGTCAGATGTTCATCTGGTACCTGAACACTGATCCCCGCCCCGGCGACGTGACCGACAAGAAAGCGACAGGCACACCGCACAACCCATCGTGGGCCGGCACAACAGCTTTGGAGTGGACCGATCAAATGGCCGACACCTCCCCTCCTTCGACCCCGGCCAACCTTTCCGCGAGTGCTGTATCGTCCAGTCAGATCAACCTTTCCTGGACCGCATCCACGGACAACGTCGGTGTTGCGGGCTACCGCGTCGAACGCTGTCAGGGCTCGGCCTGCACCAATTTCACGCAGGTTTCGAACCCCACCGCGACTTCCTACCCGGACACGGGACTTGCCGCCAATACCACGTATAGCTACAGAGTAAGAGCCGGTGACGCAGCCGGAAATCTTTCATCATATTCTTCAGTTGTTATTGCTGCGACTCTCTCGGCAGGCACAGGGTCGACGATAAGCTTTGCGATTCCGGCTGACGGCGGACAATCCTGGGTCACCACCGCGCAGACCGAATCTCTCAGCACTGGCTATGGGCTCGTTCAACAGGATACCGGCAATTCAGGCCTGTCGGGACTGGCGATCTTCGGATTCCGCCCCGCCGGGGTTCTGCTCACGGAAGCGAGTGTGCCGGCATCGCCTGCGACGAACTCGGGACGGATTTACCTGGACGTCAACCGTCCCGTGAATACCGGTATTGCTTTTGCCAATCCCAGTGCTCAACCCGCGGTGATTTCTTTCTATTTCACCGACACAGCTGGAAGCGACTTCGGGCAGGGATCTTTTACATTGAGTGCCGACAGTCACCTGGCGGCGTTCCTGGATCAGCCTCCTTTTAATAGCAGGGCGGCGCAGGGAACATTCACCTTCAGTTCCTCGGTGCCTGTGGGCGTCATTGCTATTCGCGGCTTGACCAACGAGCGGGGTGAGTTCCTGATCACTACTTTGCCGGTGTGGGCCATCGGCGACACCAACAGCAATCCGATTGTGCTGCCGCATTTCGCCGACGGCGGAGGCTGGACCACACAGATCGTTCTGACCAACCCCTCCAACTCTCAGTTATCCGGTTATGTGGAGTTTTTCAGTCCTGGATCAACCTCACAGAATGGGACCATTCTGAACCTGGTCGTGAATGGTTCATCGGCCAGCAGGTTCGACTATCTGGTTCCACCCCGCTCGAGCGTTCGCCTGGTGACGGGTAATACCGGATCGAGCCCCCAGGTCGGCTCGGTGCGCATCACTCCGGCCGGTATGGCTGCCACGGCGATGGCTGTCTTTTCGTTGAAGACTAACGGCGTCACCGTCAGTGAAGCGGGTGTTTCGGCTCTGACTGCAGGACTGGCATTCCGGATGTACGCCGAGGTCTCAGGCACCCCTGGCCAGATCGGCTCCATCGAGTCGGGCCTCGCCATGGCAAATCCATCCGCGGCGCCGGTCACCGTTAATCTGGATTTAGTCGGCATGGATGGCCGTTCTTCATCCGTGGGCCGCGTTACGGTCACCGTCCCAGGAAACGGTCAGGTTGCCCGGTTCATCCGCGAACTGTTTCCGGCCTTGACTGGGTCCTTCCAGGGCTTTCTCAAAGTAGCGGCCGGCACACCCATCGGCCTCACCGGCGTGCGCGGCCGACAGAACGAGCGCCGGGAATTTCTCATCACGACAACGCTGCCTCGGAGCGATGACGTGGCTCTGCCTGTTTCCCAACTCGTGTTCCCTCACATCGCGAGCGGTGGAGGTTACACGACCCAGTTCATCATCTTTGGAGAGGGTTCCGGCAGACTTCGGGTCAGTCCCCCGATGGACGTCCGTTAAGGGATTTCTGGGAATTGTGTCGTCCGCCGCAGAGCCTGAACCTGTAATTGAGCTTCGAGCATTCAACCGTCATAATGCTTGATACCCCTTGACTATTCAGTGACTGGAGACGATGCCATGCGTCGAACAGTAGCTGTTTCTTTGATTTCCCTCACTTTTCTGCTGGGATGCAGCCGCCCGGACAAGGCCGAGGACAAAGCCGCAGTGGGTGGCCCACCAGTCCAGGGAGATTGGGTCATCGTTCGCTATGAGTCCGAGCCGGATGTTCTGAATCCGCTTTTGCAACGTGCAGCAGTTTCGGATTACGCCCTGTACGGCGTGAATAACTCACAGGTTTATGAGCTACTGATGGCCTACGACCCACAAACCTGGAGGGTAACAAAGCCGTTATTGGTGGAGGGCCTGCCTGAAGTCTCCGCAGACCATCTGACGTACTCCTTCAAGGTTCGCGACGGCGTGAAATGGCATGATGGCAAGCCATTCAGTGGCGAAGACATTCTTTTCACGTTCAAGGCCGGAATGTGTCCTCTTCTAGACTCAGCGTCAGTCCGGAGCTACCTTTCGGATCTGAGGGACGTTCAACTCGAAGGACGGACAATCCGATTTGTGATGACAGAGCCGAATGTCTTCGATCAATTCAACATCGTCAGTACTCTGGCGATCCTTCCGAAGCACGTCTTCGATCCAGAAGGGCTGATCGATGGGTTCGGTTTCAAAGACATCATTGGACCCAAAGGAAAAACAGATCCCAAAATCAAAAAATTTGCCGAACAGTTCAACGCTCATCCGAACAATCGAGCTCCGATCGGAACGGGCCCTTACAAATTCGAAAAGTGGGATACCGGCAGAGAGATCGTCCTTGCGAGGAACGACAATTATTGGGGGCAGAAGGCATATCTGGACAAGATTGTCATTCGCATAATCGGCGACTATCCCGCAGCATTAACCGCGCTCAAGGCCGGCGAAGTGGATCTCATGCCCCGGCTATTGCCTGTGCAACACGCGCAGCAGACAAGCGGCCCGGCATTCGACGAGCATTTTGTGAAAACGAAGTACTCCATTCCGGGCTATTCCTGGATTGGATGGAATGAACAGCGGCCATTCTTCAAAGACAAGCGTGTACGCCAGGCTCTGACAATGCTGCTGGACAGACAGAGCCTCATCGATAAGGTCCGCTATGGTCTCGGCGCAATCGGTATAGGTCCGGTCAATGTGAGTTCCAGAGATTTCAACCCGGACATTAAACCCTGGCCGTACGATCCACGGCGTGCCATGGAACTGCTGGAGGAAGCCGGCTGGAAAGATCACGATGGTGATGGTGTCCGCGACAAGGATGGAGTGAAATTCAGCTTCGAGCTCATGGGCGGAGCCAACAGTAAGGTACTTCTGGCACTCATGCGGGAAGAACTCCGTAAGGCCGGCATCGAGATGAGAGAACGGATCGTCGAGTTCAACGTCCTGGGCACTGCCTTGAGGGAGCACCGGTTTGATGCCGCGACCCTGGGCTGGAGCGTCGACCTGACTCAGGATCCTTATCAAATCTGGCACTCGAGTTCGGCCTCGAATCGTGGCTCCAACTACATCAATTTCAAGAATGAGGAATCGGATCGCCTGATCGAGCAAGCTCGCAAGGAATTCGACGACGAAAGAAGAAAACAAATCTACTGGCGGTGGCAGGAACTCATTCACGAAGAGCAGCCATACACTTTCCTGTACTATCAGGAGGAGGTTGCTGCCTACAGCAAGAGATTCCAGAATGTGACCTGGTGGCCGCTCCGGCCCGGCTACGATTTGACCTCATGGTTTGTGCCGAAAGGCTTGCAGAAGTATGGGACAACACCGGCACCCTAACAGAAGCGCAGCTATTTAGTTACGATGAGCGAAGCAGGAGGCGTTTCCATAGAGACACCAGAGCCCACGGACCCTGAGCTGGTCGCGGCATGCTTGTCGGGCGATTCAAGGTCGTGGGAACGGCTGCTCAAGCGGTACGAACGAATGATTTATTCGGTACCGGCCAGGCTCCACTTTGACATGGACGAACGACAGGAGGTCTTTCAAAACGTCTGCTGCCGGATTCTCGAGAACCTATACGCGCTGGTCGACGCCTCCAGGCTTCGTTCCTGGATCCTGACCATCACGATCCGCGAGTGCAATCACCTCATTCACGAAAAATATCTGCGCCGCCGCCACGATCCGGAGAGCCGCGCTCTTGGCCTTCGGGATCCAAGTGCCGACACGCTCGAGATTTACCTCAGCTCGGAGCGCGAACAACTTCTACGGGAAGTCTTTGAGGAACTTCCCGAACGATGCCGCGAACTCGTCCGGATGCTCTTTCTCGCGGATACCAAAGCCAGATATGAAGACCTCGCCAAACACTTTGCTCTTTCCATGGAGACGATTGGCAGTTTGCGCTACCGCTGTTTGAGCAATCTTCGGCAGCTCCTCCATTCCAGGAACTTATAGACCAGCAAAAATATTTTTCCTTTTCCGTGCACGGAAAATCCAACCCCGGGCACTCTTAGTCAGGGAGGCATATGCACGCCGAAGGTCACTTTGAGGATGATTTCCTGATGCGCCTGTTGCATGACCCGGACGAACTTCAACGGTCGGGGCGTGAAGGGCACTTCAATGCCTGCGAGATTTGTAGAGATCAGCTGGAATTGTACCGGCGTATTCAATCGTTTCTGCAGCGCGAATCGGACTTCGCGGTGCCCGCCGGCTGGCTGACCCGCATGGTGAAGATGTTCGAGGCTAAAGAGGGAGGAAAATTTTCCACGACATCCTCGAAGACCTTCGGCTGGCTCTTGTTCGATAGTCTGCTGGCTGATGCTGCCGGCATACGCGCGCCCGCCCGCGCAGCTACTGAAAGGCACCTGATAGGGGAGTCGGCGAGATTCCGAGTGGACTTGCTGATTGAATCGGCGGATCCGGACCACGTCGTAATCATCGGACAACTCGTAGAAAGAAGACCAGGCGACGACTGCCAGCTTGCGGGCGCCATTGTGGAAGTGACGGTCGGAGAAGACGCATTCAGCGGTGAAGTCAATTCTACGGGAGAGTTCATCGTTCCAGTCGGACGTCTGACTCGAGGCCGTCCCATGGAGATTCAGTTTCGGTTCGCGGGCCCCCTCTCCGTAGTTCTTCTGATCCCCTCCTGAACCGCCATGGATGAGATCCGCAAAATCGCTCACGAGGTTGGCCAGTTGCTCTACTCCAACCCAAAGGAAGCTCTGCGTCTTGCGGAGAGAGGCGCCGACATGGCAGCGGCGTCCGGAGTTCCCTTTGGTGTCGGCATCGCGCTACTGGCGAAAGGCGCGGCCCTGTCGCGCTGTAATGAAAACCTCGCTGCAGTTGAATGCTTTGACCGTGCGCTGAAGATCTTTGAAGAGGCGGGTGATCCGTTGGAAACGACGAAAACGCGGATGAATCGTATCAACGCCTACCTGCTTCTCTCGCGCTTCGATGAAGCGCTGGCGGATTCGGAGACCGTGACTGCTGCCTATCGGGAAGCCGGCGAAGAACGCAGCCTGGCCAGGCACCTCATCAACGTGGGCCACATCTTCTTCCGCCTGGATCGATTCGAAGAAAACCTTCAGTGTCTCGATCAAGCGGAAGCCATCCTCAAGCGGCTCGAGAAGTCTCCGGACCTGGCGCACTTATACCTCAATCGCGCCGTGGCGCTGACCGCGCTCAATCGCACAAGTCAGGCCCTGAACCTCTTCAAGGCCGCCCGGCAAGTCGCATCCGACTACAACATGCCGGCGATTGTATCCCAGGCGGATTACAACATCTGTTCTCTGCATTTCATGCAGGGCCGGTACACGGCCGCTCTCGACGGGCTGGCACAGGTGAGAGCGAAGATGGCGGAACTTGAAGATCGATGGCACATGGCGCTCTGCGATCTTGACAGAACTGAAATCTATTTGAAGCTGAACATGCACGCGGACGCTCTCGAGCTCGCGTCGCTGGCCAAACCGGCGTTCGAAGCGCTGCACATGCCGTATGAAGCCGGCAAGGCAACCGTTTTCATGGCAATAGCGAATGCCCTGCTGGGAAACACGACGGCAGGCAAACGCTTGTTCGATGAATCGCGCCGCATATTTGATTCGAGTGGTAACAGTGTCTGGCTGGCAATGATCGACCTTTATGAAGGAACAGTACACTTCAGCAGGAATCGATTTCGCAAGGCCCGGATATTGTCGAAGGGCGCCTATGAAGTGCTCCACGGAGCCGGTCTGCATGGAAAGGCCGTCCATGCGGCATTACTCTACGCCCGGTCGGCGATGAAGCTTGGGGATAACGTCAAAGCGTTGCAATACGTCTTTCGCGCTCAGAGCAAATGGCATGAGGCCGCAACAGGGTGGGTCGCCAGCGAAGTCTACCAGGTTGCAGGCGAGGCATTAGCGGCTACCGACGACAAGGAAGGGGCTTTGCTGGCGTACTCCCTGGGCATCAGGGAACTGGAGTATTTGCGCGCGAATATCGGCGTGGACCATCTGCGGGCCATGTTCCTCATGGACAAACTCAGCTTGTACGAATCGCTGGTCACACTGCAGGTGAACCTGGCCAGACCCACACGCGAAGTGTTCGACACCGTCGAACGGGCAAAGTCTCGAACCTTGCTCGATCAGATCGCTGCGAGCGTCGGCACGGTAACGGACCCCTCACCTGGAAGTGACGTCGAAGAGCTGCAGCAGTTGCGTGAAGAGCTGAACTGGTATTACAGGCGACTTTCCATCGAGGAAGAGAAGGGCCACCCTGTATCCAACGCCAATGTTCAGCAACTAGTGCAAGAGATTCAAATGCGTGAGCTACGCTTCCGTCGGGCCTTACGCGACACGCCCTCGAATTCGAATCTGCCCCTGCAAAGTGTCACCCCATTCACGCTGGAGGACATTCAAAAAGCCATACCACCCCGGACGGCGATCATTGAGTATTTCGCCATCGACGGCCACTTCATCGCTCTCGTAGTGACAGCCGATGACGTCTCAATATCGAAAGCGTTGTGCTCAACCGACGAACTTCTGCGGATCCGGCGTCTTCTCAGTTTTCAGTTCAGCCGGATGAGCATTCCACAAGCTGACCATGGGTACACGGGCAAAGAGTTTGAATCTACCGAGGTGCACCTCCGCGAACTATACATGGCGGTGATGCAGCCTCTGGAACCGCTGATTGGCGATCGTGATGCACTGGTGTTTGTGCCGCACGGATTGCTTCATCATGTTCCACTCCACGCGGCCTTTGATGGCAGTCGTTACATCATCGACCGGTACACCGTCACCTACGCTCCAAGCGCCAGTGTCTTTCACGCGTGCATATCGACTGACGCTCGCGAATCGGGACGCCCTCTCGTAGCGGGGCTGGCGGATCGACGCTCGCCCTGGATCGAGCACGAAGTACGCCAGGTAGGGAATATTCTTCCGGAAGCGCAGGTTTTCCTTGGATCAGCCGCTACACAATCGAATGTTCTGGCCCATGCTGCTTCGGCGAGCATCGTGCATATCGCCAGCCATGGCCGCTTTCGCGCCGACAATGCAATGTTCAGCTCCATCGAGCTTAGCGATTCTTCCCTGAGTCTCTTCGACATCTACCGTTTGCGAACGTCCGCCAAACTGGTCGTTCTCAGCGGTTGCAGCACGGGTATGAGCAATGTCCTGCCGGGCGACGAACTGTTCGGCTTCGCGCGTGGATTCCTTTATTCAGGCGTCCCGTCGGTGGTGGTCAGCCTCTGGAATGTTAACGATCTGCGAAGCGCCGATTTGATGGTGCATTTCTATAGAAACCTCATGTCCGGCCTCACGATGGGAAAGAGCCTGCAACAGGCAATGACATCCGTCCGAAAGGAAGCCCCACATCCTTACTATTGGGCGCCTTTTGTTCTCGTAGGCAAACCTTTCTAGTGTCCGAAGTTCGCTCACATTTTCGGGACCATTTGACCGCCGCTACAGTCGGAAAGCCCGCGTGGATGGCATCGAATTTGTGAACGAATTTCTGACTCAGGACTCTAGAAAGGCGATTGACCGTTCGCGTCGCGCGGCGCGAGCGTCATGCTGCCGCGAGCCGGGATGCTATAGGAGAAAGTGCTCGAAGCAGTCCCATTCAGCGTGACAATCATAGGGTTGCCATTGGTGTCCAAGATGTCGACGCGACCGCTGATAGCGCCAGACGATGTATTCAACAGGCTCAGCGTCGTTGCCCATCCTCCCGACATCGCGAATTGAGGAAAGATCACGGGGCTTGTGGCTGACAGAGGAGCGCCCGTTACCGGAACAGGCACCGTGCTGAATTCGATACCGGAGAAATGAATACCCACAATCGAGACCGGTATCGAGCTTTGAATGGTCACATTGCCTCGAAACGCCGCACCAATGGCGCTCGATGGAAAGAGTTCGGTCACGAATCGCGCGAGTTGTTGGCGGCCCTGGATCGTTAGAGTGACGGGCGCTCCCGCCTGCGTGCCATCGTCGTCCCGCAAGGTCATTACAATGGATGCCGCCGTACCGCTCGAGTTCGCAATCGCGATACCCAGATTGCGGCTGATGGTTTGAACCACGTCCACGAGAAAAGACGTTTCCGTCGTCAGTGGCGTCGGAAGAATGGACCCGTGGGACTGAACGGCGCCATCCCGGACCATCCCGTACGTAAGCGTGGAGACCGGCGCTACGCTCCCCGAAAGCGGCGTAATCACGGCGTATCCATTGCGAATAGCGCCCGTCTCGACTTCGGTGATCGGCATGGGAGCAGTGGCCGGCGCAGAAGCGCTTTGGATTCGCAGCGCCCCGTTCAATGTCACAGACCCGCTCGGAGTCACGATTGTGAGAGATCGAGATCCCAGGCCCGCACCCGCGGCGACTTGCACGCTCAGGATCAGAGTCGTCGAACTGCCTCCCGGTTGAATCGTCCCGGTGACACCCGTGCCGGTGAAAGTTACGGAAGTGGGATCTCCGATATTCTGCCCCGATACTATTGCCGTAAATTGCGATCCGGGAACTGCGGCATTCGGGCTGATCGATGTGATCACCGGCGGCGGCGCGACGAATCCGACACGCACGGGATCCGTTGTGCCTCCGGCCGGCGCAGGATTCGTAACAGTAACCCCACTGGAGGTCAGCGCCGCGCGTAAAGAAGGAGGAACGAATGCCACAATGCGCCGCGCACCCAGATAAACAGTCACGAGCCGCGTTGACCCGACGTTTACGGCAGAGTTTGAAAGGAACGAGTTTCCGCGAATATCCAGCGTGATGACATCTGAATCGGACGCAGGATTACTGGACGTGACTGAAGTCAGAATTGGAGTGGGGTTGTTGGAAGCGGGCGGCGAGTAGATTTCCGAGAAGACAGCTGAGCCGCTGCCGGAATTCGTTCTGTCACGGCCGATGACCAGAACTCGTCCGTCATTGAGTAGGACACTGGATGCTAAATCGAAAGGTTTATCCATCGCGGGCACGGCAATAATCTGGTCGGTCGAAGGATCGTAGAGAATAGGTTTCTGATTGACCGCCTGCGAATTGACGCCTCCGCCAATAAAAATCAGACCCGACGGAAGGAGCGCATCGGGGCCGTCAATGTCGGGTGACGCCGGCACTATCGTGTTCGTAGCGACGTTAAATAGATATGCACGGTTTATTAATGTGCCTCCCGATGTTCCCGCAAAGGAGTACATGCTGCGAATGAGCACGCGACCATCCGGCAGAAGCCGAGCACCAGCTGTGGTGTAGGGATCTACGGAAGGTGCACTTGACAAGGATCCACTTGCGGGATCGTAGATTTTGTTGTTCGTTCCACTGTCGCTGAGCAGCAAAACCCGTCCGTCTGTGAGAAGCGAAGCGAACTTTCCATCGGTTGAAGAAAGACCGCCCGGCGCAAATGTGAAGCGGCCGGCGACTGGATCGAAGACTTCATCGGGGCCGGAGAAGTGTGGAATCAGAACTTGTCCATTCGACAGCAACAGAGCGCCCCAGGCACCTTGACTCGCCATGAATCCGGTGACGGACCATGTGCCTGATGCCGGATCGTAGATCTCAGCGGAAGACAAATTGTTGTCATTGTGGCCTCCTGCAACGAGTACGCGTCCATCCGGCAAAAGACTCGCGACAGCGCGGATGCGCGCCAGACTCATCGATCCCGTCGGAGTCCACTGGCCGGTCGCGGGATCGAATAGTTCTGCTGAAGCGGTCATAGAACCCGATATGCCGGAAGTTCCACCCGCCACCAGTACACGTCCGTCGAGCAGCCGCACGATTGCGGCGTCGAGGCGAACGTCATGAAAGGGACCGGCTGGCGCCCAGGATCCGGAGTCCACAATGGCGAAGCTGCAGGGCCTGTTTCCACACGTCGTTGTCGAACCGGCCGGAGTCGAAATTGTGACGGACTGAGAACCGAGCGGTGCCTCCGGCGCGACCGAAACCTGGACGGGCAGCCTTGTTGTTGTCCCGGCCTGCGGGACGGCCGAAATCCCAGTCCCGCTGAATCCAGGCTGGGCGCCGATCAAATTCGATCCCGTCACCGTCAGCGTGAACGTCGCGCCGCGAAAACCGGCAACCGGATTTATCGATGTGACCGACGGCGGCACTGCGGAATACACAGAAAATATCACCGCCTGAGAAATGCCTGAGGTGCCCTGGTTGGCTACCTGGATGGAAAGCGCGTTAGACGTGGTCAGTCGATTATCCGGGATGGTGGTTCGAAGAGTCGTCGAGTTGACGAAGGTGGTTGGCAGTGCTTCACCATTGACGCTGACGACAGACGTGCTGGTAAAACCACTTCCGGTCGCGGTGACTGCCACCGCCGGAGAGCCCACTCGCGCACTGTTTGGAACAATCTCCTGCAGCACGGGGATGCTCTGGCTGAAGAGAGGACAGGCCACGGCCATCCAGAAAACCAGGAATCTTAAGGCGCTTTTCATGAGGGTACTACTAGCAGTCTACGCTCCGTTCACCACCACTTTAAGTTGTGGAGTTTCCGAATTGTCTTTGACGGGCGATGAGTCGATTTTGTATGGTCGCGTGTTGGAAAATTCCCACGCCAGGCACAATCAGGCCGTTGAGGGTGTTCCCCTCCTGGCACGAGGGTGTGCAAAACCATTGAATGGAGCGCGCGGCTCTTACTGTAGCGGCGCTCTATGAGCGCCGGTTTTTCCTTGAATCAACGAAATACCGGCGGTCATAGACCGCCGCTACAAAGGAACCTGGGATTTTGCGGTGTGAGATGCCGCTATAGACGCGGGTTCACCCGCCTGCATGACGCAACCTTATTTAATGTGGAATCCTTTTTCGGCTGGACGGTTCATGAATGGAGCGCTCATCGGGAATCTTGACCCGGGGAGCGGGAAAATCGACTGCTGGCGGGATTAAAAGAGGGGACGGCAAGCCGCGAGCGTCACTCGTGGCGATCCCGTCCCTTTCTTGTTTCGTTCACACACCGATTGGCAGAATCCTGCATGGTTCATCCCAGACAATCGTGTCGGTGTGCATCGTAAAAGGCAAAGCCGGTGCGCAAATCACTTCCAATTCCTCAATATTGAGGAGTTCCTGTTCCCTCATGTTTTCCATCGAACAACCTCCCGGAAAATAACTTAGGCGATCTGCACTTGTATCGGGTGAAACGTGGAAAAACTTTAGCGCTTAATTTGCCACGACAAAATCGCCTGGAATCTAGAGGTTAGGGGGAATTTCATTGGCCTGCGCGATCAGGTTTTTCACCTGGTTCGCCCTCTTTGTCCGGGCTCGATTCCAGGAGGCTATCCTCGAGTCGTCTGATCAGGGACTCCGCGATCTGCCTGTCACTGTGGAGCTGATCCAGCTTTCCGTCACGTTCCCACTCGTCCAGTACAGTTTTCACAAGAGAACGACACAAGCTGTCCAGTTCGTGCATCGTTGTCGTAAATAATCGCTGATCTTGAATTTGCAGCTGGACGGCATCCTGGATTCTGATCCAGACAGTATTGAATACATATCGAGATAAGAAGAGCTCCAGAAAGCCTTTCGTCCCCTTCTTCTGTAAAAACACCGACAGTCCCGCTTCCAGATCCGGCCCATCCGGCTCGTATCCTGGGCCTGCAGCGTCGAGCAGGGCCTCCTGCAACGATTTGCGTAATACATCTCCCTGGAATCCCAGGATGGTGCGGCTCAAGTTTGCGGCTACTTGCTCAACGACACTAAGTGCATGAGCTGGTGAGATTTCCGGCGCAACCTCCCCTAGCCCTTTCGTAAAACCCTCGGTCAAGGTTATCGACATCAGGGCATGAAGGTCCGCCAGCGTGCCTCCTACGCCGACGCCTAAGAGACCCCTGTCGAAATTGAAAAAGTCACGCACGTCAGTCCCGTTGTTCCAGATCCTATGAAAAGTGCAAGTCCGAGACCAAAAATTCAGCGTTCTCTTCGCCGCAGGTACGGCGGCCGATTCCCGGCGGGGGAGAGAGACTATTGAGAAGCGATGGGATAAAGCATACCAGAAGAGATGCTGTCAAAACCGGGACTTACTTCGATGAGAGCATGAACTGATTGCCATCGACATCCTTGAACATGGCAAACGTTCCCCAGTGCTCCTTCTGCGGCGGTCCCATGAATTCCACACCTCGGCTCTTCAACTCTTCATAGGTCTTCTCCACATTGTCACAGGCGAGAGCACCATTGAAGAAACCGCCGACGCGCTTTTCGTCCATATTGAAGAGAACGAAACGCGTTTCCGATCCACCGATGCGCATCTCGATCCAGCGCTGCTTATCGTCGAACGGCTGGTCGGTTACCAGCTTGAAGCCGAGTTTTTCCGTAAAAAAGGCGAGGGCCTTGTCCTGATCTCGAGTCGGTATCGTGACGAACTTGACGTGAGTAATCACAACGCATCTCCCTTGTTCCACGATCCACCGTTCCTCGCAACTTCCACAGATCCGAAAATCGAATTTGAAGCCGTGACGGTTCGGTTGGGGCCGATCGGAAAATGTGGATCACCGCCCAGACCAGCAGGCTGGTGAGGACAAAAATCAAATTGAGAGTAAGCACGTGGCACTCATGCTGAAGGCGGTTGCTGATTCAGATTTGTATGCTCGCCATGCGAACGGACGCGTACCGGCAGGCGGCTGAGTACCGCTGGATGCCGTACCTCGCCAGACGGCGCCCTTCCGGCCCGGCGAGGCGAGCATCGACGTCTACCGCGTGGCAGCGCCGCGCTGAACGGGAATTACTCATTACTGTAGCGGCGGTCTATGACCGCCGCTACAGTTCGGTTTCCGCCCTTGGAACGTTCTTCCGCGACCTGTTAAAAAGCCAGCCGCACCTGAACCTGAACGACACGGGCACCGTTCGTCGCGGTGATCTGTCCAAACTGCACGGAGCTCAGGTTTGTCGAAACGACTGCGTATTGCGTCTGGTTCAGTGCGTTCTGCGCATCCGCCTTTAATTCGAGTGTCCGGCCTTCTCCTACCGGGAAGGTCTTGCCCAGGGAGAGATTCAGATTGCTGTATCCCGGAGCACGCAGCGGCGAGTTGCTCTCATGTCCGCGCCGCGCCGTTCGGCCGGAGGCCGCGACAACTGGGAGCAGGACGAAAGCGTCTCGGTTCAAGTACTGCAGGTTTCCAAAGCTGCAGCAATTCTTGTTCACTGCGCCTGGGATATCGATTAGATCCGGACGTCCACCGGTCTGCGTAACCTTCAACGGTTCTCCGGTCGTCGCCCTGACGATTCCTGCGATTTGCCAACCTCCCAGCACGTGTCTGCCAATCGCCGAATTCTTGAATGGCGTCGGTATTTCGTACAAGAAGTCGCCGGAGAAATCGTGTGCAACATCGCCGACAGAAAGGCTGCGTTCGATCTTTACATTAAAGAAGTCCTCGATGCCGCCGGCCGTATCGCCGCCGGCTACCAGGGCGGTGCCTCCACCTGTGTAAGACAATGCCTTGCCCCAGGTATAGTTCAGACCCAACAACAGT
>Ga0137403_10003128_pt1 | contig 19956 bp, 20 predicted proteins | sample CZOMad2_1_16fung_FD_122057 | JGI IMG/M metagenome (GOLD analysis project Ga0137403, IMG submission 122057) | Vadose zone soil fungal communities from Angelo Coast Range Reserve, California, USA - CZOMad2_1_16fungal (Hybrid Assembly) | ecosystem: Environmental > Terrestrial > Soil > Vadose zone...
CGAAAAAAGTCCGCCAGAGAACTACGGCAAAGAAGGTCAGACTACCGTTGCTGCATTCCTGCCCTGGCGGGGTTCGTAAGCCCTCAGTCCATAGCCCCTGACGGAAGAAAAAGCTTCGTGCAAGATCACGATCGCGCAACCATAACGAGAGAGAGAGAGATGAGAATGACGAAATCCGAAACAGTGGCGATGAGACGAGCCTTTTCGGAATTCCCGACTTGTCATTAATTCGGTATTCGCCGTTAGAGTGCCGTCATTTTTCCCCCGCATTGACAGCATTGGCTGCATTTGGTTGCATCGAGGACGTGAACTGGCTGGCTCTCTGTATCTTGCTCGCTCTGGAATGCTCCTGCACTACGATTGCCAACCGGCGTGATCTTTACAGCCCGCAGCCGTCGCCCGAACTCGATTGGCACCGACAAACAACGACGACGACGACACGCATAGAAGAGACGTTGCCACCACCGCCAAATCGCTAACGTGTTGTAGCCCAGATCGGTGATCCCGATCACACTAATTATCCGAAGGGCAAATTGGCTTTGATCCGCGCGACATCGGTTTCGTGCACGCGACCCATCTTCGCCAGCTGACGTTTTTTCTTTGCGTTTTTGGCGGACATGAGATGACGTCGTGAAGCGCGGGAGCGAAGGACCTTACCCGAAGCGGTCACTTTAAAACGTTTTGCGACCGATTTGCGGGTCTTACTGCGAGCGATCGGCTTAGGCATAGGGCGCGCAAGATAGCGGCGGTCGAGAGGGTGACAACTTCTATTTGCTCTACCCAAATGGATTTAGCTCGATGAACTTGAGCCACAGGATTTTCTTTGGACGGGCGGCAAATAAAATTGCTGCGATCAGGTCCAATCTCGCAAGATTGTTGCCATGGCTGAGGAGAAATTTCCGCGCGTCGTGATCGTCGGCGCGGGCTTTGGCGGGCTCGAAGCTGCGAAAAAATTAGCCTGCGAGAACGTTCAGCTCACGGTCGTCGACCGCACTAATTACCACCTCTTCCAGCCGCTCCTTTATCAGGTCGCCACCGCCGCGCTCTCGCCCGCCGACATCGCCGCGCCGGTGCGGGCGATTCTGCACAAATGCGAGAACGTCGAAGTCATCCTGGCCGAAGTGCAATCGATTGATGTGAACAACCGCATCGTTCATGCAGGCGATCTCGATCTCTCCTACGATTATTTGATTCTTGCGACCGGCGCGCGCCATTCCTATTTCGGGCATCCGGAATGGGAGCGTCTGGCCCCAGGCTTAAAGAGCCTGGAAGATGCAGTGGAAATTCGGCGCCGCATTTTGCTCGCATTCGAATACGCCGAAAAAATTTCCGCTCCTGCGGCGCGCGCTGCGGCACTGACTTTTGTCATTATCGGTGGCGGACCTACCGGAGTCGAAATGGCCGGAGCGATTGCCGAGATCGCGCGTTACACTTTGGCGCGCGATTTCCGCCACATTGACCCATCCAGTGCACGGGTCGTTTTGATTGAAGGCGAGCCACAGGTCCTGGCCGCATTTCCCGAGGACTTGCGGGTCAGTGCAATGCAACAGTTGCGCGATCTCGGCGTGGAAATTCGCACCGGAGTGCACGCCACCGATCTAACGGAAGATGGACTAAAGGTGGGCAATGAATTCATTCCTTGCCGGGTGAAAATTTGGGCCGCGGGCAACAACGCCTCTTTCGTTGGCAAATCGCTCGGCGTTTCGGTCGATCAGGTTGGCCGGGTCGTGGTACAGGACGATCTAACGATTCCCGGACATCCTGAAGTACAGGTGATCGGCGATCTGGCCAAGTTCACCGGCAAAGATGGCAGGCCCCTGCCTGGCGTTTCACCGGTGGCGATGCAACAGGGCCGCCATGCCGCGCGCAATATTTTAGCGATGATCGAGGGTAGAAAACCACAGCGCTTCTGGTACTTCGATAAGGGCAGCATGGCGACAATCGGTCGCCACAAAGCGGTGGCCGACTTGCACCTGCTGCACTTGAGCGGATTGCCGGCATGGTTGGCGTGGCTCTTTGTTCATATCCTGTTTTTAGTCGGATTCCGCAATCGAGTAGTCGTGCTTGTCCAATGGGCCTGGGCTTATTTGACCTTCAATAAAGGCGCGCGCCTGATCACACGAAACTTCCAGGCCGAGACGCGGCCGCCGGCGTGAGCTATTTTGCGATTTAGCGAGTTAGTGATTTAACGATTTGATTTTGCGGTAACGAGTGAGGCGGAGAATATCTTTAATAATCCCTCACACTCCAACATCAGGGATTCCACCATCTTCGGTAGAATGAGATCTGATTCGACTAACGCCTCGAACCAAAAAAGCATTTCATCAGCTTCTTCTGTCACAACGCTTATCTTGGAAATAAAGTCGGCAGTTGAACGCGCGCGACAACTTGCACGATAATTGGCCGCGAGCGACGTGCCTGATCGGAGAAACTGGCGTCCAATGATGCGGGGTCGCTTCGTCCTTTGGCAATCTGGCGAACCCTTTGATAATGCGAATCGCAAATTTCTTTGTTCTAGCCTGCAACTGTTTCGCTCGATTAAGTGTGTTCATACTCAATCGTTAAATCACTAAATCGTTAACTCATTAAATGAAAATCGCCGTCGTCGGAACAGGCGCGATTGGCAGTTTTTATGGCGGCAAGCTCGCTCATGGCGGCCGCAACGTTCATTTCCTGTTAAGAAGTGGATTCGCGAAAATTAAACGATCGGGCATTCGCATCCGCGGAAGAAAGGAAAATTTTCACATTGCCAGAGTGCAAGCCTACGAAACCGCTGACGCCATCGGACCGTGTGACTTGGTGATGATTGCGCTGAAGGCGACGAACAACGAGGCTTTGCTGCAATTGATCCCCCCTCTACTGCATCCGCGCACAATCCTGCTCACCTTGCAAAACGGATTAGGGAATGAGGATTTTCTTGCTCGACATTTCGGCGCCAATCGAGTGATGGGCGGGCTTTGTTTTATTTGCCTTAACCGCATTTCTCCGGGTCTGATTGAGCATCTTGATTATGGATACCTGACCATCGGTGAATTCACCGGTCCTCCCAAGTCACGCACTCGCGCTGTTGTCCGGGAATTCCAGGAGAGCGGCGTGGCCTGCCGGGTGGTTGATAATTTAATGCAGGAACGCTGGGGCAAGTTGGTTTGGAACATTCCTTTCAATGGCTTGACGATCGCGGCCGGCGGAATTACCACCGAAGACATTTTGCAGGATGATTCTCTCCATTCAGCGGCGCTCGCGTTGATGAATGAAGTAATCGACGGAGCAAAGAGCTGTGGCTACAATTTGCCGGCAGATGTTGCAGTCGAACATATGAAGCGCACCGAAACGATGGGCGCTTACAAGCCATCGACTCTACTGGATTTTGAAGCCGGGCGCGCTCTCGAAGTTGAAGCTATCTGGGGCGAACCGCTACGTCGTGCTCAAACCGGAGGAACAGCAATGCCTCGATTGGAGCAGCTTTATGCCCTGCTGAAATCATTGAATGCCCGGCGCGAATGAGACATCGCACGCCGCCGCCGATCGAAGTACGAAATGTTCAGCGAACCCTTCGGGTTTCTACGGGCAGCCTGCAGCGTTTCGCGAACACCGCCTCCGCGCTCGTCTGGGAACATAAGCGACCGCGAGCCGAGATTGCGTCCGTGCCCGAGATCACGGTGTTAATCGTGAGCGACCGACGAATGGCGACTCTACACCAAGAATTTTGCGGCCTGGCTGGCCCTACCGACGTGCTCACCTTTCGGCACGGTGAAATCGTGATCAGCGTCGAGACGGCCGCGCGACAAGCGAAAGTGTTTCGCAGCTCTCTCGCTGGTGAAATTCGGCTTTATCTGTTGCATGGATTGCTGCATCTCGCGGGATTCAATGACGTTGCGCCGCGCCAGCGGAAACAGATGCTGCAATTGCAAAGGAAATTGTTCTTTTCCTTGTGTGAGATCGACGGAAGTTGGTCCGGCGCGAACCAGTAGGCGCCGCTGGCTGTCGATCGTACTCTTATTAAACACCGGCCTTCAGGCGGGTGCCGGTGGCTTGCCTTGGTAGAAATGAGTAGAGCCGTTGAAACGGCTTTCTTTGCGACCGTGCTGCGCGCGCACCGGCCTAAAGGCCGGTGTTAATGAGAAGGGAGCCTGGCGGCCTGAGCGTTTGAAGGAACAAGGCCGCGTGGTAACTTTTTCTATGAGCCAGCTGCTCCGAAAACACGAGGCAAAATTCGCCGCCACGCTGGTAATCGATTTTCCCCGCGCGACACTGGAAGCACCGACGATTGAAAAGGAGGAAGCAACCAAACAGGAGATCGAAATGCCATGGAATGTTATTGTGCACAATGACCCTGTGAACCTGATGAGTTATGTGACAATGGTGTTTCAGCGCGTTTTTGGTTATCCACGAGAAAGAGCGGAAAAGCACATGTTGGAAGTACATAATAACGGCCGATCAATTTTGTGGAGCGGCGTCCGAGAAAGGGCCGAGCTCTACGTGCAACAACTGCATGGTTACCTCCTGCTCGCGACCATTGAGAAAACCGTGTGATGGAAATCTGCCGACAGGATCAAGCCCTCGAGATTCGCGAGCTTGATCCTTTTTTGGCGGAGTTGCTCAGGCAGGTCCCGGAAAGCGCGCAGCCAAATGATTCTCCAGCGGCGGAAGAGCGTCTTTTCAGTGCGCCCGCGGCGCCAGAGGAAAAGGATTTGTGTTCCGAGTGGAAAGTTTACGTCGTTCCGGAACTGCGGCGTCTTTTTCAATCGGCCACGGAAACGGTGCGGCAGGATTTGCAACAGTTGCAATGCACCGATAAGCCATTCGCCAATTGTACCCTGCGGATTCCGTTGGCTCACACAGACGCATGGTTAAACGCGTTGAACCAGGCGCGGCTAGCAATCGCCGCCACCTATCAATTTAGCGATCACGAATTGTGCGACCATTATCGCTCGCCGCTGGGCAGTCGGCGCGATTTGAGTCTGTTTCAGGTCAACTTTTACGGCTTTCTTCAGGAATTTATCTTGCGCGAGATGGAAGGAAACACTTGAAGCGCGATGCCCTGTTAATGCGCTGGCCGGTTCTTCACCATTTCCATCAATCGCGCTTTGATCTGATCGGAGGCTTTTGCCGGCTTCAAACTCAAGGCAAAAGCCTCGCTCAGCGAGTAGCATTCACTGATGAAAGCCTCGGCTTTTTCACCAAATTCGCGGCGCGCGTTTTCGAATTCCGCCATTTCGTCCGGCTCGAGCGCACCGACAACGAAGAGGCGGGCGCGGTTTTGAAATTCCTCAAAGCTCATCGCGTAGCTCCTTCAGGCCGTCGTAAATCTTCTTGAGGCCTAATTCCAGGCGCGTTTTCACAGTGCCCAGTGGTGTATTCGTTTTTGCGGCGATTTCGCGCTGACTCATCCCGTGAAAAAATGATAGTTCGATGGCTTGTTGTTGCGCAGGCGGGAGCACTCCGATGACCCGCCGGATCAAAACGCCCCGGTCGCCATCGAGAATTTCTTGCTCCGTCGAATTGTGGACCCAGGCATCGGGCTGTTGTTCAGTCTCCTGTTGTAAACGCTCCTCTGCTCGGACATAAGCTTGCTTTTTACGCAAACCGTCGATTGCGCGGCGACGCGCCAGCGTTACCATCCAGCCAAGGGGTTTGCCTCTCTGGGCCGAGAAGTTTTTGGCCTGGTTCCAAATCTCCATGAATATCTCCTGCAGCAAGTCGTCTGCCTCCGCTTCGTTGTGGATCACCCGTAGGATCAGCGCTTTCAGAATGCCGTTATAGCGATCGTAAAGCAGCGACAAAGCTTCTGGGTCTTCTCGCTGAATGCCCTCCATCAATTCGAGGTCGCTTGGCCCGCCCGATGGCAATGGAGATGCCGACCTCCGCGACCGATCGAGCACTTCTGCTTCCTCATCCTCTTGCGGTGGTGGCTTTTGTGATTTCACAGGCCTTGTGCGATTGCGACTTTAGTTAACAATTCCTTCTGTGATAATGTGTCTCCAACACAGTCATCGGCAGCGCTTCATTCTTTCACAACTCGTCATGAAACGCGCGCAGATCAATCTTTGGTCGCCCAATTTTGCAACCGGGAGCGTTGCCTGGCCACACGACACGGCGATCAGGACCTCCATGATGCACCACAACTCTCTATCTGAATAGTGAAAGATCCGGGGTGCGTCCCCGGGACGTGCGAGATGACACGTGCAACTCCCCATTGCGTCGCTTACAGCATCGCGCCTAAAGTCCCAGACAATGACCGATTCGCTTTGGTATAAGGATGCGATCATCTACGAACTGCACGTGAAGACATTTCACGACAGTAACGCGGATGGGATTGGCGATTTTCGCGGACTCATCGAGAAACTAGATTATCTCCAGGAACTCGGTATCAGCGCGATCTGGCTGCTCCCTTTTTATCCGTCGCCCTTGAAGGATGACGGCTATGACATCGCCAACTATCTCGACGTCAATCCGAACTACGGCACGCTTGACGATTTCCGCGCCTTTCTCGACGCGGCACACGAGCGTGGACTGCGCGTTATTACTGAACTCGTGATCAATCACACCTCCGATCAAAATCCCTGGTTCCAAAAATCGCGTCGCGCTCCCCCGGGCTCGCCGGAACGTGAAGTGTACGTCTGGAGCGATAATCCGGAAAAATACAAGGATGCGCGCATCATCTTCAAGGATTTTGAAACGTCAAACTGGTCGTGGGATCCGATCGCGAAATCATATTACTGGCATCGTTTCTATTCGCATCAGCCCGATTTGAATTTCGACAACCCCACCGTGCACGAAGTAGTCGAGCAGGTCTGCGATTTCTGGCTCAAGCTTGGCGTCGACGGCGTGCGGCTCGACGCCGTCCCCTACCTCTATGAGCGCGAAGGGACGAACTGCGAAAACCTTCCGGAGACGCACGTCTATTTGAAAAAATTACGCGCGCACATCGACGCGCACTTCAGTGGTCGTATGCTTCTGGCAGAGGCGAACCAATGGCCGGAAGACGCCGTCGCCTACTTCGGTAACGGCGACGAATCGCACATGAATTTTCACTTCCCGCTTATGCCTCGAATGTTCATGGCGCTGCAGATGGAAGATCGCTTTCCCATCATCGACATCCTCGAACAGACGCCCGCGATCCCGGATAACTGTCAGTGGGCCATGTTCCTGCGCAATCACGACGAGCTTACGCTCGAGATGGTGACGGATGAGGAGCGCGATTACATGTGGCGCGTTTACGCCAACGATCCAACTGCACGCATCAATCTTGGCATTCGCCGGCGGCTGGCACCGTTGCTCGTAAACAGCCGTCGCAAAATTGAGCTGCTCAATATTCTCCTTTTTTCAATGCCTGGCACGCCAGTGCTCTATTACGGCGATGAAATCGGAATGGGCGACAATTTTTATCTCGGCGATCGCAACGGCTGTCGCACCCCGATGCAATGGAGCGCCGATCGCAACGCAGGATTTTCCAAGGCGAATCCGCAGCAGCTTTATCTGCCGATTACGATTGATCCGGAATATCACTACGAAGCGATCAACGTGGAAAATCAGCAGAAGAATCTCTCATCGTTGCTGTGGTGGATGCGGCGCGTCATCGCCATGCGAAAAAATTACAAGGCCTTTTCCCGCGGCTCGCTCGAATTTTTGTTCCCGGAAAATCCCAAGGTGCTGGCATTTCTGCGCCGCACCGAAGACGAAACCATTCTGGTTGTGGTGAATCTGTCCCGCTTCGCTCAGCCGGTGGAACTCGATCTTGCGAAATTTTCCGGCTGTATTCCGATGGAAGTCTTTAGCCGCAATCGATTTCCCGCCGTCCGAAGATCGCGTTATCTTCTTACGCTCGGGCCGCACGCGCATTACTGGTTTGTATTGCAGTCTCCCTCGGCGGCAACCCGCGCACGGAAACGCATGAAAACACCTACCATCGCATCGGTGCCGGGATTTTCGGAGCTCCTTTCCGGTTCGTCACGGCGCGATCTCGAGCGCACGATTCTTCCGAGTTACCTCACTGGTTGCCGATGGTTTGGCGCGAAAGCGCGCACGATTCGGGAACTCCGAATCGTGGACGATCCCCTGATTTCGTCCCACCCGGCTGGCGCGCGCCATGTCCTCATTGAAGTGAACTACACTGAAGGCGCTTCAGAAATTTACACCCTGCCGCTGCAAATCGGGCGCGATGAAAACACGCACCGAATTTCCCGCGAGGCCCAGCATGCTGTTATCGCCGAATTCGCTGACAGCAAGGCCATTTTGCACGACGCGACCTTCGATCCCGACTATCGCGGGGAAATTTATCGCATCATTCGCGAGCAACGAAAATTGCGGGCGCGACGCGGGGAGATCGTTGGCTCGGCGACCGCTCAATTCGCGGCGGCTGAGGATTTGAGCGCGAATTCGAGCGTCATGAGAGGGGAGCAAAGCAATTCCTCGATCCTCTTTGGCACACAATATTTTTTGAAAATCTTCCGGAAACTGGAGGAGGGGATTAATCCCGATGTTGAGATCACGCGATTCCTGACCGAGCGCGCGAAGTTTCCCAATGTGCCAGCGTTTGCCGGAACGCTCGAATATCGCTCTGGAAAGAATACAGTGGTGCTCGCGCTCATTCAGGCTGCGATTCCAAACGAAGGCGACGCCTGGAGGTTTACGCTCGATTCCGTCGGCAGTTATTACGAGCGCGTTTTGTCCCGTAAAGCTGACCTGAATGCAATTGGCTCAACCCAACTCATTCAAGAACTGGTCGGCGGCATTTACCCGGAGAAAGCCCGGTTACTTGGTCAGCGCACCGGGGAATTGCATCGCGCGCTTGCCTCGCAGACGGACGATCCCGCATTCGCGCCCGAGTCATTTAATGCCATGGCGCAGCGCAGCGTGGTGCAATCGATGCGGGCATCCTCGCGGCGCGCTTTCGAATTGCTCCGAAAGAAATTAGATGATCTGCCGGAAGCGTTTCGCGCTGAAGCTGAGGAAGTCCTCGCGGCCGAGAAGCAAATTCTCGCGCAGGAGCGCCGTCTCCTCGAGCAACGGTCGGCCGCGCATAAGATTCGCATTCATGGCGATTTTCATCTTGGTCAGGCCCTTCATACCGGTCGCGATTTTATTTTCCTTGATTTCGAAGGCGAACCCGCGCGCCCGCTCGGTGAACGGAAATTGAAACGCTCGGCCCTGCGGGATGTTGCCGGGATGATGCGCTCGTTTCAATACGCCGCCTACAGCGCGCTTTGGCAGCGAGCGATGCGACAGGAAGACGTTCCGTTTCTAGAGAAATGGGCTGACGTCTGGTATCGCGAGATGAGTAGCACATTTCTCCAAAGCTATCTCGCTGCTACGACCGACGCCCTTTTTATTCCGCGGAACGAAGCCGACCTGCGTATTGCGCTCGAAGCCTACCTGCTGGACAAAGCGGTCTACGAAATCGGTTATGAACTAAACCATCGACCTGACTGGGTTGTCATTCCTATTCGCGGAATCAAACACATTCTGAAATCCACGTAATCGCAGAATTTCTGCGGATCGGGTAGCGCACGCGTCTCGCGTGTCTGGCGAGCGCGTCCACGCAATCGCGAACTTTATCGAAGATTGTTTCGGCGAGACGCCGAAACCAGCACGCGAGACGCGTGCGCTACCCGAAACAGGAAATCTTGCTATGATGCCCCGGGTATGACCTCACAAGTCCTGTCCGAAAAAGTCGGTGTCGTTTTTGGCGTGGCAAACAAGCGCAGCATCGCCTGGGCGATTGCGAAGGCGTGGGCGGCAGCGGGTGCCCGATTAATTTTTAATTATCAAGGCGAGCGCCTAAAGGAAAACGTCGGGGACCTGGTCGGCGAATTCGGCGAAAACGTGCCGCTCTTTCCCTGTGACGTTTCGAGCGACGAAGAGATCGCAAGATTTTTCCAAGAAGTACGCGGGCAGACCGATCGCGTCGATTTGCTTCTGCACTCCGTCGCATTCGCTCCTAAGGAAGCGCTCGAAGGCGATTTCGTGAGCACTACTCGCGAAGCGTTTCGAGTCGCCCACGACATCAGCGCTTATTCGCTTGTCGCGCTGGCGCGGGAAGCTGCACCTTTAATGACGAATGGCGGAAGCATTGTCGCGATGACCTACTACGGCGCTGAGAAAGTCGTGCCGCATTACAACGTCATGGGCGTAGCCAAAGCCTCCCTCGAAGCCAGTACTCGTTATCTTGCCTACGACCTCGGGCCGAAGAAAATCCGAGTGAACTGTATTTCTGCCGGCCCAGTCAACACCCTGGCAGCGCGTGGCATCAGCGGTTTCATGTCGATGCTGAAACATTACCAGGAACGGGCGCCCTTGAAGCGAAGCTGTGAGCCGGCGGAATTGGGCACGACTGGGGTTTTTCTCGCGAGCGACGGCGCAGCTGGCATTACTGGACAAGTCATCTATGTCGATGGCGGCTACCAGATTATGGGAATGTAAGATTTCTTCTGCTACCGGTAATCATATTCTTACGATTACGGCTACGAGCATGAGGCGAAATAAACGAGGTGATATGATCGCACGCATTTGGCGTGGCTGGACCAAGCCGGAAAAGGCAAAGGCTTATGAAGACATGCTGCGTGATGAAATTTTCCCCGGTATCGCACGGCGCAACATCAAGGGCTATCGGGGCGCGGAATTATTCATTCACGAAGATGGAAACGAAACCGAATTTGTGACCTTGTTACGATTCGATTCGATGGAGGCGGTGAAGGAGTTCGCCGGTATGGATGAAAGCAAGCCGGTGATTTATCCGAAGGCAGAAGCGCTCCTTACCCGAATGGGACGAACGCTCGCACCACTACCGGATTGCCATTTCTCGCTGAGAGATTGTAGGGCAGGCGCTCCCGCCTGCCATCTAATCGGCAAGCGGGAGCGCTTGCCCTACAGCGCTGCTGCGGCAAAGCTCACCATGAGATGGGAATTGCATCCGAACTGCGACGTTTGCTAGGCAACGATGCCGTAGCTGACGATCCACAAACATTGGCTGACCATAGCGGCGACAAATGGTTCGCTCACGAAACACCAGAAGTCGTCGTCTTCGCCCGCTCGAGCGATGAGGTTAAAAAACTGCTGCGATTTGCTAACGAGAATAAAATTCCCGTAACCGCCCGGGGGGCCGGGTACGGCTATGTCGGCAGTTGCGTCCCGGTTCGGAGGGGGATCGCCCTCTCTCTCGTGCGGATGAATCAAATCAAGGAAGTAAGTTTTGCCGATGCAATTGCAATCGTTGAGCCCGGAGTGATTACGGGTGAGCTGAAACGGGCGGCTCGCGAGCAGAAGCTGTTTTATCCACCCGATCCGGCAAGCTTCGAACATTGCACAATTGGCGGAAATGTTGCCACGAACGCCGGCGGCCCACGTTGTCTCAAATATGGCGTTACCCGCAATTACATTACTGGTCTTGAGGTTGTTCTAGCGAACAGTGACGTGCTTCGCACGGGCGGGCGTGTTCACAAAAATAAGACCGGCTTCGATCTAATCGGGTTGTTTGTCGGGTCGGAAGGAATGTTGGGCATTGTCACCGAGATTACGGTCAAGCTTCTGCCGCTGCCACCTGCACGGGCGACTTTATCAGCGTCCTTCAATAGCATGTCCGAAGCAGCGGCGATGGTTCAGCAAATTTTTGCCGCTGGATTTTTGCCCTCTTCCCTCGAGATCGCAGACAAATTTACCCTCGAAGCGGCGCGACAAGATTCGGGGGCGGCACACGTTCCATCCGGTAACGCGCACTTGCTCGTTGATCTCGACGGACAGGATCAGGCGGTAGGTGCGGAAATGCAGAAGATGCGCAATCTGATTCAGAGCCGAAAACCGACCGCGCTTGAGATTGCCACGAATGAAACAGACTGCGAGAAGCTTTGGGCGCTCCGTCGCCAATTCAGCAATTCACTGCGCGCGACCGGGCTGACGAAATTGAACGAAGACATCGTTGTTCCGCGCAGCCGTCTGGTAGATCTAATTGCATTTGCCGAGGGACTTTCCGAGCGCTCAGGATTTCCGATCGCCTGTTTCGGTCACGCCGGAGACGGCAACATTCACGTCAACCTCATGGCGGATCGCTACAATCGCGAAGCTGCCGTACGCGAAAAAGTGCGAGGAGTGCTCGATGAACTATTCGCCCAGGTGCTGGCATGGGGCGGAGTCATTACCGGCGAACATGGAATCGGGCTGGCCAAGAAACGTTGGTGGCCGGAAGCCAGCAGCGAAGTTGCGCGCGGCCTTCATCAGACGTTCAAGCGCGCTCTCGATCCAAACAATATTCTAAACCCAGGAAAATTTCTCGACTGAGTTGTGGCTGCGGTCGCTGGCCGCCGCTACAGTTGCAGCTCCGCGAAAATGGCGTTGTGATCACTAGATCGCCTGGAGGTTTCGGTCACCCGCGCTGAATTTATTTTGGCGTTCCGCACAAAGATGTGATCGAAACAAGCTGCCGGGAAAAGTTTGTCGGCGGGCAAACTGATGCGCTGAGCGAAAGGAATATTTTCCCAGCACCAGAGAAAGCCGTTGTCGCGTAAGGTCCGCGTTGTTGTTTCGTCGGCGAAACGTGGATCATCCGGCGCGGTGTTGAAATCACCGCCGACAACGCAGCTTACGCTTCCGAGTTTTCCATAAGCCTCGTTCATCTCGTGGATGTGTGCGACCAGTTGTTGCATCGATTCCTCCCGAATGGCGATGTCCTCGGCGATTTCGCCGCGATTACTCTTCAAATGGATCGCGTAAACGAGCAGGACATGGCGCGGCGCGACTTCGTAGGCGGCAAAGGCAAATCCACGCGGTGGCACGAGTGGTCCATTTGGGTTCCACGTTTCGAACCAGGCGCTCAGCGGCGAGATACGACTGGCAATTGCGACCTGCTGCCCGACATCCTGACCTTCTCGCGGCGGAAAATCCGAAACAACGTCAACCTTGAAGCCGGTGAGGGGCGAGACGGCAATGGTTGCATTGTCATAATCACGCACCTCTTCCATTCCGATCACATCTGCATTGATCCGGCGAATGTCTCGATGAACCGACGCGATTTGCGCCCGTTCCGACGCTACCGAGGCATTGGGGTGTCGGCCGGGAAACCATTGAATATTCCAAAACGCCACGCGCATGGTTTGCGGGGGAGCGGCAGATGGAGTGGGGGTTTGCGCACCAGAATTTCTGCTGATCGCAAGAAGGGCGACGAGAACGATCCATCGCGATTTCGTCATGAGCCCGACGATAGCGCAAATTGATGATGCCGCGCGGATTTACTCCTACCGTAGATTGACTTCGGCAGTCCCATCGCAAAGCTCCCATCGTGCTGGGGTTGAATGAGAAGATCGAGCGTTCGCTCCTGAAGATTTTTCTCAGCGTTCTTGGATTGATTCTGCTTCTTGGGGCCGTCGGCTATTTCGGCTCGAGTGCATTTCGCGCGTGGCAAGTGCGACGCTTGCTAGCCGAGGCAAATACTCTCATTAACGAGGGCGATTATAAACACGCCAGTCTCGATGCCCAACACGTGTTGGAGCTAAGTCCGGAAAACGCCGACGCAACGCGTGTGATCGCGCGTTCGGCCGAGAGTGTAGGTTTGCGCAGAGCGATCGAGTTTTGGCGACGAGTAACTGAATTGAGCAAGAACGCTGAGGGTGATCTCAGTGCCTGGGCACATTGTGCCGTTCGGTTCGGCGATGCCGACAGCGCGAGCAAAGCACTTGATGCCATGCCGGCGCCAGCTAAAGAAACGGCAGATTATCACGCTCTGCGGGGTGATGTTGCCCTCATCAGGCACGATCTGGTTGGGTACGAGAAGGAGTTGCTAGAAGCCAAACGACGCGATCCGCAAGACAAAAAATATAATTTGGCACTGGCAACACTCCACGTTGCGGCTAACGACTTTGGGACCCACGAAGTCGGCGTGCGCGAATTGCTCGATCTGTCTGACGATAGATCTCTTCGTCGGGATGCCATGCACCGTTTGGCCGACGATGCGTTGCGTCGTAATCAAATAACCCGCGCGCTCGAGTACGCCCGCGACCTTGATAGTCTGTCCAACCGCGATTTCTCCGATCGTCTCCTTTTGCTTTCGATCTTGAAGGCTGCTAACGAGGCCGAAACGCAATCGTTGCTCGAGCAATTAAAGAAAGATGCGAGCGACGACGCCGTGAAGATCGGTGCGTTAATTGGGTGGATGAATTCACAAAAAATGTCCGCCGCAGCGGTGGCGTGGATGAAAACACTGCCACCGACATTGTTGGTAAAACGAACGACTCCGCTCAATCTGGCGGAGGCCTTCATGGCGACCAGCGACTGGGAGGGATTACGCAAATTTTGCGTGGGAACGAAGTGGGATGCTTTCGAATATATGCGAAATGCACTGGCCGCGCGGGCGCTGCGTGAGTTGGGCCAGTTGCAGGAATCAGGTCAGCAATGGAAGGAAGCGGTCGCTAAGGTTGGTACGCGTCCAGAACAAATTTTTGGATTAGCCGACCTGGCTCGCAAATGGGGCTGGCAAAGTGAAGCGGTCGATTTGTGGTGGCTGGCGGCGAAAGATCCAATCAATGCCGAGAAAACTTTGCGGATGCTTTACGACTTCTATGCCAGCCGACGCGATACGCAGGAGCTTTATCGTGTGCTAGTCCATCTCGAGAAAGTGCGGCCCACCGATCGATCCGTGCGTAACAATCTTGCGCAAATCTCGCTGCTTCTAAACTTGAACCCGGACCAGGCGTATCGCGCGGCGCGGGAGGTCTATGAACAGGAGCCGAAGAATCCGGACTACGCGGCCACTTATGCTTTTTCACTTTATCTCCAAGGCGACGTGAAAAAAGCGTTGCAAGCGCTTGCTGGTTTTTCCGAAGCGGAGTTGGAACGACCGCAAATTGCCGCGTACTACGGCGTCCTCCTGGCGAACATTGGTGATTTCTCGCGCGCGGCGAAATTTCTTGATTTGGGCGAAAAAGCGAATCTGTTGCCGGAGGAGAAAAAGCTCGTCGAGAAGGCGCAGTTGACGGTTGCACGGCGTTAGCCTGGTTGTCCGAGGCGGCACGCATTTCGCGCGGTTAGATCGATTCTTATGAGAGAGAAAGCTTTTTCGCCACCAACCCCAGGAAAGTGATGAAGCCCGGAACTTTTACTCACACGCTCGCGGTGATCATTTCCTCGATCACTTCTTTCTTCACTCACTCCGCGCCGGCGAAAATTTTGCCGGATCAGGAAAAGATGAGCAAGAAATCCGATCGCAATTCGGAGGATTCGTTTTCAATGCTGCAAATGGGTACGGTATTTGTTTCGGCGCGAGAGGAACCGCCCCGGCACGCGGAAAGGTATCCGTGGAAGAAGGAAATTGTGACGACCGTTTTCTGGATCGGTGAGCAACCGAGCGGGAACAATCCTGTCCCAAATCGTTCGAGTTCGTGGGACAAAAATTGGACCCGGAATTACGGTGGATTCGACAACCCGGATCGCGCCCACCGTGTTGGTTACATTCCGGCGAATTTCGTACCGAAACAGAATCCTTTTTATTGCGCTCTGCCCTATAACGACAAAGCCTCGACCGGTCATCGGTCGGAAGCGTCCCAGGTCGTCCCATGGTTCAAGGAGGCCTATCAGGGTCCAGCCGTTAGCACATGTAAAGGCCGCTGGGTCGCAATCCGCAAAGGCGATCGCGTGGCCTACGCGCAATGGGAAGATGCCGGTCCTTTTCGCACCGATCATTGGCAATACGTTTTTGGCAACGAGCGGCCCAAACCAAACCTAAACAAGGGCGCCGGCCTCGATGTATCACCCGCGGTGCGTGATTTTCTCGGGCTCGGTGACACCGACGTCACCGACTGGTGTTTTGTGGACTTTGAAAAGGTCCCTCACGGGCCGTGGGCGCAATATGGGGACAACAACACCTTTGTCATCATTCAACGGCAGGGCGGTTCCCGAACGGTTCGAAGCCACTCGGCCGCTGATTCAGTTCGGTAGAATTTTTGCCGGATAATATTCGCGTATGTTAGCCGTGGCTACAGCGTGCGAGTGGAACACAGGCCTGTGGCCTGTGCGACCAGCGGGGATTTTCTCCGCTGTTCTTTCCACCAAAACTTCAGCGGAGTAAAACTCGTCTGGGCGCACAGACTTGGAAGTCTGTGTTCCGGTCAGGATGCGCCTTGCGCGGTGTCAATTCGGCAAAGCGACGCGGCGCCGTATCTACAACGCGGCCGATCGAGTCTTTACCTCGGTCGCGAGCCGATCTTAATGTGGGGACTCTTCTGTCCCCGGCGAAGGTTGAGGACGTTGTTCGCGCACTTCGTTGGTGCGTGAGAAGAAAAAGAACAATGCAATTAGCCCCGCAAGAATAACGATGAACAGAAAACCGAAACTTAGAACGCGCAGCGTTCGATATTTTTCGCGGCCGCGTTGCCAGTGCAGTCGCTTCTGCGCCAGCTCCAGCTCGAGCGCGCGCGCCAGCGCCTCCGCGCCGGTCTCCTTTTCCTCAGGCATGGTGGGAAAATAACAATTCCGTTTCGAAAACCGAAATGCAATCTCATCGCCGGCAACTCCTGGCCCACGTCCTGCCAATGGTTTTGTTCCTGGCTTTGCTCGCGCTTTGCCAATTCCTCACGGCCCGCGGCCAAATATTTTTCCGGCGTCATGCCGAGTTCTGGATTTATCCGGCGCAGACTATCCTCTGTGGCGCGCTCCTGCTTTGGTTTCGTCGCTGCTACCAATTTCATCGACTGAAAAAGGTCGCGTTTACCTTGTTCGTCGCGGTGGCCGTTTTTGGCATCTGGATCGCGCCGCAATATTTCCTTAACTTCGCGCCACGTCCTGTTGGCTTCGACCCGACACTGCTTGAGAGCAACTCTGCTACTTATTGGTCGACGATTCTTTTTCGTTTCCTTCGTCTTGTTGTCGTCGTTCCGCTGGTGGAAGAAGTTTTCTGGCGCGGTTTCCTGCTTCGCTTTGTTATCGACGAACATTTCGAGCGAGTTCCATTTGGCAAATTTAACTGGCTCTCTTTCGCCGTCGTGACTGTTGCGTTTACCTTTAGTCATTCGCGCCCCGACTGGCCGGCCGCGTTTATCACAGGCGCGCTTTACAACGTTGTTGCCTATCGCACCCAAAGTTTGGCTTCGTGCGTTCTCGCCCATGCCGTAACCAATTTACTCCTTGGTTTGTGGATAATGCAGACCCGCCAATGGGGATTTTGGTAAGAAGGGCAGAACTTTAGCACCGTTTTGTCGAGCCGTATCACGATTGTAAGACCCAGCGGCCGAGGCGGATCGATTTCCGGCATCGCCCGATTCCAATCTTAACCATGGCACTTCACGTGCTCTTAAAGAGGAGATGCACGCGACCTTTATCCAAAAAGTAATTATCTGTATGGTTGCGGGCTTCGCTGCCGCGTGCCTGATCCAATGGGCCAAGGTTTTCGTGGAAGGCGCCGATAAGGCCCTGAATGGCGGTTACGAACATCGCACCGTCATGGGGAGCGAAAAGAAGTAGGCGAAATTCTTGCCGCTCTCTGCACCGCGCATAACTTAATTGCGCGGATGAAGATTGGTTTCGCTCAAATTAATCCGACCGTCGGCGATTTGCGCGGCAATTTCGAGAAGATCGCCGGTGCCTACGATCAACTCGCTCGCGCGGGGGCTGATATCGTGATTGCCCCAGAACTGGCGGTGACTGGATATCCACCACAGGATCTTGTCTTCAAATCGCGCTTCGTTCCGGAAAACCTGGCCGTGCTCGACGAGCTGCAAAAAAGGCTGAACAAACCAGCATTGCTGGTCGGTTTCGTTGATCGCAACGAAGGCCGCGGTAAACCTTTTCATAATGCTGCGGCATTGCTTCAAGCAGGAGAGCCGTTGCAGAAAACTCACAAGTCACTTCTCCCCACCTACGACGTCTTTGATGAGGATCGCTACTTTGAGCCAGCTCGCGAAATTGCGCCGCTGAAATTCCGCGGACATCGCATTGGTGTCACCATCTGCGAAGATATTTGGACGGAACGTTATTTGCCGCGTCCGTTTTACGATGTCGATCCAGTGCGCGCACTCGTCGCTCAAGAAGCGGAAATGATTTTGAATGTGAGCGCGTCGCCCTTCAGCCTCCGCAAACCAGCGGTCCGGCGAGAAATGATTTCGGGATTAGCTGGCACCTATCAGCGCCCGATCTTTTATTGCAACGCCGTCGGTGGAAATGACGAACTTGTCTTTGATGGCAACTCCATCGCGGTGAATGCGCGCGGTCAACTACTCGCCCAGCTCCCAGCTTTCGAGGAGGCCAGCGTAATCGTCGATTCCGAGAGTGTCCAAGCTCCGGAGATCCCTTCAGCTGATATTGTTCAGGAACTTTACTCCGCCTTGCGCCTGGGTTTGCGCGATTATCTGGCCAAGTGCGGTTTCAAAAGTGCCGTGCTCGGTTTGAGCGGTGGAATTGATTCCGCTGTCGTGGCGGCGATTGCAGTGGATGCGCTGGGCCCCAACAATGTCACCGGCGTTTCCATGCCCAGTCAATTTTCTTCGCGCGGCAGCATTCTCGATGCGCTGGCCCTGACAAAGAATCTCCGGATTCAATGTCTGGAAATTCCGATCGCCGACGCTTTCGCAGTTTTTAAAGCGCAATTCAAAGAAGTTTTTGCTGGCCGAACCGAGGATGCGACGGAAGAAAACATGCAGGCGCGGTTGCGTGGCATGACGTTGATGGCACTCTCAAACAAATTCGGTCACCTTGTTCTCTCAACCGGCAACAAAAGCGAATTGGCGGTCGGTTATTGTACAATTTACGGCGACATGGCGGGTGGGCTCGCCGTTATCAGCGATGTGCCGAAGACTATGATTTATGAGTTGGCGCGCTTTATCAACTCAGAGGCGTCGCGGGCGGGTAAAGGCGAGATTATTCCGGCGTCCACCATTGAAAAACCTCCGAGCGCGGAATTGCGTCCGAACCAGAAAGACCAGGACACCCTTCCGCCTTATGATGTGCTGGATGCGATTCTGCGATTGCATGTCGAAGACAATCTGAGTGTGGCAGAAATCGTCGCGCAGGGGTTCGACGAAAAGACGGTGCGCTGGGTGCAACGTCGCGTCGATCTCAATGAATACAAACGCGCCCAGGCCGCCCCCGGCCTGAAAGTAACGAGCCGCGCATTCGGGGTCGGCCGCCGGATGCCGATTGCGCAGCGGTATGTGGGCTAACGGATCTTAGCCAAATCTAAAATTCAAATCTCAAATGGAATCAACGAAAATTGTCCAAAATGAGCAAAACAGGGCCCGCAACTTTATCCAACCATCAGGGTTTCACCTTGGAGCACGTCGCACCTCAAAATTTCACTGGCGCTCGTGGTCTTTTGGCTGTGAGTTATCTTATGACTAAGCGCGGACTTCTTCCTGTCGTCGTTTTTCTTGGTCTTTGTTTCTCGCTGGCGGCCGAGCAAGCCTCCGGTTCCCCCTCCGGGCATGGCGGCCCATTCACGCTCGCCCAGTTGCGGAGCATGGCCGCGGCGAACAATGGTTCGGTTCTTTTGCAACCGACTCTATTCAACAGCTTGGACAATCCCGTATTCGGGCTGCCGTTTTCAAATCGAGACGTTTTTTCTTTAGCGACCACGTTTAATTTGGTGGGAACAACTCCGCCAAGTTTCCTCCCTTTTTCACCTGCGATAGAATCGCCCGTAGCGCGCCTTCCGGAAACAGCGGCCAAGGATTCGTCCAATCGGCTATTCGACGTGCGGCCGAATTTTGATTATGTCACCGGCGAAGTGGGTTTTTTGTATGGCCACTCGAGTGGCAAGTTCGGTGGTGATTATCTGCAAGGATACATCTTCGGTGAAGTAGGAAACGACAGAATTCATATCAGCGCCGGAGCCTCTTACGAGGAATGGAACGGACGCGTTCCACGTTGGGGACGCTAAACACCGTCGTCGAACTGAACAGGCCGAAGAATGCACCGTGCAGGAATCGAACCTGCAACCCGCTGATTAAGAGTCAGCTGCTCTGCCAATTGAGCTAACGGTGC
>Ga0137403_10003130_pt1 | contig 19955 bp, 13 predicted proteins | sample CZOMad2_1_16fung_FD_122057 | JGI IMG/M metagenome (GOLD analysis project Ga0137403, IMG submission 122057) | Vadose zone soil fungal communities from Angelo Coast Range Reserve, California, USA - CZOMad2_1_16fungal (Hybrid Assembly) | ecosystem: Environmental > Terrestrial > Soil > Vadose zone...
CGAATTAGACCTGGCCTATCGCTACGAAGTTCGCGACAGCGGCGGCAGGTTACTTGGACAGAAGAAAGTCGAGACACCGGCCCAGGGAAGCGTCGTAGTCATCATGCTGAAACCGGGCGAGAGCTCTGCTGGCCTAACCGATCTGAGTGCTGGGTTCGATCTGACGCGCCCCGGGGTGTACTCCGTGCAGATGAGGAAGCCAGTTTCCACCGATCCTAATGCCGAAGTAATCGAATCAAACATCGTAATGGTCACCGTAACCGAAGCGCGGCCGTTTATGCTTAGGATCGGCGGGTACGCCAACGGCAGGCCCGGCACAACCGAGGAGGGTGTGGTTGCGAAGGTTGGGGAGAACGTCGGCATTAATATTGAAATGCGGAATATGTCCACGCACGAAATCGACTGCTCTGGCGCCTGGAGCAACCTGAGCGATCTGGACGAAAAGTACCAGTACGACGTCCGCGACAGCAGTGGAAACCCGGTCGCGAGGCATCGGATTGAGAGTCCGTTACCGTACACCAGGGGGCCGGATATACATAGCTGCAAGCCGGGCGAATCTGGGTCGAGCGGCAACAACAGCATTACGAGGCTCTACGGTTTGAATCGGCCCGGCGTGTACACGATACAGGTCTCGAGGGTCGTCTCCGATAACCCCGCTGATGGCGTGGTGAAATCGAATAAGATCATGGTCACCGTGACTCCATAGCTACGATCCACGCACGGCTTCTAGCTCAGCTCGATATTATGAAGCTCTTCCTGATCCTCGGTTTTTTGACGATTCTTCTGACTCAGGCGCACGCTGCCAATGCGCCCGTCAAGCCGGAACTTAATGGGGTCATCCGCTGGAACAGCGCCACCCTGCAAGGCATCCGCGACGCCAAACTTGGCGCGCCCGTCGTCGCTCGCGCCCTAGCTATCGTCCACACATGCATGTACGACGCCTGGGCCGCCTATGATGATCGTGCTGTCGGAACGCAACTGCACGGCGCGCTGCGTCGCCCCGCCGCCGAACAAACACTCGCCAACAAAGAACAAGCGATCAGCTACGCCGCCTACCGCGCGCTCGTCGATGTGCTTCCCGCCGACACGAACTCCATTTATGTTCCGCTCATGAAGCGCCTGGGCTACGATCCGACTGACAATTCCACCGACATCGAAACCCCCGCCGGCATCGGCAACGTCGCCTGCGCCGCCGTCCTGGAATTTCGCCATCACGACAAATCGAACCAGCTCGGCGATCTCGCTCAGGGACCCTACACGGACTGGACCGCCTATATTCCCGCGAACAAGCCCAGCCCGATTCCGGCGAAAGCTCCGCCCTCGGACCCTAACCGCTGGCAGCCGCTCACCTACATCAATTCCACAGGCGACCTGATGAGCCAGCGTTTCGTTGGCGCGCAATGGAGCGAAGTCACACCCTTCGCGCTAAACAAAGGGGCCCAGTTCCGCGGGTCGCTTCCGCCGCCAGCGAAGTTCGGGTCGAAAGAGTATCAGGAACAAGCGGAGGAGCTGATCACCTTCAGCGCCGGCCTCACCGACCAGCAAAAGATGATCGCCGAGTACTGGTCCGATGGCCCCAATTCGGAACAGCCTCCGGGACACTGGGCGCTGTTTGCGCAGTATGTTTCGGCCAGAGATCACCATACTCTCGACGATGACGTGAAGATGTTCTTCGTCCTGTCGAACGCCATCTTCGATGCTGGCATCGCCGCCTGGGATACGAAACGCGCCTACGATTCCGTTCGTCCCATCACAGCCATACCCCTGCTATTCAAGGACAAAAAGATCCAAGCTTGGGGTGGGCCAGGGAAAGGAACGGTCGAGATGGACGGATCGCAGTGGATTCCGTATCAATTAGCCACGTCCCCAACACCGCCATTCCCCGAATACGTTTCCGGCCACAGTACCTACAGCGCCGCCGCCGCGAAGATTCTGGAAATGTGGACGGGAAGCGATCGCTTTGGCCAGTCGGTAGTTCTCGCGCCGGGCACCTCGAAGATCGAACCAGGAATCACCCCCGTCCATCCGGTAAACCTTCACTGGGACACCTTCACAGCCGCCGCTGACGAAGCAGGCGTCTCCCATCGGTACGGCGGCATTCACTTCCGCCCCGCCGACCTTGCCGGACGCAAGCTGGGCCGCTTGGTTGCGGCAGAGGTCTGGACAAAAGCTCAAAGCTACTTTGATGGAACCGCTAGGCAATAAGGCGCTCGCGGCCGTTCCGGCGCCTGCTCCCTAGTCCTGGTTCCAGTGACCTCCGTAACTCGGAACCTCCTTAGACTCCAGCTATCATCATCGAGGGCACCCCCAGCCGCCAGGCGTCTTTCCTGCAGAGAAAGCGCCCCGTTTGAGGTACGAGGACCGGCATGTCGGCCAGCAAAATCGGGCGTTTCGAAATTCTGAGTGAAGTTGCGCACTCCGAGCAATCCTCGGTCTACCGCGCCACGGATACCGCTACCAATCGTCCCGTCGCCCTCAAAGCTTTCAACCTCGACCTCGCCGGCGAAGATCGCCCCAACCTCGTCAAGCGCCTCATTCAGGAGGCGGAAAGCACGCGCAACCTTAGTCACCAAAACATCGTCCTGCTTTACGGGGCGGGCGAAATCGACGGCCGTTTCTGCGTCGCCACCGAATACGTCGAGGGCTTCAGCATCGCCGGCAATCTTGCCAAGGGCGAGCGTTTTACTGTCTGGGACATGATCGACATCAGCCGCCAGGTCTGCAACGGCCTGGATCATGCCCATAACCACGGCGTGGTTCACCGCCGTCTCCAGCCCGCTAACGTCCTCATTCAGTGGGATGGCACGGTCAAGATTCTAGGTTTCGGCATCGCGGGCATGTGGTCCGAAGAAGACAGCCCCGGCGTCCTCTCCGCGGCCTCGTACTACGCGTCGCCCGAACAAGTCCGTGGCCAGTCGCTGCACACCCGTTCCAATCTCTTCAGTTGGGGCGCCATTCTTTATGAGATGGCGACCGGCACCAAACCCTTCAATGGCGCGGACGTCGATGAAGTTCGCAAGCAAATTTGCGAAGGGCAACCGATTCCGCCGATCGAAATGAATCCCAAAATTACACCCAACTTGAGCGCCCTGATTCTCAAGGCAATCTCAAAGGTTCCTTCCGATCGCTTTGCCACGGGCCGTGAACTGCTCGGTGTTCTTGAAAGCTGCAAGGAGGCTCCTAAGCAGGCCGCCACTCTCCAGGCGCGTAAGGTACCCGCCACCAGCAAGTCAATCCACGCCCCGGTTGCGCCAGCGCCTGCGACGCTCGCAAAATCGTCTCCCTTCGCCGCCAAACTGGAGAGGCCATCCAACGGAGAGACCTCCGACGACAGCTCTGACGACGATATACTTCTCGACGCTGCCGGGAACACTGCCGTGGCAAAACCCGCGCCCCTGAAGGCCTCCGCCGCTGCCGCCGGGGCTCAGCCTTCCATACGCTCTTCAGCCGCACCGGCTCCCGCACCATCCGCGCCAAAGTTCAACGTCGATCCCATGATGTCGGGAATGGCCGAAGCCGCTGCTCCGTCGCGCAGCTTCGCCGACAGTGAACTGCCCCCTCTGGCCGCGCCCGCGCCCGACCAATTTGCGCCACCTCCGCCACCGCCCCAGCCATTCGCGCTGGAGCCGCCCACTCTGCCGGGTTCCACACTTTTCACCCCCGCACCGACCGAAAAGAAGAAATTCGAGCTGCCGCAGATCGAGACCAAGCTGCTCATCCACGGCCTCCTCGGCGGCCTTGCCATCATCCTTCTGGCCGTCGGAGCAATCGCTTTCTACGTGCACGTCCACACCTCCGATGACGAAGGTGCGCCGCTTCCGGCCGCTACGGCAAAGCTCTCGGAAACATCCCCAGGGGCGCCAACAGCCGTCCCCAGCACCCAGCAAGCCCAATCAGTTCCAGAGCCCACACCCGCTTCAGAAGTCTCCGCCGCCGAGCCCGTTAGGCCCAAGCCCGAGCCGAAAGCGAGAAGGGGAAGAGAAGCAGTCTCCCGCGCTCCCCTAGCCGCCGTCCTCCCCGGCTTGGTAGCGCTAGACTCGTCGCCCCAAGGTGCCCAGATCCAAGTGGACGGCCGAGCCGATTCCAGCTGGGTAACGCCCTTTACCGTGACTCAACTAGCCCCTGGCCCCCACACCCTGGTCATCTCGAAATCTGGCTATGCCACTGAAACGAAATCCCTTACCATAGCCGCTGGCAGCAAGAATACTGTCTCCGTCCACCTCAATGCCTTAGCCGCCGCTATCTCCGTAACCAGCGACCCCTCGGGCGCATCCGTCTTCATCGATGGCCGCGACTCCGGCAAACTGACCCCCTCCTCCCTCGCTCTCGAAAAGGGCTCCCACAGCGTCCTCGTCCGTAAGCCCGGCTACCTCGACGAAACCATGACCGCCGACGTCCAACCCGGCCAAACCATCGGCTTTGCCCCGCACCTCCGCCAGCTTGGCAGCACCGACGAAATCCGCTCCGTCAACAAAGTGAAGAAGCTCTTCGGCGGCAAAGATGGGGTCGCCGGAATGGGCTCTGTTGCCATCCACACCACCCCAAAAGGCGCCCAGATCAGCATCAACCAGCGCGTCCTCGACCACCTCTCGCCTGCCGAGTTCCTCCTCAATCCCGGCAACTACGTTGTCGACATTACCGCCTCTGGCTACAAGCCCCTCCACCGCGTCATCACCGTGGAAAAGAACGGGAAGCTTTCCATCGACGAAACCCTCGAACGAGACTAGGGGGAAGCATAGCCGGCCGTTCACGCACTATTCACAAGTTGTTCACGCAATATTGATCTTCGCCCTCTAAAACTTGTATCTAGCGACGTGTGTCCAATTCCCGCAATCCGGCTCACGCGCACGGGGAAAACCTATGGCGGCGCGCGCGGAGAATCCAGGCGTTGATCCCGAAGAGGAACACCGCTACCTCGTAGACCTCACTCTCCAGGCCTGCGAGGTGGCCCGTACCGCCGTCGCGCACGCCGCCGACGGCATCGCGTCCAACGGCCCCTCGCTCTTCCTCGCCGTCGACGAATGCGAAAAGGAACTCGACGCTCTCGACCGCGAACTCGACGAGCGCCTCACGCATGCCCTCGGTATCGGCCCGGATACCGAACGCCGCGAACTTCTCTGCTGCATGAAGTTCATGACCGATCTGGAACGCATCGGCGACCTCGTCTCCACCTTCGCCATCGGCGCTCGCTCGCTCGGCGCCCGCCTCGAGCCTCAGGACGTCAAGGACCTAATCCGCATCGCCTCGATTTTGGAACGTATGCTCGCGGACGTTCGCCAGGCTTTCTCCACCCGTGATCTCGACCGCGCCATCTCCGTACTCCGCGCCGATTCCGAAATCGACCGTCTCCGCAATCTCATGTTCGTTCGCCACGTGGAAAACCCAGAGGGCCAACCCACCCGCGATTCCATCCAGGTGCTCTTCATGGCCCAATCTCTGGAGCGTGCTGGTGACCACGCCAAAAACTGCGCGGAAGAAGTCTGCCACTTCGTTAGCGGTCACACCCTGCGCCACGTCCTCCGCGCCAACGGCAAATCCAACGAGCAAATGTTCCTCGATTGGCTCAAGCAGAACCGAGTTAAGGCGCGCTAGTGTGCTCTTCTCGAAGGCGTTCCAATCCCTCGCCCAACGACGCCGACCTCTTTGTAACCTAAAATCGCTCACGCCAATCACGCCAACCCGATAGCTGCCTCCCTGTCCTAGAAGGAAGCCGGAGGCGCCCAGAATTCGACATTCGAGAAGGCCTCATCTTTGGCCCAGGGATCCCAAACCGTCTTATCGCCCTTACTCATCGTGCCAGGCCATGTCGTGCTGATCGAAGTGGATAGGGCACGCGGATACGTCCCCGTCGGCTTCAAGGTCAGATACTTGTTGGCTGGTTTGTAAAAGTACTGATATCCACCGTTCGGGATCTTGGTGCCGGGGTAGATGGCGATGACATGCCCGTGCCCGCCGAGGACCTTTAAGCCACCCACGACCACGATACCCCGGTTTGCCAGCCCGAAACCTTCTTCCAGGCTCACGCTCTTCCAGTTTTCGTCCCAATAGTCAATGAACTCGTTCGCTTGCCGGTAGGTTTCACCCGGATTCACCAATTCCTTGATCAAGTCATAGACGGCGTTGCTGCACGAGTGCAGATTGTTGTCGTACGCGCGATCGCACGCGGCTTTCAACTGGGCCACCGCTGCGGCTGGATCACCCATGGTGTCCCTCCTGGTTCGTCACAAATGTCTTTCGGCTTGCGTCCCAAACCAGATCCGGCAGAGCGCGGTTCCCTGACGCGCGCGGATCCGTCTCAAACAGCTCGATGCGCTGGGGAAAATCCGCTTTCCAATCCGTAAACGTCACACGCAACTCCGCCGGCGGATCGTCCGGAAAAGCTGATGGCAACGATCCTATGGCTTCGCCCTCGGGCGTGAATAGCAACGCGTGTGGCAGTTGCACTTGCGCCACGCTGTTGCCGGGTTGCGCCCTGTAGTAGCGCGGAGCGTTCGGCGAGACCAGCAGCACTATGCTCGCATGTTTCGAATTCCGGATCGAAAAAACGCGCGTATATGCGAAGAACGGCTTCCATTCCGCGGGCAGCCACTTCTGTTGGGCCGCCGTTAGCGGGCTCGAGCGGATCGAATTAGCTACTACCTTCCGCGGCGGCGCCCCGGCCGCGGGCCAACTCAACCCCAACGCGCACAACCCGACTGCGATGTACAGGAACGCCCGAACCCGCCCATGGATCAAGTGCTGCACGCCGCGAAGGGAAGCTTCCGATGAGCGCACGCTCAGACTGCCACTTCCGCCGCGCCTCGGGAGACGCGCAGACTATACCCGCGCCCGAGGCCTGTGTCAATTCACCCGCACCGCCGTGGCCACACCGACGACATTCCCGGTTCTACTGCGGCGGCACAAAGTTAATATTAATATCCGTCTGCACTTCAATCGGCTCGCCGTTCAGCAGGTAGGGCTTGTACTTCCATTGCCGCACCGCGTCGGTGGCCGAGCGAGCTAGAATCGCCGGCCCGCTCACCACCTTCACGTTGCGCACCGAGCCGTCCTTGGCAATGGTCGCTTGTAGTGCAACCTTACCCTGCGTATGCATCTGCATCGCTTGTTGAGGATAGATCGGCTGCACCCGCCTGAGCAGCAAGCCGTCGGAAACGCCCTGCGAAATCCGCTGCGTCGAAGGCGCAGCCGGCAGAGCAGTCGTGGCGTGAGCAATAGTGTTCAAGGCATCGGGCTTGGCGCTAGCGCCCAAGTTGGCGATGGCCGGAGCTTCGGCAGACTCCGCAACCGCCGGTTGCGTGGTCGCCGGGGACCGTTGCGGCTCCGTCTTGACTTGTATTGGGGTTCGAGCCTGTGCGGATGCTGGAACAGAAGTTGCCCGCGACGGCGCGATCGCGATCGGTGTCGTCACTTGATCCGGAGCGATTTGGTTGCTGTCCTGATTCGCTGCGATCTTGCTTTGCCGAGAGAAGCGATTCACGGGTTCCACCGGCGTATCTGCTACCGGTGCTGCTGCTGGCGCCGCCTGGCGCGGAGCAAGCGCCGCGGGAGTTACGTCGGCAGCTCCGAAATCCGGCGAAGGCGGTTGCAGCGGTCCAGCCGTAGGTGTCGTCGAGGCGATGGGCTTGTGCAACTGAGTCCAGCCAAAGTAAGCAGCTGCCACCAGCGCCATTAAGACAACAATCGCCATCAGCGGCGCACGGCTGCGGCTCGCCGCGGGCGCTCCGGAAAGGTCGAGTTCTGCCTCCCGCTCAGCCCTTTGTTGTGCAATTTCCGCGTAAGGCGACGTAGTGGCGGCCGGTGCGTTACCGCTTTGTCCGAGCACGGGCGCTTCAAACAAGTCTGCCACTTCTGCCGACATCGCCGGCGGGGCCTTCGGCACTTCCCTCGCCGGGGCTGCCGCAGCAGCCGCTCCAAATCCGCCAAACTCTTGCGACGAGATCGGCGCTTTCGGCGCCAGCGCGGAGCGAACCGCCCCATTGGCGCCCGTGGCAACTTCCAAAACCGAAACACTCTCCGGCGCGCTAAGCCCGAAGGAGCGGTCGGGAGCAGCTTCAAAAGTCTTGAAATCGAGGGCCTCCAGCAATCCCGCCGAGGCCGCGTCGGGTGCAGGCTGGTGCTCGGCTTCTGTTTCCAAATTGCCAGAAGCCGCAACCGCTCGCAGGGCCGATGGCGGAACGGGCGTGCGCTGCGGCGCTACGACTTGCGACGACGGCAGCGGCGAAGAGATCCCCCCCGCAATCGAAGTCGGAATCGGTCGTGCTGGAGTCGGAGTCGGAGCCGAGGCGGCTGCCGCCGGAAGACGAGACGGCGTCGGGGCGGCTATCGGCGGGGGTACAGGTTTCGCAGTGGCAGGCGCCGCCGCAGATGGCATGCTAACCGTGGGTCGTGTCGGAACGCTCGCAGGCGCATTTGGGGTAAAAGTCGGCACCGAAAGCACGGACGTCACCGTCGACGGAGCCGCAGAGGGTGCTCCTGAAGGTGCCGCCGTCGCGCCGGACGGCGGCCCCGCATTCTTCCGTAAGAGTCCCCGTGCCACCCGCAGCGTCCCGCGAGCTTGCTCAATCGCAATCGGCTTCGTCAGTACCAGGTTCGCGCCAATGCGAAAAGCGGCCGCCACCCCAGCCTGTCCTTCCACTAGCGCCACCATCAGCGAAGCCGCATTGGTCAACGAGTTACGAGCCGCCTTAAGCAGAAGGCTCGCGTTTTCTTCACTTTGGCAGTCCACCACTACGGCTTCAAAGGCGTGCGTCGTCAATTTTTTGACGGCGGCAAAAGTCTCCGAGCACGGTTCCACCTGGAAGTCGAGTTCGTTAAGGACCTGCGTAATCGTGCGAGCGGTCTTCTCATCTTGGCAGAATAAGAGGGCTAAGTAACTCATATCCAAATCCTAGACCATTGGTGCGGAGCGGCAAGTTACCCGCGTAATCGCCTCGTTCGTAAGGTACCTAAGGTACATGTACGTTGGTAAGTTGGAGTAAGTCATAAACACTTACGAAAGCCATCTCTGAGGCGAGCTATAGGAGTTAAGAAGACTTCCTCGGAATGCCGATTGCCCTCGGTCAGTCCGTGATCAAGCGTTCTGCCACGGCGTGGAAAAATTATCCGCATACCGACGAAGGCCGCATTTCTTGCGGGTAAGGGCGTTACACGGCGGAGCTTTGCTTCGAGTTCAATCGATGATAAGTGACTAAGGCTAAGGTGGACCAGCTACGGTATTCCGCGGGAATCCAGCCCGCGTTATGTCGGCAGATGCCCGTGCTCAACTTGTACCGATCCCAAGTTGCCGAACTGTACGCTTTCGCCGTCGCGATGAACTACAGGAATCTGTCCGGCCTCAAGTATTGCGAACTACAGTCGAGCCAGCTTCAGAACTTGGTCTCAGCGACCAGCTTTAGAACGGGCTGCCAATTAACCAGTCACGGTAGGTCACGGCTTCAGGACAACCCGGAACCTAAATGCGTGGGTCTAGCCCATGGGGTCCGGTCTTCAATCCGAGTCGGCAAACGATGAGATTAGGTCGGCTGCCGTTGCGAGGCTTGAAGGATTAGGTGGGGGAGGAATCGAAATGAAGACACGCTGGACTCCATTCCTGTGCATTGCTGTCGTCACCGTGGGCCTTACGGGCTGCAATCTCAATCCTTCGAAATCCACGACTACGACTTCATCGGGAATTAGCGTGACGGTCACCCCGGCGAGCGTAAATGTGATCGTGCAGAGCACCCAGCAGTTTACCGCCACGGTGACTGGGACGACGAACAGGGCCCTGATCTGGTCGGTCAATGGCGTTGCCAGCGGGAACGCGATGGTCGGGCACATCAGTGCCTCTGGTCTCTACACAGCCCCCTCCGTGATTCCGACCCCAGCCGGTGTCACCATCACGGCGACCAGCATGGCGGATAGCAAAGCAGTAGCGAGTTCCGCGGTTACAGTTGGGCCCAAGGCCGGAATCTTCATCGTTGTGACTCCTTCCAGCGTGAAAGTGTTGGGGGGAGCCACGCAGCAATTTACCGCCACCGTTACCGGAAACTCCAACCATAGCGTGAACTGGTTTGTCGACGGCCGCCCCGGCGGCAATTCCACTTTCGGCACAATCAGCGCTACGGGCCTGTACACTGCGCCGCAAACCATCCCTAACCCTCCTACCATCGCAATCACCGCACAAAGCGCCGTCGATACTACAAAACAAGGCAGCGTCGATCTGACGTTACAGCATCCTCCGATCGTCATCAGCGTTTCGCCCTTGAACGTAACCGTGAATCTGGCACAGACGCAGCAATTCACTGCGACCGTGAGCGGAACATCGAACACGGCCGTGACCTGGACCGTGAACGGAGTGGCTGGAGGAACTGCGGCCACGGGCGCGATCAGCGCCAGCGGCCTCTATACCGCTCCGCCCGTCCTCCCCACTCCGCCCACCGTGACCATCGAAGCTGTCAGCAAGGCGGACGTGAGCTTCAAAGCCGACTCTCTCACTACCATCTTCAACTCCAACCCACTGGTTTCCGACGCCGCTGCAGCTCGGTTCTTGGAACAGTCCAGCTGGGGCCCGACCGTCGCCAGCACAGCGTTAGTCAAGGATATTGGCTTTAGCGCCTACCTCCACCAGCAGTTCTCCGCCCCCGCTTCCGCTTGGCCCGATCTCGCTCAAAACGACGGCATTGATGTCATGCAAAAGCGCTTCTGGGTGAACGCCATGACGGGACAAGATCAACTCCGCCAGCGCGTCGCCTTTGCCCTCGGCGAAGTCATGGTCATCTCCAACCACAAGATCGATCCCCACGGCTTCCCGCCTTACGTGCGCATGCTGCATAACGATGCCTTTGGGACCTACGGAACGCTGCTAAAGGATGTAACGCTGAGTCCCGTCATGGGCTACTACCTCGACATGGTCAACAACGACAAAGCCGACCCCAACAACGGCACGCTACCCAACGAGAACTATGCCCGCGAGATCATGCAATTGTTTTCGGTTGGCTTAGTCAAACTCAACCCCGACGGCTCGCAGCAGACGGACGCTTCCAACAATCCGATTCCCACATACACGCAAGACACGATTCAGGGCTATGCGGCCGTCTTCACCGGCTGGACTTACCCCACCGCTGCGGGCAAGACCAAACAGAAACATAACCCGCAGAATTGGGTCGGTCCGATGGAAGCCGACGACACGGACCACGATATGAATCCCAAGTCGATCCTCGATGGCGTCGTTTTGCCCGTAGGTCAGACAGCCGTTCAGGATTTGACCCAGGGCTTGCAAACCATCGTGAACAACTCCAGCGTCGGACCGTTCATGTGCCTCCGCTTGATTCAGCAGCTCGTCATGAGCAACCCAAGTCCCGCCTACATGACACGTTGCTCTGCCGCGTTCGCCGACAACGGTTCCGGCGCGCGCGGTGATTTAAAAGCTGTAGTCAAGGAGATCCTGCTCGACTCCGAAGCCCGCCGCGGCGACGACCCTACCCAGCTCGCCGCCAGCGACGGCAAACTCAAGGAGCCCATCCTTCTTATCTCTGGTCTCCTGCGATCTCTGAACGCAACCAGCGACGGCGACAGCTTGAACAACTACACCTCGAACATGAAGGAAGATCTCTATAACTCGCCTTCAGTCTTCAACTACTTCCCGCCCAACTATCAGCTTGTAAGCAACAACCTGCTGGCTCCTGAGATGAAGATCTATACCACCCCAACGGCACTGGAGCGCGCTAACACCATCAATGGAATCGTGTTCTGGAATCAGCCGGGAGGAACAAAGATCGACTACACCTCGTGGAAGACTCTCGCCTCCGACAATACAAAGCTGCTCGATGCTCTCAGCACGGCCATGATGCACGGTTCCATGCCCGACCAACTTCGCCAATCGATCACCACCGCACTCAACACGTTGGATCCAACAGATCTAAACGGTCGCGCCAAAACAGCAATCTACTTGATAGCAACTTCGCAATGGTATTCCGTGCAGCATTAGGGATGAATCTGCGCTCGCGCGCAGGTGAGCACCAGGCAAATTACCGGCAGAGCTGGCCTTCAGGCCAGCGTTCCGGACCGGATTTAAGGCGGGCTTTAGCCCGAGAGGTAGGGGTAAAAGGAGAGACGCATGTCGCCAATCAATCGCAGAGACTTTCTGAGAATGGGATGTTGCGGGATGGCAGTAGGTGCCGCGGCCAGCTTCAGCCGCTTCGGCGTCATGAACGCCTACGCCCAGACGCAAACCGACTACAAAGCATTAGTCTGCGTGTTCTTAAACGGTGGCAATGACGCCAACAACATGATCGTCCCCGTCGACAACGCCGGCTACGCCGCCTACAGCAAAGCCCGCGCCGGCCTCGCCCTGGCCCAGGGATCGTTGCTGCAAATCCACCCCACCAGCGCCAGCACGCCCTTTGGACTCCATGCCAAGCTTCCCGAAATGCAGGCACTCTTCAACCAAAAACACCTCGCCATCCTGGCCAACGCAGGCACGCTCATCGGGCCAGTGACCAAGCAGCAAGTGCAAAACGGCAGCGCCGCGCTGCCAGACAACTTGCTTTCCCACCTCGATCAGCAGGTGCAAATGCAGAGCGCCCAATTCTCCGGCGGCCTGGCCGAAGTCGGTTGGGGCGGCCGCGTCGTCGAAGTCCCCAGCGTGCAGGCGCTCAACGCTTCGGCCATGCTTCCAGCCAGCATTTCGCTCGATGGCTCCAACGTATTCGTTGGCGGACAGTCTGCCCGCCCCGCCATCGTCCCGCCCGGAAACGTAACCGCTCTCGACGGTTTCAACCTCAACGACACCGCCGACCTCGCCCGCTACAACGCCATGCAGCAAATGCTAACCTTCGACTCCGGCCTCTCTCTGGTCCAAACCGCGAACGGCACCATGCAAAACGCGTTCGCCGATACCAAAGCGCTCTCGGACGCCTTCGCCGGGGCCGCCGGAATCAAAACGGCGTTCCCGCAGAACAGCTACCTGGCAGCGCAGTTGCAGCAAGTTGCCAAAATCATCCAGGTGCGCCAGGCTCTTGGCCTCGGCCGGCAGATTTTCTTCGTACAAACTGGCGGCTACGACACGCACAGTGATCAGCTCGCTGCCCACAACAATCTTTACACCGACCTCTCCACATCCCTGAACGCCTTCTACCAGGCCACCATTGAATTAGGCGTCCAGCAGCAGGTTACCGCTTTCACGCTGTCCGATTTCGGCCGCGCCCTCCAGCCAGATTCCACTACCGGAACGGACCACGCCTGGGGCAGCCATCTCCTCATCCTGGGTGGTGCCGTCCTGGGCGGAGACCTCTACGGCACCTTCCCCACGCTCGCCCTCGGCGGTCCCGACGACGCCACCAATCAGGGTCGCTGGATTCCCACCACATCCCTCGACCAGTACGGCGCGACGTTGGCCTCCTGGTTCGGCGTATCCGACGCCGATCTGGCCTCAGTCTTTCCCAACATCGGAAACTTCTCCACCCCCAAACTCACCTTTATGGGCTAGCTGAAAATCGACTCGTTCCACCAGCTTTGAACGACGCGTGGCGGAAAGAAGAAGGCGCGGAACTCTCTCCCGCGCCTTCTTCATTATTGGCTTGCAGACGTGGGATGTTCCTTCAGCCAACCCAAGAAACTAATACTACTGGAGGCGCTGGTCGGGATCGTGAACAAGCGCTTGGTGGGCTTTATGACTTGGATTACGCGCATCTACAGCAAAGGGCAAATAGACCGGGCGGAAAGCGCGTTCATCCGCTTCGCTGCGGATGATCCGGCGCTTAACGAGGAAATAGCGATGATTGCAATTGGCGGCCGTGTCCAGGCTATCCCTGCGAGTACTCAAATACTCTGCTGAACCCGTTAGTGCCGGAATCCTTGGTCGGGAGAACTCAAAACTTGTCGGGATGCTGTTCCAGAACAACGCGAACCAGTTGGCTGCGCGTGTGGACCGCCATCTTGGAGAAGAGCTGTTGTAGAGTCGCTTTGACCGAACTCTCCGACACTCCAATTCGCTGAGCGATCTCCTTGTTGGCCAGGCCCTCGAAGACCAGACGCAGCACATGCCGTTGCCGCTCGGTAAGATCTTCCTTCGAAACCTCAGCACGAGGTCCATCATCACTGGACATGGCGCCTTGCAGCAGATCCCGATCAAACCAGACCTTGCCGGCCATCACATCATGGATCCCTTGTGCCAGCAGGTCTGCCGATTGGTTCTTCATGAAGATCCCTGAGATTCCGTTCCGAATCAGTTGTGCTGCCGCTCCTTGCGACACACCGGCCGTGACCACCAGGATTTTTCCGAGGAACCCGCGCTGCCTCGATACACGGACAAACTCCGTTCCCTGAGGTCCTCCCAGATCAAAGTCGAGCAGAACAATGTCGACTCGGCTCCTCGCCACCACTTCGAGCCCTTCCTCTATCGATCCGCAATGAGCAACGACTTCCAGTCCCGGCTCCTGATTCAGGAGACGAGTCACGCTTTCTCGGAACAGCACGTGATCGTCGATCAGGAGAATAGAGATCACTGGCGTAGCAACCTTAGCCACGAGCCTTTTCCTCGGCAACAGTCATGGGCAGGACGACCGCGAAACAGGTTCCCTCGCTTTGTGGTTCAAAGGCCAGATCGCCCCCAAAGCTCCGCATTATCGTACGTGAAACATATAGACCTAGACCAGTGGCGCCCGTGCCCGGCTGGAACGGCCGGAACAGCTTTTCCGGAAAACTGATCCCTGTGCCCGTGTCCGCAAAGCGAATCACAACACTGTTAGTTTCGCACACAGCGGCTATGCGAAGTTCCTTCTTCGCCGTGTTGAGCATGGCGCGTTTGCTGTTCGAGACAAGATTCAGAAACACTTGCACCAGGCCGAAGCGATCGGCCCGAACCAGCGGTAGCGAGTCCGCGAGAGACCACTCTACTGTGATTCCCGAGTTACTGTATGCGCTGTCAACCAGCACCCGCAACTCGTCGAGCACCTCCGGCAAACGCACCACAGCCGCCGTCGTGGACGACGGGTGGCCAATCTCCTCCGTGGAGATTTTGTCCAGGCTCTGAATCAACGAGTCCAGCGCGCGAAAGTCCTCACTAAGAACCAGCCCGGGCTGCCGCTCCAGGTTCTTGTAGATGACCCGCATAGCGGAGCAGACGTTCCTCACTTCATGCGCCATGCCGCTCATCAGGATACGAGTATTTCTCAGGGTGTAGTCCAAGCTGGAGGTTCTTCCAGCGACCAGGTCGTCCGACAAATCCGCGATAATTGCCGTCAGCCTGGGGCCCGAGTGTGTGGGATAGGTCGAAAACCAGATACCGGCCAGGAACGATTCTCCATTACTGCGCTGTCCGCGGGATTGCAGCGATGCCCGAAAGGCCTGCGAGCGTTGGCTCTCGACAGCGGCCTGCAGGGCGGGAAGGTATCGGCTAATCAGTTGCCCCACGAGTGCGTCATCGTCCAATTCCAGCAACCGCAAGGCAGCATCGTTCGCGATCAGGACTTCGCCTTTCGCATCGATCGTCACGATTGCAGCTGGACTCGTATCGACCAGCAGTTGCAACTGCCCCTCCGCCTCCCGTTGCAGTTGAAGCGACTGCTGCATCTCCTCGGAGTGTTGCACGATGCGGTCGCGGTTCCGAAGAAGTTCCGACACGAATAAGCCCGTACCGATAAAACCTGTCGAGCTGAACACGAGGCGGATCACCCGTTCACTTTCTGGAAGGTGCGCAAATGCCTCCTGCAATACGGCGCAAACGAGTCCGAACGCGATGATCTGGGGCCACGACAAGCGAGCCCCAATCAAGAGCACGGGGAGGAGGTAGAGGAATCCTATAGATATATAAGGCTCTACGCGCCAGTCCACCAATGCGATCAGGGCCACCATGCACAGCGCGGTTGCAAACATGGCGCCCCGATATTTCCGGCGATCCAAAAGCTGATTCAAAAGTCTACTCATTTAGTTACCCATTTTCGATCTTATCCGTCGGATAGGGAATCCCTTTGTTGAATCCTAGCCGAAAGATAGCTTCTTCGGTCTACAAGATAGGACTCGTGATAGCGGTTTTACGGATAGCCTTAAGCCGTAGACATCGCCACCTCTAGGCCTTTTCCTAGAGTCTCCCCCAGGCAGCAGATATTGCTGGAGGCTGTCTATGAGCAGCCCGCTGGCGTACGGCGGGAGGTCCGCTCAGTAAGTAATGTGTTCCTTATGGTGCGGCGTTCATTCTTTGCATGGAACGTCGGCAGCGGTTCCTGCTACTCAGTAAAGCACGGCAGGTGCCGGCTGCAGACGCTGTTTCCATGGGCGCCTCGTGGCGATTGCAACATACTTCCCCATGCTCCTTCCAACACTAACGACCTTCGGAGTTGTGCGATGCCAACGTTGCTGGACTGTAAAAGCACGAAACCGACACAGTGGCTGAATACCGTTGTGGCCGCATTCGATTGGCTTCAAGCCGGATTCTTGATTTCCAGTGCAACTGGCGAACTGCTGTTTGCCAATGACGCGGCCGGGCAAATCCTCGAATCCAAGGATGGTCTCGCCTTGGACGAGAACGGGCGAGTGATGACCGGGCAGACCGACAGCACTCCGAACGGTGGCTGCGTTGGCGAATTCCGGGCCATGCTGGCCGCTGCACAGAAGCGCAACGGCTTAATACTCTCGGTCACGCGCCCATCGGGCAGACTTCCCCTTACGCTGACTCTGCGGCCTTCACATCCTGAAGCCGCTGCCGTGACACATGCGGAAGAGAGCGCTGTCTTTGTCTTGATTCACGATCCCGAGCGCCCGGCACATGCCGGTATCGCAGGGCTGCGCGAACTCTACGGCCTAACCCTGATGGAAGCCCGCTTAGCCAACTTCTTAATGCAGGGCAAGACGATCGAAGATTGTGCCGGGCTACTCGGCATCCGCCGCACCACCGTCAAAATGCACTTGCAAAATCTTTACGGCAAGACCGGCGTGCAACGCCAAAGCGAGCTCGTGTCTCTCATGTTCAAAACCTTCGGGAACATCCGGTGCGGCGCGCGAGAGCCCCTGCCAATTGATGCCATGTTCCATGTTCCAGATCAGGACATCGCTTGCTGACACCGACGCGGAGAACTCGGACCATGGCAAAGGGCCCTCAGGCCGAACCCAGGAGAATGGCGGCATCCGGGCGTCTTCCCTCCCTGGGGACTTCTTCGGATCTCATTACTCGGTTTCTGCTCCGCGAATTGCTCGAAGCCTACGACCTTGTGGGCATCGGGGTAGCGATTGTGGACACCCAGCAGCGCCTCTTGCAATCGAACCGGGTCGCTGACGAGATCCTGGCGCGCCGCGACGGACTCGAAGTGATGCTGGATCGGACTTTGAGCGCAGGGCGTCGAAGAGGCGGAGTAACTCATGGGCTCTTCGATCAATTGCGCGACGCAACAATCTACTACGCGAAGGAACAAGATCGCATGGCGATTCTCGCCATGCCCCGGCCATCGGGAAAGCGCCCTCTGACTGTCCTCGTTCCGCTGGCCAACTTGTTGCCGGAGCAACCGCATAGCGGCAGCTCGACCACCCTCGTCTTCATCGTTGACCCAGAACTTCCCATGAAGGGGATGGCAAGCCATGTCCAGCAAGTCTACCGGCTCACAGCGGCGGAGTCGCAACTCGCCACGCTCCTGATGCAAGGTCACACTCTGCCGGAGTGCTGCCAACAAATGGGAATTCGCCGCTCTACAGCCGCGAGTCACCTGAGGCAGTTATTCAACAAAACTCAGGCGCGTACTCAGGGCCAGTTAGTATCTGCCCTCTTTCGTAGATTCGGCTTGGTAAGCTCTCCCGTTAGTTCCACAACTTTACGGCCGACTGCAGCCAGTAAGACCCTTGCATTCCCTCCCCCGAAGAACGATTCGCAAGCAAGAACTTTTGCAGTCTCATTCATTCGGAGGTAGACAGCTAATTCAGGGTTCCCTATTCTCATTTTGCTACGGCGCGTCGGACTCCCCCAAGTTCGCTGGCTTGATGTAAGCCACACCGTTGAAAAGTGAACACGCTGACACCGGCGTATCGCTCCACCCATTACTTGTGTCGTGGGGCACAAGCAGTGGTTACAAATCCTCCCCTTAGAAAAATAAACAGGGTACACGATCGCCTTACGCGAGTCCGTGCCTACTCAGGAGTTTGTGATGATGGACCTTGCATTCTTGGTTGGCCTAACTGCGCTGGTATTACTGATCTCTTCAGACCGGGCACGGCGCTGCTTATTCCAATTTGTTGCGTTTCTCTTCTCCGAAGCTCGGCATTCGGGGCCGAACGCGGGTCCGTTACGTTCCACTCAAATTTTGGCTTTTGATTTCCCAAATGGATTAGGAGGTCGCATGGCGATCCGCAGGCTGCACTACGTTTGTCTCCTCACGCTTGCCGTCTCTCTCGGGACGGGGGCCGCGAACGCACAATCGTTCCGGGTTCAATGCCCAACCAGCACCATCACTCACCCGGTAGCGGCGAACAATGAGTCCGAACCCGCCTACGCAGGTCCGACCTATACCGGCACAGCGGGCTTTCCCGCGGCGCCCGCTCATGTGAATGGCGCCATCAAGTGCCAACAGATTTCCGGCGGCGATGGCTACGCAACCATGGGCGATGGCACGCAGACCTATATGTTCTCATTCGGTCCGCTATCGGGCATTTATGACATCTCACAAGGCATGCCCGGCACTCAGTATCCGAGCGTCTTCAACACTCCGTACGTCGGCGCTAAGCTGCAGCCCGGCGAGCCCGCGACCAGCGGCGTCACTTACAACGGCGCGATCGGATTGACGGGCGACGAGGCAGTGTTTGTGGATGATGGAACAGGCAAGAACGCCTGCGTGACCGCTGCGAATCCTCCCGCTGCTTGCATCACAGGCCACGTGGATCCCCGCCAGATCATGGACGTTGGCGTCATGAACGGCAACATCCCTGCCCCGTTGATGGCGATTGACGAAGACGACGAGTTCTTCCTCACTCTGACCAACGTCGGCATGATCATGCGCCCTGACCTGTTCGAGCAACACACGGTTCACTTCCACGGCTACCCCAACGCTTCGTCCTTCTATGACGGTGTGCCGGATGCATCGGTCGCCATCAACATTGGCGCCAGCTTTACTTACTACTATCTTGCTCCCGACGCCGGAACTTACTTCTGGCATTGCCACATTACTCCCCCAGAGCACCTTCAGATGGGCATGGTCGGACAGATCTATGTCCGTCCGCGTCAGAACCGCGTTCCTTCCACCGTCACATTGAACGCAGCGCTTGCGCAACAGCAGTTGGATTTGCGCACGAAGTGCGATTCCACCGCGGATATTCTTTGCAGCAATCCCATGCCCGCGGTAGTTACGGCGGCGACCGGCGGCGGCAAGTATGCCTACAACGACGGCGACGGTTCCACAGCCTACGACGTGGAGTATCCGCTCCAGATTCACGGTTTCGATCCCAACTTTCACTTTGTTGGCATGACCTTCAACCCAGAAGGCTTTGCGGACATGAAGGATAAGTACTTCTTGCTGAATGGCCGCAGCTACCCCGACACAGTAACAGCGGGGCCGCTGCAAACACAGTCAGCGGATGGCGTGAATCACTTCTCGCAACCTCTGCCCGCTCTTATCAACATTCCACAAGGCCAGAAAGCTTTACTGCGCATTTCCGACCTGGACGTTACCGAATACCAGACGCTCGCTTCCCTCGGCATTCCGATGAAGGTAATCGGATACAACGCGAAGCTTTTGCGGGATCAGTCCGGCAACAACCTCTACTACACCACGAACTCGATCACGCTGGCGGGTGGCGAGTCGCTCGACGTAATCCTCGACAGCACGAACGTTCCGAAAGGGACTTACTACCTCTACACCCCTAATCTCGACCACTTAGCCAATGATGCGGAGAACTTCGGCGGATTGATGACCGAAGTCCACGTTAACTAGGAGCGCAGCAATGAGAGCGACCAACATGAAAAAGGCGATCACCATGACACGAATTGCGACTCTTCTGAC
>Ga0137403_10003131_pt1 | contig 19955 bp, 17 predicted proteins | sample CZOMad2_1_16fung_FD_122057 | JGI IMG/M metagenome (GOLD analysis project Ga0137403, IMG submission 122057) | Vadose zone soil fungal communities from Angelo Coast Range Reserve, California, USA - CZOMad2_1_16fungal (Hybrid Assembly) | ecosystem: Environmental > Terrestrial > Soil > Vadose zone...
TACCTGGAGAAAATCCTTGGCCAGCTGGATGGCTTCCTGCTTGGAGTTCGCACGGAGGATGGCGAAGCCGCCGACCAGCTCTTTCGACTCGGTGAAGGGGCCATCCGTCACGCTCAACTTGCCATTAGTGGAGCGAACGCGGGCGCCGAGCGCGCTGGGCAGGCAGCCCTCGGTGGCAATCAGCCAGCCAGCCTTCATCCCTTCTTCGACCAGCTTGCCCATTTTGGCCATGGCCTCTTGTGATGGGGGAACGTTTTTTTCTACCGACTTGTACATGCTCAGAAATTTCATGGCGATCTCCTTTTATTTTAAGTGGCGCTACTTGTCCGGCCGGCCTTGGCCGAGCGGGAAAACTGGTTCTATTGATGCGTCGAATGAACTATCGCAAAATCGACACGGGCTGAAATTTTTTTGGCATAGCACGAGTGCTGCGGTGCCATGGCTATTGCTTCTTGGGGGCTGATTGGGCGCGCAGATCCGCTTCCTGCTTGCGGAGCTCGGGAGTTAGAGCGGGGCCGAAGTCCTCGGCCTCAAAGACTTGGCGAATTTCGATTTCGGATTCGCCGTTGTGAGGATTGGGGCAGCGCTTCACCCATTCGATGGCCTCTTCCATGGAGCGTACCTGCCAGAGCCAGAAGCCGGCGATCAGTTCTTTGGTCTCGGCGAAAGGCCCGTCGATGACGGTGCGTTTTTGGCCGGAGAAGCGGACGCGCTTGCCCTTGGAACTGGATTGGAGACCTTCGGCGGCGAGCAGGATGCCGGCCTTCACCAACTCCTGGTTGAATTTTCCCATGTCGGCGAGGAGCTGTTGGCTGGGCAATACGCCGGCCTCGGAGTCTTTGTTGGCTTTCACTATGACCATGAATCGCATTGTTGTTTCTCCTTTTTCTGGGGTTGAGGTTAGCTTTCGTACGATTTCGGCTGGCTGCGCTGACCTCTACTTTGACGTCGGACGACTGCGGACGAAATCGACATGAATCGTGTTTTTTTTAGCCCAACATAGGTTGGGGAAGCGGGCAATGGGAGGCAACAATTTGCAGCAGCTGGTGCAAAAGAGTTGACGCCTGGCAGGGGTGGTCGGGCATGAAGTTCTCGGCGGCCAAAATAGCCGGATGCAAGAACTGGAGCGATACCCAGATGACGTTATGGAAGAGCTGGCATTCCTGCTCCGCGATCACATGCAGCATACAAGACAAGGTAATGAGCGCGAAAGCGGCGGTTGCTGCTTTCAGGATTGGTTTGCGGATGAAAGATTGCGTTTGCGCCATGTTCGTCTCCGATACGAGTGTTTGTGGTTCTACCTAGATGACGAATGAGGTGGCGGGAAATCGACAGGTTAGGGGGGCAAATTATTGTCGGATGAGGTTCTGGGATGCGCTGAGGCGCGAATACAAGATCCGCTTGACAACATGACTCGGATTCCGATATACCGGAATCCGACTATGGAACGCAAGCCTACACGATTCGCGCCGCTATCCACGGCCTCACTTCACATTCTGCTGGCGCTGGCGGGTGATGAATTACACGGATACGGAATCATGCTCGAAGCGGCGCGGCAGTCCGATGGTAAATACAAACTGGGCCCGGGAACTCTTTACGACAACTTAAAAAAATTGTTGGCGGCGGGGATTGTCGAGGAGAGCCGGCGGCAGCCTGCGGGTGAAGATCCGAGGCGAAGGTACTACCGAATTACAGGACTCGGGCGCCGCGTATTAGCGGAAGAGATTTCGAGATTAGAAGGAGTCTTGCGGGAAGCAAAGGCAGTTCTACAAGGAACGAGAACGAATATAGCGTGAGCTTGTGAGCGCGGTTAAGCAGCGAATTTCCGCGTGCACAGGAGGCAGATCATGGGCATCAAAAAAAAATCCTCTGAAATGGCAAGTGTACAGGGCTGCGTACCGGTGCATGGTGAGGCTGCATCCGCGCGTCTTTCGCGAACAATTTGGCGAAGAGATGATGTGGATTTTTGAGGAAGCGGCGGAAACGCACGGGGCTGTCCGATTGCTCAGCGACGGCATGGTTTCGCTCGCGCGCCAGTGGGTTTTCCGTCCGAGGTCCTTGGAAGTCCCGATCACCGCCGTAGCTGTTTCCACATCGCGAGAGCGGTCGTGGTTTGCTTGGGAACACATCAACGCGTCGCCGTCGCGACTGTCCGCAAGACGCTGGTTGCAAGGCGGGATGGTTTCACTGGCGTTATTCGCCGGAGCCTGGCTGGCCGTCACGCAGAGCATCAGCAGGTTGCCGATTAAGAGTTTTGGTGTCGACTCGGAAAGTACACGTTCCGCGCGTGGCCTTGCGCCATCGGTGGCGAAGGATGCCGGCTCTGGTTCTGCAATGGGCGGCGCTTACGAATACCGCGTTTATGCAGGCGCAAGGCCGAGCGACTTGCGAGAGGCGCAACGCAGGCAGCAACAGCTTGCTGTACAGGTGGCGTCCGGTGCGCGAGTCGTTCCGGGAGCAACGATTTTTGTTGTCGAATCGCAGGGCGTGGTACCGGAAGTCCCGAAGACTCCGGCGGGCAAACAATTTTCGACTTGGCTGCTCGCTTTCAATAGCGGGGAGCGGGCGCGGGTTGAAGAGGTGCGGAAACTTTTCAAGGATCCTCCGGGACCAAATGTTGATGGGGACATGGCGTTCCGGCGCATGACAGGAGGATTTGATTTACGAAAGATCGAAGAGTCGAGCGCTACGCGAATGAGCGGGTTAGTGCAGGAGCGTAGCTCGGACCAGTTTGCGCGATTCGCGATGGTGGTAGACGAGAAGGAGCCGCACTCGATTACGGAATGGCATTTGGACGCGATAGCGACGCCCGCGGAATTTGCGACCGGGCGCTTGAGCGAAACGGAGGCGCTGGAGACCGCGAAGGCGCACATCGACGAACTGGTGAAGGACGATAAGTTTTCGGGCGCGGTGCTGGTGACCAAGAATGGAAAAACGATCATGTCCGGAGCTTATGGACTGGCGGACCGGGAAAAGAAGATTCCGAATTCGCTGAACACGAAGTTTCGGATCGGCTCGATGAACAAAATGTTTACGGCGGTCTCGATTTTGCAGTTGGTGCAGGGCGGAAAGATCAAGCTGAGCGAGCCTTTCGGAAAGTATATAACCGATTATGCAAATAAGGATGCGGCGGGGAAAGTCACCGTCGAACAGTTATTGACGCATACCGGAGGAACCGGCGATATTTTCGGGCCGCAGTTTGAAGAACACCGGAAAGATTTGCGAAATCTGCAAGATTACGTGAATTTGTACGGAAAGCGCGGGCTGGAGTTTGCGCCGGGCAGCCGGTGGGAATACAGCAATTACGGATTTCTGTTGCTGGGAGTGGTGGTCGAGCGGGTCAGCGGAAAGAGCTATTACGACTACGTGCGCGAGAATGTGTATGTGCCGGCGGCGATGAATTCTACGGCTTCGCTGGCGGAAGACCAGGATGTGCCGGGGCGATCGATCGGGTATACGGCATTCGGCGGAAGCGAAGTTCATGCGAACGGAGACACGCTGCCCTACCGCGGGACTTCCGCGGGCGGCGGATATTCCACGGTAGAAGATTTGCAGCGATTTGCCGGAGCGCTGACGAACCATAAGCTGCTGAACGCCGAGAATACGGATTTGCTGACGACTGGAAAGGTGGCCACACCTCACGGCGGGAAATACGCCTTTGGTTTCTTCGATGATGGCGCGGAGAGTGGCGCGCGGCACTTCGGACACGGCGGCGGAGCGCCGGGGATGAACGGCGATTTGCAAATTTATCCGCAAAGCGGATACGTGATTGCGGTGTTGTCGAATTTGGATCCGCCCGCGGCCTCGCGGGTTTCTGAGTTCATCGCCAACCGTTTACCCAAAAACTGAATCGCGTTACGTGCCGCCGAGGGATTTGTATTGTGTGCTGGTCAACGGGACTACGGAGAGCCTGCCTTGGCGGACTAGCGGAGAATCAGCGAACAGCTTATTCGATTTGACTTCGGCAAGAGAGACCGGCTTGGGGATAGGCTTGCCGGCTTTGATTTTGATTTGGGGATTTTTGGGATCGGAAGCGTCGACGGAGACGACTGTCGCTGTGCCAACGGCGCTCTTTTCGTCGCCGGTATGATAGATGATCAAGCGGTCGCCGGGCTGCATTTTGCCTAGATTTCTGAGGGCCACAGGATTGGAGACGCCGTCCCAGATGGTTGCGCTGTCCTTTTGCAGGTCAGCGAAGGAGTATGTGGACGGTTCGGTTTTCAGCAGATAGTCTGCCATGAGTGCCTCCATTCTAACGGCGCGGAAAGAGGAAAGAATTTAACACAGAGGGCACGGAGGGCCACAGAGGAATGCGGGGCTGGCATTTGCTAGAATCGCGTCCGTATGGGCAAAGGCCAGCGGCTGCGATTTGCGGTAGAAGGCGCGGGAGAGGTTTCGGCGATTCTGATGCGTCCGGCGGATGCGCGATGGTTGGTGGTTTTGGCGCACGGTGCCGGCGCGGGGATGACGCATCCGTTTTTGGAAAAACTTGCTGGGGAACTTGCTTCCGCAGGAGTAGCGACATTTCGCTACCAGTTTCCGTATATGGAGGAGCGGCGGCACGTGCCAGACCGCCCGCCGGTGGCGACCGCAGCGGTTGCCGCGGCAGTGCGCGCGGCAGCGGAAGCCGCCCCGGGACTTACATTGCTCGCTGGAGGAAAATCCTTTGGGGGCAGAATGAGTTCGCAGGCTGCGTCGCAGGGCTTGCTTGAAGGTGTTCGGGGACTCGTATTTTTTGGGTTTCCGCTGCATCCACCCAACAAGCCGGGGACGAAGCGCGCCGAACACCTTAGCAAGGTGCCGATGCCGATGCTCTTTTTGCAGGGGACGCGGGATACCCTGGCGGACTTGAAGTTGCTGCGGCCGATTTGCGCGGACCTTGGATCGCGGGCGACGCTGCACATTATCGAGACCGCAGATCATTCCTTTCATGTGCTGAAGAGCGCTGATAAGAGCGACCCAGATGTGCTTCGCGAGTTGGCGCAGGCTACGGCATCGTGGGCTGACAATTTGAAATAACTGGGGTGATTTTCGGTGTCGTTCGCAGTTATAACCTAACAGAAGGAGCACCTCGGGAGGGCTTCAAAACAAGACTGAGAACAAATTTGGAAAGGAGCACACAAGTGGAAAATGCAGCCAAGCAGGCAATTTCGTCCGATGCGTCGAAGCAAGAAACGGTTCCCAGCGGGTTCCACACAATTGCGCCGTACATCATTGTGCCTCGGGCTGGGGAGTTCATCGAATTTTTGGCGAAGGCGTTTGACGGGACAGAGCGGTTCCGCGTGCCGATTGAGGGATCGAACCTGATTATGCATGCGGAGGTGGGGATCGGAAACTCGGTTATCGAACTGGCTGACGCGAACGAGCAGATTCCTGCAGCGCCGACAGCGATTCACTTGTATGTGGAGGATGCACGAGCGTCCTTCAAGCGGGCGATCGATGCCGGCGCGACTTCTATTTACGAGGTTGGGGAACACGTTTCCGGCGACACGCAAGGAGCGGTGCGAGATCCGTTTGGGAATGTGTGGTACATCGCGATGAAAGGTGACTGGACTCCGGCCCCGGGGCAGTTGGTTCCAAGCGTTCAGCCGTATTTGCATTTGCTTGGTTCGGAGAAGATGATTCCATTTCTGGAGAACGCGTTTGCTGGCGTAGTTCAAGGACACGTGCCCATGTCACCCGAGGGGCACGTGCTGCACGCTACGGTGCAGATTGGAGATAACACACTCGAGATCGACGAGGCGCAGGGAGAGTTTCAGCCGATGCCGTGCCATCTGCACTTGCACGTGAAGGATGCAGATGCGATGTATGCGCGGGCGATGCGGGCGGGAGCTACTTCGATTGATGCGCCGTCTGATAAACCTTACGGGCGTAGCGGCGGAGTGAAGGATCCGTTTGGGAATAGTTGGTATATGACTTCGCCGCAGCCGGGAAAGAGCTAAGCAAAGAGCACCGAGAGATCACTGAGCGGAAAAATCAGGGAGCTTTGGAGGCGATGACACCGATGTTGGCGATGTTGTCGCCCTTTTTCATTGAGGGCACGGCGCAGATGTGAAGAATTATGCCAGTGACGGGAGCGCGAGCTTCAAAGATGACTTTGCCGAAGTAGTCGGTGACGTCACCAAGTTTTCTGCCGGCTTCGACGAACGTATCGCGTTTAACTAGCGGATAAAAAATGCCGTCAACGGGGCTGGTGACCTCGCCAAGAGTTTTGATCCAGACGGGATGATCGATGGCGTGCGGCGTGCCGGGGAGCATCTTCAGCAGGCGCATTACACTGCGCGTGCCTTGCACTAGCGAGGCCACGTCGTCAGTTTCTACGGTGCCGGCGTAACCCGCTTCGACGGTAATGGTGGGCTTGCCGCGCAGGGCGGCGGTGTTGTCCAAATATTTTGTCGCGCTCTTATCCTTCGGCCGATCATCGGAAATGATGATGTGGTCGAGGCCGAACGCCAGTGCCATCTGCTTGGATACGGCGTCTTGCTTTTTATCTCCGCTGATCACCCAGTACGCGTAAGGGCGAAGATTTTCGTCGAGATCGCCGCCGTGGAAGTCGATTAGATAGTCGGATTTATCGACGACTTCCCTGGTGATCAGGAAAGAAGCGCGCTCGGTTTGCGTGCCATCTTCTTTGCCGGGATAGAAGCGGTTCATGCTTTTGTTGTCGATGGGATTGACGTGCGGAACCTTTTGTTGAAACGAAGCGATGTTGACGAGAGGAAGGAGAATCACGGTGCCGGAGATTTGCGTCGGGTCCAAGCTGCTGATTAGCCCTTCGAGAGCGATGATTGAGGCGTATTCGGTGCCGTGAGCGCCGGAGACAAGCGCCAATATTGGTCCGGGATTGATGCCGCGGATGACTACGACGGGAATTTGTGTGGCCGCGTCGGAGCCAGCAGGTACGTCGAGTGTGCCGGTCGCCTTTTGGCCGGATTCGGCGGTGGCTGTGCCGACCGTAAACGATGATTGCAGTTGGGCAGACACGGAGATTGGTAGAACACAGGACAAAGTCGCGATAGCGACGCAAAGTGAACGTGGCATGAAGCCTCCGGGCAGGCAGCATAACCCGAGCGGAATGGCACGGCAAGAATCGACGACTCTCCTCGTTTGCGATATTGACTACGAGGAAAGTACACTGGCCATCCCTTGATTCCGGACGCGCTTAAAGCACTGAACCGTGACGCCTGGCTGCTGTTTTTGACGCGCTTTACGCGGCTGTTCGCGTATGGCTTGGTGTCCGTTGTCCTTGTCTTCTACCTGGTGGGAATTGGGCTGAGTGAATCGCAGACCGGTTTGCTGCTCACGCTCACGCTGATCGGCGACACGGCAATCTCACTCTATTTGACAACGCAGGCAGACCGTGTCGGCAGGCGCCGCATGCTGATTGTTGGCGCTTTGCTGATGGCGGCGGCGGGACTGGTTTTCGCGCTTACCAGAAATTTTTTCTGGTTGCTGGTGGCTGGAACGATTGGCGTCATAAGCCCGAGCGGGAATGAAGTGGGACCATTTCTTTCGATCGAGCAGGCGGCGCTATCTCACGTGGTCAGTGATCGCGCGCGAACGGAAGTTTTTGCCTGGTACACGCTGACTGGTTCGTTTGCAACGGCGCTGGGTGCGCTGGTTGGCGGCACGCTTTCGCAAAGTTTACAGAAGACGGTGCTGTCGCAGGTTAATGGTTACCGTGCGGTTGTTGTGCTGTATGGAGTGCTGGGTATTGTGCTCGCTTTGCTGTTCATGCGGGTTTCGCGGAATGCTGAGGTCAGTCCTTCTGAGCCAGGGGCAGCAGGAGGGATCGGACGACTATTTGGGCTTCATAAGTCGCGCCGGGTGGTGGCGAAACTTTCCGCATTGTTCGCCGTGGATGCCTTCGCCGGCGGATTTGTGGTGCAGAGTTTCGCGGCTTATTGGTTTTACTTGCGATTCGGCGTGAGACCTGCGGCACTTGGCGCGATTTTCTTTTGGGCAAACATTCTGTCGGGTATTTCGGCGTTGCTAGCCTCGCGGCTGGCAGCGAGATTCGGACTGATACGGACGATGGTACTCACGCATCTGCCGTCGAACATTTTGCTGTTGTTGGTGCCGCTGATGCCAAACGTCAAGCTTGCGGTTCTGCTGTTGCTTGCGCGATTCAGCATCAGTCAGATGGATGTTCCGACGCGGCAATCCTATACGATTGCGGTGGTGAGCCCGGAAGAGCGATCCGCAGCGGCGGGAATCACCGGAGTGGCGCGGACTACCGGCGCGGCAATTAGTCCGCTGTTCGTCGGCTTTCTGTTCGCGCGACCGGCGCTAATCAATGTGCCGTTCTATATCGCGGGCGCGCTCAAGATTGTGTATGACCTGCTCCTCTACAAAGAATTTATCTCGACGAAACCGCCCGAGGAGCAGCGGTAGAAATATTTCTTGGCGGCATGTTCCCTGCTCTTGCGCGTTCGAGTCCAATGCCTGCAGGAAGACGACAGATTCGGAACTAACTTTTGAATTTGTTGGTCGGGGCGTCCGGATTCGAACCGGAGGCCTCCTGCGCCCAAGGCAGGCGCGCTACCAGGCTGCGCTACGCCCCGACATGCGAGGCTCTAATTCTAGCGTACTTTTAAGTATTCCCCACCCGAGCTGGCGCATCTCTGTCTCTGCGCGTCAAGACCCACCGATGGTATATTCGATAAGATGAGAGATATGAGAGCTGAATTTGCGACCGTCGAAGAGGCCGTGGAGGACATTCGGCAAGGGCGGATGATTGTCCTTATCGACGATGAGGACCGCGAAAATGAGGGCGATCTGGCCATGGCGGCGGAAAAGATTACGCCGGAGGCCATCAACTTCATGGCGAAATACGCGCGCGGTTTGATTTGCTTGCCGCTGACGGAAGAACGCTGCGATGAGCTGCACCTGCCGCTGATGTCGCCAATTAATACTTCTGTGCACGGGACAGCGTTTTGCGAAGCCATAGATGGCCGGATTGGCGTTACCACCGGGATCAGCGCTTCCGACCGTGCGGTAACGATTCTGACTGCCGTCGATGCTAAGACGAAGCCGCAGGATTTGGCGCGGCCAGGGCATATCTTTCCGTTGCGGGCGAGAAATGGCGGCGTGCTGGTGCGCGCAGGACAGACTGAGGCTAGCGTAGATTTGGCGCGCATCGCTGGCTTGACTCCCGCTGGCGTGATTTGCGAAATCATGAATGAGGACGGCACGATGTCGCGCGTGCCGCAGCTGGTGGAATTCTGCAAGCAGCACAATTTGAAGATGCTGACGGTGGCGGACCTGATCCGCTATCGCATGCAGCACGAACGTTACGTGCGGCGTGTGGCGGAGGCCGTTCTGCCGACTCGTTTTGGCGATTTTCGGATGATTGCGTATTCGAGCGATGTGGATCATGACCAGCACATTGCGCTGGTGCGCGGAGATCTCGAAAGCGGGGGCGCGCCGCTGGTGCGGGTGCATTCCCATTGCTTGACCGGCGATGTTTTTGGGTCGATCACGTGCGATTGCTCAGAGCTGGTTGCGCGCTCGATGGATGCGATTGCGAAAGAAGGGCGCGGAGTTTTCTTGTATCTGCATCACACCGGGCGCGGGTTTGGTATCGAGCAGTCGGACGAGCCGGGAGCGCTGCCCCAGATTCACCTGCACTCCCGGGGGCAGCTTGATCGTGAGCCAGCGCGCCAGCGCATGGTGCAGCATGAGAGCGGAATTGGCGCGCAGATATTGATTGATCTCGGGCTGAAGGACATTCGGGTGCTGACGAATCACCCAAAGAAAGTTGTGGCACTCGAAGGTTATGGGATTCGCATTGCCGACCAAGTCCCGCTGCGCGTTGAGGTGCGGCGCGAGACTCATCAGAACATTTAGCCCCTCCCCGGGGGGGGAGCATCGCATCGATTCACGATAAAACTATTAGTTTGGCGGCTCTTCGGCTTCCGTAGATTGGGGAGCGGGGGATGTCGGGTCCGGCTTTTTCTGAGGAGATGCGGAAACCGGCGGCCGCGACGTTCTATTCACTGCAGTCGACTTGCTGACGACGAGATATTTGCGCATTTTCTCGAGGCGTTTCTTACCTATCCCGCGGATGGAGAGCAAGTCATCAACGCTTTTGAACACACCGTAGGACTTGCGCATTTGTAGGATTTTTTCGGCGGTTGCGGGGCCGATTCCGGGGACTTGCTGGAGCTCCTCGGAGTTTGCGGTGTTGATGTTGATTGGCTTGAGCGGTGGCTTTTTTGTTGCGGCCGAGATGCCTTCCGCGACGAAACAGAGCATCAGGAGGCCAAAGATTAACCGCGTTATTGATCTGTGGTAGCGCATAGCACCGGGATGCTAGCAAATATAACCTTATAAGTAAATAACATTGATAATTAGCTGAGATGTTTGCCGTGGGCGTCGTAGACCTCAAGATCGCCGAATAGAGCTGCTTGCGGCTCGATTTGCGTGCGGTCGCCAACCACGACGATTTGCATATTGGCGGAGTCGAAGTATTTGCGCGCGGTGGCGAGCAAATCGGGCGGCGTGAGTGCGCGAACTTTTTCGCGATAGGTTTCGAGGTAATCGTCCGGAAGATCGTTGAGCGCGACGGTGGCTAATTGCGAGAGCAGGCCGTCTTGGGTGGCCAGACCGAGCGAGAAAACGCCACTGACGTAGTTGCGTGCGTCCGCTAACTCCGCCTCGGGAACCGGAAGAGCGCGCAGCTTATCGAGCTCATAGAAAATTTCCGTAAGTGACGCGGCGACGACGTCGTTGCGAACCGCGGCGGAAACGGAGAAATAGCCATATTCGCGCAGCGGATTGACGCTGCTGCGGGGGCTGTAGGTGTAGCCCTTGTCTTCGCGAATATTCATCACCAGGCGCGAATTGAAAGCACCGCCGTAGAGGCTGTTAGTCAAGCCGAGCTTTATCCAATCCGGATGCTTGCGGGTGATGGCATGACAGCCAGCGAGAATCTGCGTTTGCACGGCACCGGGAACGTGCACCAGATGAACACGGCGTCCGCGGGGCTTGCCCGGTTCTGGTGAGAGCGAGATCGCAGGCTTGTTACCACTCCAGCCACCAAAAACTTTCTCGACAGTTTCGAGCATAGATGCGGAGTCAAAATCCCCGACCATCAGCAGCAATGCGTTTTGCGGCGTGTAGAAATCCCTGTAAATGGAGAGCAGATCGTCGCGCTTGTAGGAGGCGACCTGCTGTTCGGTAGGTGCAACCTGCGCGTAAGGGTGCGAGCCAAAGAGAACTTTTCGGAGGCGCTCGCTGGCGAGGAAGCCAGGCTGGGTGCGATCCAGTTTCACTTCTTCAAGTTTTTGACGGCGTTCGCGTTCAAATTCGGGCTCGGGGAACGCGGCTTCGCGCGCCAACTCGTTCACGAGTTGCAGAAGGGGCTCGGCAAGCTCGGAGAGACCAGCGAAGGCAACGGCGCTATTGTCGGCTCCGGCGTGGGAGGAGAGATCGGCGCCAAGGCGACGGAGGTCTTCTTCGATTTGACGGCTCGGGCGCTTTGCCGTTCCAGTGCGCAGGACGGTGGCCGTCATTTCAGCGAGCCCGGGTCCACGCTGGATCGACGCCGCATTGCCGGAGCGCAAAAAAAGCTCGCCGTGAAACTTAGGGACGGTGTGAGATTCGGCGAGGACGACTTCGAGGCCGTTAGCCAGGCGAGCTTTCGTGCGCTTGGGCCACGTGACCTGACGCTCTGCGGAAAGCGGCGGAACAGAACTACTGATTTCGGTGGCAGCGCGAGTGGCCATTTATGCGGCCTCCTTTGCGCCGACGTGCGAAGGAGCGCTGGTATTTGGCGGACGTCGGAAAACGATGGCGCGCTTGTCATTGCGCAGGTACTTTTTCGCGACTGCCTGGATGTCCTCACGCCTTACCGTGAGAAAGCCGTCAAGGATGCTGTTGACGAGTTGCGGCTCGTTGTCGAATAGCGAGAAGCAGGCGAGGAGATGCATGAGTCCATAGCGAGGCATGCCGCCGCGGCCGCCTTCCAGAGTCGAATAATAGTCGGAGCGGAATTTGACTTTGAGCTGGTCGAGTTCATCTTGCGAAATGCCGTTTTGCTGGACCTCGCGAATGACGGAATCAAACTCGGCAAGCGTAGCGTCGCTGGAGTACTCGGGCTTGTGCAGAATCTTCGTCACCATTTGCGTTGGGCCGTTGTAGCCGAAGACATCGTCGATGCCGCCATCGACTTCGACGGCGACTTGCTTTTCAAGGACGAGGTGGCGATACATGCGGCCAGCGCGGCCTCCATGAAGCGCCTGATCAAGCAGGGTCATTGCATACCATTCGCTGGTCCGGCGCGGTGGAACCGTATAACCAATAGCCATCGCAGGCAGCGTGCCGAATTTCTCTTCGACCTCGCCGCGGCGCTCCTCGGTCTGTTCTGGTTCACGCGGATCGGCGAATGGTGGTGGGGCTCCTGCGGGAATGTCGCCGAAATATTTCTTGGCTAGCGCGAGGCCTTCGTCGGGCTTCACGTCGCCGAGGATCAGCAGCACGGCGTTGTTCGGAGCGTAGTACGTCTTGAAGAAGGATTGCACGTCGGCGAGGCTGGCGGCATCGAGATCGGCGAAGTCGCCGTAAAAATTGTGAGCGTTGGCCCAGTTACGGAAAGCGACAGGAGGAAGATCGAGCCAAGGAAATCCGCCATAAGGCTGGTTCAACACATTGACGCGAACTTCTTCCTTCACTACATCGCGCTGATTGCGAAGATTCTCGTCATCGACTTTGAGGGCTCGCATGCGATCGCCCTCAAGCCAGAGAACACGCTCGAGAGCGTTGGAAGGCACAGACTCGAAATAGTTGGTGACGTCGTAATGGGTGGAACCGTTGAGGGTGCCGCCGCTGGAATTGATGAGCTTGATGTGTTGCATTTTCGGAGCATGCGCCGAGCCCTGGAACATCATGTGCTCAAAAAGATGCGCGAAGCCGCTGCGGCCTTGCGGTTCCAGGCGGAAGCCTATTTTGTAGTAGACGCCCACAGTGACTACGGGTGCGGTGATGTCTGGTGCAACGACCACTTTGAGTCCATTGGAAAGCGTGGTCGTTTCGATGGGTATATTCACTGCGGCAGCTCCCTGAATCCCGCGAAAAAGCGGCGCTCTTTTTGTGTAATCCTTAGGATAACCGAGGGAAGCCCTTGACACCAATCGCAACGGAAAAAGTCGAGCACATAGCGGGATTGGTTCTGTTCGGCCTGATCGCATTGTTCTGGGCTTTCCGCGGGCTGCGTGTGGCGTATGGCGCGCTACGACTCCCGTGGATTAAAGATTTCCTTCCCGCTGCAGATCGCGACTGCCCGCGCATCTCCCTGATTTTTGCGGCGCGAGATGAAGAGGAAAAACTGCCTGCGGCACTCGCCACGCTTACAGCTATCGATTATCCCAATCTTGAAATCATCGCAGTCAATGACCGCTCGCAAGATCAGACTGCGGCAATCCTGGATGAATTTGCGCTGGAACATGCGCGCATTCGCGTTGCCCACATCGATTCCCTTCCCTTAGGTTGGCTTGGGAAAACGCATGCCTTGCAAACGGGCTACGAGCGCTCGACCGGCGAGTGGCTGCTCTTCACGGATGCCGACGTGCGCTTCACTCCAGATGTGGTACGGCGTTCCGTGCGGCTGATGAACGAGCGGGCGCTTGATCACCTTACTTTGTTTGGCGATGTGGACATGGAGGGTTTCTGGGAAAAGGTGCTGATCACTTTTTTTGGCCTGACGTTTCACGTTGCGACCGATCCTTACCGCGTGACTGATCCTGACTCCTGGACGTATGTCGGCGTGGGCGCCTTCCAATTACTCAAGCGGTCAGCCTATGAGGCAGCGGGCACGCACCGGCGGCTAGCGATGGAAGTTGTGGATGACATGAAACTCGGAAAGATCGTGAAGCAGGCCGGGTTCCGGAGTTCCGTCGGACTTGCGCAAGAGGCGGTAGTAGTTCGCTGGCACGCCGGCTTGGGGAATTTAGTACGCGGCGTGACTAAGAATTTCTTCGCGGCCCTGGGCTACAAAGTAGGGATTGCGGTGTTCGCGTCGATTGGGATGTTGTTGCTGAACGTAGCGCCGTTCGTTGCAATTTTCATCAGCCATGGATGGATTCAGCTTCTTGCTGTCGCCGCGGTGGTGATCGCTCTCGGGTTTCACATTGGCGTGGATATCGTAATGCGTGTTTCGCCGTTGTATGCGCTGACGCATCCGATTGGCGCCGTGTTGTTTTGCTACATGCTGCTGCGTTCCACAGTGGTCACATTGTGGCACGGTGGTGTGACTTGGAGGGGCACGTTTTATCCGCTAGACGAACTAAAACGTGGCGTGGTGTAACGCTTTCGACCTTACCTTGCATCATGACGCCGCGGACGCCTTTTCCGTGGAAAACAGGCCCGATAAGTCGCGCTGCTTGAGGCTACGAATGCGATCGCGAAGCTGAGCAGCCTTCTCGAACTCGAATTTTTTGGCGGCCTCACGCATTTGTCCTTCGAGCTGCTTTAACAATTCGGCGAGTTGCTGTTCGCTTTTGACGCTGGCGGTAGCGGTGTCCAAGGCAGCCTCATCGATAGGTATGGTGACGTAATCGGCTTCGACGATGCGCGCGAGTTCCATATCCACAGATTTCACGATCGATTCAGGCGTGATGTTGTTTTCCTGGTTGTAAGCGAGCTGCTTGTCGCGCCGCCGGTTCGTCTCGCTGATCGCTTGATTCATCGAACCGGTGCGGGTGTCCGCATAGAGAATGGCGCGCCCGGATATGTGCCGTGCGCAGCGGCCCATGGTTTGGATGAGCGATGTGGCGCTACGCAAATAGCCTTCCTTGTCGGCGTCCAAAATTGCCACCAACGACACTTCGGGCAAGTCCAGTCCTTCGCGCAATAGATTGATTCCGATCAAAACGTCGAATTCGCCGCGGCGAAGGTCACGAAGAATTTTGATGCGGTCGAGGGTCTCGACTTCGGAATGGAGATAACGGCAGCGCACGCCAATCTCAGTGAAATACTCGGAAAGATCCTCAGCCATGCGCTTGGTCAATGTTGTTACGAGCACGCGCTCATTGCGCTCGGCACGCACGCGAATTTCCTCCAGCAGGTCGTCCACTTGACCTTTGACGGGGCGTATCTCGACTTGGGGGTCGACAAGGCCGGTGGGACGAATCACTTGCTCGATGAAGCCGCCCCCCGATTTCGTGAGTTCGTACGGGCCAGGGGTCGCAGAGACATATAGAACCTGGTTCACTCGGTGCTCGAATTCTTCAAATGTGAGTGGACGATTGTCCAATGCTGAAGGCATGCGAAAACCGTAGTTCACCAGCGTTTCTTTGCGAGAGCGATCGCCGGCGTGCATGCCACGGACTTGCGGAATGGTTTGGTGCGACTCATCGACGAAGAGCAAGTAATCCTGCGGCACGTAATCAAGTAACGTCGGAGGGGCTTCGCCTGGCAGGCGGCCGCTGAGATGGCGCGAGTAATTTTCGACTCCGTGACAATAGCCAATGGTGCGCATCATCTCGATATCAAAGAGCGTGCGCTGCGTCAGGCGCTGCGCTTCCACAAATTTTCCGGCGCGTTCCAATTCTTTCTTCCACCATTCGAGTTCTTCGTAGATGGTGACAATGGCGCGCTCGCGCTGCTCGGTGGGCATGACGTAGTGCGTCTTGGGATAGATAGGTACACGAGTCAAATCCTCCTGCCCGGCCCGCACTTCACCGGTTAACGGATCGATTTGACGGATCGCGTCAATCTGCTCGCCCCACATCTCGAACCGATATCCATTGTCTTCGTAAGTCGGATAAATCTCGATCATGTCGCCGCGAACGCGAAAGGTGCCGCGCCGCAAGTCTTCGGAGCGGTCGTACTGGATGTCCACAAAGCGCCGCAGCAGCGCTTCGCGCGAAGTGTGCTGCCCTTTTTCAAGCATGACGAGCATGCCGTAATAGGCTTCCGGCGAACCCAGACCGTAGATACACGAAACGGAAGCGACGATGATCACGTCGCGGCGCTCGAAAAGCGATCGCGTGGCGCTCATACGCAGTTTGTCGAGCTCGTCGTTGATGGTTGCTTCTTTCTCGATGTAAACGTCAGCGGAGGGAACGTAGGCTTCAGGTTGGTAGAAGTCGTAGTAGCTCACGAAATATTCGACGGCATTGTCGGGAAAGAAATTCTTGAATTCGTGGTAGAGCTGCGCGGCCAGAGTCTTATTGTGCGCAAGGACAAGCGCGGGACGATTGACGGCCTCGATGACCTTGGCCATCGTGAAAGTCTTGCCTGAACCGGTGACCCCGAGAAGGACCTGGTGCTTATCACCCGCATCAATGCCGCGGACAAGTTGCTCAATGGCGGCGGGTTGATCGCCGCGCGGCTGATAGCTGCTGCGCAATCGAAATTGCACGGAGGACTCTCCTGGCGGCCCGCTGGGGTGAGCCGAAACCCTCATTATACTCCTGGCAGCAACTATCGGACCGCGACGAGCCGAGCCTCGGTTGAAACACGAACTAAATCCCGGGGAAGCGTGCGTCGTAGACCGCGATTACTGAGAGTTCTTGGGTTCCAGGGCAGTCTGCACAACGAGAACGACTTCTGAGTGGCTTTTCGCATTTACATCGTAATGGATGCGATTCGAACCATCGGCCTTGCCGACCGTTACATTCATCTTCTGGCTGGCTTCTTCCGTGGCACGCACGAGAAGACCAGTTTTCAACGAAATGTAGGTGATGATCCGGTTGGCGCCGCGAGCTGTGCCGGCGGTGCGTAATTCATGGGCTTTGAAATCCTCGGGCGTGGCATTTTTTTCGTTGGAATCCTGGTTGAGAGAAGCGTTGGTGAGAATCACAGCGCACGTTTCCAACTCGGCATCTGCTGGAGAAACGCTGCCTTGCACGGTTAGCTGCACGGCGCGGCAAGGCTCATCCCGAACGTACGTAGACTCGCGTATCCAGCGAAGGCCCGCTATCGGAGAGGGAGACCTCTCTTTTTCGACGGAATTCCATCTTTCGGCGATGCGGACGCTAGGCCTATGAAACTGGGCGGCGAGCAGAAACCGGGACGCCCACTCTTGCCAAGCTTGCTGCTGCTCGGGGAATAAGGCATCGAGACCGCTCACTTGATTGAGGCGGCCATCCGCCAGGATCGTAAACTCAATCAACTTTCCCTTGGGGTCTTGTCGTTGTACCTGGTTGTCCGGTGCTTCGATCTGCGGAATCTTTAAATGGGTATCGGAATTCAGAACCTCGAACCTTGTCCGCGCGTGAATAACCGCGCGATCCCCCTGAGCCTGAACACCGAGAATTTCGAGCGACAGCAAGGCGTTCACGTCAATTTTTGCAGAATCGGCAGGGGTGGCAACTATCACGTTACTCTCTGTCTTGATTTGTTTGTCGCTGTGATAGCTGATCTGGTACGAGAAGGTCTGTCCAGCTTTCAATCGCGGAAAGAGATTAACCGGCGCAGGCCGTTCGTTAGCTGCGCAAAAGGACATTACGAGCAAAGCGATTAATCCGCAAACGGCGAATGGATACCGTGCGCGAGTGGCCGAACTAAGAATGCAGCTCAAGAGAGGATCAGACATGGCGAACGTCACTTAGTTTTCGTGTCTGCGCCGCTGACGTCGCTACGGCCTTTCAAACGGCGATCAAAGAAATCGCTGGTGGCGTGGTATCCAGCGAGCCAGTTGCGATGCAGTAGAAAATCGTGCACATCATCGGGGAACACAAGTTGCTCGATAGTTACGCCGCGAGCGCGCAAACGAGCGACGAGATCCACGGTTTGGGCAAAGTAAACGTTACGGTCATCGTCTCCGTGGATGAACAGCACCGGAGACTTCCACGTTTCAACGGAAGTTACCGGAGAAGATTCGTGGGCCAGCTTGGTCAACTCCGGAGAGATGTTTTTGCCGTCCCAATTGTCGGTCGGCCAATCGTGGACGCCATGGAAATCGACGCCGGCCGCGAAAATATCGGAGTTGCGCGCTAAACCAAGCGCAGTGAGGTAGCCACCATAGCTGCCTCCCCACAAGCCGATGCGCGAAGGATCGACGTCGGCGCGCGCTTGAAGGTATTTTCCGGCGGCGACAATGTCTTTGTATTCGGAGGCGCCACGGCCTGCGCGAGCCGGAGCTTCGCGGAAGGACCGGCCGTAGCCGATGCCGCTGCGATAGTTGACCGAAAGAACGACGTAGCCGCGGCTGGCCAAGTACTCATTCATCGCATAGGAATTCGCGTAGTAATACATGTAGTGCCAGCCGAGCAGCATTTGACGGATCGGACCGCCGTGCATAAAGACCAGCGCGGGTTTCTTTTCTTTAACATTCGCGTTTGACGGGAGAAAAAGCTGCCCGTGAATTTCCATGCCGTCGGCAGCCTTGAAAATCACTTGCTGTGGGGTCACCAGCGCGTCAACAAGAGGACTATGGGACCAGGAGTCTGGGCCCAGGATCTTGGCGTTCCCCGGCTCATCCAACTTACTCCAGAAGGTTTGGCCGGGCAGTAGAGGACTGGAACCGAGATAGACCAGCGTTTTCCCGTCACTTATCGCGACTGGACTCCACTCAATGCCTGGGTTCGTAATACCTTGAGTAATGGTGACAGGTTGCGGCTGACCTTTGTCGAGGCCGACACGCCATATGTGCCGGCGGTCGACATCGCCACAATTGGAGTTGAATAGCACGATCTTCTTGTCGGGCGTGAGGGACCACTGCTCAACTTCGCAATTACCCGGCGTGAGCAAGCGAGGTGTACCACCTTCAACCGAGAGAGAGTACAGATGCTGCCAGCCGTCTTGTTCCGAGGCGACAAGCAGGCGATTCTCCGCAGCCCAGCGAATTACGCCGCCTCCAGTGTCCTTGGCCATGAAGGGATAGGAACCATCGGGTGTTGCGCTGCTATGCCAGATTTCATGGGCATTTGCTGTTGACACGTCCGCAATCCAAATCGCCCACGGATGCGGCTTGTCAGGCTGAAGGAAGTAACCCGCAGGCGTGTCGCGCGGCTCGGCGGGCCTGCGCACAAAAGCAATACGCTTACCATCCACAGACCAAACAGGATCGCTATCGGTGTCGACGGTGGGGGCGATGAAATTTACGGATTTCGCCGCCGCGTCAAAGATACCGATGAAGCTGTGATCGCCGCGAGTGGAAACGAAGACCAAATGCGTACCGTCGGGGGACCACTCTCCGATCTGATTTTGCCCGCGAACGATCAATTGCTTGGGCTTTTCGCTGCTATCCAAAGGAGCCATCCAGATCTGCCCATCGCGCACATAAGCGATTTCACTCTGCGCAGAAATTTTTGGCGAGTCGCCAACGTCCACCTTTTTTGGCTCGCCGCCGCTCCAGGCGATACTCCAAACGGTCTGCTCCGTTCCGGCAGGATTGCTGGTGGGATTAGGGAACTGTCCGCTAGCATTCTTGCCTTCGCCGCGGACATAGACGATAGCGTTCGCGTCGGCTGAGAAACTTAGTTCCGAGATTGGTTGGCCGTCGTCTTCCAAGTACGTAGTAAGCCTCCGTGCGCTGAAAGATGGTCCTTCCGCGACCCAGATGTTGCGCTTCCCTTCCTGGTTGAGTGTCCATGCGACGCGGTTGGATACCTTGGCAGCGGTCAAATTGTCAGGGAATGGCGCACTCATGAGTTCTTCCAGAGTGACGCTCTTCTGCGCGCCAGTGCAGAGCGCCAAACATACCTGCGCAACTATAAGCACAAACCATTTCTTCATCTTTATCTCCGGCCACGTGTTCGGAACAAATCCTTTGAGATTAATCTGCCGGGCGGCGCGCAACCAGCCGCTCAATCGAGACCTTCGGCACATCCAGCCGTCCCGAAATCTTCAGGACAAATCCCTGTTCCGGAAGAGCGACACCAGTTTGATCATCAATCAACGTTTGTAAAGTCAGATCAGAGCCCTGCGCAAAACTCATCGTGCCCTTGAGCAAAGTCATTTCTGAGGAGCCATCCAGCCGCAAACCCGGAAAAACGATGCCTTGATCA
>Ga0137403_10003133_pt1 | contig 19951 bp, 19 predicted proteins | sample CZOMad2_1_16fung_FD_122057 | JGI IMG/M metagenome (GOLD analysis project Ga0137403, IMG submission 122057) | Vadose zone soil fungal communities from Angelo Coast Range Reserve, California, USA - CZOMad2_1_16fungal (Hybrid Assembly) | ecosystem: Environmental > Terrestrial > Soil > Vadose zone...
CCATTCAATTCGGAAACGGCGGGAACGGCGGCAAGCCCAACCAGCTCTTCTTTACCGCCGGTCCGAATAATTACGCCGACGGCTTGTTTGGCATGATCACGGTTGAACCATAACCGGTTTTACCCTCACTCCCGGCGGCCGGGATGCAGACGGCCAGTAGTTTGGCACGAACATCTCCTAAGCAAGTTGAAGTACAGCACACGGCAGAGACTCAATGGTTTCTGCCGTCTTTTTTCGCATGCACCATCGAATGAGCGAAACTCTTCTCCTGGCCTTTTTCTAACCCTTCATTTCATTCCAGCCCCAGTCAAGGGATGCTAAAATTCATCGCACTCTTGCCGCTCATCATGGCCATCAAAGAAAAAAACTACTGGCTCGAGACGGCGACCAACCCGTTGCCCGCGCCGTCAGCGCGGGAGCTGCCGGACAGCGTCGACGTTGCTGTCATCGGCGGAGGATACTCCGGACTTTCCGCTGCGCGCACGCTCGCGAAGCGCGGCGTGAGCGTTGCCGTGTTCGAAGCCGAAACGCTTGGCTGGGGAGCGAGCTCGCGCAACGGCGGCATGGTCCTTACCGGGATGAAGCTCCCGGCGCCGACGCTCATCAAGCGCTATGGCATCGAAACCGTGTGCAGGATGTACTCTGCCTCGCTCGAAACCATTGATTGCGTCGAGCAAATCGTTCGCGAAGAAAAGATCGACTGCAATTTCTCGCGCTGCGGCCACCTCGAAGTCGCTTGCAAGCAATCGCATTTCGATGGTCACGAGGAAACCGCCGCGCTCGCCCGGCGCGAATTCCATCACGAGCTGCGCATCATCCCGAAAAGCGAATTGCGCCGCGAAATCGGATCGGACATTTATTTCGGCGGCATGGTGGACGAAACCAGCGCGGGGTTAAATCCCGCACGATACGTCGCTGGCCTGGCGCTTGCGGCCCAGCGAGCCGGCGCGTGCCTTTACGACCACACGCGCGTCACATCGGTCGAGCCGGAAACAAATAACGGCGCGCGCAAGTTCCGTGTGCGCACTGCACGTGGAGCGCTCACCGCCCGTGAAGTGATTCTCGCCAGCGGCGCATACACGACAGAAGCTACTCCGGCGCTGCGCAAGAAAATCATTCCCATCGGCTCGTACATCATCGCCACGGAAGTCTTGCCGGCCGAACTTGCCCACGAACTCAGCCCGCGCAATCGCATGATCTACGACTCCAAACATTTTCTCTACTACTACCGCCTCACGCCGGACAACCGCGTGCTTTTCGGCGGCCGCGCCGCTTTTTTTCCCGAGACCGAGAATACTGTGCGGCAGAGCGCCGAGATCTTGCGGCGGGGCATGGTTGACGTTTACCCGCAACTGCTCGACACAAAAGTCGAATTCGTCTGGGGCGGCACGCTCGATTTCACCCTGGACGTGATGCCCCACGCGGGAAAAATCGACGGCATGTATTTCGCCGCCGGATTCGCCGGACACGGCGTGGCCGCCGCCACCTGGTTCGGCGCGAAACTCGCCGGACTCATTTGCGGCGAGCCAAACGACATTCCCTTCGACGGCATCAAATTTCTGGCAGCGCCCTTTGGTCTTCGAAGTGGCCATACGTGGGCGCTTCCTCTTGCGGGCGCGTGGTACAGGATTCTCGATTTCTTCACGTAGCCTGCTGACCGCTTGCAGTTTTTCCGGCCTGCAATTTCCGGAACACAAAATACATCAAGGGACCCAGCAGCACGGCCACCGGCCCCCACTTCCGCGCGAACGGGTCGCTCGCCACGAGCGCGACCGCGCTCATCACCAGCGGCGCTGCCACGACGTAGACCAATCCCGCCCGTCCCCAGGGAATCCGGAACGGCCGCGGCAAATCCGGCTGCGCCTTGCGTAGCCGCCACGACGCCAGCACCGTCAAGATCGTCACGCCGATCCGCAGCCAGGCGTAGACGGTCAGAAGCTGCACCATGGTTTTCTGCGCTAGCAGCGCGTAAAGAATGCAGGAAGCAATGATGGCGATCCACGGCGTGCCATAACGCGGATGCCGTGCGGCGAGCGCCGGCGGCAGGTAGCCGTCCTCCGCCATCGTGGACGGCATGCGCGTGCTGGTCAGCACGGTGGCGTTCAGCAGCGAAAGGTTCGTGACCATCGCCGCGATGGTCATCGCAAATCCCAGCCACGGCCCGCCGATCAAGTGCGCAGCTTCGGAGAAATATCCGGTGTGCCACTTCTGCCAGTTTCCGAGCGCCGCGAGCGAAAACATAGTCGGCAGAAAATAGGTCGCCATCGAAAGCGGCACGACGATCGCCAGCGCGATCGGATAATTCCGCTGAGGATTTTCCACTTCCTCGGCCACGCTCGATACCTGTTCGTAGCCGGAGTACAGCCAGAGTCCCAGCGCCAGCCCCACGCCGAAAACCTGGAACGGGGGAACGTGCGGCGGCACTAGCGGCGAAAACGGATCGTGCTGCCACTTCGTCGCCGCGATCGCGCAGAGCGTCACGATGGGCACCAGAATGGAGATTTCCAGAATCGTCGCCACCGCGCCCACCATCTGGATGCCGCGCACGTTGATGTACCCGATCAGCGCAATCACCGCGACCGCAATCGCGTAGTGCTTCCAGCCGACAAGCCCAGGGAAGAAAAACGTCAGATAGTCCGCGGTCAGCACGCCATACGTGCCGCCCAGAAGGAACGAAGCGCTCCAGTTCCACCAGCCCGCCAGAAATCCCCAGAAGTCGCCGAAGCCCGCGCGCACCCAGCGGTAGAATCCGCCCTCGACGGGAATCGCCGTGGTCAGCTCCGCCGCCACCAGCGACACTGGAATGCACCAGAAAAACGGAAGGATCAAGTGATAGAGCAGCGTCAGCCCCGGCCCGCTGGTCGTCACCATGTCTTCCAGCCCAAACGGCCCGCCCGTCGCGTACGCGTACATCACAAACACAAACGGCAGCAGCGTGGCCTTGCGCAGGGCCGCCCGCGTGGAGTTGGGTTTGCTGGGTGTGGAGGAAATGTTCGCAGGCCTCGTGTGAATCCAAAAGGCGAATTTGTGCCGCAGAGGGTAGCGCATTCTGGCTTTTGTCCGCACCTGAATCGTGCGTGCTGAAAGTGCGCTGTCAGGAATAGCTGGGCAGGTACACCCTCCGTCGTGAGGGAAAGAGTGCGGATCCAACTGATTCCAAAAGAGTTGACAAACGTCCGTTGGGCAAAAGAGTGCGAAAGAGTATGAGTACAAAGGGCTTAGTGGAAAAGGAAGGAGGGAAAGATCCGCGGGAGAAGAATCCTCCGACTCCCGATAGTCGCTCAGGATGCGCAAGGCGGGACCCCCACCCCCCTGTTTTTTGTAAGTGTTGCATCCAAAGGATTTAGCCTTGCCGTAAGTCTTTTGTTTGCAACACTTGCGGGGAAATCCATAAGTGTTGCAGCTAAAGGACTTACGGAGACGGGCTGTTGGCGAGAAAGTAACTGGGTGGGATGGAGAGGTTCTGAAGGAGTTAGAAGGACTACCCGGCGGGCGCCCATGATTGGCGAGGCACCCTCCTACGCCCAGGCTTCGGCGGGCAGGCAGGAGATCGTGCCGACCTACAATTGGATTATAGCATATCGGTATAGTTAGTCAAGGATTACTTGTAAGTGTTTTGTCTGCTGCGGGATAGGAGGAAAAAGGGGAGGGAGAAGCAGAAAGTCTTGGGAAAATGAGGGTGAAGCCGAAGCCGGAGAAAGGTCAAAACCCGCACAAAAATAAAGAAAAGTCCGCAAACTCCGCACGGGTTCTCCCTTATTTGAATAGAATATGGCAATGGGGATGAATTTCCTCGGATTGCTGCGGGAAAAGTCAAAATCCCCACCTTTCGCGCGGCCCGTAGGGCACCCAGCACCCAATACATTTGCGCCACAGAAGGAGAACGAGGCCCGGGATCGAACTGAAGCAAGAGCCAGCACGTGATCGCGAAGGAACCTCGAAGGAGAAGAAAGGGAGCCATGTCCGAGGAGAAAGAAATCAAGGAGGTGGTGCGAGAAGAAATACGCTCCGAGAAAACCGGGAAGTTCAGGCCGCTGCCACGAAACAAACAAACAGAAGCAGATTTAGCCAGGATCTTTGAGTACGGAACCGAACGAAAGCTTACGAAGTACTTGCGCGAGAACGGACTGCACGACGATGAGCCGCGGTTCGCGCAGATTGTGAAGCTTTTCCGCGAACACGCCGGGAAACGATTATAGCGAGCTCATGGAGCTCTTTCCGGGCCTTGATTCTGGCCTCTTTGGAGAGGCGGGCAAAGTGTTCCTCTAGAATTGCCGCGGCCTGCCGGACTTGCTTTCCCGATTTTGATTTCTTGCCCTGCAAATCAAGCCCTCCAAGCACATCTTCATTAGACAACATGTATGCGTTCCTCGCAAGCTAGGATTGAATGGTAGTGCAGTCTCACTAACCGGGCGAAAACGGATCGGCATCTTGCAAAGTTGAGCGCTCCTCCCCTCACCTGGCTGGTCCGGCATACCTAGGATTCTGAGCGGAGGTGAGCTATGACCAAGCGGATTTCCTCGTAGGGGATTTCGGGTGGGAGGGCTTCTTTGAGGGGCTTGAGGCGGTCCATGCCGAGTTGGTGGCAGGCGGCGGCGATTTGGTTGTAGCGTTCGGGGGCCAGCCAGCCGGGCTGGAACTTGGCTTCGCCTCGTTCGATGAGATCGGCGACGAGCGAGACGATGGCGCGAAGGGTTCGGGCGCGGAATTGAGCGATTTCCTCGAAGGTGCGGCCTTCTTCTAGCAGGCGCAGGGTTTCTTTCGCCGGGGAGGAGACTTTTAGTTTGCCTTCGTTGGTGGCGCGTTCGCCCTGGCGGAAGCGGCGGAGGACGTCCAGGATTTCCTTGCCGTACATTTCGACTTTCTTTTCGCCGAAGCCAGACACGCGCCGCAACTCCTGCAAGTTCGATGGCTCGACGAGGCACAAATCTTCCAGCGCGGAATCGTGCAAGACGACGAATGCTGAGACGCCCTTATCCTTCGCGGTGTTCCGCCGCCACTCCCGCAAATACTCATTCAACTCTCGATCCACCGAGGCGTTAGCGACCGGAATTGAGACTCGCTGCTGTCCGGAAAGTGCTGGCTTCGGCGGACGCGAAACGGTGCTGCTTCGCCTCCTTTGGGCTACTTCTACTTCCAGCCAGTCTGGCGGGGCGGCGCAGGCGTCGCAATTGCCGCACGTTTCCCATCTGGGAGTTTCGCCGAAGTGCATACAAATGTGGCGCTGGCGGCAGCTTTCGGATTGCACGAACTGCTCGACTTCGCGGTAGCGCTGCCAGGCGCGTTCTTTCTCCGCATAGTCTTCGATTTTTCCGTTGAAGTAGGCGTGGAGGCCGGAATCTTTTTTTTGCCAGAACAGGAAGCAATCGGCGGGGAGGCCGTCACGGCCGGCGCGGCCTGCTTCCTGGTAATACTGCTCGACACTTTTCGGGAGAGCGAGATGAATGACGGCGCGCACGGCGGGCTTGTTGATGCCCAGGCCGAAGGCCATGGTGCCCACCAGGATGCGCACTTCGTCGGCCATCCACTTTTCCTGGTTTTCGCGGCGGGCGCGGCTATCCATCTGGCCGTGATAGCCGATGGCGGCGATGCCGTTTTCTTCGAGGAAATCGACGGTTTCTCCCACGCGAGCGATCGTGGGCGCATAGACGATGGCGCTGCCGTCCGAGACTTGCCGCACGGCGCGAAGGAGGAGTTCGTCCTGTGTGCGGGCGTTGGACTGGCGGACGATGTAGCGCAGGTTCGGGCGGCGGAAACTGGCGATGTGTTTGTACGGATCGCGCAGACGGAGCTGCTCGATGATGTCGCCGCGAACGCGTTTCGTGGCGCTGGCGGTGAAGGCGGCGATGGGGCGGTCCGGAAAAATCTCGCGCAGGCGACTGAGCTGGCGGTATTCCGGGCGAAATTCGTGGCCCCACTCGGAAATGCAATGGGCTTCGTCGATGGCAAAAAAGGAAATGGGGAGGCCCTTCAGCCAGTCCACCGTGTTGTTGAGGGCGATGCGCTCCGGAGACAAATAGAGCAACTGGTATTTGCCGGTGGCGGCTTGCTGGAGGATGTGGGCGCGCTCGTCAGGGAGAGTGGCGGCGTTCAAGCAGGCAGCGGAAATGCCCATTTGGAGGAGTTGCGCGACCTGGTCCTGCATCAGCGCGATGAGCGGGGAGATCACGACGGCGGTGCGAGCGTCGAGCACGGCGGGAAGCTGGTAGCAGAGCGATTTGCCACCGCCGGTAGGCATGATGACGCAGGCGTCGCGCCCCGCAGCGAGGCTGCGGACGACGGCTTCCTGGCCCGGGCGAAAGGATTCGTAGCCCCAGTAGCGGTGCAACGCCTCGAAAAAGGGGGTGCCGTTGTCGAACGGAGGGGAGTTTTCGCGGCACTGAACTGTCAGCGCGGGTGAGGTACCCATGAGAGCTCCTGAGCCCATAGGGAACGGGCGCAAAAAGTTTCGCTTTTGTTTCGCCATGTGTCAAGTACAATTTTTAGCATTCTGGAGCGGGCGGGGACGCGAGTCGAGCTTCTGGCGTACGAATACCTGACAACTATGGGCGAAGGCGAAATGAGGAAGCTGAATGAGTTGTTCGGAGCATCTGTCGATTCGGTCCAAGTGAGCCTGTTCGCGTTCAACCCGCGTATGAGCATCAGTCGCAAGTTGCGGCACCCCTTGCCCGGTGCCATAATTCCACTTCGAACTGCGGACTTGCGTTGAGTGAGATTCGTCAGCGCACGCAAAGCACGTGTCGCAGTTTCTGAGGGGGCTCTATGGCATTGCGCGATAGCTGGATTGAAAAGAGAGAAGCGGGGTTTGCCGGCGCGAACGGCAACCGGAATGTGTCGCAGATGCATCTGGCGCGGCAAGGCGTCATTACGGAAGAGATGCAATTCGTTGCGAAGCGGGAAAAGCTGGAACCGGAATTGATTCGCAGCGAAGTGGCGCGCGGCCGCATGATTATCCCCGCGAACGTGAACCATCGAAACCTGGAGCCGATGGCCATCGGCATCGCGAGCAAATGCAAGATCAACGCGAACATCGGAAATTCCGCGACGAGTTCGAACATTGATGAAGAGCTGAAGAAATTGCACCACGCGGTGCATTACGGCGCGGATACGGTGATGGATCTTTCGACGGGCGGGGATATTCCGACGATACGAAAGGCGATCATCGAGGCGTCGCCGGTGCCAGTGGGAACGGTTCCCGTGTATGAAGCGATTTCGCGCGTGCGGCGCCCCGAGGATTTGACGATCGGGCTGATGCTGGAAGTCATCGAAGAGCAGGCCGAGCAGGGCGTGGATTACATGACGATTCACGCGGGGGTGATGCGAGAGCATGTGCCGCTGGTGCGGAAGCGGATTACCGGGATTGTGAGCCGCGGCGGTTCGCTGATGGCGCACTGGATGGAGCATCACAAGAAACAGAATTTTCTGTACGAGAACATCGAGGACATCTGCAAGATTTTCAAAAAGCACGACGTGAGTTTTTCGTTCGGCGACGGCTTGCGGCCGGGTTGCATCGCGGACGCGAGCGACGAAGCGCAATTCGCGGAATTGAAAGTTCTTGGCGAGCTGACCACGAAAGCGTGGGAGCACGACGTGCAGGTGATGATTGAAGGGCCGGGGCACGTGCCGCTGGATAAGATCAAGGAGCAGGTGGACAAGGAAGTAGAATGGTGCCACGAGGCGCCGTTCTACACGCTGGGGCCGCTGGTGACGGACATCGCGCCGGGCTACGACCACATCACGAGCGCGATCGGCGCGGCGATGATCGGATGGCATGGGGCGTCGATGCTGTGCTACGTCACGCCGAAAGAGCACCTGGGGCTGCCGAATCCGGAGGATGTGAAGCAGGGCGTGATCGCGTACAAAATTGCAGCGCATGCCGCGGACGTGGCGCGGCACCGGCCGGGCGCGCGAGACCGCGATGATGCCTTATCGTATGCGCGATTCCTGTTTGACTGGAATAAACAGTTTGAGCTATCGCTTGATCCGGCGACCGCGCGCGCGATGCACGATGAGAATCTTCCCGACGACTTCTACAAAGAGGCAAAGTTCTGCTCGATGTGCGGGCCGAAATTCTGCTCGATGAACATCACGCAAATGGCCGAAGCCGAAGGTGGCCACGACCAGGCGGAACGGAAACAGAAATTTGTGGAGCTGCTGGCGAAAGTGCAGAACGCCTGACGAATTTGATGGAGATGGGCAGTGGGAATGTTCGACGTAACGGTGAAATTGGCGAATCTGGCGGTTCCGGGCCGGACGGAGGAAGTCTCGTTGTTGGTTGATACTGGCGCCACTTTGTCCTGGATCCCCCGGGAAATTCTTCAAAGACTTGGCGTGGCTGCTTTCTCGCGGCTGCCGTTCTCATTGGCGGATGGCCGCCGCTTGGAACGCGACGTCACGGCCGTCCTCCTTACTCTTGACGGAAGAAAGGCCCCTGTGCAGGTAGCCTTCGGAGAGGCCGGCGAGGAAGCGGTCCTGGGAGCGACGGCGCTAGAGGGCCTGGGTTTCATGGTCGATCCTGTCGCCAAAAAGCTCATCCCTCGCGATCTGCTTGCCCTCTGAAATGCCCTTTGATTCGAAAGATGTTCTTCGCGAAGAATTTAACCGCTGGGCGGAGGCGGGTCGCGGCGCGGAGATGGAGCAGGATCACCTGCCCATCACGCTGCCGGTGCTGGAGAAAATGCGACTCGCGCCCACAGATAACGTGCTGGACGTGGGTTGCGGCGCGGGGTGGCTTTCGCGGCGGCTGGCGAAACTAGTGCCCGAGGGCCGCGTGGTGGGGATGGATATTTCGGACGAGATGATCCGGCACGCGCGGCGCTCCAGCGTAGACTTCGGGAATTTGCTATTCGTGACGGGTGAGGTTGCTGAAATTCCCTGGCAGCCGCATTTTTTCTCGCACGCCATTTCCGTGGAATCGTCGTATTACTGGCCCGATCCGGCCGCCGGCATCAAGGATATTTTTCGCGTATTGCATGACGGCGGTTCGGCGTGGATCTTGATCAACTATTACCGCGACAATCCGCATTGCCACCAATGGGGTGAGCTGCTCGCAGTTCGGACACACCTTCTATCCGGTGACGAGTGGGCTGAGCTTTTCCGCGCCGCAGGTTTTTCCGGCGTCACCCACGAACGAATCGTGGATCCTTCACCATCGCCGGCAACGTACACGGGCCGGTGGTTTCGCGATGCGGAGCAGCTTCGCGCGTTCAAAGCGGAAGGCGCGCTGCTAATATATGGCGCGAAGGAATGAAGCAAATGACCGCGTCCGGCCCGCGGTGATAGGAATGCTGCCGCGCCATGAGGTTCCCCAATGTCATTTTTGAGTGATGGAGTCGCCGTGGTGACCGGAGCGGGCTCCGGCATCGGACGGGCACTGGCGCAGCAACTCGCGACGGCGGGCTCGGCGCTGGCGCTGGCCGATGTGGATCAAGCTGGGCTCGCGGAAACCACGCGGTTGCTCAAGAAGAAAGACGCATTGGTGACGGCGACAGTTCTGGATGTTGCCGATGAAGCAGGGGTGAGCGCGTTTGCCGAGGAGGTGAGCCGCAGGCATGGACGCGTCACGCTGCTGATCAACAATGCGGGTGTTGCGCTTGAGGGCACGTTCGAGGAGATCTCGCTAGATGATTTTCGCTGGCTGATGAATATCAATTTCTGGGGAACGGTGTATGGCGTGAAGCATTTCCTGCCGATGCTGAAGCGGGAGCAGCGAGCGCACATCGTTAACGTTTCGAGTGTTTTCGGGCTGATCGCTCCTCCAGGTCAGCCTGCGTATTCCGCCAGCAAGTTTGCGGTGCGGGGATTTACGGAAAGCCTGCGGCATGAGCTTGCGGGGACGCCCGTTCGCGTTTCCTGCGTGCACCCGGGCGGAATCAAGACGGCGATTGCCCGGCGGGCGCGCGTCGGTGCCGGTGTAAAAAGAACGGGACTCGAGGAGAAAGCGGCCCGGTTTGAAAAGTTGTTCCGGACTTCTCCGGAAGTGGCTGCGGCGCGGATTCTGCGCGGAGTCGAGCGAAGTGAGCCGCGCATCTTGATCGGCTCGGACGCCTACAAGATCGACATCCTGCAGCGCCTGCGGCCGGCTTCTTACTGGAAGGCTCTGGCACGCATGGCGAAAGACTGAGTCTTGCGTTCCATCGCCTACCGACCTGACGGGAGATATTTTGACTGGATATGGCGTGGAAGATATACTTCGCGGAAGATAGCTGCGCTGCGGGGAGAATGGCGGCCTATGGGTGTACTGGACCAGCGGTTCGAAAAGAATTTCATGATCACGTCGGTGGACTACGTCTTCAACTGGGCGCGGAAGAGCGCTATCTGGCCGCTGACGTTTGGGCTCGCGTGCTGCGCGATTGAAATGATTGCTTCCACAACCTCGCGGTTCGACATGGCGCGGTTCGGAGCGGAAGTGTTCCGGCCTTCGCCGCGGCAGGCGGACCTGATGATCGTGGCAGGAACGGTGACGCTGAAGATGGGACCGGTGCTGAAGCGCGTGTGGGAACAGATGCCGGACCCGAAGTGGTGCATTTCGATGGGAGCGTGCTCGAGCGTGGGCGGGCCGTTTAATGCGTATTCGGTGCTGCAGGGAGTGGACAAGATCGTTCCGGTAGATGTGTATGTCGTAGGATGCCCCCCACGGCCGGAAGGGCTGTTTTTTGCGTTGCTGAAGCTGCAGGACAAGATCGATCAGATGACGCTGGCGAAGCGGCCGACGGAAGTGCGGTTGAAGCCGGAGATGGTGGATGAATTCAAGCAGGGAGTGATGGTGGCGCAGAGTCCAGCGCCGAGATAGAAGCGGGAAAATAGAAACTGGAAATTGGAAGAGGGGCCGGGAGAGTTTTTGCAGCGAGAGCTTGGGGCACAAAGGGCATGGAACAGGGGGAGAGAAGAGACGATGGCGATGGCGCGAGCTGCGAAGACGAATGAAATTACTCCGGGAACGATCCGAGAGTTCCAGGTAGAGGGCAAAGCGATTGCCCTGGCGAACGTTGGCGGTAAGTTCTTTGCCATTAACAATACCTGCTTACACCGGGGTGGGCCGCTGGGGCAGGGAGTGATGGACGGCAACGTGGTGACGTGCCCATGGCATGGGTGGCAATACGATGTAACCACGGGCAAAATCAGCCAGAACCCGGCCGTGGGTGTGGATTGCTACCGCGTGGAGGTCCGCGGAGAAGATATTTTCGTTGATGCCGGCTAACTCCTCTATCTATAAGAAAATAAAACAGATACAGCATTTTTGACGAAATCTTGCCAGTTGGCCCTTTTTCGGGGTTCCCCGGGCCAAGTTTGCCTAAGCCCCACATTTTGTTTCGCTTTTCGTGTGTCAGCGTGTATATTGCTGCCGACTCTAAGCTATCGATGTCGACTCCGACTTCTCAACGACACCATTGGATCTTCAGCGCCGACCCCCACCACTATCACTGGGACACACTCTTTGTGAAAGGTAAGGAGATGTGGCATGGCGCCGGTTCGAAACCGGACGCGATTCGCGCGCTGAAACAGGTGCGCAAAGGCGACCGCGTGCTGTGCTATCACTCGGCGCCCGAGCGTTCCCTGTATTCGATCGCGGAGGTCACGCGGGATCCCTATCCCGATCCGCACGATCGCAAGGGGAAAAACCTGGTAGCGGACTTGCGGGCGTTTGAAAAACTGCCGCGACAGGTGACGCTCGCGGAACTCCGCGCCAATCCCGCGCTGAAAAAAATGAAACTCCTGAAGAATGTGCGGCTGATTGTTTCCACGATCAGCGACGCGGAATACCAGGAGATCCTTCGAATGGCCGGGATTGTTGCGACGCCGGGCATCCCGCTGCCCTAAGGTTGAACGGGGGTAAGAGATGTCTGCCGTTGGCCGTTCCGGTGTTTTGGCGAGTTTTGCCGTCGCGCTCATGATTCTTCTTCCGCAAAGTTCGCGCCAGAATTCGATGCTCGAAGGGATTCCGTCAGGGAAGACGCGAGTACTCGATCTCAGCTACGCGATTAACGACAAACTGGTGCCCTGGCCCGGAGACGAGAAGTTCTTCGAAGCAAAGGTGAATGCGACCATCGAGAAGAACGGTTACTTCACGCGGAGCTTCTGGATGCTGGAGCACTACGGAACGCACGTCGATGCGCCGGCCCATTTTCGATCAGGCAAGGCAACGGTGGACCAAATTCCTGCGAAGAAACTGATGGGTCCTGCAGTCGTGCTGGATGTGCGCGCGGAAGGAGCGAAGGACGCGGATTTTCAACTTCCCTCGGCGAGTGTGGAAGAGTGGGAGAAGAGGCATGGACGCATTCCGGAAGGGGCTATCGTGCTGCTGCGCACGGGCTGGGCAACACGGTGGCCGGATGCGCTGCGTTACCGCAACCAGGATGCGCAAGGGAAAATGCATTTTCCCGGGTTTTCCTTGGGGGCGGCAAAACTGCTGATCGAAAGAAAAGTGAGCGGGTTGGGTTGCGACACGATGAGCATTGATTACGGCGCATCGGAGGATTTCGCGGTGCATCATTTGGCGCTTGGGGCCGGCTTATATCATTTGGAAAACCTTGCCGACTTGAGTGAGATGCCGGAAAGCGGAGCGTTTCTCATTGCGGCGCCGATTAAGCTGGAGGGCGGCTCGGGAGGGCCGGTGCGGGTGTTCGCGCTCTTGCCTTAAGTCCGGCGATTTTCCGCAAAACCTACTTCGATCCGGCACGACCTAGAGATTTCGAGAATAGCCAGGTGAGCATTTCGGTTTCGGTGTAGGCCTTGTCCCAGGAATTGTGGCCGATGCCGGGATATTCGGTGTAATGAACTTCACCGCCGAGCGCCTTCATGGCGGCGGCCATGCGCTGGGACTCCGCAACCGGCACGGCCTCGTCGGCGCTTCCGTGAAAAATCCAAACAGGAGTCTTGTTGCCGATTTTGTCCGCGGCGTCGGTGTACGGTTTGGTGTCATCGGGGGATTGCTGGCGAGAAATTTGAGGCATCAGGATTCCCCCGCAGATGGGAACGATGGCCGCGAATCGGCCGGGATATTTTCCTGCGAGATGCCATGTGCCGTAGCCACCCATGGAGAGGCCGGTCAGGTAAGTTCGCTGCGTATCTCCGTGGAATTCCTTGGTGGCGGCTTCCAAAGTCTTTATCGCGAGGTCATCCATCGGCGATTGAGTCCACCAGATTTCTTTGCGGCACTGAGGAATGACGACAATCGCGTGGAAGCGGCCGCGATTTCCACGGATGGCCTTGCCGATTCCGATATCCGTCTGGAACAAGCCATCGTCACCGCGTTCGCCGGCGCCATGAAGGAATAGAATGACGGGCCAGACTTTCTTGGATATCCAATTGTCCGGGACGAAAACCTGATACTTGTACGTGGTTCCAGATACGGTCACCGTGCGATCGAGAAAACCGGTTTCCGGTTTTTTCGCGTAACTCGGTGCGGCAGCGAGCCACGCGGCGACGAACATCAATAGGAATGCCGGTAACAGACTCCTCCGGGACATGCGCACAAGACACCTCCAAGCGCGAAACTGTAACATGAGAAGTGAGAGAAGCGAGCATTGCGATGGAGTGCCTCATTGAAGCGAGCTTGCGCGGCGGTGCTGGGGCATGGAGCTGAGCGCTGTGCTATTTTGAAGGTTCACGTTTCTTATGCCGGAACTTCCTGAAGTCGAAACAGTAGCGCGTGGATTGCGGCGAGCGATCCTCGGACGGCGGATTGTCTCCGTTACACTCGGAAAGACGGATTTCATTGATGATCCCGCGGCGCTGGAGGAGCACCTGCCGGGACGCCAGATTGCGGCCGTGGAGCGTTTTGGAAAATTCATGTTGTTGCGGCTTTCCGCGGCAGTTGGAAGGAACCGCATCCCCACCAACGGAGATGCTGTGCCGGCTGCACTGCTGGTGCATTTGGGCATGACCGGTCAGATCGCGCCGATGCCATCCGCGCAGCCGCGTGAAAAACATACTCATGTTTGCCTGCTACTGGATGATGGGCGCGAGCTGCGGTACACGGATGCCCGGCGCTTCGGACGGATCGCGTACCTGACGGAAGTGCCGCTTGCCGAAGAGTTAAAGGAATTCGGGGCCGATCCGCTGGAGGTGAGCGAGGAAGAATTCGCGGGCCGGATACGAGGGCGGCGCGCGCGGATCAAGGCGCTGCTGCTGGACCAGAGCGTACTGCGCGGCGTGGGCAATATCTATGCAGACGAGAGCTTGTGGAGAGCAAAAATCCATCCGGCGCGGCTCGGAGCACAATTAAGCAAGAAACAAGCGAAGATGCTGCGCCGCGTGCTGCGTGAAATTCTGAAGAAAGCGATTGTGTTGCGCGGGTCGTCGATTTCCGATTTTCTTGACGCGGAAGGTGAGCCGGGAGAATATCAGCGGCACCATCGGGCGTACGGGCGCGAGGGCAAAACGTGTTATCGCTGCAAGACTTCGATCCGCCGCGAGATTGTGGCGGGACGAAGCAGTTATTTTTGCCCAAAATGCCAGCCCGCGCCGCGCGGATTCGCGGCGATGCCGCTGCACAAGAAAAGACGAAAGAAAGATTAAACGCGGAGACGCCCCGACGGGGCCGGGGCAGGCGCCGTACGCAGAGAAAGCTCGGAGAAAGGATGAGAAGTTGCGGCGCTTGCTTGGATTTGTTGCGGGAAAATGAAACTAGGAGATAGTCTCCGCACGTCTATAGGAACATGGCCAAAGGGTGGGCCGCGCAGCCACGGCGAATATCGAGTAGAGATGACTGCGCGAAGGCAAATGAATCCTTTCCGTGAAATTTTGCTGAAGGCATTGAGGGAGAACGAATGAACTCACGTCGAGTGGCGGTGCTTTTGTGCGCGGTTGTGCTGATATTTGCAGGAGTGCGTAAAGGGTCGGCGGAACCAGCGGCCGAGGATACGAATACGTTCGCTGCGGCGGACGCGCAGATTCTGAGTGAGGTGCGCGACCACAGCGAGGCGATGCAGAACAGCGAATACTTGGGCGACGCCATCGGGCCGCGGCTGACGGGCTCACCGCAACTGAAGCAGGCCAACGATTGGACGGCGGCAAAGTTCCGTGAGTATGGCCTCACAAATGTACACCTGGAGCCGTGGACGATTGCGCATTCCTGGATGCGGGGAACGGCGCACGCGCGAATTGTTTCTCCGACGGAGCACCCGCTTACGATCGCTTCGGCGGGTTGGGCTCCGGGCACAGCGGGAGTGGTGCGCGGACCGGTGGTGTACGTAGATATCAAGAAGGATGAAGATTTTGAAAAGTATCGCGGGAAGCTGAAGGGCGCGATTGTTATCGCTCAAGAGCCCGCGAGTCTCTCTCCGCCGAAGCCAGACGAACCATTCAGCGAGGTAAATCGTCCGATGCAGACACCACCGCCGCTGAAAGGCCAGCCCGTTCCACCGTCGCCCTTTGCGGTGTTCATGGCGGTGGCACGGAAACGGACGGAGTTTTACAAACAAGAGGGCGTGGCGGTGGTGCTGCGCGATTCGAACAAGCCGCATGGCTTGCTGAACATGACGGGGATCGGCGGAGAAAAATTTGAGATTGGGGCGATTCCGACGGCGTTCATCACGGGCGAAGGCTACCGGATGCTCTATCGGATGCAGAAGCACGGGCCGGTGCAAGTCGAGATCGAGATGACCAATTCGTTCAGCGACAAGCCGGTCGAGGTCTACAACACCGTCGCGGAGATCAAGGGGAGCGAAAAGCCGGACGAGGTCGTGATTCTCGGGGCGCACCTGGATTCCTGGGATTTGGGAACCGGCTCGACAGACAACGGGACGGGCTCGATGGCGGTGCTGGAAGCAGCGCGCGCCCTCGCAAAGAGAAACCTGAAGCCGAAGCGGACGATTCGTTTCATTTTGTTCAGTGGAGAGGAAGAAGGATTGTGCGGCTCGGTGAAATACGTGGAAGCGCACAAGGACGAGTTGGAGAAGATTTCGGGCGTGCTGGTGCATGACACGGGAACGGGAAGAGTCCTGACGCTGGCTTTGCACGACAACTATCAGGACCGGGAGATTGTCGACCAGGTGCTGGAGCCGCTAAAAGAATTGAGGCTGCTGGAGCCGACGATGATGCATATGTCGGGAACGGACCACCTGTCTTTCAATGAAGTGGGAGTGCCGGGCTTCTGGGCGCTTCAGGATGGCGCGGAATACAGCAAGACGCATCACAGCCAGTCCGACACGTTCGACAAAGTGTGGAAGGACGATCTGAATCAAGGCGCACAGGTGCTGGCGGCGTGGGCCTACAACACGGCGCAGTTGCCGGACATGTTGCCGCGGCGGCCTCTGCCGTACCGGCCGTCCGCTGATGCGCCGAAGGCTGAAGAGCCGAAGCCGGATCCCGTTGTAGAGATGGACACGAAGATTCTGGAGCAGGTGAAGTCCGATCAGGCCGAACTGAAGTCCAACATGAAATATCTAACGGACCGTATCGGCCCGCGGCTGACGGGCTCTCCGCAGCTCGACCGCGCCAGCCATTGGGCGCTCGAGCGATTCAAGGAATTGGGTCTTTCGAATGCGCACTTGGAGCCATGGACCATTGCGAATAGTTGGACGCGCGGCCCGGCGACGGGGCGAATTCTCTCGCCGACGGAGGCGACACTCACGATGGCTGCGGCAGGATGGTCTCCCAGCACGAATGGCGCAGTTCGCGGTGCGGCTCTGGGGCTGGCATACGAGAAGTTGGAAGACCTGGACCAATATCGGGGAAAACTGAAGGGAGCGATCGTCTTATTAGGGCACCCGAGGGAGATGGAAGCTCCCGGAAATCCATTGATGACGCCTTGGGGCGAAGAAACAGTCCCCGTTTCGCATCCCAAGGGAGAGGCGCCTTACGTTTCGGGCGAGTATCGAAAAATCCGGATGGCGCTCACGAAGATGATTTCCGATGAAAAACCTGCGGCCGTACTCATTGGTTCCGAGAAAGAGTACGGGCTGCTCAACATGGGCACGTATTCCCGCGAATATCAGCCGGCGGGCGCGCCGGTCGCCTATGTTGCACGCGAGAATTATCGGCAACTGTGGCGCCTGCTGGACGAGGGGCCGGTTCAGGTGGAAGTCAACATCGAGGGGAAGCTCAGCGGAAAGCCGGTGGAAGTCTATAACACCGTGGCGGAAATTCCGGGAAGCGAGAAGCCGGATGAGGTTGTGATTATCGGCGGGCATCTCGATTCGTGGGATTTGGGGACGGGCGCGACCGACAATGGCACCGGCTCGATGGCTGTGCTTGCGGCGGCACGCGCTCTGCAGAAATTGGGCGTAAAGCCGAAGCGAACAATCCGGTTTGTGCTGTTCACCGGCGAAGAGCAGGGTTTGGTCGGATCGAGGGCCTACGTGAAGGCGCATCAGGGCGAACTGGGAAAAATTTCAGGCGTCTTGGTGCACGACAGCGGCACAGGCAAAGTGCTGACGGTTGGCTTGATGGGAAATTACGCCGCGCGAGAGACTATCGACCACGCGCTGTACCCGCTGGGCCGGGCGAAGGAAGTCGGATTGGCCGAGCCGACGCTGCGCACGGAGGGTGGCAGTGACCATGTGCCGTTTGATGAAGCCGGCGTGCCAGGATTCTGGTGCGTGCAGGACCCAGTGGATTACGACAAGACCCATCATTCGCAGGCGGACACGATTGAGCGAGTGCGGTGGGATGATCTGACGGAGGGCGCGCAGGTGCTGGCCGTTTTCGCGTATAACGTGGCGCAACTTCCCGAGATGCTTCCACGCAAGACCGCGAAAAAGGGAAGCGACTAAGCCGGGCGCATGCGTGCCGTTCTACAAAGAGTCAGCCGCGCGCGTGTGACCGTGGAAGGAAAAGTGACGGGCGAAATCGGCGCCGGGCTGATGATTTTGCTCGGCGTGGGGCGCGAGGATACTTCCGCTGTTGCGTCCTCGATGGCGGAGAAGTGCGCGAACCTGCGCATTTTCGAGGACGATGCGGGAAAGATGAACCGGTCGCTGCTGGATATGAAAGGCAGTGCTCTGGTCGTTTCGCAGTTCACGCTTTACGGCGACGCACGCGGGCAGCGGCGGCCGAGCTTTATTGCGGCCGCTCCTCCCGAGCAAGCCAAAGCCTTGTATGATGAATTTTGCTCTGCGCTTCGCAAACTCGGTGTGACTGTAGCGACCGGAGTTTTTCAGGCAATGATGTCCGTGGAGCTGGTGAATGAAGGCCCGGTCACGATCCTCCTCGACTCCGACAAGACGTTCTAAGCGGAATTCCGTTCAGCAAGTTCAGAGAGAAAAGTGGAATTGTGCGCGCGCTTTACGCGAGCTGCGCTCCCTGGGAGAACAGCGAAATATTGACGGCATGGCGCGGTACGGGATTCGCGCGAAAGTTGTGTATGGCGTAGCGAAGCCGAAGATGGATGAGCTGGCGCGCAGAATCGGGCGAGACCACGAGCTGGCGCTGGAGCTGTGGGACACGGGCGTGCACGACGCGCGGATCCTGGCGGGAATGATCGACGTCGCAGAGCAAGTCACATCGAAACAAATGGATCGCTGGGTGCGCGATTTCGATAACTGGGATGTGTGCGACGGGACCTGCTGCCACCTGTTTGTTTTTGCGGAGCCCGCCTGGAAGAAGGCGATCGAATGGAGTGGACGCAACGAAGAATTCATCAAGCGGGCAGGGTTTGCGCTTATGGCGTATCTTGCATACCGGGACAAGACGGCTGTGCATGCGAAATTCTTGCGGCTACTGCCGATGATTTCACGAGAAGCCCATGACGAACGGAATTTTGTCAGAAAGGCAGTGAATTGGGCTTTGCGGAACATCGGAAAACGAAACCTTCGGCTGAATCGGGCCGCCATTCGCGAAGCAGAAAAGATTCGCAGGCAGAATTCACGCGCGGCACGATGGATTGCCGCGGATGCGCTGCGTGAACTGAAGGGTGACGCGGTGCAAGTCCGCCTACGGCGGACGGAAGCGTGAAGCAGATGGCATTCGCAAGCAAGAACGAACTGAAGATTCGACGCGCGAAGAGCGCCGATGCGCAGCGGATTGCGGAGCTCAGTGGACAGCTTGGGTATCCGGCAACCGCGGCCCAGATGCGCGAACGATTGCGAGGAATCAAACCCGTCTCGCAGCATGCTGTTCTTGTGGCGGAAACGGCAGAGGATGGAGTCATCGGCTGGTTACATGTGAGCAGAGAACCGCTTCTTGAAGTGGAGATACGCGCCGAAGTGAACGGCCTCGTCGTCGCCGAAGGGCAGCGAAGCGCCGGCGCGGGCGCGGGGTTGCTCGCCGCCGCGGAAGAGTGGGCGCGAAAACACGGCTGCAAGAGCATGTCCGTGCGATCGAACGTGATTCGCGAGCGCGCGCACAAGTTTTACGAACGAAACGGCTACGAGCACTACAAGACGCAGAAGTCCTTTCGCAAACCGCTGTAGCGTTGACGGAGTGTAAGAGTGTAAGAGTGCAAGAGTCCGAGAGAGGTCCTTCGACTCGCTGCGCTCGCTCAGGGCACGCATCGTCAGCGGATGCGAAGAGAGATCCCTCGCTCCCGATGGTCGCTCGGGACAGACATTCTTCGTCGGGTTTAGGAGAGGTCCTTCTTCGCGATGCTCCTCAGGACACGCATCCTCGTCGGATGCGAAGAGAGATCCCTCGCTCCCGATGGTCGCTCGGGACAGACATGCTTCGTTGCATGTCTGGTTAACCATAACACCCCCTCCCCCTATGTTTTTCGTAAGTGTTGATTCTAGAGGATTTAGGTTTGTTGTAAGTTGTTTGGAATCAACACTTGTGGGGTGGCTTGTAAGTGTTGCATTTAAATGGGTTAGGGCGGGCACGATTTGGCGGGGATTCTCGCAGGAAGCGAGATGCGGAAGCGAGTTTGCCTGCGCCGTCAGATCCTGGCTATTGTTGAAAGATCGGGGGAGGGCCGCTGACCCGCTTCCACTTCAGGTTGACGTTTACTTCCACTCGGTTGGCGATCTTGATGAAGGGTATGCCCTTGTTCATGCCGTAGTCTTTACGGTCGAAG
>Ga0137403_10003134_pt1 | contig 19951 bp, 20 predicted proteins | sample CZOMad2_1_16fung_FD_122057 | JGI IMG/M metagenome (GOLD analysis project Ga0137403, IMG submission 122057) | Vadose zone soil fungal communities from Angelo Coast Range Reserve, California, USA - CZOMad2_1_16fungal (Hybrid Assembly) | ecosystem: Environmental > Terrestrial > Soil > Vadose zone...
GGCCGCCGCAGCCTCGACCGTAAAGCCGCCAGTAAAGATCCCGAGAGCCCTGAAAAACAGCTGCTCGTCCTCGCTCAATAGGCCGTAGCTCCAATCGACGACGGCTCGCATAGTTTGATGCCGCGGATTTGCGGCGCGCCGCCGCGCCCTCAACAGCGTTAAGCTGTCGTCCAGACGGGCGGCAAGGCCTTCGACTCCGAGCACCTCGACGCGAGGTGCGGCGAACTCGATCGCCAGCGGCAAGCCATCAAGCCTTCGGCAAATCTCAACGACCAGCGGAGCGTTATCATCGGTCAGCGCGAAGTCTTCGACGACCGCAGTTGCACGCTCGACGAACAGCTGCACGGCGGGGAAAGCCGCCGCCGCGGCGGCCGTCAGTCCGGATGACGTCTGCGGGCTGCCGAGCGGTCGGAGCTTATACTGTTGTTCACCCGCGGCTCCGAGCGGCTCCCGGCTGGTCGCCAGAACGTTGACGCCCGGCGTGCCGCTGAGAACCGCATCCGCCAGGCTGGCCGCCGCATCGATCACATGCTCGCAATTGTCGAGCAGCAGCAGCATCCGCTGGTCTCTGAGGCTGGCGACCAGGCCGGGAAGGGGATCCTCAGCGCGGATTTCCCGGCCGAGCACGGTTGCAACCGCGCTCGGCACCAGGCCCGGGTCGCCGAGTGGCGCCAGATCGACCAGCCAGACGCCGTGCTCATAACTGGCAATCATGCGCTCGGCGACGGCAAGCGCGACCGTGGTCTTGCCGACGCCGCCGGGTCCAACGATCGTCACCAAGCGCTGACGCGAAAGTCGCGAGACGAGTGCTGCCACGGATTCGTCGCGGCCGATCATTCTTGTTGCCGCAAGCGGCAGATTGTGCACCCCCGCCGGCGCGAGTGTCGCGCGCAGGGGGGCCTGCGGGGGCTCCTCAGCGCTCAAAGGGGCGACGAAATTGTAGCCCCGTCCCGGGACAGTGACGATGTAGCGATGGCCACCTTGACCGTCGCCGAGGGCGCGGCGCAACGCGCTGACCTGTATCTTCAGATTCGCTTCCTCGACGAACGTTTGCGGCCAAGCCCGACCTATCAGTTCCTCTTTGCCCACCACCTCGCCGCCGCGTTCGACCAGAGCGGCCAGGATGTCGAAGGCGCGGCTGCCGAGCCGCACCGGCTTGTCGCCGTCGAGCAGGAGACGCTGCTCTGCTAGGAGCCGGAACGGGCCAAACGAGATCGCGTGTCCATCCATGGGATTGCTCGCCGAATCTACCCTATTTTACCCAATTTTACTTGACCAAGCCAGCGAGGTGCAGGCCGCAGCGCAGCTGCCGGCCTGGATCTGAACCGATCAACAGCGATAGATAACCTCGCCATAGCCTGGCACGCGCGAATTGGAATCTGCGGATTCGGTTACGCTACATCGATTTACCGCGACATAGAGATTTTTACAGGACAGGGCGGACACAAGCTGCCATCTCAGGCGTGGTGCGGAGATTTGAAGAGAGCTTGTTATGCCGGTCTGGATTTCGACGCCATGGTCCGCAACGCAGTGAGGCAGATCGCTCACTATGCCGACTCGGGGCCGCTGTGGGCAAAGCTCCTGAAGAACGGCGCCCTGAAAACTCACAAGTGCTTCAGGCACGGGACGCCGACTACCGAGTCAGCTACCATCAATGCCGATCTGCTCGCCTTCATCCGTGGGTTGCAACCGCCGCTTCGAGAATTCCGCAGTCACATAACCGAGAAGGAGAATCCTGATGCCTCGCGCCAAGCGCTCCGAGAAGGGCCTACTGACACCCGACAACTGCGTCGTCACGCTGATCGATTTCCAGCCGCAGATGCTGTTCGGCGTCTCCAATTTCGACCGCCAGGGGATCATCAATAACGTCGTCGCGCTCTCGAAGGCGGCACGGGTCTTTGACGTGCCGGTTGTGCTTTCGACGGTCGAGACCAAGGGCTTCAGCGGCAACATGTGGCCGCAGGTGCAGGCCGTGTTCCCCAAGCAGGTGCCGATCGAGCGGTCCAGCATGAATTCCTGGGACGACAAGAACTTCGTCGCTGCCGTCGAGAAGAGCGGCCGCAAGAAGATCGTGTTGGCGGGATTGTGGACGGAGACCTGCGTGGCACTGCCGACGATCCAGGCGATCCACGACAAATACGAAGTCTATGTCGTCGAGGATTGCTGCGGCGACGTGAGCCAGCTCGCCCACGACAACGCGATGAAGCGGGTGATCCAGGCTGGCGCCAAGCCGATCACAGCGCTTTCAACGATGCTGGAGTGGCAGCGCGACTGGGCCGAGAAGGACAGCTATGACGCGGTCATGGACATCGTGAAGACCCATTGCGGAGCCTACGGTGTCGGCGTCGAGTACGCCTACACCATGGTGCACAACGCGCCGCCGACGAAGTTCCCGGAATATGCGGTGCCGACGCCAGCAACGCACAAGTAGCGACGCAGACATTCAGGGCCAACAATTCCTTCGCTAGCCCTGGACCGCGCGTTCGCGGGGATGACACCGAGGTGAAGGATCATGACGAACACACCGACGCGGCGCGCGGTCATTACGGGCATCGGCGCTCTCGCCGCCGGAGTCGGCATTGCAGCCACGGGCAGAGAGGCTCAATCCATGACCACCAACCCAGACCTCATCCTCTTCAACGGCAAGATCACGACGCTCGACCGTCAGGAACCGGAAGCCCAGGCGGCCGCGGTGAAGGACGGGCGCTTCGCGGCGGTCGGCACGGACCAGGAGATCATGGCGCTGGCCGGCACGGACACCAAGCGCATCGACATCCTGGGACGCCGCGTCATTCCCGGACTGATCGACAACCACATGCACATCATCCGCGGCGGGCTCAACTACAACATGGAGCTACGCTGGGACGGCGTGCGGTCGCTGGCCGACGCCATGGCCATGCTGAAGCTGCAGGTGGACCGCACGCCGGCGCCACAATGGGTCCGCGTCGTCGGCGGCTTCACCGAGCACCAGTTCGCGGAGAAGCGGCTGCCGACGATCGAGGAGATCAACGCGATCGCGCCGGACACGCCGGTGTTCCTCCTGCATCTCTACGACCGGGCGCTGCTCAACCGCGCCGCCGTGCGTGTTCTCGGCTACACCAAGGACACGCCGGCATTTCCCGCTGCCGAGATGGTGCGCGATGCCAACGGCGAGCCGACCGGCCTGCTCGTCGCCAAGCCGAATGCGACCATCCTCTACGCCACGCTGGCCAAGGGCCCGAAGCTGCCGCCCGAATACCAGAAGAACTCGACGCGCCACTTCATGCGCGAGGTGAACCGCCTCGGCATCACCGGCGTGATCGATGCCGGCGGCGGCTTCCAGAACTATCCCGAGGATTACCGCATCATCGAGGAGCTGCACCGCGACGGGCAGATGACGGTGCGGATCGCCTACAACCTGTTCACGCAGAAGCCCAAGCACGAGCTGCAGGACTTCGAGAGCTGGTCGAAGCAGGTGAAGCCGGGACAGGGCGACGACGTCTATCGCAACAATGGCGCCGGCGAGATGCTGGTCTACAGCGCCGCCGACTATGAGGACTTCCGCGTCGAGCGGCCGGACATGGTGCCGTCGATGGAGGGCGAGCTGGAGCCGGTGATCCGGCTGCTGGCGGGCAACCGCTGGCCGTGGCGGCTGCACGCAACCTACAACGAGACGATCGGCCGCGCGCTCGACGTCTTCGAGAAGGTGAACCGAGACATTCCCTTCCACGGCGTGCACTGGTTCATCGATCACGCCGAGACTATCGACGACCGCAACATTGACCGCGTCGCCAGGCTCGGCGGCGGCATCGCCGTGCAGCACCGCATGGCCTATCAAGGTGAATATTTCGTCGAGCGCTATGGCGCGCGCGCCGCCGAGCGCACGCCGCCGATCCGCCGCATCATGGCCGCGGGCGTGCAGATCGGCGCCGGCACCGATGCCACGCGCGTCGCCTCCTACAATCCCTGGGTCTCGCTGTCCTGGCTAGTGACCGGCAAGACCGTGGGCGGACTCTCGCTCTACCCGGCGTCGAATACCGTCGACCGGGAGACGGCGCTGCGGATGTGGACGGAAGCGAACACCTGGTTCTCCACGGAACAGGGCAAGAAGGGGCAGATCGCGCCCGGGCAACTCGCCGATCTCGCCGTCCTGTCAGCCGACTATTTCACCGTGCCGGCCGAGACGATACAGGACCTGAGCTCGGTGCTCACGCTTGTGGGCGGCAAGCCCGTCCACGGCGATGCCGAGTTCAAAGACCTCGCGCCGACGCTACCGCCGGCCATGCCGGACTGGTCGCCGGTGCGCAGCTTCGGCGGCTATCATCAGCGCGCCGAGAGCGGCGCCGGGACGGGGCAAGCTTTCGCCGCCACCGACTGCGGTTGCGCAAAAGCCTGCACGATCCACGGCCATGCTCATGCGTGGGGCGCGAACCTGCCGGTAGCCGACGAAAAATCCTTCTGGGGCGCACTCGGCTGCTCATGCTGGGCGTTCTGACGCGCGCGGGATCATACCCATGGATGAGGCATCCCGATCATGAGCTATCTGATTTCGCTGGGTGTTGGGCTTGTCGTCGGCGTCGCCTACGCGCTGATCGGAGTCCGGTCGCCGGCGCCTCCGCTCGTCGCGCTGGCCGGCCTGCTCGGCATGGTCGGCGGCGAGCAGTTGGTACCGCTGGTCAAGCACTGGGTCATGCCTGAAAGGGCGGCGGTGGTGAGCAGCAGCAATCCGACGAACGTCGGCAGCGAGCGAACGACGGAACTGCAATGAATTCCGCAGTCGTGCGCGCCGCGCAAGCGATCGCGACGCTGCCGGCGATCCGGTTTATCGCGCTGCTCGGACTCTGCGCCGCCTACCTGCAGGGCGGCATCGACAAGGTGTTGGACTTCCCCGGCGCCGTCGCCGAGGTGCAACATTTCGGGCTGGCGCCAGCGCTGCCGATCGCGGTGGCGACGATCGTGACCGAGTTCGCCGGTCCCGCCCTGGTGTTGAGCGGGCGGCTCCGCTGGCTGGGCGCCCTGTGGCTGGCGGGCTTCACGGCCGTTGCGACCGTCATCGCCAACAGGTTCTGGGAACTTCCCCTGCCCGATCGCCAGATGGCGGCGAACGGCTTCTTCGAGCATCTTGGACTCGTCGGCGGCTTTCTCCTGGTCGCGTGGTACGATCTCAGGATGCCGGAGCGCGGGATCCCGCAGTCATGAAGAAGTCGGTCGTCGGCGCCTTGCTCAGCTTCAATGGCGGGTTCGTCGACACCGCCGGGTTCCTCGGCCTGCAGGGGCTCTTCACGGCGCATGTGACCGGGAATTTCGTCACCCTCGGTGCCGCCCTGGTCTTCGGCACCCATGGCGTGATCGCCAAGCTGCTGGCGCTGCCCGAGTTCATTCTCGTTATCGCCTTGGCAAGATTGGCGGGGGCCGCCCTGGCGGCGCACGGCCTGCCGGCGCTCCGTCTGTTGCTGGTCGGGAAAGTGGTGTTGTTGCTGGCTTTCTTCGTCCTCGCCGTCACCCTCGGTCCGTTCCCGGACACCGACGTTCCCGCCGGGCTGCTGACCGGATTTGCCGGCGTCGCCGCGATGGCGATCCAGAACGGGGTGCAGCGCGTTCACCTCGCGAGCCTGCCGCCGAGCACGCTGATGACCGGCAACACGACGCAGGCCGTGCTCGACGCCGTCGACCTGCTGCGCGGCGTCAAGGCCGACCAGGCAGCCACCGTGCGCGCCCGCCTCGGCCGCACGCTCGCCAGCATCCTCTACTTCGCCGCCGGCTGCGGGTCTGCAGCCGGACTCTATCTGTGGGTCGGCCTGTGGTGCCTCGCCGTGCCCCTCGCCGTCGGCGCCGCCAGCGCGATTCTGCGGATCGAGGACTGAACTGAACCTCTGCCGAGCGGCCGCCGTCCTAGCTCTTCGCCGGCCGGAACCACAGTGTCACCTTCAGGCCCGGCGCGTTGCCGTCGAGGTTGAGCACGGCGTTGTGCAGACGCGGGCGCGCGGCCACCAAATCGCTGCGCGGCCGCAGATAGAAATCTACGAGGGGTTGGCCGCCGTTGGTGCTATCGCGTCACAGACGGCCAGGTCACCCCGCGCTCTATTGACGGTAAGCCTGGCGCGGGTCCAGCAGATTAGCCAGCAATTGAAGGCGGAATTGCTGGAGTGGTGGCCCGTGACTTCTGCATTTGACACATCTCTTCCATTCGCCACGGCGCATTTGACGGCAGCTCAAGCCTTAAGCCGACGTTGAGCGGACCTTGCCCGGACTGGTGCTATTGACCCATAGCTGCCTTTACGTCGACCTGCTCCGCAATCGCCAGCTCCTCGACCTCAATGCCGAGATAGCGCTCCCGAGGTCCACCCTGCCCCGCGCGGCTGCGACCGGGTGGTGCAAATGGTTCGGGGTAGCGATCCCGATCGCGCCAATGCCCTCGGGGCGTCTCACCTCCCGGGCAACCATCTCGCAGAAATCCGCACAGATCCGAACTTCTGCCAGCATCCTCTCGCGGCCAGAACCCCGCGCGCGCTCGGGATCCGAGGAAAGCGCACCTGCAACGATCTGCCAGCAATTGGGTGGCCGCGCACCGTTGGCGTGGACAGCGCCAATGGGGGCGCCTTCGCCGCCGCCGACGAAGCCGAGCCTCAGCAGAGGTGATGGCGATGGAAATCCTGGAATTGGCACGATTTCAGCCATCACGCACCATATTAAGGTCTGTAGCGATCACCCGCTCGGTGCAGGTGCCACGATTGATCATCGCACCGGCATACTTACTCCGCGAGCTCGCTCAGCATGTCGACGAATCGCAGGTCGATCGGCTTCGCGAGCAATTCATCGCGTTTGGTCATCAGTTGTTGCAGATGCGGTTCCTTGAGATGCCGATCCAATGCCTCACGGTTGACCCAGTTCTCGTAAAACACAAAGACATTCGGGTCTTCCTTGTCGCAGTGGAAGTCGTAGTTAACGCATCCCGCCTCGGCCCGCGATGGAGCCACTTGGCTGAGGAGAATATCGAGGAGCTCGCTTCTCTTCTCGGGCTTCGCCACGAGTGTCGCAACGAGGGTGCAGTCAGGCTTCTTCATAACGCCTCTCCTGCTGTCGTTCGATCTGCATGTCCTATTTCTCGATGACGGGCGTCGCGCTCGTCGGCTAGAGGCCCTCGTGCGGCCTGTGGCTGCGTCACTCCTTGGGAGTAGGCGCGTCTTCGCGCAAAAGCCCTCGTTGCTTTAGCGCCTGCCAAAACGCACCCGGGATCGGACGGCTGAACCAGGCAAGGTTTTGCACCAATTGTTCAGCCGTCCTGGTGCCAGAAATGAAAGTTGGGATCGCCGGATGCGCCGTCACGAATTGAAGGGCCGCGGCTGGCAGAGGGATGCCGAACTCGGAGCAGACGCCTTCCAGTCTTGCAACCCGCGCCATGACATGGTCAGGCGCAGTGCCATAGTTGTATTTTGCCCCCGGGCGCGCGCCTGTCGCCAAAATCCCAGAATTGAATCCACCGCCGACCGCAACGGCTGCGCCGCGCGCTACGCAGAGCGGCAGAAACTCGTCGAGCGCATCCTGCTCGAGAAGCGTGTACCTGCCGGCAAGGAGAAAACAGTCGAAGTCGCGACGCTTCAACGCTTCGTGGCACACCTGCCATTCATTCACTCCGACCCCGATGGCACCAACCATCTTTTGGGCCTTCAGCGATTCGAGCGCCCGCCAGGCGCCATCCATCGCCTGGTCGAAGACTTCGGGCTGATCCTTTCCCCGCGTGAACACGTCGATGTCGTGAATATAGCAAATGTCGATTCTCTCGAGCGCAAGGCGCTGCAGAGAATCCTCGAACGAGCGCATCGTTCCGTCATAGCTATAGTCGTAGTGGATCTTGAATGGTGCGGCGTCGACCCAGGGAGAGAAGTTGATCTCCGATCGAGGCGCCGGCGTCAAAACTCGCCCAACCTTTGTAGACACCAAGAACTCATCTCGCGGCCTCCACCGAAGCCCGTGGCCTGTCCGCAGCTCTGACAGTCCGTGGCCGTAAAAAGGTGCTGTATCGAAGTATCGGACGCCCGCTTCCCACGCCGTATCGAACATCTTTTGGGATTCGGCTTCGGAAATCGTCCGGAAGAAATTTCCGATCTGCGCCGCACCATAGCTGAACGCGGTGACCTCAAGGCCAGATCGCCCGAATTTCCTCTTTGCGCTCGGTTCCATCGTGTTCGCCCCCAGCTTCTCGGTCAGTATGCGGCGATCGGCTTGTCGCCCGCGAATGCCCTTCTGAGGAGCGTCGTGATCGCATTCCGTTCGAGCGGTCGTGGATTCCAGTACGGGTTGGACATCGCTGCGGTTGCCGCCTGCTCGATCTTATCTGCGGGGAGACCGAGAGCGCTAAGACGCATTTCCGCTCCGAGCCGCTTGGGCAAATTGAACAGGGCCTCCGGCGCGTCGTTGGAGTCGAGCGCGCGGCAAATTCGGGTGATCGCCTCCGGCACCGCTGCTGCGTTGTAAGCAAGCGCGTGGGGAAGAAGTGCGGTATGCATTTCAGCATGCGGCAGATCGAATAGCCCACCGAGCGTATGACAAAGCTTGTGATGCAGCGCCATTCCGACGGCACCGAGGCACATCCCAGATAGCCAGGCCGCATAGAGGGCGTCCGACCGGGCGTCCTTGTCGGAAGGGTTGGCAACGATCAGTGGCAAGGCACAGGCCATCGATCTAATCGCCGTTTCGGCCATTAGGCTGGTGATCGGATTCGCGTCCTTTGCGTAGAGTGCTTCGACGGCATGGGCGACAGCATTCATTCCACTGGTCACTGCGATCGACACTGGGAGCCCAAGCGTGAAATCGACATCGTAGATCACGCTCTCGGGCAAGATGCGCGGATCCGTGCGGGTCACTTTCTTTCCGTTTTCGGTCTCGCCGAGGATCGGCGTCATCTCCGAACCGGCATAGGTGGTTGGGATCACCAGCTGGGGCAGATCGGTTCGAACCGCTATCGCCTTGGCCAGACCCGTCGTCGATCCGCCTCCGATTGCGACAACCCCGTCGGCGCGATCGCTGTTAACACGCTCCATGGCCGCTGCCGTCACCTCAACGGGCGTGTGCATCCTGGCGCCGGCGAAGATCCCAATGGAAAGCGGTCCAAGAACGGAAGAGACCGCTTGAGCTTCGGACTCCTGTTGCGGCGTCGCGAGGACGAGCGCTCTCTTCATTCCAAGGCGCGACGCCTCTTCGGCAGCTGCCCGGATCGTCCCGCTGCCGAAAACGACGCGGGCCGGACGCATTGTGTAGGTAAATTCCTTCATTGACGCGCTCCCTCAATAGGTCTCGTCAGCCGCGCGTCAGGACGAAGTCCCAATTGACTGCGTAGTAGGGATTGGGAAATCCAAGCTCATCAGCTTTGTGCTGATCGTTTATCTTCGTGATGTCGGCAATCAGGCTTTCTTTGACGCCGAATACGGGATCCGATTCGAGGTATTCGCTGTCTTGGGCGAAGATATGTGTCGTCACGGCCTGGAATCCCGCGGCAGTGACGATGAAGTGGATGTGCGCGGGTCGGTAGGGATGCCGCCCGAGTCTCTCGAGGAGCTGTCCCACCGGGCCATCGTTGGGGATCGGATAGAAGCGCGGCTTTATGGTCCGGAACCAATAGCGCCCATCACGGTCGGTCGTGAAGACGCCTCTCAAGTTGTGGTCGGGCTGAACGCCCTTTTGCTGGACGTCATAGAATCCCTCATCGTTGGCCTGCCAGACATCCAGCTGAGCGCCAACCAAGGGATTCCCCGCGGCGTCTATGACGCGACCGGAAACGAGCAGAGGTTCCCCCTTGCCCTCGAGGCAGATATTGGCACCATTGGGGTAACGAGGTGCGCCGGACACATGGAATGGGCCGAGCACGGTCGTCTCGGTCGCGCCCGACGGCTTTCTGTTATTGATCGCATCGACGAGCATGGAGACCCCGAGCACGTCGGACAGCAGGATCCACTCCTGGCGCCACTTATTGCAGGTTTGTCCGGTACGGGTCAGGAATTCGAGAGCGGTTATCCATTCCGCGTGAGTGGGCCCAGTCTCTTTCACGAAAGCATGAAGATGCTTGACGGCAGAGGTGATGACGTCTTTCAGGCGCTGGTCATGCATACCCGCCATTCTCGAAACGACGGCGTCTACGGAATTATCTTCCGTGAAGTAGATGGGCTCTTTTCCAGTTTCTGTTCGCATGTTGTTACCGTCCCGTTTGATCCCCCGGCGGCCCAAGGTGAGCCGCTCGATGATCGAAGATGTTCAGCCGGTTTCCGAGGCGATCGGCGGTTTGACGGGCCGCCCCAGCACCTCGACCCATTGGCGAATCCACTCGATTGCAACGCCCAAGGTCAGCGCAATGACCAAGACGACGCCGATTGCGAGGTATTGCCAATAGGAATCGACGCCACACAGGATCAGGCCGTTATTGACCATCGAGAAGAGTATGGAGGCGAGCACACTGCCGATCAGCGAACCTTCACCACCCCGAAGGCTCGTGCCGCCGACGACGACTGCCGAAATCGCAGAGAGATTGTAGTTAGGGGCCTGCGTCACGATCGCCGAGGCGAGGTATCCGCTCAGGATGATCCCGGCGAGCCCGGTCAACGCGCCGGTCAGCGTGAACAGCGCCAGATACACATACCTCAAATCGATCCCGTTGACGTGCGACGCGCGGAGGTTGCTGCCCGCTGCGCGGATCCAGCGCCCAATGTGAAGACGCGCAAGTAGGCCGGCACAGAGAAGGAAGACCGCGATAAGAATGAAGAAGCTATAGGGAATGATGCCCAGCACCACGCCTGACGACAGATTGAAGAGGAACGGGCTCGAGGCAAAGATCGCGTTGCCGTTTGTCGCGATTGCCCCAATCGAACCATAGACGAACAGCGTGCCGAGCGTCGCCACGAAGGGGGCGACGTTTCCTCGAGTGACGATCAGTCCGTTGACCAGGCCCAGCAACGCGCCGGCGAATATGGAAACGAGCATGACGACCGGCCCGTAGGAGCCGCCAAGAAGTAGGCCTGCGATAGGAGCCAGTCCCATGATTGAGGAAACCGACAGGTCGAATGCGCCAGCCATGATGAGAAGCGTCATGGCGAGGGCGCCGATGCCGAGGATCGCCGCGTCGTTCAAGACCGACTGCAGATTGCCCGCATTGAAGAAGTTCGGTGCGGCAAATGCCAGGAACAGAAGGATAGCGCCGGTGAGGATCCATACACCGACGTGATGGCTATCGAAGATGAAGAGCTGGCGCCCGGGCCGAGGATGCATGCTTGCTACTCCCGATACAGTCCTGACTTTCTGCTGCACATTCATGTCAGACGACCAGCATTCCTTTGCGGCGACCTCCGCGCCGCGCTCCGTCGATCATGAGCGCGACTATCAGGATTCCGCCGAAGATCAGCCCCTCATAGAGCGACGGGACGTTCGACACATTGAGCCCGGACTTGATGGACGCCAGGAGGAAGGCCGCCAGGACCGTTCCCGGTAGATTTCCGCGCCCGCCCATCAGGCTGGTGCCTCCGACGACAACCACGGCGATCGACATGAGCTCGGCACCCTGCCCCACGGTCGAATCCGCGTTCTGAAGCATTCCGGCTGTCATGATCCCGGAAACTCCGGCGAGTGCCCCGGAGATGACGAACACCGATATCGTGACAAGGGGAATGTTGACCCCGGCGCCGATGGCCGCGCGGATCTCGCCGCCGATCGCCGCCACATGCCGCCCAAAGGGGGTCTGGTGAAAGACAACGAACATCACGACGAAACCCAAGCCCGCGGTGAACGCCGCTGCGGGCAGAATGCCAAAGACCCGGCCAACGACCAGATCATTCAGCGTTGAACTCCTGATCGTGACCGTCGCACCGTGCGTAATCAGAAGGTTGCAGCCAAAGATCACCGAATACGAGGCCAGCGTGGCGACGAAGGAAGGCAAGCGAAGCAGCACGATCAGGAGCCCATTGGCCAGTCCGAGCGCTGCAGCCGACAAGACGCCGGCCACGACGACCACAGGGAGCGGCAGACCTGCGGATAGCAGGGTTCCCGTCATGATCGCGGCGAACCCCATTGCCGAGCCGACGGAAAGGTCAAGGCTTCGCATGGCGACGACGAAAGTCATGCCGAGACCGACAACCGCAGATATCGAGGCACTGACGATGACGCCTTCGATGTTGAGGAGAGATACGAAGCGGTTGTCGATCGCCGTGAAGAGGATGACTACGGCGAGCAGGGCCACCAACGCAGCCAGGGACTCGGATCTGAGAAGTTTCTTGACCATGATCTTATGTTCCCGCTGACCGATTCTAGGCAGCGATGATCTGCAGGATTGCCTCTTCACTCGAATCGGCCGATGCGACTTCGGCTACGATCTGCCCATGTCGAAGAACGTAGATCCGTTCGCACAGACGCAGCAGTTCGGTGATTTCAGAGGAACTCACGATGATACCGGTTCCGCGCGCGGCGAGATTGTCGATGGCCGTGTAGATCTCTTCCTTCGCGCCAATGTCGACGCCACGGGTCGGCTCCGAGAGCACCATGAGGTCAGGATTGACGTACCCGGCACGAGCAAAAAGGACTTTCTGCTGGTTGCCACCGCTCAGCTGTGTGATTCTGCTGTGCGCGCCAGAACATTTGATGTCTAAGGCGCTGCGATAGCTCTCGAAGATCTCGAGTTCCTCCCCGGCTCGGACGAGACCCAAGCCAGTTGCCAGAAGAAAGCGCCGAAGCAGGCTTTGGTGCGGCCGATCCGGGCCCGAAGCCACGCGGGCCTTCGCAAGGATCATGTTCTCGCGCAAGCCAAGATGCGGAAAGATGCCTTCCTGCTTCCTATCCTCGGGCAGGAGAAAGACACCTTCGCGAAGCGCCGCTTTCGGCTCATCAAGCTTCGCAGGTCGTCCGTTGAGTTCAATCCTGGTGCAAGGGGCGACCCGCCTCAGGCCGTAGATGGCCTCGCACAATTCGGTGCGCCCCGAGCCGAGCACGCCTGCGAGGCCGACAACCTCTCCCGCGGCAACGGTGAGATCGATGTCACGGAGGTGCGGCAGGCTGCTAAGTCGTTGGACCTGCAGGACGGGTCGTGAGGCTTCGCTCTGTCCTCTTCCCAAACCATTTGGTCGGCCGGAGATCAATGAGCTCTTCGGTCCGAGCATTGATTTGATGACGGTCTGCGAATCCGTCTCCGGGATCCGTGATCGCTGGACTACGTTTCCATCTCTCAGAACCGTCACCCGGTCCGCGATATCGAAGATCTCCCATAGGCGGTGGGAGACATAGAGGATCGCTACCCCCTCCGACTTCAGCCTCCGCACGACGCGGAACAGACGCTGGGTTTCCTCGAGATTGAGGGCCGAGGTAGGCTCGTCCATGATCAGAAGGCGATAGTCTCCGATGATGGCCTTTACGATTTCGACCAATTGCTGATCGGCAACGGCCAGAGAGCCCGTCAGTTGAGTGGGTTCTGCTGAAACGCCGAGCTCATGAAGCACGGCTGTGACTTTGGCGCTGGCGTCTCGCCAGCGGATAAAGCCGAAACGGGTGGGTTCGACGCCCAGAAAGATGTTCTCGATGATCGAGAGCGTGGGAACGAGTTCAAGCTCCTGAGCGATAATCGAGATCCCAGCCTTCTTCGCGGCGAGCGGGCCGGCGAACTGGACTTCCTTCCCGCCCATCTCGATCCGGCCGGCATCCGGCGCCAGGCGCCCAGAGACGATATTGATGATCGTGCTCTTCCCTGCGCCATTCTCCCCCAGCAGAGCGTGGACCTCGCCCGACAGCAATTCGATGTCGATGCCGTGCAGCACTTCGACTGCGCCAAACGCTTTTCGCAGACCTTCGACACGGAGCGTCGCGCCCCGATCGACCGGCTGCGACTGCTTGCGCTCAGCGGTCACGGGTTCCCTTGCCTGAACCAGCACGGCAGTCTCCTAAGCTCCGCCATTCGGCTTCCTCCCCGTGCCCAATTGGGACACGGGGAGGATAGTCCGGGCCGACGCGACGAGTCGCCAAAAACCTTACTGGACGGTGTCCGGCGTAAGGAGCTTGACCGGAACGTTCACGGTCTTCGTGTTCGGCTCCGTGAAGCTCGGTGCCTGACCGTTCAGCAGGCTCCAACAGATGTCGACCGCGGTGACCCCCTGCTGATAGGGATCTTGCGCGACGTCTGCCGCCAGCCTCTTTTCCTTCATGAGGTCGAGCGCGACCTTGTCGCCGTTGAACCCAACGAGCACGGGGTCTGACATCGAATCGCGACCCGCCTGCTTGATCACCTGTTCGGCGCCGGCGGCCATGGAGTCGTTGAGAGCGTAGATCGCGGCGACTTTCGGGTTTGCCGAGAGTATCGCCTGAGCGGCTTTGAAGCCGCCTTCGAGAGTCTGGCCGCCGGAAATGTTCGCGACAACCTTGATATTGGGATTCTTCGCGACCGTATCCGTGAAGCCGTCGGAGCGCGGCTTGTTCACCGAGGTCGTCGGATTGAGAGCAATGATCCCCACCTCCTGCACCCCGGACTTCGCCGCAAGCTGCTTCTCGACGAACTGAGCGGCCAGGACGCCGCCCTGATAGTTGTCGGACAGCACGAATGCGTCGTAATCGCCCGATGCGCCGACGTCGCCGACGACCACCGGGATATGCTGATTGTGTGCCGCAGCAATCGTTGCAGCCAAAGCACTCGGCTCGTGCGGCGAAATGATCAGGCAGCTGATGCCGCTGTTGATCAGTGCAAGGCTTCCCGACACCTGCTTCTGGGGCGATGCCTGGCTGTCCTGGGTCAACAGCTTCTCGAAGCCGTATTTCTTCATTTGCGTCTCGATCCCGCGGACATATCCCTGCCAGTAGGGATCTTGGGCGGATTGGATGCTGTAGCCCAGTGTAAGTGGCGTCTTCTTCTGGAACTTCGCATCATCTGCGGACGCAGCACTTGAAATCGCCATAGCTCCGATCAGAGCGGCGCTCGCGATGACGGCTGCTCGGATCGAGACGCCGCGAGACTTACTGACATCCCGCGCAGAGGTTTCGAAATCCATTCTACCCTGACTCATTTTTCTCTCCCTATTTAGATTTGTTTTGGCATTGGGCACACCGATTCCTTGATGGCTTGCCCAGCAACCACCTGTTCAGCACCGTCCACCGGCCCTAGATCCGGCGGACACGTTCAGCAGTTCGTCCGCCAGATCAGTCGGTGATAGGAACTCTCGGAAGCGGATGCGGGATATGGCCCTCACCCTTGGGCTCCTGCCATCCGACCGCAACAGCCAAGGCCCGCACGCCTTTGTCACCTTCGGGCCAGATCGAATGCACTTTATCCGGCGGAATATGAATGAGATCGCCGGGATGGACGCGCTTGGCCTCATTCTCGATCTGGACGACGGCGTCGCCCTCGAGAATGAAATAGTACTCGTGCGTATTGTGGTAGTGCGCCTCGCACACCTCTCCCGCCGCGACCTCGAAGTCGTCGATCAGCTCGAGGTACGAGCCTTTTGTTTCTTCGAGCATCGAGAACTTCGGCACCAGCGTAAAAACTTTGACCGACTGGTGCATCCCAACCGGCTCTACTGTTCGTCTCGATCGAATCTCCATCTTTCGCTCCTTTCTTTAGACCAAAGAAGGCGGGGCTACGCGGATATCAGCGTCCCCGCCCATGCATTCTGTAGAATTGTTCGTACATCCACCGTAGACGCCAGATCGCTCAGGACGTCGGGCGCCGCCACGCGCTCGGTCATGAGGTCCAGATCTCCTCTCGTCACGCCGATTTCCCTGAGGCTCGCCGGCGCTTGGGAGCGACGCGCAAATGCGCTCAGTGCCCCAGCGGCCGTCCCGCCTCCAAGTATCTCGCGCACGGGGGCGAGTAACTCCTGGGCATCGGACTCCCTGCAGGCGACCGAATGTGGAAGCAGGACCGCGCTCGTGTCGGCGTGCGGTAGTCGAAAATCCTGGACGAGGAACGCGCAGAGCCTGTGGTGGAGGCCTGTCTCGACCTGACCCAGGACTGTTCCGCATATCCAAGCCCCGTAGAGCGCCTCGCTGCGCGCTGATTCAGCATGCGAGTCTGCGATCAAGGCTGGGAGAGCCGAGGCGAACGCCCGTAGGCCTTCGCGGGCAAGCATCGACGTGTAAGGGGATCTGTTCGGCGCATACAGCGCCTCAACGGCATGAGCCACCGCCCCAAGAGCGCTTGCCACAGTGACGCGGAGCGGAACGTCCAGGGTCAGCTCCGGATCGTAGATCACGATTTTAGAGACGCCCCCGGTAAGAGAGCCGCGGCCCTGGCCGTTTGGCGCACCGTCGGATACGATTTCCGACCCGGAGTATGTCGTCGGCACAAGAATCTGGGGGGTTTTTGTCCGGGCCGCGACCCTCTTACCTAGGCCGATTGCAGATCCACCGCCGATCGCTACAGTGCAATCAGCACGGGTATGGCGCAGATGCTGGACGGCATCATCCGCGATTTCGTCCGGCGTCTCTTTCGACAAGCTTGTATACACGCCGCCCGCGAGCGACCCCAGGTACGAGGCAAGCCGGAGCGCCACATCCGATTGACTAGGCGTTGACAGAACGAGAGCGCGCTTAGCGCCGAGCTCATCCACTCTGAACGGCAGCTGCCGCACCACTCCAGCGCCAAAGTGCACTGCCATAGATGCGAATTTATGGTTAAAGGCCTGCTGGAGGTGCGGCATTATATTAAGAATTATATCTGGAAAATCAGAGGGCTTGATCGAAAGGTCGCCGGGCTATATGTCGTTTTGTTATGAAGATCGATGCCCGCCACCTTGAGCTGCTCGCCCTGGTTGTTGAGCACGGAGGCGTGACGGAAGGCGCCGCGGCCGCGGGAAAGTCTCAGCCGAGCGTATCAAGAATGCTTGGCTTCTTGGAGGCGCGCGTCGGCCAGCCTCTCTTCGTACCAGGCAGACGTCCATCTCAGCCCACCGAACTCGGACGGGAGCTGGCAGAAAAAGGCCACGTCATCCTCCGGGCCTCGGAGGAAGCCCGCGAAACGGTGCGAAAGTATAACCTCGGGAAAAGCGGCGCCGTTCGGGTCGGTGGTACGCCGTTTTTCATGGACGGCGTCGTCTCCGGTATGATCGCCGAATTTCAGCTTGAGAATATCGACATACAGATCGAGCAATCGTACGGTTACGCCGTCGATCTATTGAAGAAATTGGCTGAAGATCAGCTCGATCTGGTCATCTGCCCACTCAGTTCGCATCAAATTCCGGCGGAGGTTGAGTTTCGGGGCCTCTTGCCGGGCAAAAACGTGATCGCCTGCAGCAAGGGGCACCCCTTGATGATGAAGAACCGCGTGACCCCGCAGGAGATATTCGGCTTTCCATGGATAGCGCCGCCCCCCGATAGCCCCCTCTACTCCGACCTACGGCATCAACTCACGGTCATGGGAATCAAGAATTTCAAGATCAGCTTTTCCGGAGGCACATTAGCAAGCACCCTCGCAATCCTGACGGGCTCGAACGCGCTTACAATCCTTCCCTATTCGGTTGTCATTGCGGCTTCGCGGCGAAACAATATTGCCGCGCTCCCCTTTCACGTCGAGCATCCGGACAGGACGCTCGGCATCGCGACGAAACGTGGCCCGGCACTGTCTCCGGTGGTCATGCGCACGCACAATTTCCTGACGCATAAGTTCAGCGGTCTCTCGGACGAACTGGCGAGGAATTGATTTTCCCTCGAGGATCGTCCCTCAATTTGAGCATCTTGCGGCGTCAGGAGAGGATCCTGCGCAGGCCGCTCTGCACCATAAGCAAGTCCGGCAGGTATAGTGACACAAGCTCGTCCGGGGCGGCCTGTACGGCGGCAACGCCCGTGTTGAGCGCCGCGGCAACTCTACCACGGACGTCATAGAGCGGCACCGCGATCGAACGCAGACCAACTTCGACTTCCTGGTCGATGAGCGCATAACCCTCCGTCCGAGCCAGCGCGACCCGAGCCATGATGTCGTCGGGGGACGTCAGACTCCTCGGCGTGCGCGGACTAAGATTCGCTCGTTCGATGGCCGCACGCGCTTCCGCTTCCGGCAGCGCCGCGAGCAGCACGCGCCCCATCGAGGTGCAATGAGCGGGTAGACGCGAGCCCGGCATCAGACTGATCGACATGACCTTCCGCTGGGCGGCCCTCGCGAGATAAACGATCTCGGTATCGTCCAGAATCGAGACCGACGAGGATTGCCCAATCTTTTCGGAAAGTTGATCGAGCCAGGGCTGAACGAGCTGCGCGACGGGTAAGGCGGCGAGAGCGCCGGCGCCTAGCCGCAGCACGCGGGGAGTGAGTGCGAAGAATTTCCCGTCGTAATCTGCGTAGCCGAGTTCGTGCAACGTCAGCAGGCAGCGTCGTGCAGTCGCACGGTCAAGTCCGGTCGCTTCCGCAACCTCGGAAATGGCGAGCCGTGCGCGCTCGGCCCGAAAGGACTCGATGACGCGTAGTCCCTTGGCGAAAGAAGCGATGAAGTCAGTTTTGTTCACCATGCGCACACCCTTCTACACATTCTGAACAAATCTCAATATGCGCACAACTCCTCTCGCCAACTCCCGCGAGTTAGGCCTAAAGCAGCGCCGTAAAACGGATTCAGGAGACAACGATGGACAAGCGAGTTGCCTCCATCGCCGAGGCGGTCGCCGGCATTCCCGACGGCGCGACGGTCATGATCGGAGGTTTCGGGGGGTCGGGAGCTCCGGTCGAGCTCATCCATGCGCTGGTCGACCGCTTTGTTGCGACGGGCAGCCCCAAAGATCTGACAATCGTCAATAACAATGCCGGCAACGGCCGCGTCGGCATCGCTGCCTTGATCGATCACGGCATGGTGCGAAAGATGGTCTGCTCCTTTCCCCGTTCGTCCGACCCGCGCGCCTTCACCGAAAAATACCTTGCGGGCGAGATCGAGTTGGAACTCGTGCCGCAGGGCACGCTCGCCGAACGCATTCGGGCAGGCGGTGCGGGCATTCCGGCCTTCTACACGCCGACCTCTTTCGGCACCGAGCTCGCGCGAGGCAAGCCTGTCGCCGAGTTCGAGGGGCGTTCCTACGTGCAGGAGCGTTGGCTCAAGGGCGACTATGCGCTCATCAAGGCCGAGATTGGCGATCCGCACGGCAACCTCGCCTATCGCATGGCCGCACGCAATTTCGCGCCGCTGATGGCTATGGCGGCGGCCCACACGGTGGTCCAGGTCACGCGGCTTGTTCCACTGGGCGGCATAGAGCCGGAGGCTGTCGTGACGCCAGGCATTTTCGTAGATGCCGTTGTGGAAGCTTCTCGACCCGAGCAGGAAGAGGCGCTCGTCCGCGCCGGGACCCACTACGCATGAATATAAAATTATCCAACGCTCAGATTGCCTGGCGCGCCGCGCAGGATATCGCCGACGGCGCTTACGTCAATCTCGGCATCGGCTTTCCGGAGATGGTCGCCAAGTTCCAGCCGGCAGGTCGCGCGGCGGTCTTTCACACCGAGAACGGCGTGCTGGGCTTTGGAGAAGCGCCGCCCGAGGGCCAGGAGGACTGGGACCTCATCAACGCCGGCAAGAAGGCGATCACGCTGAAACCGGGTGCCTCGTTCTTCCATCATGCAGACAGCTTCGCCATGGTGCGAGGCGGCCATCTCGATGTGGCAATTCTCGGCGCCTTTCAGGTCGCGGAGACCGGCGATCTCGCGAACTGGTCGACCGGACCCAAAGGTGTCCCAGCGGTTGGCGGTGCCATGGACCTCGTCCATGGAGCGAAGCACGTGGCTGTCGTCATCGATCATTTGACCAAGGACGGCAAGCCGAAGCTGGTGCAGCGCTGCACTATGCCGCTGACCGGCGTCGGCTGCGTGACACGTGTCTATACGAGCCTCGCGGTCGTCGACATCGAAGGCGGCCGCTTCGTCCTGCGCGAGAAGCTGCCTGCCATCTCGCTGGTAGCGCTGCAAAGCATGACCGGCGCCCAACTGCACCAAGACGGCGTCATCGCCGATCTTCTCGTGCCGGACCTTTGATATGCGCGACGGA
>Ga0137403_10003135_pt1 | contig 19949 bp, 24 predicted proteins | sample CZOMad2_1_16fung_FD_122057 | JGI IMG/M metagenome (GOLD analysis project Ga0137403, IMG submission 122057) | Vadose zone soil fungal communities from Angelo Coast Range Reserve, California, USA - CZOMad2_1_16fungal (Hybrid Assembly) | ecosystem: Environmental > Terrestrial > Soil > Vadose zone...
CGCCGGCATCGGTCTTCTTCTCCAACACCGTGACCCGCATGCCGCCACGGGCCAGCACGGTCGCGCAGGCCAGGCCCGCAAAACTTGCCCCCACTACAGCGCAGTCGACGTTCTTCATGCAGAACTCAGCAGCGTGACCATTAACTTCGGCTAACGATCAGGCAATCACTGCCTGAGGCTCGCCGGCTTTGCGCGCTTCGATGCGGCCGATGCGGAACACGGTTTCCCCGGCGCCGGACAGGGCGCGGACCGCCGCATCGGCGTGCTCGGCCGCGACGACGACCGCCATGCCGATGCCGCAATTGAACACGCGGTGCATCTCGGTTTCGGCGACCTTGCCTTCGCGCTGCAGCCACTCAAAGACCGCGGGCCGCGGCCAAGAGGCCTTCTCGATGACCGCTCGGGTCTCTTCCGGAAGAATGCGGGGCACATTGCCGATCAGACCGCCGCCCGTGATGTGAGCCAGGCCCTTGACGGGCACCGCATCCAGAAGCTTGAGAACAGGCTTGACGTAGATGCGTGTAGGCTCGAGAAGGTCGACCCCGCGCGGCGGCCTGGCGCGCTCGAGAATTTTTCGGATCAGAGAAAAACCGTTGGAATGCGCGCCGCTGGCCGCAAGCCCGAGGATCGCGTCGCCCGGCCGGATCGAATGCCCGTCGACGATGCGGTCCTTCTCCACCACGCCGAGCGCAAATCCGGCGAGATCGTATTCGTCCTTGGGAAACGCGTCCGGATGCTCGGCCGTCTCGCCGCCGATCAGCGCGCAGCCGGCCAGCTCGCAGCCCGCGGCGATACCCTTGACGACTTCCGTGGCGACGCGCACATCGAGCCTTTCGCAGACGTAATAGTCGAGGAAGAACAGAGGCTCCGCGCCCTGCGTGAGAATGTCGTTGACGCTCATCGCCACCAGGTCGATTCCGACGGTGTCGTGGCGCTTGAGCTGAAAGGCGAGCTTCAGCTTGGTGCCGACGCCGTCGGTGCCCGACACGAGCACGGGCTCGCGGTATTTCTTGGGAATCTCGGCGAGCGCGCCGAACCCGCCGATTCCCGCGAGCACCTCCGGGCGAAGCGTCTTTTTCGCGAAAGGCTTGATCGCCTCGACCAGCGCGTCGCCCGCATCGATGTCGACCCCGGCGTCGCGGTAGGTGATCGGCTTCTTGCTGGTCAAGACTGGGGGTTGCAGTTAGAGTTACGTGCTCGCTCTCGAATTTTAGTCGAAATGACCTCCCGTCGCCTCGCCGGCTTGGATTGATGCAACAGCTGCTGCTCGAGCTCGCCCCGCCACCGCCCCCGACGCTGGAGAACTTTTCCAGGGGGAGAAACGGCGCGGCGGTCGAGGCCTTGCGGGAGGCGCTCGCCGGCGGAGAGCGCTTCGTTTTTCTCTGGGGACCGGGCGGAAGCGGAAAGACGCACCTCCTGCGCGCCTTTTCCGCGGCCGGCGCGGCCGCGGGCCTCGAGGTCGCCACGGCTGACGACGCCGACCGTCTCGGCGAGGCGGCGCAGGTGGCGCTGTTCGACCGGTGCAACCACCTGCGCGCCTCGGGCGGGGCGTTCGCGGCGAGCGCCGGAGCTCCGCCGGCGCAGCTCGCGCTGCGACCGGACCTGCGTTCGCGCCTCGCGTCGGGAATCGTGCTCCAGCTGCGCCCCTTGAGCGACGCGGACAAGGCCGCCGCCCTCCACGCGCACGCCGCCGCGCGCGGCATCGCGCTCGACGGCGAGCTGATCCGCTACCTCCTCACGCATTTCGATCGCGACATGGGCACGCAGATCGCGGCGCTCGACGCCCTCGACAGGTATTCGCTGCAGCGCAAGCGCCCGATCACGCTCCCGCTGCTCAAGGAAGCGCTCGGCCTGCTCGACGCCGCCAAGCGTTGACGCGAGAGGACTCAGGACTTGGAACTGGCGCTCTTCGATCTCGACGACACGCTGCTCTCGGGGGACAGCGACTACGAGTGGGCGCAGTTCCTGATCGAGCGCGGTGTGCTCGAGCGCGCCGAGTACGAGGCGAAGAACGACCGCTTCTTCCTCCAGTACAAGGCGGGCGCGCTCGACATCCGCGAGTTCCTCCAATTCCAGCTCGCGCCGCTCGCGCGCTACCCCTGCGAGAAATTGGACGAATGGCGCGGCGAATTCATGCGCACCAGGATCGCGCCCATCATCCGCGCAAAGGGGCTGGAGCTCGTTCGGCGTCACCTCGGTCACGGGGACCTTTGCGCGATCGTCACCTCCACCAACGCCTTCATCACCGCGCCGATCGCGCGCGAATTCGGCGTTGAGCACCTGATCGCGACCGAGCTCGAAGTCGCGGACGGAATGTTCACGGGCAAACCCTCGGGAACGCCCTCGTTCCGCGAGGGGAAGATAACGCGTGTAGAGGAATGGCTGGCCGGTCAGGGCCGGATACTCGCGTCGTTTACGGCGATCTGGTTCTACAGCGACTCGCAGAACGATCTGCCCCTGCTCGAGTACGTCACGCACCCGGTCGCCGTGGACCCCGACGAGGTCCTGCGCGGGGTAGCGGTTAAACGCGGCTGGCAGATCGTCAGTCTCGAGTGAAGACCGTCCCCATTCTGGTCGTCGCGCTCGTTCCCGCGAGCCTTGCGCTCGCGATCGCGTTCGGCAGCGTCGACCTCGGCCCCGCGCGGCTCGCCGACGCGATCATAGGCCACGGCGACGAGATCGCGCGCGAGATCGTCTGGGGCGTGCGCGCGCCCAGGGCGCTCGCCGCATTCGCCTGCGGGGGGCTGCTCGCGCTCGCGGGCGCGCTGCTCCAGGTGCTCCTGAGAAATCCGCTGGCCGACCCCACCATTCTGGGCGTGTCCGGCGGAGCGGCGGCCGGCGCGCTCGCGGCGATCCTGCTTGGAATCGGCGCTGCAGGAGTGAACCTCGCCGCGCTCGCCGGCGCCTCGGTCGCGGCGGGCGCCGTCCTGGCGTTCTCCCTGGGACGCTCGGGATGGAATCCCTACCGGGTGCTCCTCGCCGGCGTCGCGCTCGCCTCGGGATTCGGCGCGCTCGTGGGCATGATGCTCTCGCTCGCGCCCACTTCTCAGGCACAAGGCATGCTCTTCTGGCTGCTCGGCGACCTCTCGCCCGCGGGCGAACCGGGCGCCGCGCTCGCCGTGCTCGCGGCGTGCGCCGCGATCGCCTTTTCGCAGTCGGCTGCGCTCGACGTGCTGATTCTCGGCGAGGACAAGGCGCGCTCGCTCGGGGTCGCAGTGACGCGGCTGCAGTCGATCGCCTTCGGCTGCGCGACGCTCGCCACCGTGGCCGCGGTGCTCCTCGGCGGTTCGATCGGTTTCGTGGGGCTGGTGGTGCCCCACCTCCTGCGGCTCTCGGGCGTGCACCGCCATGCCGCCTTGCTGCCGCTCGCCGCGTGCCTGGGGGGGAGCCTGCTGGCGCTCGCCGATACGCTCGCGCGCACCGTGGTGGCTCCCGCCGAGCTGCCGGTCGGCGTGCTCACCGCGATGATCGGGGTGCCCGTGCTCCTTGCCCTCCTCGCGAGGTTGCGCTGATGCTTCAGGCAACCGGACTTGGACTCTCGGCGGGCGGCCGCGAGCTTATCGGCGCGCTCGACCTCGCGCTCGCCCCGGGCCAGTTCTGGTCTCTCCTCGGGCGCAACGGCTCGGGCAAGACGAGCCTGATCCTCGCGCTCGCGGGCCTGCGCGCCCCGCAAAGGGGTACGATTGCGCTCGGCGGCGTTCCGCTCGCCGCGCACCGGCGCGGCGAGCTTGCCCGGCGCATCGCCGTGCTGCTCCAGGACGAGCAAACCGATTTCGCCGGGAGCGTGCTCGACTACGTGATGCTCGGCCGCTATCCGCACTCGAGGAGCGCCTGGGGCCGGGACGAGGAAGGCGCGGCGGCGGCGCGCAGCCGGCTTGCCGAGCTCGACCTGGCCGATCGCGCAGCTCAAGACTATCGCACCCTTTCCGGCGGGGAGCGCCAGCGGGCGCGCATCGCCCAGGCCCTCCTGCAGGACGCGGAGATCCTGCTGCTCGATGAGCCGTTGCAGCACCTGGACCTGCGCCACCAGGCGCAGGCGATGCGAACCTTCTCCCGGTGCGCGTCCGGCGGGAAAACGGTGCTCGCGGCGCTGCACGAGCCCGGTCACGCCGCCAGGCACTGCGGCTTTGCGGTTTTACTGTATGATGCGGGCCGCGCGAGCCTGGGGCGTTCAAACGAAATGCTCACCCAAGCCAACCTCGAAGCGCTGTACCAGTGCCCTCTGGAAGCGGCCGGCACCCGGAGTTTTCTTCCCTCTTGATCAGGAAATTCATTCGGCGCGTCCTCCGCCTCGGCTCCGGCTCCGGGCCGAGAACCGTCCCGAAGGAGCAGCACGGGATCGGCCGCGAGGCGATCTCGCAGGGTTCGCGCAAGGTCTGCGAAGCGCTGCACAGCCACGGCCACGAGGCGTATGTCGTGGGCGGCGCGGTGCGCGATCTGTTGCTGGGCCTGCGCCCCAAGGACTTCGACGTCGCCACCGACGCGTATCCCGAGGACGTGCACAAGATCTTCCGGCGCTCGCGCCTGATCGGCAGGCGCTTCAAGCTCGTGCACGTGATGTTCGGCGAAGAGACCGTGGAGGTCTCGACGTTCCGCTCGCGCACCGCGACGGAGACCGACGAGCACGGCCGGGTGCTCAGGGACAACATCTACGGAACGCGCGAGGACGATGCGATCCGGCGCGATTTCACCATCAACGCGCTCTACTACGATCCGGCGAGCGAGACCATCCTCGACTACCACAACGGCCTCCGAGATCTGCAGCGCAAATCCGTGCGCATCATCGGCGACGCGCGCGCGCGCTACCGCGAAGACCCGCTGCGGATGCTGCGCGCCGTGCGCTTTGCCGCAAAGGCCGGATTCGCCATCGACGAGCGCACGCGAAAGCCCATACGGGAACTCGCTCACCTGCTCGAGAACGTCCCTCCGTCGCGGGTCTACGAGGAAATGCAGAAGCTGCTGCTCTCGGGCCACGCGGCGACGGGCCTGCGCCAGCTCCGGAGCGAAGGCCTGCACCACGGCCTGCTGCCCCTGCTCGACGTCATGTTCGAGCAGCCGATGGGCGAGCGCTTCGTCCGGCTCGCGCTCGAGCAGACCGACGCCCGGGTGCGCTCGGGCAAGTCCGTGTCGCCCGCGTTCCTGTTCGCGGCGCTCTTGTGGCACGAAGTTCTCGCCGCGTGGAAGAAGGCCGAGCAGCGGGGACTGAGGCCGATCCCGGCGCTGTTCGAGGCGATGGACGCGGTGCTCGAGATCCAGACCGACAAGCTCGCCATCCCGCGCCGCTTTACCGCGGTCATGAAGGAGATCTGGGCCCTGCAGCCGCGCTTCGAGCAGAGGAGCGGCCGCCGCCCCTTCGCTCTCCTCGCTCACGAAAGATTCCGGTCCGGATTCGACTTCCTCGTCTTGAGGAGCGCGAGCGGCGAGGCGCCCGAGGAACTCTCGCAATGGTGGGAGAGGTTCCAGCATACAGGCGAGGCCGAGCGCCAGGCGATGCTTATGGCGCCGCAGCCGGGCGAACGAAAGCGGCGCCGCAGGCGGCGCCGGCACAAGAGCGCGTTGCCGCCGCCCGATACGTCGCCGGCTTGAAACACGCGAGGATCGCGTGCTTCGGAAAATCCGATGACACTCGGCGCCGAGCGGGTTATTCTTTGGAACGACGACAATTGAAAATTGGAGCATGAAACACGTCTTGCTTGTGCATTTCTCTCAGACCGGGCAGCTTACCCGCGTGGCGAGACGCCTGAGCTCGCCGCTGGCGGGGGCCGGCGACGTGGAACTCGTGGAAGAAGTGCTGCGCCTGCGGCGGCCTTACCCTTTTCCGTGGCCAGCCTGGCGTTTTCTGGACGTGATGCCCGAGACCGTGCTGCTCGAACCGCCTGCACTCGAGCCGCTCGCGGTGGGCGCTGACGAACATTTCGATCTGATCGTCCTCGCGTACCAGGTGTGGTATCTAGCGCCATCGGGCCCGATGACCGCGTTCCTGAAAAGCGAGACGGGAAAACGGCTGCTGCGCGGCCGGCCGGTCGTGACCGTGATCGCGTGCCGCAACATGTGGCTGCTCGCCCAGGAGTCGGTCAAGCGACTGATCCAGGAAGCGGGCGGGCGCCTGCTCGATAACGTCGTGTTCACCGACCAGGGCGGAACGCTCGCGACCTTCGTCACGACGCCGCGCTGGCTCCTGACCGGACGGCGCAACTCTTTCTGGGGTCTGCCCGCGGCGGGCGTCGCTGAAGAAGAGATCGCGAACGCCGGTCGCTTCGGCCTGGCCCTGCTCGACGCGCTGCGCGCCGGCCGCGAATGCAAGGACGCGCCGATGCTCGCCGGCCTGGGCGCCGCCCGCGTCGATCCGAAATTGATCTTCAGCGAGCGCGCGGCGCGGCGCGCGTTTTCGGCGTGGTCGCGGCTGATCCGCCTCGGCGGCGCTCCCGGCTCGATCGCACGCGTGCCGATGCTCGCGCTGTTTTCCGTCTATCTCGTTGCAATGATACTCACCGTCGTGCCGACGAGCCTGCTCGTGCAACGGATCACGCGACCCCTGTTTGCAGCGCGGCTGCGATCGCTGCAGACGTACTACGAGCTGCCGTCGGGGCGCTGATGAGCGAGCGGAATCCGGACATGAATCGCCGCACCGCCTATATCACGCGCAGCTCGGTGTGCCTGCCGAACGCTCCGGTCGAGAACGACCAGGTCGAAGCGATCCTGGGGCAGGTCGGCGAGCGCCCATCGCGCGCGCGCCGCGTCGTCCAGCGCAGCAACGGCATCCGGCGCCGCTACTACGTGATCGATCCGGTCACCGGAAAGCCGAACTACACCAACGCAAGCCTCACGGCCGCTGCAATCAGGGGATTGGCCGGAAACGGCTTCGCCCTCGACGACCTGGCGTGCCTCGCGTGCGGAACCTCCAATCCCGATCAGCTGATGCCCAACCATGCGGTCATGGTTCACGGGGAGCTCGGCGTGCCGGTGTGCGAGGTCGTGGCCACTGCGGGCGTGTGCGTTTCCGGCGCCACCGCGCTCAAGTACGGCTGGATGTCGGTGATGTCGGGCGGCGCGCGCAACGCCGTCGTGACCGGATCGGAGATCGCTTCGCTCGGCTTGCGCGCCCACAACTACGAGATCGAGCTCCCCGCCGACGCGCAGGCGCTGGAGGCGCGTCCCGAGCTCGCCTTCGAAAAAGACTTCCTGCGCTGGATGCTGTCCGACGGCGCCGGCGCACTCCTTCTCGAGCCCACGCCGCGGCCCGGGCTCAACCTGCGCGTGGAATGGATAGACATATTCTCGTACGCGCACGAGCTGCCCGTTTGCATGTACGGCGGCGCGGAAAAGCAGGCGAACGGCACGCTGCGCGGCTGGTTGAGCTATTCGGCGTGCGAACGCCAGGCGAAATCGCTGTTTACCTTGAAACAGGACGTCAAACTGCTGAACGAGCAGGTCATCGAGCACACGCTGGTCAAGCCGGCCGGACGCGTCATGGCGCACCGCGGGCTCTCGCCCGGAGACGTGGACTGGTTCCTGCCCCACTATTCCTCGGAGTATTTCCGCGCGCCCGTCGCGGCAGGCCTCGCCCGCGCGGGGCTGCCGATCCCCGAGGAGCGCTGGTTCACCAATCTGGAACGCGTGGGCAATGTCGGCTCGGCCTCGATCTACATCATGCTCGACGAACTGATCCAAAGCGGCCTCTTGCGGAACGGGCAGCGCCTCCTGTGCTGGGTCCCGGAGAGCGGGCGCTTCTCGAGCGGCTTCATCTACCTCACCGTCGTCGCGCATGCGTGAGCGCGACGTGCCCCAGGAGGGCAACCGGACCCTGGCGGGCCACCGCAAGGCCGTCTACGCGATCGCAGAGGACGGGAAGCTGCGGCTCGTGCCCTCGCGCGGCTGGGAGGTCGAGGAGATCGTCACGCGACAGGCCGTCGAGGATCTCGAGAAGCGCGCCACGGAGGCGCGGGCGCGGGTGCTCTCGGGCGAATCTTCGCCGCTCGAATACCACATGTATCGAGCGCGCATGGACGTCGAGCTGCTGTCGCAGACAACCGGCCTGTGGCGCTGGCGCGTGCGGCGCCATCTCAAGCCGAAGGCGTTCGCGCGCTTGCCGCCTGCGCTCAAGCGGCGTTACGCCGAGGCGCTCGGCATCTCGGTCGAGGCCTTGGGCAAAGCGGATTAGCGATGCCGGAAGCCTTCGTGCACGCGCACGCCTCGCATTGCGAGTCGGGCGTGATGTCGTCGCTCCTGCGCCATCACGGATTGCCCATCTCGGAGGCGATGGCCTTCGGGCTCGCTTCGGCCTTGTCTTTCGCCTACCTTCCCTTCGTGCGCATCAACGGCCTGCCGCTCGTGTCCTACCGAATGCCGCCGCGCGCCGTCATCAAGGGCCTTGAGCGCAGCCTGGGCCTCGCCATGCGTTTCGAGACCTTCCGCTCGCCCTCGGCCGGCATGGAGCGCCTCGACGCGCTGCTCGACACGGGCAACCTGGTCGGGCTGCAGACCTCGGTGTTCTGGCTCCCTTATTTCCCGCCCGACCTGCGCTTTCATTTCAACGCGCACAACGTGCTCGCCTACGGGCGCGAGCGCGACGAATATCTCATCAGCGACCCGGTGGGGGAAACGACGGTCCGCTGCGCGCGGGCGGATCTCGAAAGGGCGCGCTTCGCGAAAGGCGTGCTCGCGCCCAAGGGACTGCTCTACTTCCTCACGAAGGCGCCGGATGTGCCCGATTGGGCGCATCTGGGCCGGCGGGCGCTCGCCCGCACCGCGCGCATCATGCTCGCGCCGCTGCCTTTCGTCGGTGTGCTCGGAATGAGGATGCTCGCGCGGAGAATCGAGCGCCTGCCGCTCGCCGACGGCGGAGTGTCGGCGCGGCTCTACATCGGCAACATCGTGCGCATGCAGGAGGAGATCGGCACCGGCGGCGGCGGTTTCCGGTTCCTCTACGCATCGTTCCTGCAGGAGCTGGCGGCCAAGACCGGCTACGCCGCGCTCGAAGGGCTCGCGTCGCGCCTGGTCGAGATCGGCGACCGCTGGCGCGAGTTCGCGCTCGCTAGCGCGCGCATGATCCGCGGCCGCGACGCGCTCTCCCCGCCGGTTCTGGCCGAACGGCTGCGCGCACTGGCGGCGGACGAAAAACTCTTTTTCCAGAACCTGCACCGCGCCCAGCGCGCATGGGCACGCTGAACCTAGAGGCCTTGTCGTTTCGCTACCCCGGCGGCGGCGATGCGGCGCTGGAGGACGTGACTCTCGCCATTCCGGCGGGCAGGGTCTTCGGCCTGCTCGGACCGAACGGCGCGGGCAAGACCACGCTGATCTCGATCCTCGCGGGGCAGTTGCGCGGGGCGACCGGACGCATCAGCGCAGACGGCGAGACCCTCGAAGCCTTGCGTCGCCGCCGGCCGCACACCCTGGGACTCGTACCGCAGGAATACGCGTTCTACCCGATGCTGACCTGCGCGGAGAATCTGCGCTTTTTCGGCGCAATGCAGGGCCTGGCCGGCACGCGGCTCAAGGAACGCATCGCAGCAGCAGCCGCATTCGCGCGAATCGAAAACGTGCTGTCACGCCGCGCCGGCCGACTGTCGGGGGGCCTGAAACGCCGCCTGAATCTCGCGATCGGCCTGCTCGGAGAACCGGAGATCCTGCTCCTCGATGAACCGACAGTGGGGGTCGATCCGCAGTCGCGTGCGTTCCTGCTCGAATCCATCCGCTCGCTGGCCGCGGCAGATAGAACGATTCTCTACACCAGTCACTACATGGAGGAAGTCGAGGCGATCTGCGACCACGTGGCGATCATCGACCATGGACGCGTATTGGTTTCGGGCGAACTTTCCGAGGTGACCCGGGACGATTCCGGCCTCCAGGAGCTCTTCATGCGGCTGACCCATCGATCGCTGAGAGACTGATGCGCCGCTTGCTCGCCCTGTGGGAAAAGGAATACCTCGCGCTTTCGCGCGACGTTCTCGGGCTCGCGGTGCTGTTCCTGATGCCGGCTGCGTTCATCGTCGTGATGTCGCTCGCCTTGAGCGACGTGTTCAAGGGTGGCGCCGGGCGCGGGACTGAATTCGCCGTCATCGCCACCGACGGGAAGTTCGCAAAGCAGCTCTCCGAGCGCCTGGCTGGCGATGGTTTCCGGCCAACGTCGGAGCCGGACAAGCGCGGCGTGCCGCACGCTACCAAACCCGCACTAACCTTGATCGTGCCGCCCGGCTTCGAGCACGCGCTCGATACGCCCCCCGGCAAGACGGATTCCGCACCGGCGCTCACGCTGATCGCCGATCCAGTCCTGCCACCGATGCAGCTCCTCGCATTCAAGCAGCGCGTCCTGGGTGTGGTTCTCGCGTTGCGCGTATCGGCGATGATGCGGCAAGCCGGCATCGCCGTTAGCGCGGACGCGTTGGATCTGAAACACGCGGCGACGCTGAAAGTCGAAACGATCGGCAACAGCGGCCGCCCCTCCTCGGTGCAGCAGAACGTGCCCGCCTGGCTCATCTTCGGCATGTTTTTCGTGGTGATGCCGATCTCCTCGCTCTTCGTCGTAGAGCGGCGCGAGGGCACGCTCGCGCGCCTGGTGAGCCTGCGGGTCCCGTTTTCGATGCTGCTCCTGGGCAAGGTGGGGCCTTATTTCGTGGTGAATCTCATGCAGGCGGTGCTGATGCTGCTCGCCGGCCGGACGCTCGTGCCCTGGTTCGGCGGCGAGACGCTGGTTTTCCCCGCGCGCTGGGACCTGCTCGCGACGGTGACCGCGTGCACGAGTTTCGCCGCGATCGGCTGGGGGCTCCTCGTCGCGGTGTGCTCGCGCACGCTCGAGCAGGCGACCGTGATCGGCGGCGTCGGCAACATACTCGCCGCGGCCGTCGGCGGCATCATGGTGCCGCGTTTCGTGATGCCCGAAGCCATGCAGAAGCTCTCCGAGGTTTCGCCCATGGCCTGGGCCCTGGACGCTTTCCACGCGGTGATCCTGCGCGGGGGCGGCGCAGCCGACATCGCCGCGCCCTGCGCGAAGCTCCTCGCGCTCGCTGCTGCGCTGTTTGCCGCCGCGCTGTGGGTGCACTACCGGCGCCGCGTCCTGACTTCCGCGCAATGACGCCTCGCGACACACTGATCGCGGAGCTGACGGCGTTGATCCTCGAGGCGACGGACAAGGCTCCGGCCGCGCCGCCCCTGTCGCCGCAGGAGCCGATTTTCGGGACGGGGACGCGGCTCGCGCTCGACTCGCTCGACGCGCTGCAGGTGTCGATGGCCCTGCAGAAGCGCTACGGCGTCCGCCTCACCGACAGCAAGGAGACGCGGCGCATCCTTGCCTGCGTGGGCAATCTCGCGGACTACCTGCTGCAGAAACGCGCATGAGCGGAGCCTTCGTGCGCGCCTGCGCGCTCGCGAGCGCGCTCGGACCCGATCTCGAAGCGGCCGTCGAACGGCTCGCGGGCGCGCCCGTCGCGCCCGCCCGAGACACGCAAACCGGCGGACCCTGGCCCTATTTCGCGATTCCGATTTCCGGGAAAGACTGGAGAAAGCGCGCCCAAGCCATCGCGCGCTCGGTGGCCGAGGACTTGCGCCGCGAGGCCGCGCTCGCGCCGGGAGAATGGGCTGCGCTCCCCTGCATCGTCGGCTCGTCCTCCTTTTGCGTGGGGGCGTGGGACGACGGCGGCTGGCAGGCGCTCGAACCCTCGTTCGAGTTTTCCTCGAGCCTCGCAAAGGCGTTCGGCGCGCGCGGCCCCGTGACGCCGGTGAGCACCACCTGCACCTCGGGCTTCTCCGCGCTCGACATCGCGCTCGGTCTGATTGCCGAAGGCGAATTCCGCGACGTGCTGGTGCTCGGGGTCGAGTTCTGCAATCGTCTGACCGTCGCCGGTTTCGCCGGACTCCAGCTCCTTTCGGCGACGGCCGCGCGTCCCTGCGACCGCGAGCGCGACGGGCTGGTTCTGGGCGAGGCGCTGGGCGCGGTGCTGGTATCCGCGGCGCCCGCGCCCTGGCGCATCGCCGCGCTCGCCACCGGGATGGACGCGGCCAGCGTCACGGGTCCGGCTCCGGACGGCACGGCGACCGCAAAGACGATGCGGGCCGCGCTGGCCCGCGCGCAATGGGAGACCTCCAGGGTGGATCTGATCAAGCTGCAATCGGGCGGCGGCCCGCTCGCCGATCTCGCCGAGGGGCGCGCGGTGCGCGAACTGTTCGCGACCGTGCCGGGGTCGGTGTCGCTGAAGGGCGCGCTCGGCCACACTCTGGGGGCGAGCGGTCCGGCGGAGCTCGCGTTGCTCCTCGCGAGCCTCTCGCGCGGGCGCGTGCCCGCGACCTGGGGATTCGCGAAGCCGGACGAGGAGCTCGGCCTCGCGCCCTCCGGCGGCGACGGCAAGGGCGTGCGACGCGTGCTGTTCAATCTTTCCGGGTTCGGCGGAAGCGTGATGAGCCTGGCGCTGGAAAAAGCGGGGTGAACGTGTATCTGCTCGCGCCGACGGTGTTGCGCGTCGCGCCGGAGGATCTTCCTGCGCGGGTGCGGGCGCGCTTCGCGGCCGAGCTGCGCCGCGCCGGCGGCTTCGCGCAGCTTTGCCTGCTCGGCGCGCAAGCCTGCCTGGATGCCGCGGGCGGGGACGGCCCGCTGGGGATCCTGTGGGCGAGCGAGTTCGGCGCCGTGCACGCCACGCGCGCTGCGCTCGACGAGGACTTGAAGCGCGGCGAGCCGGCGATGCCCTTCACCTTCATCGCGATGCAACCGCACCTCGCCGGCGCGCTGCTCGCGCAGCGCTCGCATCCGGTCACGCGCACGGCCTGTCTGTATCTTCCCCCGGACGCCTGGTCCCGGCTGCCGCGCCTCGCACTCGGCTGGCTCGCGGATTGCGAGCGGGTTCTGGTCGGCTGGGTGGAGGAATCCGGCTCAGGCGGCGTCGCGCACCGCAGCGATTGGTGCCTGTTTCAGGAAAAGCCGGTCGCGGGGGCGGTTCGCTGCGAACGCGCGCTCGAGGCCGAAAACGCAGCCGCCGCAACCGGCGAGGACTGGATCGCCCGCATCGCCGCCTGGAGCGGCCCGGCGCCGCTCCTTCTGCGCGGAGGCGAAGACGCGTGGCGCTTTGGCCGCCATGGATAAGAGGGAGGTCGCGACGAAGGCCTTCGTAGGGCTGGGGGCAAATCTCGGCGACCGGGAAGCCCAGGTACGCCGCGCCTTTGCGACGCTCGCCGAATTGCCCGGCACGAGCCTCCTCGCCGCGTCCTCCCTTTACCGCAGCGCGCCCGTCGGCGTCGGCGCGCAGCCCGACTTCATCAACGCGGTCGCCGCAATCGAGACCGAGCTCGCGCCGCGGGCGCTGCTGGAGGCGCTGCTCGCCGCCGAGCGGCGCTTCGGCCGCAGGCGCGAATTTCCCGGCGCGCCGCGCACGCTCGACCTCGACCTGCTGCTCTACGGCGATCGCGTGATCGCCGAGCCGGGTCTCATCGTCCCCCACCCCCGCATGCACGAGCGCGCCTTCGTGCTCGCGCCCCTCGCCGAGATCGCGCCGCACATAACGATCCCGGGAAAGGGCCGCGCAGCGGCGTTGCTCGCCGCATGCGCCGATCAGAAAATAGAGAAGATTGGATAAGCGATGAAACCCACCGTACTTGCACAGACCGTCGGACTGCTTGCGCTTTCGAACGTGTTCATGACCTTCGCCTGGTACGCGCACCTGAAGGAGCTTTCCTCCAAGCCCTGGTTCATCGCCGCGCTCGTGTCCTGGGGCGTGGCCTTGTTCGAGTACCTGCTGCAGGTGCCCGCGAACCGCATCGGCTTCACCCAGTTCAGCCTCGCGCAGCTCAAGATCATCCAGGAAGCGATCACGCTCGTCGTGTTCGTCCCGTTCGCGCTCTTCTACATGAACCAGCCGCTCAAGCTCGACTACCTCTGGGCGTCGTTGTGTATCATGGGCGCGGTGTACTTCGTCTTCCGGGGCTGACCCGAAAGCGGGCACCCGATCCGATGAAACTCCCCGCGCTGCTCCTTTTCCTTTTCCTTCTTCCGGGTCCCGCGCCGGGGGCCGGGGGCGGGGCCCTCGCCCTGCCGCCGTGGTTCACCGAGAGTTTCCTCGACTTGCGGGAAGACGTGGCCCAGGCCGCGCGCGAGCGCAAGCGGCTGATGATTCTCTTCGAACAGGACGGCTGCCCCTACTGCAAGGAACTGGTCCTGACCAACTTCAGCCAGAAGACGATCGCCGACAAGGCACGAAAGAATTTCCTCGCGGTTTCGCTCAACATCTGGGGCGACCGCGAGGTGACATGGACGGACGGAAAGAAATTCTCGGAGAAAGGTCTCGCGGCCTTCCTGAAAATCCAGTTCACGCCGACGCTCGTCTTTTTCGACGAGCGCGGCGGGGTCGTGGCGCGGCTGAACGGCTACTATCCGCCGCACCGCTTCGAAGCCGTGCTCGACTGGGTCGCCCGCCGCAGGGAAAGGAAAATCGCGCTCGCCGAATACCTGCGCACCGCCGTGCGGGAGCCGGCGGGGGAGCAGCTGCACGACGAGCCCTTCTTCCTCAAACCGCCCTACGATCTGCGCAGGCGCGGCGCGAAACCGCTCGCCGTCTTCTTCGAGACGCCGTCCTGCGCGGCCTGCGACGAGCTGCACCGCGACGGCTTTCGCCGCTCGGGAATCGCCCAATCGCTCGCGCGCTTCGACGTGGCGCGCTTCGCGCTCGGCGAGCGCACTCCGGTGACCACTCCGGCGGGAGACAGGCTCCCGGCCGAGGACTGGGCGCGCTCGCTCGGCGTTTCCTACACGCCTTCGGCGGTTTTCTTCGGCACCGACGGCAGGGAGGCGTTCCGCATCGAAGCCTACCTGCGGCCTTTCCATCTCTGGGGCTCGCTCGAATACGTCGCGAGCGGGGCCTACCTGCGCGAGCCGAATTTCCAGCGCTTCCTCCAGGCGCGCGCCGAGGAGCTGCGCGGGCGCGGCGAAACCGTCGATCTGTGGCGCTAGCACCCGCGCGAGCCCTGTTGCGGCGCGTGTATGATGGGCGCCCCTTTCCGCGAGCTCGGGCCTCGTGCCGCTCTCGAAATATCACTACGTCGTAGTCGAAGGGCCGATCGGCGTCGGCAAGACGAGCCTCGCCAAGCGTCTGGCCGGCCGCCTGAACGCGACCCTGGTCCTGGAGCGCCCGGAGCAGAACCCGTTCCTCGCGCGCTTCTACCAGGACAGGTCCCGCTTCGCGCTTCCGACACAGCTTTTCTTCCTTTTCCAGCGGATAGGCCAGTTGCGGGAGCTCGCTCAGATGGATCTCTTCACCCGGCTCACCGTCTGCGATTTTCTCCTCGAGAAGGACCCGTTGTTCGCGCGCCTGACGCTCTCGGGCGAAGAGCTGCATCTGTATCAACAGATATACGACTCGCTCAAGCCGCAAGCCCCGAAGCCCGGTCTGGTCATCTACCTCCAGGCGCAGCCGGAGATCCTGTACGAACGCGTGCGCCGGCGCGGCGTAGAATTCGAGCGGCCGATCACCGGGGAATATCTCGCCTTGCTCGCCGACAGCTACAGCCGTTTCTTCTACCATTACAGCGCGAGTCCCGTGCTGATCGTGAACTCCGAGCGGCTCAATTTCGTGCGCAAGGACGACGACCTCGACCTGCTCATCGAGCGCGCGGGCGCGATGCGCGGCAACCGCGAGTTTTTCAACTGGGGAGACTAGGATGACCCGATTGACCATCAAGGCGCTGCAGAAGCTGCGCGACGATGGCGTGAAAATAGCCGTGCTCACGTGCTACGACGCGAGTTTCGCGGCGATGCTCGACGCGGCCGGCCTGGACAGCCTGCTGATCGGCGACTCTCTCGGCATGGTGCTCCAGGGACACGACACCACGCTGCCGGTGACGCTCGCCCACATGGCCTACCACACGCAGTGCGTCGCGCGCGGCAGCAAGCGCAGCTTCCTCGTCGCCGACATGCCTTTCGGCAGTTACCAAGAATCGCCGCAGCAGGCGTTCCGCAGCGCGGCCGAACTGATGGCGGCGGGCGCCCAGATGGTGAAGCTCGAGGGCGGCGCGGAGTTCGCCGACACGATACGATTTCTCACCCGGCGCGGCGTTCCGGTGTGCGGCCATCTCGGCCTCACGCCGCAATCGGTGCACCAGTTCGGCGGCTACCGCGTGCAGGGCAAGGGCGAGGACGCCGTGCAGAAGCTGATCGAGGACGCGGTGGAGCTCGAGGCGGCGGGTGCGGGATTGCTGGTGCTCGAGGCGATACCTGCGGGGCTGGGCGAGCGGGTCACCCAGCGCCTGCACATCCCGACGATCGGCATCGGCGCAGGCCCCGGCTGCTCGGGCCAGGTGCTGGTGTTGCACGACATGCTCGACGTGTTTCCCGGAAAGAAGGCGCGCTTCGTGAGGAATTTCATGAAAGGAGCCTCCGGCATCGCCGACGCGGCCGAACGTTACGCGCGCGCCGTCAGAGACGGCAGCTTTCCCGCAGAAGAACACAGTTTCTAGGACCGGCGGTGGACATCGTCACTTCGGTGAGGGATTTGCGCGAGCGGCTGCAGCGCGAGCCGGACAACGTCTTCGTCCCGACCATGGGCAATCTGCACGCGGGCCACATCCAGCTGATGCGCCTCGCGAAGCATCGCGCGGCGTGCACCGTCGTCAGCATATTCGTCAACCGGATCCAGTTCGGGCCGAAAGAGGATTTCGAGCGCTACCCGCGCACCCTGCAGGCCGATGCGGAAATGATGAAAGACGTGGGCGTGGACGTGGTGTTCGCGCCGACCGAGCGCGAGATCTACGCGGAGCCGCAGACCTTCGTGGTGGAGCCTTCCGACCTCCAGCACATCCTCGAAGGCGCGTTCCGGCCCGGGCACTTCCGCGGCGTCGCCACGGTGGTGCTCAAGCTCTTCAACATGGTCTCCCCGCACACCGCGATTTTCGGCAAGAAGGACTACCAGCAGTACGTGGTGCTGCGCGACATGGTGAAGCAGCTCGCGCTCCCCGTGGAGATCATCCCGGCGGAAACGGTGCGCGCCGAGGACGGGCTCGCGCTCAGCTCGAGGAACGCCTATCTGACGCCGGTGCAGCGGACCGAAGCCGCGCGGCTGTACCGGATCCTGCAGGAAGTCCGCGCCGCGCTGCTCGCGGGGCGGCGCGACTTCTCGAAGCTCGAAGGGGAGGCGCTGGCGAAATTCAACGAGAAGTGGGCGGCGGACTACGTCGCGATCAGGAGGCAGTCCGACCTGCAACTGCCGTCACCCTCGGATCGCGACCTCGTTGTCCTCGGCGCCGCGAAGCTCGGGAAGCCCCGGCTGATCGACAACGTCGAAGTATCGCTCTAGGACGGATAAGGCTCCAGCATGAGTTTTTCGACCGGGCAGCCGAGCGCCTTGGCCATTTTCTCCATCGCCTGCTCGTTCACCGAGACCGGCTGGAACTCGCCGCCCCCGCCCTTGCTGGCGATAAAGGCTTTGGCCGCGCTTTCGGAGCTCCACACAACGACCGGGTCGGGCGAAACCCCTGGCACCTGAACGCAGATCGGAACGCCGTCGGACTTGTACACGATCGCAAACATGGCCAGTCTCCTGTTGCAGATGAAGCCATCGGGGCGACCCGATCCCTCCTCCCGGGCCTTGTACTTTAACCCATGTCCAGCGGAGCATCCAGTGACGAAATCCTCGATCGATCGATTGGTTCATGCAGCTCGCAGCACATAATCGCGCCGTCGCCGCCTGGCTCCTCGTGTGCTGCGCGCTCGTGTTCGCGATAGTCGTGGTCGGCGGCGTCACGCGGCTCACTCACTCCGGTCTGTCCATCGTCGAATGGCAGCCGATCGTCGGCGCTCTGCCGCCGCTCGACGAGCCCGGATGGCAGGAAACCTTCGGGAAGTACAAGCAGACCCCCGAGTACCGGCTCGTCAATCCCGGCATGAGCCTCGACGGTTTCAAGAGCATTTTCTGGTGGGAATATGTCCACCGGCTCCTCGGCAGGCTGACGGGCGCGGTTTTTTTCCTGCCGCTTCTCTGGTTCGCATTGCGCGGGAAGATTCCGCGCGCGCTGGCGTGGAAGCTCGCCGGAATCCTCGCCCTGGGCGCAGCGCAAGGCGCCCTCGGCTGGTACATGGTGCAGTCGGGCCTCGTCGACGATCCGCGCGTATCGCAGTACCGACTCACGGCCCACCTCGGCATCGCGTTCCTGATCTATGCGGCCATGCTGTGGATCGCATTCGATCTGCTTTTTTCCCGCGCGGGATCCGATTTCCGCAGGCTGCGCCGCTTCGCCTTCGCGCTCGTCGCGCTGATCTTCGCGATGGTGCTCTCGGGCGGCCTGGTCGCGGGAATCCGCGCCGGACTCGCCTACAACACCTTCCCGCTTATGAACGGGCATCTGATTCCACGGGAAATTTTTTCGCTCGAGCCCTGGTATCTCAATTTCTCGAGCAACATCGCGACCGTTCAGTTCGATCACCGGCTGATCGCCTGGCTGCTCGCGATCCTCGTGCCCTGGTTCTGGCTGCAGGTCCGCCGCGCGGCGGCGCCACGGCGCGCAAAGCTCGCGGCCGATCTGCTGCTGGGCGCGCTTGCGCTGCAGATAGCGCTGGGAATCGCGACCCTGCTGCTCGCCGTCCCGGTCCCGCTCGCGGCCGCGCATCAGGCCGGCGCGCTCCTCGTGTTCAGCGCCGCGCTCTACGTCGCGCATTCGCTGCGCTGACTGCGAAAACCGGGGACAGACCCCAGTTTTCCTGATCCCGTCGGTCCGATTCGCTGGCTCGACGAAAAACGTGGTCTGTCCCCGGTTTTCCTCTATCGGTCGAGGTGCTTCGCCCGCTCGGCGATGAGCGCGTAGACGGCGTCGATCATCGGCGTCGCGATTCCGGCTTTGCGGGCGAGCTCCACCACCGCTCCGACGATCGCATCGGTCTCGAGCGGCCGGCGCTTCTCGATGTCCTGGTGCATCGAGATCTTGGCGCCGGCGAGCCGTCTTGCAATGTCGATGCGTTCGTCGACCGTCATCGGTATGCGCACGCCGTGGCCTTCCGCGACGCGCATCGCTTCTTCCATCATCTTGCGGATCAGCGCGAGCAGCGCTTCGCTGCCGTGGATGTCGTTCATGTGGGCGAGCGCGAGCGCCGCGACCGGATTGTAGGAGAGGTTCCCGATCAGCTTGACCCAGATCTCGCGCCGGATGTCCTCGGCCTGCCTCGCCTCGAAGCCGGCGGCGTTCATCGCCGCCACGAGGCGCTCGGCGCGCGCCGATCTCGTGCGGCCGGGTTCGCCGATCAGGAAAACACGGCCCGCGGTGTGGCGGACCACTCCGGGTTCCAGGACCTCCGCCGCGGCGTGCACCACGCAGCCCAGGACGTGCTTCGGATCGAGCGCCTCGAAGAGCGTGCCCGCGGGATCGAGGCAGGCGACGCTCTGGCCGTCGAAGCGGCCGCCTTCCTTGTAAAAATACCACCACGGCAACCCGTTGATCGCCGGGACCACAACGGTTTCGGCGCCGACCAGCGTTGCGAGCCGCGGCAGCATCGCGGCGATCGAATAGGCCTTGAGGCAGATGAACACCGCGTCCTGGATGCCGAAATCGGCCGGCTCCGACGAAGCCTGCACCGGATGGACTTCCGCCTTGCCCCCGGAAATCAGCGTCAGTCCCCGTCTTTGGATCGCCTCGAGATGAGCGCCGCGGGCGACAAGGGACACGTCGTGCCCGGCCCCCGCAAACCATGCCCCGGTCACCCCGCCCACGGCGCCGGCGCCGACGACGCAAATCCTCACGCAACCCCTTTCCGGGGTTCGGGCGCGAGGATGAAGTCGCGAACGGGAGCGATCTGCTCTTCGCTCATCAACCATGGCGCGTGTCCCACCCCGGGGAATTCCACGAATTCGACGCGCGGACCGCCCACCTGCATCCGCCTGACGGTCGATTCGAGCAGGAGATCCGACTCCCCTCCCCGCAGCACCAGCGTCGGACATTCGACCTGGTCCCAGGTCGGCCACAGATCGATGCCGAAGAGAAAATCGCTG
>Ga0137403_10003136_pt1 | contig 19949 bp, 19 predicted proteins | sample CZOMad2_1_16fung_FD_122057 | JGI IMG/M metagenome (GOLD analysis project Ga0137403, IMG submission 122057) | Vadose zone soil fungal communities from Angelo Coast Range Reserve, California, USA - CZOMad2_1_16fungal (Hybrid Assembly) | ecosystem: Environmental > Terrestrial > Soil > Vadose zone...
CACGCTCGCGGGTCGGCTCCGCTGGTCGCCTGCTGAGGGTGCATCGCTCGACATGAGCACGGCTCTCGGCGGCATGGCCTGGGCGATCTTCAACGACGTCGCCCAGCGGCTGATCACGCTCAACAAGCTCGAGCAGCGGCGGCAACTGCTGAAGCGTCTCCGCGCTCTCGACGTGCCGCGCGGCGGCCTGGCCCTCGACTTCGGTTGCGGTACCGGGCTCTTCGCGCCCACCTTCCAGGCGGCGGGCTTGCGCTACGTGGGTTACGACGTCGACGCGCGACTCGTGCGCTACGCGCGGCGGCTCTATGGCGGCGCGCGCTTCGTCTCCACGGAGGCAGAGCTGCGGGCGGCGGCCCCCTTCGACCTCATCGTGGCCCACTGTTGCTTCCATCACATCGCCGACGATGTCCTTTCCACCGAGCTCGGGCGCATGCGGAGCCTCCTCGCGGACCGAGGCGCCTTTGTGATGATCGACATCCTCCTGAGCGATCACGATCCGTCCTTCCTCCGCCGCCAGTTCATGAAGCTCGAGCGCGGTGCCTATGTGCGTCGTCCCGAGCACTACCGCGCCCTCGTGGAGCGGCACTTCCAGGTGCGGCGGGTGGATCGTGACCCCAGCCACGTCTTCTCCCTCCCCCAGAACGACTTCGTAGTCCTCGAGTGCGGCCGGTAGTGGCCACGCAGATCGCCGGAGCGGCCCGCGCCCTCACGCGTGGACCTTCTGGTCGGGGCTCGCCCTGGCCGTGCTCTACCTCGCCGAGGGCTGGCAGCTCGCCCAGCGCATGGTCACCTGGACGGACGAGAGCGCCTTCGTGCACGTGGGCTATCTGGTGGCGGGGAGGCAGATCAGCCCCCTTCCAGGACGAGCCCCAGAGCGCGCGTCCTTCTGGTCGGCCCGCCGCCTGATGGTCACGGGAGGCGGCGGGTTTTTTCGGTTCCTTCGTGGTCGATCGGCTCCGCGCGGAGGGGTCAAGGAGATCTTCGTCCCGCGAACCCGCGACTACGATCTGGCCGATCAGGCTGCCGTGGAGCGCGCCTATTGTGACGGCCAGCCCGACATGGTTATCCACAGGGCGGCGGCGGTGGGCGGCATCGGAGTCAACCTGAAGCGCCCCGGCGAGTTCTTCTACACGAACCTCATGATGGGTGCCCAGCTCATGAAGCAGGCCCGTGGCGCGGCCGATCCCGCGTCCGGCGGCGGCGCTGCCTCGCGTCACCGTGGTCTGCCCGTGCCGGAACGAGGAGGGGAATATCCGCGACGTCGTCCGACGGCTGCCCGCCCTCGGCTCGCACACCGAGCTCATCTTCGTGGAGGGGCACTCGAAGGACGGGACGGTCGAAGAGTGCCGGCGTATGGCCGCCGTACATTCGGAGCTCGACATCAAGATCCTCGTGCAGAGGGCCACGGGCAAGGGCGACGCGGTACGACTGGGCTTCGAGCACGCCCTCGGCGACATGCTCATGATTCTCGACGCCGACCTCTCGGTGGCCCCCGAGGACCTGCGGCAATTCTACGAGGCCATGGTGTCCGGGGCGGGGGAGTTCGTCATGGGCTCGCACCGGGTCTACACCATGGATCCGAAGGCCATGCGGTTCCTCAACCTCCTCGGCAATCGGTTCTTCGGCCTCCTCCTGAGCGTGCTCGTGGGCCAGCACATCAAGGACACGCTGTGCGGGACCAAGGTCATCTGGCGCAAGGACTATGCGCACCTCGCGGCGGGGCGGGCCCACTTCGGCGACTTCGATCCCTACGGGGACTTCGACCTGATCTTCGGCGCGGCCAAGCTCAACCTCCGCATCGTGGAAATCCCTGTGCGCTACCGCGAGCGCACCTACGGCGCGCCCAATATCCGCCGCTTTGCCGACGGGTGGCTGCTCCTCCGCATGTCCGCCCTGGCCGCGGGACGTCTTTTCTTCGTGGCATGAGCGACGCGGCGACGCTGGCGCGGCATCGCGCGGCGTGGCAGGCGCGCCCGGAGCTGCGCGCGGTGTATCGCGAATGGTTCGACCGGCTGCTCGAGGCCGTCGGCGCGCGGCGCCCGGTGATCGAGATCGGTTCGGGCCCAGGATTTTTCAAGGCCGCCGCCCCCGCCCTCGTCGCGACCGACGTGCTCGCCGGGCTCGCGGTGGACATTCGCTGCGACGCCGACGTTCTCCCCTTCCGCTCCGGGAGCCTGGGTGCCATCGTGATGGTGGACGCCCTCCATCACCTCCCGCGCCCGCTCGATTTCCTCGCCGAGGCCGCGAGAGCGCTGACCCCGGGGGGCAGGATCGCCATGGTCGAGCCATGGATCACCCTTCCGTCATGGATCCTCTACCGCTTCTTCCACCACGAGGCGTGCCGGCTCACGGTGGATGTGGCGCGCCCCTTCGCGTCGAAGGCCCAGAGCGCCCTCGAAGGCAATGCGGCGATTCCCTACCTCGCCCTCGCGCGCCTCCGCGATGCCGGCCTGCCCCTCCACCTCGTGAGGGCGGAGCCTTTCGTGGGGCTGCCGTATCTGGCGACCTTCGGCTTCAAGGTGGCGAGGCCGCTGCCCGTCGTCCTCCAGCGCGTGGCGCGGGCGGGGGAGCGGGCGGTCGCCCCGCTCACGCGGTGGCTGGCCACCCGCATCTTCGTCGTCCTGGAGAAGCCGGCGTAGGCAACCAGGCGGGGCCGCTGCTATCCTCTAGGCGATGAGCGAGCCTCCGTACCGCCTCGAAGACCTGGGCGATCGCCGCGTGCTCACGGTGGGCGGCCGCGACTACCCGACGAGGTACAGCGCGCGGCTCGTCCAGATGCTCGTCGAGCGCAAGGGCGCCGTGCGCGCGTCCCAGTACTTCGTCTACAAGGAGACGCGGGGGCGCCATTTCCTCGATCCGCTCTTCGCCTATCTCGGCCGCCGCGGCGCCCGCGATCTCTGCGTGCTCGAGGTCGGCTGCTCGTTCGGGCACATCACGGAATACCTCGCCGAGCAGCCCCTGGTGCGGGAGATCGCCACCTTCGACACGGACCCCGCCTTCGCGGCCATGGTGCGGGTCAAGGTCGAAGAGATGCGGCTGAGTCGCGTGCGCGACGTGCAGCTCCTGTCCAACGAGGAGACGCGCCGGCTGCCATATCCCGACGGGCGTTTCGACCTCGTGCTGGTCCTGGGAGTGGTCGAGCACCTGCCCGTGCGCGGCCGTCGCGAGATCGTGGACGAGTACTACCGCGTGCTCGCGCCGGGCGGCCACATCGCCATTCTCGACACGCCCAACCGTCTCTTCCCGCTCGAGACGCATTCCGTGGGTCTGCCCCTGATCCAGTGGCTGCCCGCGCCCCTGGCCTTCGCCTATGCCAAGCTCGCCCGCCCGGGGCGCATGCGGGGCGTCGACTACGCGGGCTTCGTCATGGACGGCACGGGATGGCGAAACGCGTCGCTCTCGGAATGCCTGCCTTCTTCAGGCTGGCGGCATCTCGAGGACGTGACGGAGGAGGCGGGCTTCGGCTGGACCTTTTTCCGCGACACCGCGCGATCGCGCATCCGCCGGAGCGTCCTGCCCGCCTTCCGCCTCGTCTGTGGCGGGCTTCGCCGCGTCGGACTGTCCCCATCGCTGGCCTTGCCGTACCTGAACCTTCTCCTCAGAAAGCGGAGAGCCGAGACCCTTCGGAGCGACGCGGCGCCACGGTGACCACCCCCGCCGTGTCGGTACTGATGGGCGTCTGGAACGGGGCGCCTCGCGTGGGGGAGGCGGTGGGCAGCGTGCTCGGGCAGACCATGGGCGATCTCGAGCTCATCGTCATCGATGACGGCTCCACCGACGCGACGCCGGCCATCCTGGAATCGTTCGGTGACCCGCGTCTCCGCGTCGAGCGGCGCGCGCGCGGCGGCCTCACCTCCGCTCTGAACCGGGCGCTCGGCCTCGCGCGGGCGCCCTTGATCGCGCGGCTCGACGCCGACGACGTCGCCTTGCCCGAGCGGCTGGCGCGGCAGTGCGCCTTTCTGGCCGCGCGACCCGACGTCGGCCTGCTCGGAACGGGCGCGCGCGAGGTCGACCCCTCCGGCCGGGAAATCGCCACGGTGAGTCCGCCCACCGACGACGCGGCCCTCCGCGGCGCCCTCATCCGGCGCAATCCGTTCGTGCATTCGTCCATGATGATGAGGCGCGCGGCGGTCGCGCTGGTGAACGGCTACGACGCGGACTTTCCCGTGGCCCAGGACTACGACCTCTGGATGCGCATGAGCCGTGTGACGCGCATGGCGAACCTCGTGGAGCCGCTCGTGGTGAGGCGGATCCTCCCCGCACGCGTGACGGCCACGCGTGACACGGAGCGACTTCGGGCGGAGGCGCGCGTGAGGTGGCGGGCGGTGCAGGCCGGCACCTATCCGGCCTGGTGCGTGCTCTTCGCCCTTCGTCCGCTCCTCGCGCAGACCATTCCCGCGAGCACGCGGCGGCTGCTCCGCCGGTTCAGGAGCGGGTGAGTGGCGGCCCCGCTCCGTATCCTCGAGCTCGTCGTCTCGACCGACCTCGGCGGCGGCCCCGCCCAGGTCAAGGAGCTCATCGGGCGGCTTCCGCGAGCGGAGTTCTCGGTGACGGTGGCCGGGCCCGCCGGGGGGCAGTATGGCCGCGCCTTCACGGAGAGCGGCGCCCGCTTCGTCGGCATCGGGGTTGACCAACTCGGCCGCCGGCCTTTCCTCGACGTGCTCAGCCTGATCAGGCAGGAAGGAATAGACATCGTCCACTCCCACGGCAAGGGCGCCGGGCTTTACGGACGGCTCGCCGCTCGGCGCGCGGGCATCCCGGCCGTGCACACCTTTCACGGTATCCACTACGCGGACTATCCCGTGGGCGGGGGGCGCGCCTACGTGATGCTCGAGCGCGGGCTCGCGCGGATCACCAAGGCGATCGTGCACGTGTCGGAGAGCCAGGCGCTCGAGGCGGCCGCCCTCGGCCTCGCATCTCCCGGGCGCAGCCACGTCATCGTCAACGGCGTCGATGCCGGACGCATTGCCGCGGCGGCCATGTCGCGGGCGGCCGCGCGCCAAGCCCTCCAACTCGAGCCGGACGCGCTGGTGCTCGGCACGGTGGCGCGCTTCGACCCGGTCAAGGCCCTCGATACCCTGCTGCGCGCCTTCGCCGTCGCCGCCGCCGATCGGCCCGCCGCGCGCCTGCTCATCGTGGGCGATGGTCCCGAGGGCCCGCGCCTTCGCGCGCTCGCCGCCACCCTCGGCATCGAGGCCCGCCTGAGGCTTCCCGGTGTCGTGGCCGACGCCTCCCGGCTCCTGCCCGCTCTCGATCTCTACGTCTCCGCGTCTCGAAAGGAAGGGTTGCCGTTGGCCCTCCTCGAGGCCATGGCTTGCGGGCTGCCCGTGGCCGCCACGCGGGTGCCGGGACACGTGGATGTGGTCGAGCAGGGTGTGACCGGGCTCCTCGTCGCGCCCGATGACCATGGGGACCTTGGCCGGGCCATGGGAGACCTGATGGCGGAGCCCGCTGGTCGCTCGATCATGGGGCAGGCGGGACGGCGCCGCGTCGAGCATCGCTTCTCGGCATCGCGCATGGCGGCGGAGACGGCCGACCTCTACCGCTCGGTGGCGGGCCGTTTTGCTGGCGGCCGGTGAGCCGTAGCGTATAATCTTCGCAACTATGCGAATGCGTGCATCTTCTCTTGGTGCGCTCTAGATGCGAGTCCTGATCACCGGGATCACCGGGTTTGTGGGTAGCCACATGGCCGAGTACGCCCTCGCCAAGGGCGCCCAGGTCTTCGGCTCCAACCGGTGGCGGAGCAAGACGGATAACATCGACCATCTCCGCGACAAAGTCACCTTTCTCGAGTCCGATCTTCGGGATCTGTCATCGGTGCGCTCGCTCCTCGAGATCTCCAACCCGGACTTCGTCGTGCACCTGGCGGCGCAGAGCTTCGTGGGCGTGTCCTGGCATGCCCCGGCGGAGACCCTGACCACCAACATCCTCTCGCAGGTGCATTTGCTGGAGGCGATCCGCGGCCTCAAGATGTCGCCGCGCTTCCTCGCCGTCGGCTCGAGCGAGGAGTATGGGCTGGTCCATCCGGACGAGCTGCCCATCACCGAGTCCAATGCGCTGCGCCCGCTCTCGCCGTACGCGGTGAGCAAGGTCACGCAGGACATGATGGCGTTCCAGTATTTCAGGAGCTACGGGCTGCCCATCGTCCGCACGCGCGCCTTCAACCACGAGGGGCCGCGGCGCGGCGATGTCTTCGTCACGTCGAACTTCGCCCGGCAGATCGCGGAGATCGAGGCGGGATTGCGGGAGCCGCTGATGTACGTCGGGGATCTCGCGCCGCGCCGCGACTATTCCGACGTGCGGGACATCGTCCGCGGCTACTGGCTCCTGCTGGAGAAGGGAGAGCCGGGCGAGGTCTACAACCTGTGCTCGGGCACGTCGTGGGCGATACAGCAGGTGCTCGATTTCCTGCTCGACCAGTCCAAGGTCAAGGGCATCACGGTCAAGACCGATCCCGCGCGCCTCCGTCCCTCCGACGTGATGATTCTCGAGGGCGATCCGGGCAAGGTGTTCAAGGCCACGGGGTGGAAGGTCGAGATTCCCTTCGAGCGCACTCTCACCGAGCTACTGGACTACTGGCGGCAACGGACCCGCGCGTCGTCTCGCTGAGCGCCGTCCCGGGAGCCGCCATGGCCGCCCGTCGCATGCCTGAAGATCGCGTCCCGGGGTCTCGCCCGCCTGCCGGGGGCGCTCCCGCCGTCGCTCTCGTCCACGACTGGCTCACGGGCATGCGGGGCGGCGAGCGCTGTCTCGAGGTCTTCTGCGAGCTCTTTCCCTCCGCCGATCTCTTCACCCTGCTCCGGGTGCCCGGCTCGGTGTCGCCCGTCATCGAAAGTCGGCGCGTCGTTACCTCGTTTCTGCAGCAGATCCCGGGCGCCTCGCGGCGTTACCGTCACCTCCTGCCGCTCTTTCCTGCCGCGATACGGGGGCTCGATCTCGGCGGCCACAACCTCGTGCTCTCCTCCAGCCATGCCGTGGCCAAGAGCGTGCGGGTGCCCCCGGGAGCGCTCCATATCTGCTACTGCTTCACGCCCATGCGCTATGTGTGGGATCTCTACGACGAGTACTTCGGTCCGCGGGCCGGCCTCGCCACGCGTCTGCTCATGCCGCCGGTGGCCGCGGCCCTCCGGCGCTGGGACCGCGCGACCGCGGCCGGCGTGCATCACTTCGTGGCCATCTCGCGCTTCGTGGCGGACCGGATACGGCGCAACTACGGCCGGTCGGCCGACGTGATCCATCCGCCCGTGGACGTGGCGCGCTTCCGCATCGAGGAATCGCCGGGCGAGTTCTATCTCGTGGTCTCGGCCCTCACGCCGTACAAGCGCGTAGATCTGGTGGTGGAGGCCGCCAACCGTCTCGGGTGCCGCCTCGTCATCGTGGGGAGCGGGCCGGAGGAGGCGCGGCTTCGCGCCATGGCCGGCCCCACCGTCGAGCTGTACGGCTGGCGCGACGACGCCGAGACGGCGGAACTGTATGCCCGCTGCCGCGCCCTGATCTTCCCCACCCTCGAGGACTTCGGCATCACGCCGCTCGAAGCCATGGCCGCGGGGCGGCCCGTGATCGCGCTCGGGCAGGGGGGCGCGCTCGAGACGGTGGTGCCCCCGGGCGGCTCCGAGCCCGCCACCGGGCTCTTCTTCGAGCGCCAGACCGTCGAGGATCTGGTGGCGGCCATCCGCCGCCTGGAGTCCGGCACGGAGCGCTTCGAACCCAAGGCGCTCCGCCGCCGCGCCGAGAGCTTCGACCGGGCCGTGTTCAAGGAGCGCGTCGAGCGGTACGTCACGGCGCGGTGGCGGGAGCACGTCACGTGCTGAGGGCGCACTCGCGGCTCCTCGAGCAGGTGATGCTGGCGGGCGACCTGCTGCTCGTCGCCGGCTCCTGGCTCCTCGCCTACTACGTCCGCTTCTACGTGGCGGGTCCGCCCTCCCGCCACGGCATTCCGTTTCTCCAGCCCTATCTCCTGATGCTTCTCCCCATCCTCGTGGTGTGGGGCATCGCCTTCCGCGCCTTCGATCTCTACCGACCGCGCCGCATCGGCTCGCGCCTGTCCGAGATGGCAGGCATCGGGAAGGCCTCGACCATGGGCGCCCTCGTTCTCGTCAGCGTGATGACCTTCTTCTTCCGTGAGTACGACTACTCCCGCGTGGTCATCGTCTACTTCTGGGTCTTCTCCATCGCGTCCGTGTCCTTCGCGCGTTACGCCTTCCGCGAAGGCCTCCGGGTGGCCCGCCGCCGTGGGTATAACCAGCGCTATGCCTTGGTCGTCGGGGGAGGCGATCTGGCCGCGGGGGTGATCCATCGCCTCCGCTCCCGGCCCGACACGGGCATCCGCATCCTGGGCCTCGTGGGAGACGACAAGCGCGCCGCCGCGGGGGCGCAATCCCTGGGCGGCTTCGCCGACCTGCGCGCGGTGCTGGATGCCAACCAGGTGGATCACGTCATCCTGGCCCTCCCTCACGAGGACTACGGCCGGCTGGGGGGGCTGCTCGAAGCCATCGGGGACGAGCCCGTGACCATTCACGTGGTGCCGGACCTCGGCCGCTTCACCTCTCTCAGAGGCGGCGTCGAGGAATTCGAGGGGCTGCCCTTCGTCCATCTGCGCGAGTCGCCCCTCTACGGCTGGAGCCAGATCGGCAAGCGGATCTTCGACGTCATCTTCTCGCTCGCCCTCCTGATCCTCCTCTCGCCCGTGCTCCTCGCCCTCGCCCTCGCGGTGAGGCTGACCTCGCCGGGCCCCGTGCTCTACGGGCAGGAGCGCATGGGGCTCGACGGCCAGCGCTTCCGCATGCTCAAGCTGCGCACCATGCGCGTGGACGCGGAGCGCGAGACGGGCCCGGTGTGGGCACCGCGGGAAGACTCTCGTCGCACGCCCATCGGCGCCTTCCTTCGGCGGTTCAGCCTCGACGAGCTGCCGCAGTTCGTGAACGTGCTACGCGGAGAGATGAGCGTGGTCGGGCCGCGGCCCGAGCGACCCGTATTCGTCGAGCGCTTCCGGCAGACCGTGCCCGGCTACATGCTGCGCCACAAGGTCAAATCGGGGGTGACGGGCTGGGCGCAGGTCAACGGCCTCCGGGGCAACACCTCGCTGGAGACGCGCATCGAGTACGACATCGAGTACATCGAGCGCTGGTCGTTCTGGCTCGATTTCAAGATCATCGGCATGACGGTCGTCCGCGTCCTCATCGACCGCAACGCGTACTGATGTGATCGCGCTCCGGCGCGGCCTTCTCGTCGCGTTCGTGGTGGGCCTGTGCTGCTCCATCACGCTGTGCGAAGGCGCCCTGCTCCTCCTGACTCTGCTCTGGCTCTGGCGCCTCCGCGACCCCGAGGTCCGCGCCGAGCAGATGTGGCCGCTCTGGGGTCCCGTGCTGGCCTTTGCCGCGGCCACCCTCCTCTCCGCCTTTGCCTCAGGCCACGTGGCGGCGAGCCTCGCCGCCTCCAAGGGGCTCCTGCTGACCGCCGCCCTCTATGTCACCGCCGATGCCCTCGCCGACGCCCGCGACGGGGACCGCTTTCTCTCATGGCTGGGCCTCGCCGCGGCCGGCGCCGCCCTCGCGAGCCTGCTCCAGGTCCTGGCCTGTCCGTCTCCCGAGCCCGCCCACGGGCTGGCGCGCTGGTTCTTTCACCGCTGCGATCGGGCGCGGGGATTTTTCAGCATCTACATGACCCTGGCCGGCGTGCTGAGCATCGCCCTGCTCGCCCTGTTGCCTCGGCTGCTTCCGGGCGGCGGCCGGCGCCTGATGTGGGCGTCTCCCTGGCTCATCACCTTGGCGGGGCTGGTGGCGACCTACACGCGGGGCGCGTGGATCGGCTTCGCGGCGGGCGCGGTCTCCCTCCTCCCGACCGAGCGGCGCGGCCGCCTTCTCATCCTGGTGGGGCTCGTGCTTCTCCTCGGAGCGGCTGCCGTGGGTCCCTACGAGCTGCGAAACCGCGTCCGCCACATGTTCGATCCCGGGGAGTCCGGCATCGTGGAGCGGCGCTACATGTGGCAGAGCGGGCTCGCCATGTGGCGGGAACGGCCGCTCCTCGGCTGGGGCCCCGGCGGCGTCAAGCGCGAGTACTCGCGCTACGCCCTGCCGGAGGCGTTCAAGAAGCGTACGGGGCACGTGCACAATACGCCGCTGCAGATCGTGGTCGAGCGCGGGATTCCCGGACTCGCGGCCTGGCTCGCCATCTGGATCGCCTTCTACTGGCAGGCCATCTCGCTCCTGCGACGGCTCGATCCGGGCTCCACGCGCGAGCGGGCGATCGTGATGGGGAGTGTGGCGGCGGTGACCGGCTTCCTCGTGGGAGGACTGTCCGAATACAGCTTCGGCGATTCCGAGGTCGTCATGCTTGCCTGGACCATCATGGCCTTGCCGTCGGTGGTCGCGAAAGGGATGACCGGCTCCGGAACCAGCCCACGGGACGCCGGCCTACGACGAGACCGGGCTCAGTAGCTGTCGGAGAGCTCCGTGGACGAGCGAACCTTGATGAAGTACTCCTTGAAGCGCCCGAGATCGGCGTCCGAGACGAGGTCCGACACCATCACGCAGACCAGCCCCGCCTGCTTCCACACGATCAGCGAGAAGCCGTCTTCGGTCCTCACCGCCGGTCGCCAGCGCGCGATCTGCACCCGTTCCCGGTCCGGGATGGCCACGTTGGGGGCCCGCGTGATGATGTAGCTCACCGAGTGGCCGGCGCGATCCTGATACGTCAAGGCGAGGGCGCGGCCACCTTCGAGATAGGCGAGCTGGGCATTGACGAGCGTGATGTCCGCATCGCCTGTGAAAACCCACTGGAGCAGGACCCCGCTCTCCCGCATGATCCGAGGCAGGGAGGCGGGCACCGCGCCCGGGTTGACCTCGTCGGCGAAAACCGCGCGCGCGTACTCGGACACCACGGCGCGGGAGAGGCGCTGCAGCTGGTCCGGGCTCGAGCGGGGCAGCGCGGGCGCGAGCCACAGCAGCATCACCATCGCGGTGGCGAGGGCGGAGAGGGCGGGAGCCAGCCAGAGTGAGGGGCGGCCGCGGCGGGGCGGATCGAGCGCCTCCCCCACCGACGCGCGCAGGCGCGTGGGCGCCTGATGGCGCGGCAGCCGCTCCCGCAGCAGCCGCGCGATCTCGTCCGGTTCGTTGCCGTCGATGTCTGGGGTCATCTCGTCAGTTCTTCCCACCGTAGTCCGTGAGGAGCGCGCGCAGCCGCTCCTTGGCCCGGAAGATCCGTGACTTCACCGTACCCACCGGACAATCCATGATCCGTGCTACCTCCTCCAGCGAGAGGCCTTCGACCTCGGCGAGGAGGAGTGGCGTCCGGAACTCTTCCGGAATGCGCCCAAGGGCCCGCTCGAGGTCCATGTGGGCGCCGGCGGTTTCGCCGTCCTCGGCCGGGGCGTGGTGGAACATCGGGTCCTCGCCGTCCGGCACGCCCGCCTCGCTCAGCGCGGGCTCGCGCTCGCGGAGGCGGTAAAAGGTCAAGAAGGTGTTCCTCAGGATCTGAAACATCCAGGCGCGCATGTAGGTTCCCGGCTCGAATCGATGCGAGAAGCGGAGCGCCCTCGCATAGGTCTCCTGGACGAGGTCCTCGGCCTCCGAGCCGTTGCGGGTCAGATAGACGGCGAGGTTGTAGAGGGCGTCGATGTGCCGGAGCGCCTGCTGCCGGAACTCGTCGTCCGCCACGAGCGGCTCGAGCCCCGCCTACTCGAACCAGCGGGCAGGCAAATCGGAGGGCCGCACCTCGTGCTCGTCCGCGAGGGCATCGAGCAGCTCACGGATGGTCTGGTACAGCACGGGGTGCTCCAGCTCCGGGGCGAGGTCGGCGAGGGGACGCAGCACGAAGGCGCGCTCGTGCATCAGGAGATGAGGAATGTGCAGGTGATCGTGGCCGCTGATCACGCGGTCGTCGTAGAGGAGGATGTCGATGTCGAGGGGGCGTGGCTCGTAGCGCTGGTCCTCGAGCCGGCCCGGGGCACGTGTCCGCCCCATGGCCCGCTCGAGCGCTTGCATGCGCTCCAGCAAGGAGGGCGGCTCGAGAGTGGTCTCGATGGCCACCACGCAGTTGAAGAACCACGTCTCCCGGTTCTGCGAGCTCTCGCCCGGCCTCCGCTCCCACGGCTCGGTCCAGTACACCGGTGAGGCGTCGACGAATTCCACCTCGGGCAGGCTTCGGAGGCGGTCGACGGCCTGGCGCAGCAGCGCGGCGCGATCGCCCAGATTGGACCCCACGGAGAGAAATACCCTGGCCATGCCGGACCCTCGCCCCGCTCAGCGGCGGCGGGTGAGCTCGACTCCCGGTATGCCCTGCAGGCCTTCCATGGGCGGCGTGAGTTTCCGCACGCGCACGCGCACCTCGGAGCAGGGGAATTCGCCGAGGAGCATGGTGGCGAGCCGCCCCGCCAGCCGCTCGAGGAGATTGACGCGTTCTTTGGTCGACACCTCGACGATACGCGCGGCCACCAAGCCGTAGTCCACGGTGCTCCTGAGATCGTCCGACGCCGCGGCGGGGCCGAGATCCACGTGGAGCTCCGCGTCCACGGAAAACCAGGCCCCGACCGTCTGCTGCGCCTTCGTCACCCCGTGGTGGCCGTAGAAGCGCACGTCCTCGAGGAAGACCTTGTCCTGACTCAGAGCTTGAGCCCCTTCAGCCGCTCCATGGCCTCGGCGAGACGCTTGGCGTCGATGGTGAGGGCCACACGGTAGAAGCCCTCACCCGAGGGACCGAAGCCCACGCCCGGCGTGATGACGCAACCCACCTCGTCGAGCAGGCGCGAGGCGAACGTGCGCGAGTCGAGGCCCTTGGGCACGGGCGCCCACACGAAGAAGGCGGCCTTGGGCACGTCCACCTCCCAGCCGAGCGACTTGAGCCCCGCCACCACCACGTCGCGCCGCTCCTGGTACACGCGCCGGTACTGCGCGGGAATATCCTGGGGACCCGTGAGGGCGGCGATGCCGGCTTCCTGCACCGCCTGGAAGACGCCCGAATCCACGTTGGTCTTGATCTTGCCGAGGCCGGACAGGTAGCGCGCGTTGCCGACGCAGAAGCCCAGGCGCCAGCCGGTCATGGAGTAGGTCTTGGACAGCGAGTGGAACTCGACCCCGACCTCCATCGCTCCCGGCGTCTCGAGGAACGAGGGCGGGGTGTAGCCGTCGAAGCGGAGCTCGGAGTACATGGCGTCGTGGCACACGATGATGCCGTGCTTGCGGGCGAACTCGACGACCCTGGCGAAGAACTCGCCGGTCACCACGGCGGCCGTGGGATTGTTGGGGTAGTTGAGGTACATGAGCTTGGCCCGCCGCGCGACATCGGCGGGAATGGCGTCGAGATCGGGGAGGAAGCCGTTCTTCCTCAGGAGGGGCATGAAGTGCACCTCGCCGCCCGCGAACCACGTCCCCGCTGCGTACACCGGATAGCCGGGATCGGGCACGAGCACGACGTCACCCGGATTGACCCAGGCCAGGGGCATGTGCGCGGTGCCTTCCTTGGAGCCGATCAGGGTGAGGGCCTCGGACTCCGGGTTCAGAGTGACGCCGAAGCGGCTCTTGTACCACTGCGCGACCGCCGCACGAAAGGAGAGCAGCCCCTCGTAGTCGGGGTAGCGGTGATTGGCGGCGTTCTCCGCCGAACGCTTGAGCGCCTCGATGATATGGGGCGGCGTGGGCAGGTCGGGATCGCCGATGCCCATGTCGATGAGATCCGCCCCGCGGGCGCGCGCCTCGCGCTTCTTCTTGTCGATCTCCGCGAAGAGATACGGGGGCAGCTTGCGCAGTCGCTCGGCCATCTCGAAAGTCTTGGGGGATTCGGCCACGCTAGGCCTCCTGGAGCTTGATGACGGGGTTCTTGAGGCTGCCGATGCCATCGATGCGCACCTCGACGCGGTCGCCGGGCAGGAGCGGGCCGACCCCGGCCGGGGTGCCCGTGGCGATGACGTCGCCCGCGAGAAGCGTCATGACGGCGGAGACGCGTGCCACCACGTCCTCGACGGGGAAGACGAAGCCCTTGGTATTGCCGGCCTGACGCCGCTCGCCATTGACCCACGTCTCGACCTCGGCGGCGTTGGGATCGATGTCGGTGGAGATGCAGGGCCCGATGGGGCAGAAGGTGTCAAAAGCCTTGGCGCGGGTTCTCTGCTGGTCGTGCTGCTCCATGTCGCGGGCCGTGAGATCGTTGAGGCAGGTATAGCCCAGCACATACTCGCGCGCGCGCTCGGGAGAAGCGTGCCAGCAGCGCTTGCGGATGATGATGGCCAGCTCGCCCTCGTAGTCCACCCGGTTCGCCTGGGGCGGGTAGATGATGGGATCATCGGGCCCGCACAGGGCGGAGAGCGGCTTGAGGAAGAACAGCGGCTCGTCGGGGACGGCCAGCCGCATCTCCTCGGCGTGCTCGCGGTAGTTGAGGGCGAGGGCGACGATCTTCGTGGGGACCACGGGCGTGAGGAGCACCGCCTGCTTCACCGGCCAGCGCTTGCGCCCCTTCTTGAACGTACCGTAGGGCGTGCCCGAGTACTCGACGATGTGAGTGCCATCGAGGACGCCGTAGCGCGTTTTGCCCGCCGCCTTGAACCTCACGATTTTCATGGCGTTAGTCCCAGGACGTCTTGCATGGAGTAGAGGCCGGGCTTGGCCTGGGCGATGAACTTGGCCGCGCGCAGGGCGCCGCGCACGTAGGTGTCGCGGTTCTGGGCCCGATGCGTCAGCTCGAGGCGCTCGCCGAGGTTGCCGAAGCTCACGGTGTGGTCCCCGACCACGTCGCCAGAGCGGAGCGAGTGGATGCCGATCTCCTTCCGCGTGCGCTCTCCCGGCAGGCCGTGCCGGCCGTAGACGCCCACCTTGGTCAGGTCGCGCCCCAGTGCCTGAGCGACCACTTCCGCCATCTTGGCCGCGGTGCCGCTGGGCGCGTCCTTCTTGAAGCGGTGATGCACCTCGCTGATCTCCACATCGTAGTCGTCGCCGAGGAGGCGCGCCATATCTGCGAGGACACGGAAGGCCACATTCACCGCCACGCTCATATTAGGGGACAGCAGGATGGGAATATCGCGCGCCAGCCGCTCGATCTCTTCCCGCTGCGCCCCCGCGAAACCCGTGGTGCCGATCACCGCGCGCCCGCCGTGGCGGGCGGTCATGCGCAGGTGGCCCAGGCTCGCGTCGGGGATGGAAAACTCGATGAGGAGACGGTCGCGCCCCAGCGCGCCCTCGGGATCGGCGGTGATGGGCACGCCGAGCTTGCCCACGCCCGCGATCTCTCCCGCGTCCTTGAGGAGCGCGGGATGCCCCGGCGCCTCGAGGGCGGCGACCAGACGAAGGTCTTTGTCTTCCTGGAGGAGGGCGACGAGACGACAGCCCATCCGGCCGGCGGCGCCGGCGATCACCACATCGGCCATCGTCGGGCTCAGCCCTTGAGGAGGCCGTGCTGGACGAGAATGGTCTTGAGGCGCTCGCGATTGGCCGCGCCCATGGAGCACATGGGCAGGCGGAACTCGGGCTTCAGCATCCCCATCATTCCCATGGCTTCCTTCACGGGTATGGGGTTGGTCTCGAGGAACATGGCGCGCGAGAGCGGGAAGAGTTTGAGGTGGAGATCACGCGCGAGCTTCCAGTCGCCGGCCAGCGCGGCATGGGTCATCTCGACCGTCTCGCGCGGAACGATATTGGCGACGACGGAGATGACGCCGCGGCCGCCCACGGACATCAAGGGCAGGGTGATGTTGTCGTCGCCCGAGAGCACGCTGAAATCGGGGCCGCAGGCGAGAATGACCTGGGTCATCTGGTCGAGCGAGCCCGATGCTTCCTTGACGCCCACGATATTGGGGCAGTCCTTGACGAGGCGGGCGAGCGTCTCCGTCTCGACATTCACGGCGGTGCGCCCCGCGATGTTGTAGACGAGGATCGGGATGTCCACCGCCTCGGCCACGGCACGGAAGTGGCGGTAGAGCCCCTCCTGGGTCGGCCGGTTGTAGTACGGATTGACCACCAGCGCACCCGTGGCCCCGGCCTTCTTGGCGTGGCGCGTGAGGTCGATCGCCTCCGAGGTGGCATTGGAGCCGGTGCCCGCGATGACGTGGAGGCGGCCGCGGGCCGCTTCGACGACGATCTCGACTACGCGATGGTGCTCGTCGTGGCTGAGGGTGGGCGACTCGCCCGTGGTTCCGCACGGCACGATGCCGTCCGTGCCCTGCGCCACGTGCATCTCGACGAGCTCCCGGAGCTTGGCCTCGTCGACCTTGCCGCCGTTGAACGGAGTGACGAGCGCGACGATGGAACCCTGGAACATGGGGCGCATAGTGAGATCCTCCATGGCTCGAAGCTGTCCGCGAGAGAACGTCGTGTCACTGTAGCACCCCAGCCGGAAACACTTCAAGAGTCCTTCACGTCCGCGCGGCGAGGCCCTACCTCGGGCGCGCGGATGCGATACTATGACCACTCGGCCGGCCGAAGGCGTGGGCCGCGATGTCGGCAAACCCACAAGGAGGAGACTCGATGAGCGGCCCACGCGCGCCTGGCTGGCCCGGAGGGCTCACCGCCGAGGTGGCCGCCCGGGTGCGAGAGCGCTTCGGCACCCCGTGCTATGTCTACGACCGCGCCGGGCTCGAGGCGGCGGCACGTCAGGCGCTCGCCTTCCCCGCGCCTCACGGCCTCACCCTGCGCTACGCGATGAAGGCCAATCCGAGCCACGGCATCCTGGCCCTCTTCCGCGATCTGGGTCTGCACGTGGACGCGTCGAGCGACTTCGAGGTGGAGCGTGCCCTCCGGGCCGGCTTCCCCCCCGAGCGTATCCAGCTCACCTCGCAGATGCCCTCGCGCCGGCTCGCCGAGCACGTGCGCCGCGGCATCCTCTTCAATGCATGCTCCCTCTACCAGCTCGATGAGTATGGCAAGGTCGCCCCGGGAGGCGAGGTCTCGGTACGCATCAATCCGGGCCTGGGCAGCGGATCGACGAAGCGCACCAATACCGGCGGCCCCGCCTCGAGCTTCGGCATCTGGCACGAGTACCTGGACGAGGTCACGGCCACCGCCGCGCGCCACGGCCTCCGCATCACGCGGCTCCACACCCATATCGGGTCCGGCACCGATTCTGAAGTCTGGAAGCGCGTGGCCCGCATGACCCTCGACATCGTGGGGCGGTTCCCGGACGTGTCCGTGGTCAATCTGGGGGGCGGCTTCAAGGTGGGGCGCATGCCCGAGGAACCGAGCGTGGATCTGCTCGACGTGGGTAGCCACGTGCGCGGCGAGCTCGAGGCTTTCCGCCAACGCGACGGTCGGACGCTGAGTCTCGAGATCGAACCCGGTACTTTCCTCGTCGCCAGTGCGGGCGCCATCGTGGCCACCTGTGTGGACGTCGTGGATACGGGCAGCGAGGGCTACATCTTCGCGAAGCTCGACGCCGGCATGCCGGAGCTGGCGCGCCCCTCCCTCTACGGCGCCCAGCATCCGATCGACGTCCTTGCCGAGGGGCGGGAGCAGGCGGCGGTGGTTTTCGTCGGGCCCTGCTGCGAGTCCGGAGACATTCTCACACCGGCCCCCGGCGATCCCGAAGCGTTGGCTCCGCGCTGGGTACCCCGCCCCCGGATCGATGACCTCATCGTGATCGGTGGCGCGGGCGCGTACTGCGCCGCGATGGCCACCATCAACTACAACTCCTATCCGCAGGCGCCCGAAGTCATGCTCGAGCCCGACGGCTCGCTCACGCTCCTGAGGCGTCGCCAGGAGCCGGAGCAGGTCTGGGCCAACGAGGTCTAAGCCATCGCCCCCTCACCTCCATCGCCCCCTCACCCTGCCCTCTCCCCCTCCGGGGGCAAGGGAATCGAAAAGATCCCCTCTCCCTCGGAGAGGGAGAGGGCAGGGTGAGGGTGGCAGTGCACACCGCTCGCCTGACTGACTCACCAGCTAGGGGACGGTGACGGTGACTTCGTTGGAGCGGGGGCTTTCGTTGGCTTGCTTGGCGCGGTCGAGGGCGGTGACCGCGTAGCGGTAGGTACGGCCCGACTGCACGTCCCTGTCCGTGTAGATCGTGGTGATCGCCTGCGTCGTGGCAATCCGCGTCAGGGGCCCGGTGCCTTCCCCTCGATAGATCGCGTATTGCGCCACGTCTTCCTCGGGGCTGGGATTCCAGGCGAGTCTCACCCCGCCCGTGGCCGGGATGACGACGAGTCGCGTGGCGCTGAGGGCGGCGTGGTGTCCACAGGGGTGGCGGCGACGGCCGTCGACGCGGGGCCGATCGCCGTGCCCGCCGGATCGACACGGACGCCCTTCACGGCGTAGCGATAAGTAACCTCGTTCTCGAGACCCGTGTCGGTATAGGTCGTGGCGGCGATGGGCGCAGGCGTGAGCGGTGCGAGACCGCCCTCTCCGGCCGCCCGAAGCACGATATAGCGCAGCTCGCCGGATACGGGCGTGCCGTCGGTGAAGGTGGCTGGTGCCTCCCACCGGAGCCGTGCCTCTCTGTTGCCGGCCTGGACGGAAAGGCCCGAGGGCGGCGCGGGAGCCGCGAGGAAAGTGACGCCGGTCGGTGGAGACGGAGCGCTCGTGCGCCCGCTCCCGTCCTCGGCGGTGGCGACGTAGACATAGCGCCGACCGAAGCTCAGGCCCTTGTCGTCCGTGACCGTCACGGTCCCGCCTGCCAGCTGAACGCCGGGGGGAGGCGCCGCGTCGAGCGTGATCTGCGCGATCTGCTGATAGCCGACCACGCGGTCGCCCGACAGCATGGCGGGCTTGGGCTTGGCGTCCGGTGCCTCTTCGCGCCTGAAGAGCCGGACCACGGCCAGATCCCGGAGCCGGGTGTTGTCGACGCGGTTGCGCGGATTGGTCCATTTCACCACGACGACGCGATCCTCGACGGTGGCGCTCATCTCGGCGGTGGACGCGGGCAGGCGACGCTCGGGGGCCACGATCGGGCCCTTCTTGCCGCAGCCGACGAGAGCGAGGGCGGCCATGGCGAGCCCCGCCGCCATGACCGCGCCCCGCGGGGGACAGATCACCGCTGGGGTTCCCTCGCCGCGCGCGCCCGGGCCTGCGCGATGGCGCGGGCCACGGCGTCGGGAGCCGTGCCCCCGGTCACCGCCCGCGCGCGGAGCGAGGACTCGACGCTCAGCGCTCCGTAGACGTCCTTCTCGATGAGCGTCGAGAAGCCCTTGAGCTCCTCCAGCGACAGCTCGCCCAGTTCCTTGCCCTTGGCGATGCCCTCGCGAACCGCGCGTCCCACGATTTCGTGCGCCTCGCGGAAGGGCAGGCCCTTGCGCACGAGATAGTCGGCGAGGTCGGTGGCCGTCGAGTAGAAGGCGCCCGCCGCGTGGAGCATTCTGTCCACCCGGAAGGTGAGGCTCTCCAGCATGGGCGGCAGCACCCGCAACACGGCCTCGAGCGTGTCCACCGTGTCGAAGAGGGGCTCCTTGTCCTCCTGCATGTCGGAGTTGTAGGTGAGGGGCAGGCCCTTCATCACGGTGAGCACGGCCATCAGGTTGCCGTACAGGCGGCCGGTTTTGCCGCGAATCAGCTCGGCGACGTCCGGGTTCTTCTTCTGCGGCATGATCGACGAGCCGGTGGCGAAGGCATCGGCGAACTCCACGAAGCCGAACTCCGACGTCGCCCAGAGGGTGAGGTCAGCGGCGAGCCGAGAGCAGTGCATGCCGAGAACCGCCGCGGCCGCGAGGAACTCGAGGACATAGTCGCGATCGGCCACCGCGTCCATGCTGTTCGGGCTGGGCGCGGCGAAGCCGAGATCGCGGGCGAGGGCTTCCCGGTCGATGACGAAGGCCGCCCCGGCCAGTGCCGCCGACCCCAGGGGCATGACATTGACGCGCCGGCCACAGTCCGCGAAGCGCTCGCGATCGCGATCGAGCATGGCGACGTAGGCGAGCAGATGATGGGCGAGGAGCACCGGCTGGGCCCGCTGCAGGTGCGTGTAGCCGGACATGGCCGCCTCGTGATGCTTCTCCGCTTGGGCGAGGAGGGCCGACTGCACCGTGGCCAGCGCGGCGTCGA
>Ga0137403_10003138_pt1 | contig 19946 bp, 8 predicted proteins | sample CZOMad2_1_16fung_FD_122057 | JGI IMG/M metagenome (GOLD analysis project Ga0137403, IMG submission 122057) | Vadose zone soil fungal communities from Angelo Coast Range Reserve, California, USA - CZOMad2_1_16fungal (Hybrid Assembly) | ecosystem: Environmental > Terrestrial > Soil > Vadose zone...
CCGAACAGGCCCCAGTCCTTGCCGAAGAGCGAGAGCTTGAACTCGTTGTTGAGCGGGTTCATCCCGCCCAGGTTCGAGATCCCGGCCGAGCCGCCCTGCTGGATGGCGAAGCCCATCACCCAGTAGGCGAAGAGGCCGAAGCCGTACACCATGAAGTTCATCATCATGGTGTGGTTGGCATTCTTCGCCCGGCAGAGGCCGGTCTCGACCAGGGCGAACCCGGCCTGCATGAACATGACCAGGAAGCCCGCGACCAGCGTCCAGACGAAGTTGACCGCGATGCGGTTCTGCCCGACCTGATTGACGACGTCGGCGAGCGTGAGCCCCGCCTTCGGGTCGGCCATCACGATGTCGGCGGCCGAGCCGGTGAGCGTGCCGCCCGGGTCGCCCTTGGCGAGGTCGTCCGCGCTGGGCGCGGTGATGCCCTTCACGTCCGCGGCGGTGAGCGCGAGCGCGGGCGGTTCCGCGGCCGCCGGCGCCCCCGCGGCCGCCTCGTCGGCGGCGCGCGCTGGTGCCGCGACCACGAGGAGCGCCAGGACGGCCAGCGCCGCGGCGAGTGATCTCCGGTCCTTTCGCATCAGTGCCCCCTTGCCTTCCAGAGCGCGCGCTCGATGTGCGCGCCGTTGAGGGTGCCGATCCCGGCGAGCGAGGTGGCGAGGCCCACCAGCGCCGCCCCGAGCCGCACCATCATGACTTCGCTCGCGAGGAGCCCCCCGACCGCGACCATCCAGCCGCCCACGACCAAGCCGAGCCCGAGACCCTTCATGACGTACCTCCTAGAGGCTATTGGCCGCGCGCGCCCCGACGGACGCCGGCATCCGTTTCCGCTCCGCGCCGGCGCGCCCGTTCGCCGCTGGCTCCTTGATGCTGCGGAAGCCCCCGAAGGCCACCCCCAGCAGCACGAGCCCGACGATCGCCACCGGCCAGCCGAGCGCGAACAGACCCGCGGGGGCCAGCGTGAAGCCCACGATGAACGTGAACAGATACCACCCCTGTGCCGAGGTCGCTCCCATGCCTTCGTTCTCCTTCTTGCGCGTTACACGGCGGCCGGCCCGCGCTCTCCGGTGCGGATGCGGACGACCTCCTCCACCGCCGTGATGAAGATCTTCCCGTCGCCGATGCGTCCCGTGCGCGCGCCGCCCACGATCGCGTCCACGATCTCCGCGACGCGCTCGTCGGGCACGAGCACCGAGAGCTGCACCTTGGGCAGGAAGTCGACCACGTACTCGGCGCCGCGGTAGAGCTCGGTGTGGCCCTTCTGGCGACCGAAGCCCTTCACCTCGCTCACCGTCAGCCCCTGCACCCCGACCGCCGCAAGGCGGTCCTTCACCTCATCGAGCTTGAACGGCTTGATGATCGCATCGATCCGCTTCATGCCAGGCCGGGAAGAGCAAAAGCCCGGCCAGCCGCGGATCACCTGCCCGCGTTGCAATTTGCACGGAGTGCGTGCGCGTGCACAAATCGTGTGCACGCGCCTGCTCAAGAAAACGCGCGCCCCCCGGCCCGGAGCGCCGATCAGCCGGGGGCGTGCGCCGGCTCACGGGAACCTGAGCCGGGTGCCGATCGCCCGGAACACGTTCGTCGATTCGAGCTGGTCCGGTCCGAAGCCGAGGATGGTCGTGATCGCGGGCCGGTTCGCCCCGCTCAGGTCGAGGCCGCGGCCGCGGGCCCGGACGCGGAGGCCGCCGCTGCGGTCGGACGAGAGCGCGACGCGCGAGAGGCCCGGAGTCCTCACGCGGTAGAGGAGCCGCGTGCCGCGGCTATTGGCGACGAACTGCCCCGCGGGAATCGTCGCGCTGAAGATCGTGCCGTCGTCGTCGGAGAGCATGAGGGTGAAGGCCTCGCTCGAGGGATCGAACGCCGCGAGCGGCAGCGGCACCACCCCGCGCAGCGAGAGCCCGTCGTCGCCGCCGCCGGGCGCGCGGCGGAAGGTGACGCGGCCGCGCACGAGCGTGAAGCTGCGCAGGAGGCTGAAGCTGCCGAGGGACGTCACGGGCGACACGTTGCCCGCATCGTCGACCACCTGCACCGCCAGGTAGACGAGCTGATCGGCGAAGCGCGCGTCGCTCACCGTGATGGAGCCGCCGGCGTCGTGGTTGCCGGGCGGCGGGGGCGGGACGGTCGCCACCGGCGTGGCGGCGTCGAACTCGGCCTGGGTCGCGATCGGACCCGCGGTCGAGAAGCGGAAGTCGAAGCGCGCGGCCGTGCCGCAGTACATGTCGTCGCCCGGGATGCGCGCGAAGTCGATGGTGATCGAGTTGGCGCTCCGGTCCGTGCTGCGGGCCGTGATCTCGCCCGGGCGGAAGCGGGCGGGCGGCACGGTGTCCTGCCCGTAGCGGTTGTTGTTCCACAGGTTCACCTGCGGGTTATAGGCGCCGTCGCGGCCGTCGAGGTTCGCGGTGGTGGCCGTGTTGCAGATGGGCGCCGGCGTGTCCCACACGAAGAAGTTCCCTTCGCGCGTGCCCCACGCGACCTCGACCAGGCCGTCGTCGTTCACATCGCCTGCCGCCGGCTGCCCCACGTGCCAGCCGCCGGTCAGCTTCGGCCAGCCGGACGGCTCGCGCCCGTTCGCGTCGAAGGCGTGCACCAGGTAGAGCCCGTTGCCGGAGACCAGCTCGGGCATGTTGAGGGTGTCGCCCGCGTCGGTGGTGGCGCCGACATTCACGAGTAGCGGAACGGTCGTGAGCCCGTAGTCGTCGATCACCTTGGGGAAGCCCGGGAGCGGCGTCCCGCTCGCCCCCGTCCAGGCCTGCAGCACGTGGTGGAAGGGCTCGTTCTGGCCGACCAGGACCAGATTGACGAGCCCGTTGAGGGTCATGCCGACCTTGCTCAGGTCGAGCCGCCCGTCGCGGTCGATGTCGCCGATCGCCGGGTACTCGAAGAGGTTCACGATGCTGCTGTTGTCCTGGGTCGTGTCGGAGAGCGCGCCGTGCGCGCTCGGGTCCATGTCGCGGAGGCGCGTGCCGTCGGGGCGGAAGAGCGCCAGGTTGGCGCTGGTGAGGCTCGCCGCCACCTCGAGGCCCGGCGACGGGTCGAGTTCCCCGACCGTCACGTTGTGCCCCGGGCCGATGAGCGGCAGCACGTCGATCGCGAGGCCGTCGATCTTGACCGGCCAGCCGCTGACGAACGGCCCGCCGGGATGGTTGGTGCCGTCGTGGTGGAGGGCGTAGAGGCGGCCCGAGCCGCCGGCCTGGGCGAAGACGGCGGAGAGCACGGTCCCCGTGTTGAGGCCGGGGATCGAGGTCGGGTTCTGCTGGTCGTTCGGGAAGAACTGGCTCTCGTTGCCGGTCGCGTCGTAGACCTCGTTGGTCTCGATCACGACCTCGAGCCGGCCGTCGCCGTCCAGGTCTGCCAGCACGGGCGTGTTGATGCTCTCCGCGCCGGCCGGCATCTGCCCGCCGCCCGGGTTCGGGTCCTGCACCAGCACGGGCCAGCCGGGGAGCGGGCTCCCGTGCCGGTTCCAGGCGTAGACGTGCTGGTCCAGGGCGGAGACCACGATGTCGAGGAAGCCGTCGCCGTCGAGGTCGCCGAGCACGGGCGTCCCGATGATGCCCGTCTTCACGTGGTTCCCCTTGGTGCGGACCGCCTTGGACGAGAAGGTCGGGTCGATGCGCACCGGGAACCCCGGGAAGGGCGTCCCGTCGTGACGGAAGACGTACACGTCGCCCTCGATGTTGGCGTAGACGATCTCGGGATAGCCGTCGCGATCGAGGTCCCCCAGCGCGGGCCGCGAGCTGGTCATCGGCGAGGGCGGCGCGATCGCCCCGCTCGCGAAGGCGTGCGCGCCCAGGTGCTGGACGACGTTGCGCGCCGTGTTGGTCGCGACCGGGAAGCCCGGGAGCACGGTCCCGTCCCCGCGGAAGGCATAGATGCGGCCCGCCGCCGTCGCCTGCACGATCTCCATGACGTTGTCGCCGTCCAGGTCGGTCATCTGCGGCGGCGGCTCGAAGCCGCCGTCCGTCAGGCGGTCGCCGTTGGCGTCGATCGCGATCGGCCAGCCGGGGTGGATGGTCGGGTCATGGTGCACGAAGAAGACCTTGCGGTCCTCGCCCACGTTGCTCGGGTCGTCGCCGTCGGTGACCCGAAGGCGGACAGTGAAGGCGAACTGGTTCGAGGGGATGTTCGCCTGCCCCTGAACGACCACGCCGGAAGGCGGCGCCGTGAAGTCGGTGGCCGGAGGGAAGGCCGCCATCACGTTGGACAGGTTCAGGTTGGCGAGCACGGCGCCGGGGCGGCGCGGCGGCGTGCTTGAGCCGTCGAACCCGACACGGCTCGGGCTCGTCCCGCTCGCGAACTGCGTGAAGGTCGTCGGCTCGATGCCGATACCGAACTCGAGCGTCCACGTGAAGCTGGTCGTTGCACCGCGGTCGGCCGACGCCGTGCCCTCGATCGGCACCTGCACCGGTCCGGCGACGGGATCGAGGACCTGGAACCACGCCGGGCGCTCGAGCGTCGCCTCGGGCGGGATTCTGGCGGGGATGCCGAGCGCCGGCACGCCGAGCCGCTCGAGCGCGTGGCGGAGGTTCACGCGCCCGTAGCCGTAGTGCTGGTCCCAGCCGAGCTGCGAGGGATCGGGGGCGCCCGTCCCGAGCGTGTCGCCCGGCAGCACGTCGTCGGCGGTCAGGGTCAGGATCTGCTTCACCTCGTTCGAGGTGAGCGGCGTACCCCGCTGCCTGGCGTACGACATGAGAAGCCCGGCGGCGCCGGCCGCCTGGCCGGTGCACTCCGAGCCGGTCGAGCCCTTCATGTCGATGTGGGCGTGCCCGCCGTACTGGGTCAGGTTCGAGTCGCGGAGCCAGGTGCCGACCTGCGCGGTCAGCTGCACCTGCGGGAAGGGCGGTTGGTTCTCGTTCATGCTGAGGCCCTCGGCGTCCGCGACCACGCCCTTCACGTAGATCGTGTTGTTGAAGTTGGTGGGCGTGTTGTGGTCGGGCGTGTTCAGGTCCGAGGAGACCTCCATGAGCGCCACGCCGTGCTCGTAGGCGTACTGGGTCGATGCCTGCGCGAACTCCGTGGTGGTGAGCGCGCCGATCGCGGCCTCGATCACGTTGACGCCGTTGTCGGCGGCGTAGAGCATGCAGAGGGCGAAGTTGTTCGGGTCGGCGACGAACGTGTCCCAGATGCGGATCGGTGTCAGCCGGCAGCGGGGACAGAGGCCGAGCGAGGAGACCCGGTTGTTGCCCTCGGCGACCGCATCCGAGGCGCGGCCGCTGCCGTGGTTGTTCGCCGAGCTGTAGGAGCTGGCGTCGAAGGGGTTGTTGTCGTCGTCGAAGAAGTCCCAGCCGGCAATGTCGTCGACGAAGCCGTTCCCGTCGTCGTCGACGCCGTCGGAGAAGTGGACGATGATGTCCTCGCCGTCGAGCTTGGTCGGGTCACCATGCGGCCCCTCGTTCGGCGCGACGATGCCGGCGTAGTCGTCGGGGGTGAAGATGCCGTCGCCGTCGCAGTCGTACTCGGCGAGCGGCCGGCCCTTCTGCCCGGCGGTCGGGCCGCACGGCACGGGCAGCTCGCCCGTGTTGAGGCGGATGCGGCGGCGCAGCTCCTCGCGGTCCCAGCGGATGCCGGTGTCGCAGATGGCGATCCCGACGCTCTGGTCCCCGATCGAGAGCTTCCAGGCGAGATCTGCGGACACGCCCGAGACCTGCGGCTGGCCGGCTCGGGGGTTGTTCGGATCGCCGTAGAGCGCGGTCGTCTTGGTGTCGTTCGGTGCGAAACCGAAGAGGCGATGGTCCTCGTCGAACACGCTCGCCGCGTTCGGCATGTAGTCGCCGTCCTCGTCGTCGGGTTCGGCGTAGTCGAAGTCGTGGTCGTTCGGGGTGTTGGCACGGGGGTTCGTGTCGGTCGGCGGCCCCGGCCACATGCGCGCCTGGGCGACGACCAGGGCCGCCGTCGCCGCCAGGAGGGCCACGACGAGCAGAACCGCGGTTCCGCGTCGCATGGGTCCCTCCTCAGTCGTTCTTGTCGGTGAACTGCCCGGGCTGGTTTCGGCGCGCCGGCGCGCTGTAGGTCGCTTCCCAGCACGTGGGCGGGTCGGCGTTGTTCTTGATCTGCACCACCACCGGCTGGGTCGCGGGAAGCGGCGACAGATCGATCGTCGGGCCCGTGCCGTGCGCGACGATGCGGGCCTTCCCATCCGGTCCCTCGCGCAGGCGGAGCGTCACCGTCGATGGCCGCCGGCCGCCGCCGGGCAGGTGGTCGCGGCTGCGATACGTGAACTGCGTGCTCGTCCCCTTCCAACAAGGGCGCCCGCCGCAGTCCCGCCCCGGCGGGGCGCCGGCGCGTGCGATGGTGTGGCCGGCGCCGTCGAAGACGCAGAGCTCGTAGCTCGTCGAGCTGAGCGGGTCGCCGAAGTCGGCCTTCGAGGTGGCGGCCCCGTACACCCACTTCCAGAGCATCCGGTCGCCGCTGTCCGGCGTGGTGTCGCGCAGCGACAGCTTGGCCACCTGGGAGCGGATTGGCTTGCGGCAGCCCTGGATGGGGCCGGTGGCGCACACCGGCGGGCTCTTCGGCTTGACCGTGATGCGCACCGTGGCCGGGCTCGAGTCGCTCGTCCCGTCGTTCACCTCGTAGGTGAAGGAGTCGCTGCCCTTGTAGCCCGCCGCCGGCATGTACGGGACGGCGGCCGTGTCGCTCATCGGCAGTCCGAGCGCGCAGGCGTGGTTCGAGATCGCCCCGAGGCTGCCGTGCGCCGGTGGGGTGACGATCGAGAACGTGAGCTCGCAGTCGTTCAGGTCGGCGCCGCTCAGGGTGACGTTCACGGCGGTGTCCTGCTCGGTCGCCGCCGACACATCGGCGGCGCTGGGCGGCGCGGGGTTGGGCAGCGTCGGCAGCGTCGTGGTGGTCGTAGTGGCCCCCGACACGGTGGTCGTAGTGACCCCCGGCGTCGTGGTGGTGGTGCTCGGAGCGGTGGTCGTGGTGACCGGGATCTCGACCAGGCGCACGATGGCGGTCTGGAGGGGCGCGATCACGGTGTCCCCGTACGACTCCCCGACGTTCGTCGGCTGCTGGGTCGGCACCATGAACTGCCACTGCTGCGCGTCGATCTCGGTCAGCGCCTCGGGCGACTGCAGGTTGTCCGTGTCGCTGCTGAAGAAGTAGTGGATGCCGTGCGCCGCGTACGCCCCTTGCGTCTGACCGAGCTTGCAGTCGACGTCGCAGGGCCCCGTGTCCGTGGCGCTCCGGCAGACGTGGCACCCGTTCGGCTTGCCGGCGGCGGCGCAGTAGCCGTTCGTCACGCGCGTATCGTCCGACGACTCGCCCGGCCACGGCCGCGGCACGGGGTTGTCGCCGGTGCCGTCGTCGAGGCACGAGTCGTCGCGGTAGTAGGGCACGACGGCCGGGTTCTCCGCCGTCGTCGCGCCCTTGATCTCGGTGATGTAGACGAGCGACCCGTAGTCGTTCGCGCCCGAGACCTCCTCCCAGTTGAGGACGGCCGAGGGCACGTTGAAGGTCGGGTCGGGCGCGTCGAAGTACGCGGGCATGCCAAACACCCCGTCCACGTTGCCCGTGTCGTCGTTCACGCCGTCGATGTCGACGCCGTCGGTCTTGATCCGATTGTAGTACTTGCTCACCACGCCGCGGTTGTAGTCCCACGACGTGTAGAGCCCGTCGGGCGGGATCGGGTGCACGCGCACGTGGTAGTGGTAGGTGATCGCGTCGCGGTAGAAGCTCTCGAGATTGGTCACGTTGGTGCCCGAGTCGGCGCCCCAGATCTCGCGGATGGCGCGCACCGGGCCCGCGCGCTCGCCCATGAGGATGTCGTTCGCCTCCCAGTTCACCTGCTCGTCCTCGAAGCCGACGAGCGAGATGGTGGAATCCGGGCTCTGCTGGAAGGCGCGCCCCTTCCAGCGGTCGATCAGGTCGGGGCCGTAGACGCCCGGCTGCCCGGGCTTCGCCACCTGCAGGCTGCGTATCATCCAGCGGCCGCTCGCGTGCCACTGGTAGGTGTCGGTGCTCACCGTGACGCCGTCGCGCGCGAAGCGGTCGGTGGAGGGCCGCGGGGTGCCGTCGGCCACGTTGGGGCAGCCGCCGGGGGCGCCGCTCACCGTGCGGCAGACCGTCCCGGAGAGGTTCGGCCCGTAGGTCGTGTTGCTGGTGCCGAGCTTCTCGGGGCTGTCGTCCCGGAAGCTGCACTTGTCGATCCACTCGTCGGCGTTCGCGTCGCGCACGTAGGAGACGTAGCCGTTCGAGGTGTTGAACGACGAGCCGCCCGCCCTGAGGTAGAGGTAGACGAACTTGACGCTTCCCGGGTCGAGCGGGTCGGTGATCGCCACCGCCTGCCCGCTGCTCGTGTCGGACGGAGGCAGCGTGCCGAGCGGCGCCTGCGCGCCCGCGTCGCGCGCCATGAAGACGATCTCGTCGTCGTCGTCGAGGGTCGGCACCGGGTCGGGCGTGGGCCCCGCGCCGGGCGGGTAGTCCTTGGAGCACTGGCCGGCGGTCTTCTTCCAGGCCTCGACGTCCCAGGCGTAGGTGAGCTCCTTGTCGGTCCCGGAGTAGGCGCCGAAGCCTACTCCGGGGTTCGACTTCGGGTTCGCCAGACAATAGAAGTACATCTCGTCCACCTGGACCGGGATCTCGACCCACGCGCCGTCCCACCGGTAGGCGACGACCTGGTCGACGGGAACGCCCGGGCGGGCGTCGGGCGGCACGGTGACGGTCCCGTGGTGCGCATCCTGGTTCCCGCTCAGGCCCCCGGCGGGCGTGCACACGACCGCCGCCGCCGAGCGCGTCCAGTCCGGGATCTGCTTGCCCGTGAGCACCACCGGTTCCGCCTCGCGCGCGACGGCGGGGACCTGCGCCTGCGCGCCGGCGACGCCCGCCGCGAGTCCCGCGGCGAAGAGCCCGCCGGCCACGAGCGACGCCGCCCGCGTGATCGAGGTTCTCATGTCCCCTCCCCTCGGTCTCCTTGGATCCGGATCACTGGCGGCACCTCATCGCCGTACCGGTGCTCGTGCAGCCGCCGACCCTGCCGGTGCGGTCGATCATCGCCCCGTGCGTGATCCGGACGCGGATCGGCGCCTGGAATGGCGGGACCAGCGCGCGGCGCCAGAGCCGGGCGGCGAAGCGGAACGACGGGCCCCGCGCCTTGAACTTCGCGCGCGCCAGCCCGTCGGCGCTCCGGCAGCCGATGCGGCCGTTCGCCGCGGTGGCGCACTCCGCGCTCGTCCAGGCGGCGCGCTGGTCGACGCGCCCGCCGTCCGCCACCTCGAGCGCGATGCCGGCCGTGGCGTCGAAGTGGTCGCGCGGCGGCGCGGTCACGAAGTCGCCCCGCACGCTGATCGAGCCGCGCGTGCTGAGCGCGGCGCGCGTGACGTGCAGCGTCGCATCGGCGTCGTCGCACGGGTCGCCGATGCCGTCGCCGTCGAGATCGTCCTGGCCCGGGTTCGGCACGAACGGGCAGTCGTCGTCGGCGTCGCAGAGGAGGTCGCCGTCCGTGTCGCCGCCCCCGCCGGCGCGGCAGAAGCCGCCCTGGCAGGTGTCGGGCTCGGAGCAGGTGTCCCCGTTCGCGTTGCACGGCGTGCCGTCGGGGACTGGCTGCGCCTCGCACTGCGCGTCGGGCTCCACGCACACGCCGCGCCGGCACTGATCGTCGAAGTTCGAGCAGTCGACCGGCGTCCCCGGGACGCAGCCGTTGTTCACGTCGCAGGTCTCGACCCCGTTGCAGGCGAGGTGGTCGTCGCAGGTCGCGCACACGGCGCAGGTCGTGTTCACCGCGAGCGCCGGGTAGACGTTCACGTAGTAGCGCGCCGCGGGCGCGGCGGCGGTGCCGCCCGCCCACATGCCGCGCGTGAGCAGGTCGGGCGCGCTCTGCGCCTGCCCGTCGTAGTCCATGAAGCCGCCCACCTGATCGGGGGTCAGGCCGTTCACCGGGTCGGGCGAGGTGGCGATGAAGGAGTCCGCGCACGGATCGAGCGTCGTGCTGCCCGGCGCGGCGAGACGCACGCCGACCGTGCCCGGCGCGCGGCGCGTGAGCGAGCCGTCGGGCAGGACGAAGCGCCCGAGGCGGATGTGCGCCACCGAGTCCGGGCGCTGGTCGAGGAGCGCGGCCAGGTTGTTGGCGACGATGTTGCCGGCCGTGAAGCCCACCGATTCCGACTCGAGCTTGTGCTTGTGCCCCGCGGGATCCTTCCCCGTGCTCTCGTCGATCGTGCAGGTGGTGGGCGCGACGCCGGGATCCGTCGCCCAGCCCCAGGCGGGGATCAGGTAGCCGATCAGGTCGTTGGCGAGCCCCACCTCCATGCGGTGGCGCGCGCGCGCGTGCCAGGCCGGGACCTCGGGGTTCGGCCGATCCGGGCAGCTCGCCTCCTCGATGCCCCACGGGCTCCCGACCGCGAGCGCCGGGAAGGATTCCGAGGGATGCCCCACGAATTGCAGGTCCGGCCCGACATCGATGACCGTCGCGCCCGTGAGCACCTCGTTGCCCGTGCGCCCCGTCGGCATGCAGTTGGTGTAGAGCTGGCGGTCGCCGAAGAGGCCGGCCTCGCCCGCGGCCAGGAAGAGGTTGTTCTCGAGCGGCACGCAGAACTCGATCTGGTCGGCGACGATCGGTCCGAAGGCGAGGTCCTGGGCCTGCGGCAGTGCGCCGAGCACCGCGTTGCCGAGGCCGACGCCGGTGCGCATCGCCTGCAGGAAGACGTCGGACACCTCGGGCTGCTGGGCCGGGTCTTCGATGCTGCCGTTGTCTGCAACCAGGAACATCGGCATCCCGATGCCCTGCCCCTCGAGGTAAGCGTTGAAGGCGCCCGGCCAGTCGCCGGAGGCGGCGCGGTTCACGCGCAGGGTCTGGCCGCCGACGGTCACGACCTTGCTGTCGCTGGCGTGACCCACCTGCTGGTTGTGGGCGGAGAGGCCGAGCACCGTGAACACGGGCGCGCCGAGCGCCGTCACGCCTTGCAGGATGCGGAGCTTCGGGTCGATGGCCGCGGCGGAGCCGTCGTCGTTGGTGGTCGGGAAGTTCTGTGAGAGGTGGGTCGGCAGATCGGCGGGTGGCAGCGCCTCCGCCACGCGGAGCCGGCCCGGCACGGCGTTCCGGAACGCCTCGAGCGCCGCCTCCGCCGCGCGGTCGACGAGGAACGCCATGTAGTAGTCGTTGATGCCGGAGTTGACGCCGATGCCCTCGCCCGTGTCGGGCGCGCCGTAGAGCCCGATCGAATCGGGGGACGACTCGTTGTGGTCGGCGCTGAAGACGAGCGTCACGTCGGTGCCCGCGGGCAGCCCGGCCTTCACCTCGGCCTGCATGCGCTTGGTCTGGTTCTCGAACAGGCCGATCGACACGACCGAGACCACGATGGCCCACTTCGCGCCGTCACCGATGGCGATGGCGCGGGCATCGATCGGGTCGTGGACCCACTCGAGGAGGTGGTCGGCGCCGCCCGAGGAGTACATGCCGTCGTAGCGGCCGTTCAGGTTGGCGTCGCAATACTCGTCGGTGTCGTAGTTGAAGAAGCCCGAGCCGTCCCGGTCGATGTACGGCTCCTGCAGGCCGAAGATGCGCGGGCCGGTGAACACCGCCGCCGGGCAGGTCGGGAACATCGCGGCGTCCGCCGCCGCATCGAACGGGGGCGGCGTGACGTCCACCTTGGCCGCGCCGACCAGGAACGTGCCCTGCGCGCCGGAGCGGCCGGCGCCCAGCGCGAGGAGCCCGAGCGCAGCCACGAGGCGCCGCATCACTGCGCCGCCATCACCTCGGCCATGGTGAAGGGCATCGGCTTGTACTCGAAGCGCTCGTAGATCTCGAGCTGGTCGGTCAAGTGTGCTCCGTCCATGATCATCCGCCGCTGCGCGCCGGAGGTGGCCTCGATCTGCACCAGCAGCGCGGCGTTGACGAGCCCGGACTGCCCCGGCGGCTGCACGTTCACGCTGAAGAGCGTCGGCGCGAGCTCGATGATCTGGTTGTAGGAGCCGCGGTCGACGCCGCCGCGCGTCTGCCCGATGGTCTGGCTCGGCGCCGCGCCGAGCGAGCTGAAGACGTTCACGTGGTTTGCGTGCCGGCAGGTCGTGGGCGTGGCCGCCAGGCAGTCGCCCAGCTCCGCCATCGCCTGGCGCAGGCTCTCGACCAGCTGGAAGGCGGCCGTCTCGCGCCCGGGCGTGGTGATGTCGTCGAAGTACTTGATCGTGCGCCGGCCGCTCGGGCCGAGGCCGGAGAGCGCGTGGACGAGCACGCTGTCCTGCGTGTCGCCGCCGCCGTGGTCCCCCGTGTTCTCGCCCGGCCCCGGATCGTACTGGAGCGGGCTCACGAACTGCCCGAGCTCGTCGTCGAAGACGCGGTGCTGGAGGATCTCGCGCCAGCGCTCGTAGAGCGCCGCGCCGGGGTACTCGTAGTAGCCGTCGCCGTCGAGGTCGATGAGCGGCGCGCCGTGCACGGTGCGCGCGACGGGCGTCGCGGTCTTGATGGCCGTCAGGGACACGCTCGTGTCGGCACCGACCCACGCCCCCATCAGGTCGCGTCCGGCCTTGAGCGACGCCTGGTCGGGATCGCTCGCCGGGACTGCATCGACGGCGGCGGAGAGCGCCACGAACGGGCCGGCGACCGCCAGGCGGCCGTCGAAGGCGCCCCGCCCGCCCGCGTACTCGTCCTTCTTGGCGGCCTGGTACATGACCAGGTTCACGTCGTCGACGGAGAGCTTCCCGTCGACGGCGAGCTCGTGCAGGATGCCGTCCTGCAGCGCCTGCACGCGATGCTCGGTGCCCCACAGCTCGCGGATGTCGCTGCTCGACCACCCCCGGATCGGGTTGTTGTTCCAGTTGGTGAGCCAGCCCTGCGCCGGGTTCACGATGCCCGGCATCTGGTCCTTGGGGAGGAAGCCCTGCCACTCCTGCCCGCCGGTCCCGATCAGCGGGAAGCGCGGATCGCTGCGGTTCGGGCGCAGCGGGCGGCGACCAGCGTGGAAGTAGGCGATGTTCCCCTGGTTGTCGGCGAAGTTGAAGTTGAACGACATGGACATGCCGTCGACCAGCGTCTTGAACTGGTCGAGGTTGGTCGCCTGCGCCATGCGGAGCCAGTTGGCCGCGGAGAGGAGCTCGAGGTTGCGGTGCGCGTAGGCGTGGCTGAAGGCGGCGGTGCCGTCGTTGTAGAAGACCGGCCCGTGCCGCGTGCGGCAGAATTCGCGCTGCACGTTCATGGGCGCGCCGCCCGAGCCCGCGGGCGGCGGCGGCTCCTGCACCGTGAACGTCTCCGTGCGGCAGCTCATGTCCTCGTAGGCGTCGTCGAAGAGGTACTGCTGCGGGTTCTGGGGGTTCAGCACCTCCAGGTAGGTGTCGACCTGGTCGGAGATGCCGGACGTGATCGTGTAGGCGAAGTTCTGCGTGCGCCCGATGACGATGCCGGGGCCGGCGGGCGGGACGACGCCGACCGCGTCGAGGCCCGGCGCGTGCAGCCCCACCTCGAAGAAGAAGCTCGGGATGGCGTAGCCGACCTGCGGGCCGCCGAGGAGGATCGGGTTCCCGGTCTCGCTGAGCGCGCCGCTCACCAGGATGGCGTTGGAGGCGTGGTGGACTCGCGCGGCCTGCATGCCGAGCACCTCCTCCGCCTTCGCCATCGCCTGCGCCTGGGCGGTCGAGACGCCGGCCGCGGCGTTGATGCTCGAGAGATACTTCTCGAGGACCTTCAGCTGGCGGCTCGAGAACGGCCGCGTCGAGTGGGCGAGCGGGTCGTCGTAGGTCTTCTCCAGCTGCGGGATGGTGACCGGGCTCTGGGGGTCGAAGAGCGGGAAGTGGTCGTTGAAAACACGCTTCGCCCTGGCCCGCTTGAGCCGGCTCTTCACGTCGAAGAAGAAGGCGGCGTTGCGCACCTCGTCGCCGCCGAAGGCGCCGAAGACGCCGATCAGGAAGTCCGCCCCCGCAACGGTGTCCTGCGCCGTCCAATCGGCGGGCAGGAAGCCGAGCGCGGCGTACTCCGCCGGCATCTTCGAGCCGTCGAGCCTGGCCTGGCAGATGTAGAGGTTCACGCCGTCGGCGAACTTGCTGATCGCCCGCCGATCGTCCGCGCCGAGCGCGTCGAACTGCGCCTGCCGCTCGGCCGCCGTGTAGAGGTCGCGCCGGATCGAGGCGTCCATCTCGAGGAACGACGAGCCCAGGACGGCGGAGAGCGTGCCCTCTCCGGCCCGGCGGAAGATCTCCATCTCGAAGAGACGGTCCTGCGCCTCGACATAGCCGTTCGTGAAGCTCAGATCGTCCATGCTGCTGGCGAAGATGTGCGGCACCCCGTAGCGGTCGCGCAGCACCGTGGCGGGCGGCGTGTCGGTCGGGGTGCACACGGTCTGCGCGAGGACCGGCGCGGCGGTCGCGATGGTGATCGCCACGCCGGCCAGGATGACTCGCCGATTTCTCGTGCTCATGGATACCTCATATCCCGGCCGTGCCGCCGGAAGGGCAGATTCTGGGCCGCCTGGTCGTTGCCGATGATGACCTCCACCTGGATCGTGCGGTCGGTGGTGCCGTCGAAGGTGGACAGATCGGCATCGCGGCCGCGGATGCTCAGCTTGTAGGTGCCGCCGCGCAGGCGGAGGGTCACACCCGTGATCCCGTGCGGGTTGGAAGCGGCTCCCGACCGGTCGCGGTAGCGCCAGCGCCCCGACGATGCGGTGAACGCGCTCGCCGGGATGTCGAAGCGGACACCGGTCAGCCTGAGGCTGAATCCGTCGTGCGTCGGATCGATGCCGTCGCTGCCCGCGCCGAGCGCGAGGTCGCCGCGCAACGTGAGGCCGTCGTTCGTGGGCCCGTCGGGGAGCTTGAGCCGAGCCCGGCGCACGGTGAGCGAGCCGGTCGTGCTCGGCAGCGTGGTCGTGGTGGTGGAGCTCGTCGACGTCGTGGTGGTCGCCCCGGCCACGGTCGTCGTGGTCGTGGTCGGATTGCCGATCTGGCCGGCGGGCTCGTTGTAGTTCCCGGTGTTGCGCAGGTCGTGCCGCTTCTTCGGCCACTGCTGCGGGCCGGCTGGCGCCGTCGTGTCCCAGACGTAGAGGTTCCCCTCGCGCGTCAGCGCGACGACCTCGTTCAGGCCGTCGCCATCGACGTCACCGATGGCCGGGTTGGCGACGTGCCAGCCGCCGGTGAACTTGGGCCAGCCGGACGGCTCGGTGCCGGTCACGTCGTAGGCGTGGACGAAGTAGCCCGCCGAGCCCTCGACGATCTCGGGCGTCGGCGCACCGCCGACGTCGGCGATCGACGGACCGGTCAGGAACTGCAGGTCCTCCATGTGATGCGGGAAGCTCGGCTGGAAGTTGCCGGTCGTCGCGAGCCAGGCGTCGAGGTGATCGTCGGCGGTGAGCTGCTGGTCGGCCAGGACGATCGCGAGCAGACGCCCGATGCCGGCGGCGGGCGCCGCGAAGCTGAGCTGGCCGCCGCCGGTGAGGTCGCCGAATGCGCCCTCGCCGACCGACGGGATCGAGGGCATGTCCGGGCTGGTGGAGGAGCCGCCTTCGGTCTGCATCACCCGGTAGTTGCCGCTCGAGTCGCTCCCGTAGAAGGAGGTGCCGTCCGCCTTCAGAAGATATGCCGGACCGGCGGCGGAGAAGACGCCGGTCTCGAGCGTGCCGTTGCCATCGACGTCGGCGAGCGCGGGTGAGGCGTTGATGCCCTCGCCGACGTCCGGGAGGATCTCGGCGGTGAAGAAGGCGATCTTCGCCGGCCAGCCGGGGAGGAAGGGTCCGCCGGCGTGGTTGTTGCCGTCCTTCTGGATCGCGTAGACGCGGGTGTTGCAGGAGCTCTGGCCCGCGGCCGCGAGCAGCTGCGCGACCGCGGCGGACGTGCCGCTCGAGAGCGAGGCGTTGATCGGCTCGTCGTAGCACTCGTTGGTGCCCACCACGATGTCGAGCGAGCTGTCGTGGTCGATGTCGCCGATGGCCGGCGAGTCCATGATCTTCTCGCCGCGGAACGCCCCCGGCTTCGGGACGACCTTGTGGTTCACCGGGTCGATCGAGACCATGCGGCTCGCGTCCACCACCAGCACCGGGAAACCGGGCCGCGATACGCCGAAGCCGTCCCACACGTAGAGGTGGCGGTCGTTGCCGCCGACGATGATGTCCAGGCCACCGTCGCCGTCGAGGTCGGCGAGCGCCGGCGAGGCGATGATGGCGCGATCGACGCGGTTGTGACTGTCCTTCACGAAGTCCGGCCTCGTCGAGTACGCGTAGTTCACGTGCACCGGGAAGCCGGGCTTCCGGACGCCCTGGTGATTCCAGGCGTACACCTTGCCCTCCATGTCCGCCGCCACCACGTCGAGGTAGCCGTCGCCGTCGATGTCGCCGATCGCGACCGAGGCGAGGATCGCGCCCCGCGGGGCGGCAATCGTGCTCGACGCGAAGGCCGGCGAGCCGGGGTTGAAGGGGATGGTGTCCCCCGCGACCGGCCAGCCGGCGACATCCGACCCGTCGGCGTGCTTGGCGTACACGAGCCCGTCGCTCGTCCCGAAGACGATGTCGGCCTTGCCGTCGCCGTCGAGATCGGCGAGCGCCGGCGAGGAGGCGCCGTCCCCACCGATCTTCAGCGGGTAGGGCGCCTTCAGATCCGGGTCGTGGTGGATGAAGATCGTGCGGCGGTCCTCGCCCAGCTGGTTGCCGGGCTGGTCCCGCACCTGCACCCGGATCGTGTAGGTGAACTGATCGTAGTCGGAGGTGACGTCGGGGAGCTGGTTCTGACGCCGCGCGATCTGGTCGGCCGTCGGGGCCGGAATGTCGGCGGGCGTGATCGTCGCCAGGACGCCCTGGAGCGGCGTCGTACGCGTCGCGCCGAAGGGCACCAGGTCGATGAAGTCCGCCTCGACCGGCTGGACGCCGTAGCCGATCTGAACGCGGTACTTGTAGCCGCCCGGTGCGCGCTGCGCGGCGAGCCGGCCTTCGACCGTGAAGGGGCCGTCGCGCTGTGGGTCGAGCAGCTGGAACCACACCGGCTTGGTGACGTCCGCCTCGGGCGGGATCTGGCCGGCCAGGACCTGCGCCACCGCATTGTGGGCGTTGATGCGGCCGTAGCCGGTGAACTGATCGAAGCCCGCTTGCGTCGCGTAGCGTGAGGTGTCGGGGAAGGCCACGGCCCGACCGCCGGTCGAGGGCGGCGTCCCCGCGGGTCCGCCCGGGACGTCGAAGTTGATGTCATCCGCCGTCCGCGTGATGACCTGGCGAATCTCGTTCGCGGTGAGGGGCGAGGTGAGCGTGCCGGCGTCGACGGCGTCACGCCCAGCCGACACGATGAGACCCGCGATGCCCGAGCTGCGGCCGGTCGCCTCGGAGGAGCAGGAGGTCGCGGAGACCGACACCTGGAGGTTGCCGCCGAAGTTGGTGCAGCCGTTCAGGAAGAGCCACGAGTTGGGCTCGGTCGGGACGCCGAAGTCGGCGATCGCGTTCACCATGATGGTGTGGACGTAGGGGCCGGGGAAGACGTGGTGCCAGGAGTCCTCGTCGGCGGCCGACGCCATCACCGGCAGGCCGTGCGCGTAGGCGTAGTCGATCGCCTGCTGGGCGAAGGCCGACTGGTTGTAGGTGCCGAGCGCCTCCTGGATGACCGCCGCGCCGCTGTCGACCGAGAACACCACGCCCTGGGCGAACGAGTTGACGTCGGCGACGAAGCTGTCGCCGACGCGCACCGGCATCACCATGCAGTTCGGGCAGGCGCCGAGGTCGCCGCCGTTGTTGGCCTCGGCAGTCGAGTCCTCCGCCTCCCCCGTGCCGTGGCCGTACTGCACCTCATCGTAAGGATCGTTGTCGAACTCGAAGAAGTCGTAGCCGGAGATGTCGTCGACGTAGCCGTTGCCGTCGTCGTCGACCCCGTTGGAGAAGAAGGGGTCGAGGATCAGGTCCTCGGGGTCCTTCACCCCGTTGCCGTTCCGATCCGTCACGCGCGAGTCGCCGTCGTAGTCCGGCATGTTGAAGACCCCGTCGCCGTTCACGTCGTAGACCTTGTCTTTGTCGAGGCAGCGCGGCGAGGCGTTGGGGACCGTGGCTGCACCCTGCGGCGCCGGGAGCTCGCCGCAGTTCAAGTAGAACTTCTTCCGCAGCTGGTTCATGTCGCCGCCGTCGTTCCACTTGATCCCGGAGTCGTGCACCGCGATCACCACGTCCGGCCGCCCCGTCTCGAGGCGCCAGGCGATCTCGATGCTCATCCCGCTCACGCCATGGAGCTCGTTCGTGCTCCCGGTCACCGCCGGATCGGTGGTGCAGAAGTTCGTGCTCGCGTACTTCCACTTCTCGCCGTTGCAGCTCCCCGCGCTGCCGCTCATCTCGTTCGCCAGCGGGATGCACCCGAGCGGCATGCCGGAGCTGTCGCAGCGGTTCGGGTCGGCGGGGTACGGAAGCTCGGCGCGGGCGGCGAGCGCACAGAAGAGCGTCAGGCCGGCGGCGACAGCGAGCGAGCGATGACGCATCGGCGGGACCCCCCCTTCGAGCTCGATCCGCCGGCGCTGCGGGCGCCGGCGGATCGCCGCAACCGAGCGGCGGCGTACATTGGGGCCGCGGCGCAGCGGGGAGCAACCCGCAAGCAGGGACAATCGCGCGCGGACATAGGGGACAGGTCGGGGGAACAAAAGGGGGCGCGCCGCCCGGTCAGACGGGATGCACGCAGCGCCGGCGACGCACGGCGTCGGTGCGCCCGGGCGGCGGCACTCGCCGGCGCAGCGTGATCCCGAGCTCGCTGCCGCGCCGGAGAAGCAGCGCCGAGGCCCGCTCGGCGAGCGCCGCGATGGTGAGCGAGGGGTTCACGCAGAGCGAGGTCGGGACGGCCGAGCCGTCGGTCACGAAGATGCCCGGATGACCGCGCAGCTCGTGCTGGTCGTCGAGCGCGGAGGTGGCCGGGTCGTCGCCCATGCGGCAGGTCGACAGCGGGTGGGCGCTGTAGCCGTTCCCGCCCCCCTTCCAGAGGAGGTGCTGCGCGAGCCCGTCCTTCTCGACGATCGCCCGCACGGCCGCGTCGGAGGCGTCCCAGCCCCGCTGCGTCTCGGGCGCGATCGGGGAGTAGGTGAGCTGCCCGAGCCCCGCCGCCACCGACACGCGCGTGAAGTTCCCGGTCGGCGGCGGCGGCCCGAAGACGCCCTCGTTGGCGTCCTCGGTCATGGCGAGCACGGTGAGCCACGAGGGGAACTTCGTGCCGAGCGTGCGCTTGTCCGTGCCGAACCAGACGGGCGGACCGTCGACGCCGTCCTCGGCGAGGATGTCGACGATGGGCGGGAAGTAGATCTGCTCGAGCGAGAAGCGCGAGAACTCGGGCAGGCTCGCGTCGAGGTAGTCGTAGCTGGCGGTCGTGATCGGCCGGCCGATGGCGTAGGCCGCATAGGGCACCCCCGGCGCGCGCTCGAGCCCGAGCAGGTCCCGCACCTTCGACTCGTCGAAGACGCCGAGCGTGACGCGATCGCCGTTGGGCGAGAAGTAGCGCCCGACGGCTGCCGGCACGCCGCCCAGCCCCGCGGCCGAGCGCTGCAAGACGACGGGCGTTCCCATCGCGCCGGCGGCCAGGATCACCAGCTTCGCCTCGATCGTGCCGCTGTCGGTCACGACGCGGTAGTCGCTGGCGTCGACCACGTTGTAGTTCACCGCGTAGCGGGAGCCGCTGGTCGTGGCCGGTGCGATCGACTGCACCTCGTGCAGCGGCCGGATCTCGGTCGCGCACGTCTCGGCCGCCGGCAGGTAGTTGAGGAGCATCGAGCGCTTGGCGCCGAAGACACAGCCGTTCAGCATCCAGTTGCAGCTGGTGCACTGCCCGAGGTCGACGGCGACCGGGAGCGGGTTGCAGGTGTGTCCGGAGCGCGCGCACGCCGCGGCCCACAGCCCGCCCGCGTACGAGATCTCGTCCCAACTCTGCTGCGCGACCGGCAGCACGCGCTCGACCCGGTGGTAGTATCGGTCGAGGCTCCGACGCGTGATCGACGCGGGCCAGAGGCGGCGCCCGAGCGTCCCCTGGCGCTCGAACACGAAGCTCGGCGCGCGCAGCGAGGCGGCGAAGTAGACGACGCTCCCGCCGCCGAC
>Ga0137403_10003139_pt1 | contig 19941 bp, 17 predicted proteins | sample CZOMad2_1_16fung_FD_122057 | JGI IMG/M metagenome (GOLD analysis project Ga0137403, IMG submission 122057) | Vadose zone soil fungal communities from Angelo Coast Range Reserve, California, USA - CZOMad2_1_16fungal (Hybrid Assembly) | ecosystem: Environmental > Terrestrial > Soil > Vadose zone...
AAGCCTGAATCGCCAGCGCCGGAAAACCACCAAAATGTTTCTTCCGGTTTAGCCGCTCTTCGGCGATGGCGAAGACTACCTCTCCATCTTTCACGATGGCGGCGGATGCATCCGCATGGAACATGTTCAGGCCCAGGATGAGCATTTACGCCGGCTGGCTTCCCTGCGGCCGGTTCTCTAGAGAACGGGCAGCGGCGAGAAACGCATTGGTATCCACAGCAATTGGCTCACCCAACCTCCGCGAGACAAGAGCACGCAGCGTCGCCAAAGAAACCGCAACAATCTCGTCAAATCCAATTGGCGAAGGCCCGCCTTCACGAAGAGCCTTGACGAACGCCACCCACTCGGAGCGATGGCCTTTGTCTTGCTTCAAACGCGAACGCTCCGACCGCGTGCGGCCACCGCGGCACAGTTCCAGTTTACGAAAGTCATCGAGCACTCCAACGGCTCCGCCACCGAACACCTCCACGCGCTCCTTGGAGTACGCCTTATCGCCGTTGGCCACATAGGTGACCGTCCCTTGCGATCCGTTCGCGAACTCCAACTGAATGGTCAAGTTGTCGTCACTGTACAACCCGCCATTGGCCAGCGCGTGTGTCTGCACGCGCACCGGCCAAGCACCAGCGATGTAGGTGAGGAAATCCACGAAGTGGCAAACCTCGCCAAGAATCCGGCCCCCTTCAGCCGGGTCTTGCGTCCAGTGATCGGCCTTCAGAAAACCGGCATTCACGCGGTAATGCATCAGCAACGGTTCTTGCACGGTCGAGAAGAAGGATTTAAGCCTCGATGCCATCGGACAGAAGCGCCGGTTGAAACCCACCATCAACGCCGTCCGCTCTGCCTGTGCACGCGTTCGCACGATGTCAGCTAACTCCTCTTCCGTGAGACAAAGGGGTTTCTCGCAAAACACATGCTTCCCCGCCCCGAGCGCCGCCATCACTTGCCGCGCATGGAGACTATGCCGGGTCGCAATCAGCACAGCGTTGACCCGTTCGTCGCGCAAAATTTCATTTTCGTCCGTCGCACAATACCGAAATCCGAATTTCTCCGCCGCGTGGCGGGCCCGCGCACCCGTTGCCGTGCAGACTCCCGCCAGCTCAACGCCGCCAATTGTTTTGATCGCAGGCAGCAGCGTGCTCGTGGCAAAAGCTCCTGCACCGATTACCCCCAAGCGAATGGTTCCGGCCGCTGCAACCCTCGTTTCTGAACTAATGTCTACCCGTCTTGCCGGTGCCAAATTGGCCTGTGGATAAGTAATCAGGACACCCAGCGCAGACTCCGAAGTCTCGCCGTTGATGAGGCCATAGGCCGCCAACGCATTCTCAACCGGAATCCGATGGGTAATAATCGGTCTCACATCAATCTTCGCCTCAGCCAGCAAATCCAGAAACGCCTCCATATTCCGCGTTTCCGTCCAGCGCACGTAGCCAATCGGATAGTCGTGTCCCTTTTGCTCGAACGCCGAATCGTACCGCCCCGGCCCATACGAGCGCGAAATTCTAAAATCCAGCTCTTTCTCGAAGAACACTCGGCGCTGGATCTCCATCCCTACCGTTCCAACCGCACACACAATCGCGCGCTCACGCGCCACCGCCCCAGCCAGATTTACCGGCTCGCTGCTCGCCGTCTCAGCAGTGATCAAGACTGCATCGGCGCCTCGCCCCCCCGTCCGCTCCCGGCAGAGATTGCGGAAGGTTTCGGCATTGTCACAAGCAGCGTCCGCGCCAAGTTGCAGTGCCAGAGCAGCGCGTTTCGAATTCAGATCGAACCCAATCACCCGGCAGCCGGCTGCGCGCAATACCTGCGAAGTCAATTGACCCAGCAACCCCAAGCCAATGACCGCAACTGTATCCCCAAGCTTCGCCTCCGCTGTGCGAACACCATGCAGCGCGACCGCTCCGAGCGTGGCAAATGCCGCTTCGTCGAAGCTGACATCCAGCGAATCGATCTTGGCCAGCAGCAACCGCGGAATGCAGGCAAACTCCGCATGGTTCGCGTAACCAGCACCCGCGCAAGCCACTCGTTCTCCTACCAGAACATCCGTAACGCCTTCGCCGACCGCAACCACCGGTCCCGCGCTGCTGTACCCCAGTGTCAAAGGCTGATCCAAGCGGCTGCGCACCGCATTCCACGTAGAGGCAATGCCGTCCCGGCGCAACTTCGTGAACACATCGCGCACCAAATCCGGCCGTGCTTTCGCCTTCTGCAGCAGATTCTTACTCGCAAACTCCGACGACGCGCGCTCGGTCCCCGCCGAGACCACCGAGGCCGCTACTCGCACCAGCACGCACCCGGACAGCAACTGCGGCGCCGGCACCTCGGCCACCGCAATCTCACCCGTGCGCGCATCTTGAAGAATTTGTTTCATGAGGAAAAGAGGGAGAATCTAATCACGCCGAGCCTCGCCCGTCTGTAACTCATAGATCTTCGCTTTGATCTGCATAAACTGCACGCTCTGAAAACAGCAATAGATCAACCCAGGAATCCCATCCAGAAAGCCCAGGCGAAAAACGTACTTGTAGCCGAAGAACAGCAGGGGAAAGCCCGGCACCATGAGGAACTTCCTTCGCAACCAGCGCCGCCGCTGCGCCTGCGTTCCCCAAAAAGCAGGTTGCAATTCCTGTTCGCCGTGATCCTCACTGCCGCCGCGGTTGATCCAAACTTTGGCTTCCCAATTCGAATATTCATTGTGCTTCTGAATATATCGAAACAGCGACTCAACATTGCGGTGCACCAATGGATTCGTCAATCGCCCTGTCTGCCCGTCGCAAACCACATGCTCATGCACTTCCATGTCAGCCATTGAGCTGTCTTGCTCTTTTAATCGGCACTCATAGTGTGCCTTCCCCCGGCGAAACAGCGAAAGTTTCCAAAAGCTAGCATCGCTGTGCTGCAATTGCCGCCCTAGAAAATGCATTTGCAGAGCGATGCGGTAGCCAGCGTAGGTGGGCGATGCAATCGCATCAGCGATCTCCGCCTCCAACGCCGGCGTCATCACCTCATCCGCGTCAAGAAGCAGAACCCACTCATACGCCAGCGGCAGAGTATCGAGAGCCCACTGCCGTTTCTTCGGCCACCCTCCGCGGTAGTCAAACTGCACGACCTTCGCCCCTTTTGCCACCGCAATTTCTCCGGTTGCATCAGTGCTGTGCGAATCAATAACGTACACTTCGCCAAAATTCCGCACGGCGTCCAGGCATCGCGGCAGATTGTGCGCTTCATTGCGGGCGGCAACTATCACGCTAACCGGCAACAAACGGACTCCAGCATCCACCCCCGCGCGTTTGGTCTCCTCTGATTTTTCTGTCTGGATCATTCGGGAATCGCCTAAGTACGGACCGCCACAAACATCAGCAGCGAGCCCCCCAACCTCCGCCGCTGCAACCAACGCGGAATCGGACTGCCAAACACGATCACTCGTTCCGTTCGAAAGTCTTTGCCCATTAGCAGAGCTTCGAACTCTGCCGTTGAATATTCGTTGCGGGAATATTCAATAAAGGACAGCCACCGCCGCCCCACCCAGCGGCCCAAGCCGTAAATGCCAACCTGTGCCCGCCGTACTACGGACTGCGAGTTCGGCACCGAAATCAGCAGGCACCCGCCAGGCTTGAGCACCCGCGCAAACTCGTCCACCAATTGTTCCGCATCTGGCATGTACTCCAAAACGCTCGAACAAAGAATGCCATCCAGAGACCCGGTCGTATTGGACAAGCGCTCGATGGTACCCGCGAAATCCCCGCCTGCGACCTCGAAGCGCATCTGTTCCCGCCGCGGGTGGTCTTTCGTCCGTCCCCGCGCCATCTCAATCATTTGCGGTGCGGCATCCAATCCAGTTACGGAACAACCCTTCTCCGCGAGAAACCGCGTCAGAGTCCCAGTACCGCAGCCGGCGTCCAGCCACTCTGTCCCCGCTAGCTCTCGTCCTTGCAGACATTCCTCCAGCACTTCCAAACGCGCCTGAAATGAACGCTTCTGGTACCGGTCTTCCCAATCGGCGGCCAGGTTTCCGTGATAGGCAACCGCGTCGCTCTGCTTGTAAGTGATTGACACGTCAGCACTTGAATTCATCGATTGCAATCATGCCCGGCGCAGAAAACTTGTTCGTATGGTATCACGCAGACACCTTCATTCCGCCCGTTTCGCGCGGCGTTCGAGCAGATCCCGCGCCACGCTCACCATCTGATCCACGTGCTTTTCCCAGCTAAACTCACGCGCTCGCCGTTCGCCAGCGTTTGACATCGAGCGTGCTAACTCGGGCGAATTCACGACATCCCGCACTCGCTGCGCCAAGTTCTCCGGAGAAAATCTTGGGAAGTACACGGCAGCTTCCCCCGCCACCTCACGATGTACGGGCAAGTCCGACGCCACTACCGGCGCACCACAAGCCATTGCCTCCACCACCGGATGGGCAAACGTCTCGGCGTACGAGGCAGTGACGTACAGATCGCACGCCCGGTACAAATGCTGGAGTTGGCGGTATGGGATAGCTCCCAGTTCAACCACATGCTCCGACAATCCCAACTCTCGAACCAGAGACGCAGCCGGCTCAGCGCGAAAATCACCAGGATTCTCCTCCGAGCGTAGGCGTGTCGTCAGGAGCAGTTTAGGATTCCTCTCGGGAAGCATCGCACGAAGGATGTTCAGCCCACGAAACAGCGTCTCGAAATTGCGGAAATAATTGAAGTGGCTGACGAAGAGCAGCCGCAGGCAGTCGTTGGTCTCCGTCAGCACCTTTTGCGAGGCTTCGGGCAGAGGAGCGTCTTCCGCAAAAAAGACTTCCCGATCGAATCCATGGTGAATCGCCACTACGCGGTTATCTCTCGTCCACTGCCGCATGTCCTGCGCAAAGGATTCGCTCGGGGCGACCGTCACATCCGCCCAACGCACCGACCGCGCCGCCAAGAACGACCGGACGCCGTTGTCCATCCACAAACCGTACTCCCGCCGATGGAGCAGGTCGCGCCGGTAGTCGGCAGAAGTGTATAGCGAATTTCCGCTCAATAGGATTTGCGGGACAGGCGCTCGCCGTAACGCAAAATTCCCGGCCGACACTAGCACGTCCGCTCCAAGCCTGCGCACAATCCGCGGCAGCGCCGATTGTTCCCACAGAACCCGGCGCGCCACCGACTGCGGTTCCCGCATTTCCTCAAATGTCACCCCGGCGCACGCACCAAACTCGCGGCTGAGTTCCGGTCCTACAAGAAACGTGGCTCGCACATCGCCCCGCCGAGCCAGCACCGCCGCCACATTCCGCACGTAGGTGAGCCCACTCCCTGAACTGGCCGCAAATGCGTTGAACAGAATGTGCATGAATTCCGGAATCCCAACGCCTGAACCAAGCCCGAAGCAAAGAACCTCTGCGACCCTCAAGTATAATCAGGGGTTTCCGAGGAGAGCGTTGGTACATGGGTTCGGGGAACGTCGGCGTCGATCCGCGCCTTCTGGAGTTCATCGTGTGCCCGCGCGACCACTCGACCCTCAGGGAAGCCGGTCGCGAACTCGTCTGCGAACAAGGCCACACGTACGGAATCGTCGACGGTGTTCCCGTACTCCTCGTCGAAGAAGTACCTTTTACCCATTGCGATGCCCAGCGCGCCCTGGCCGCAACCCGCGCCGAAACTCCTCAATTAATGCCCGCTCCGGTCGGCAACGAGATCGATCCGTTCGTCAACAAATGGATCGCCGCCACTAACGGCGCCCTCTACAGCCACCTGGCGGGGAAGCTGCAAGAATATCCAATCCCGAACCTTCGCTTGCCTCCGGGAAACGGTCGCCTATTTCTCGAGGTTGGCTGCAGTTGGGGACGCTGGTGCGTAGCCGCCGCCCGAACCGGCTATCGCCCCATCGGGGTCGACCCTTCCCTCGGCGGCATTCGCGCCGCCCGCCACGTTGCAGCGCAACTGGGAATCGACGCGTTATTTGTTGTGGGAGACGGCCGTTATCTTCCCTTGCGCGACAATATTATCGACCAGGCTTTTTCCTACAGCGTCCTCCAGCATCTCTCGAAAGACAACGCTCGAGCCACACTTCGCGAGATTCGCCGCGTCCTCCGCCCCGGAGGCGAAAGCCTGATCCAAATGGCGAACAAGCTGGGCCCTCGATCTCTTTATAATCAGTTGCGCCTCCGCTTCGTGAAGACGGCAGGCTTCGAAGTCCGCTACTGGCTTCCCGGGGAATTGCTGGCAGCATTTCGCCAGGAATTCGGTCCCACAGAAGTGGAAGTGGACGGCTTCTTCTCTCTCAACCCCCAGGTCAGCGACATGCGTTTCTTGCCCGCGAAATATCGCGCGGTCGTGCGCGCATCGGAAGTCTTGCGCAAAACAAGTCGAATGCTGCCACCTTTGCGTTATTTCGCGGACAGTCTGTATTTGAGGACGACCAAAACCGCTCTATGACGGGCGCGGCGGGTCTTGCGCGACTGCCAGCGTCTCAACGGACGGCCGTTTCAGCGGGAAACGGTCCTTCCTCCGGGCTGGATACATGGTGTACCCCGCGGACGACAGAATCCTTCCAATATCCTCATGATTCTGCGTCACTTCGCAGAGCAGGGTCGGTTTGCGCTCGAGGGTCCGGTTCGCTCCTTGCAAGGCGGCGTATTCCATACCCTCGATGTCGATTTTTATCAGCTGCGGCGTGGGAAAATGTTCGAGTATCCAGTCCAACGTTACCATCATGACCGCCTGACCGCCCTCGGCCGAGCCCTTCAGTGAATTCGAAGCCCTTCCCTCTTTCGACAATTGCAGTCGTCCTATGCCAATGGTTTTTCCCACCGCGGCGGGCAACACCGTCACTGGCAACTGATTGATGGCAACCGAGCGGTGCAATAGATTGGCCAGCCATGTGTCGCCTTCCACGGCCAACACGCTCGCACCCAGGCCTGCAGCCGCAAAAGAAAAGAGTCCGACGTTCGCTCCGATGTCCCAAACCGTCATTCCAGGCCGCACCAGTTCTCTCGCCATGGACAGCAGATAAGGATCGACCGATCTGATGTCGCGCCTCCAGTATGCCAAGGCGCAGTCGGGCGAGACCAAGATTGGAACTCCTCCAAATTCGGGGGGAAGATGCCTTCTCAGAACAACATCACGGCTTATGGCCTTCAGAACCCGACGCATCATCCCCATGCTGTTCACCGACAGCTCAGTGTCATCTCCACTCAGGCATCACGTCTATCGACGGCCCGCGTGGTGCGGTAGAAGTCCAGCGCTTCCACCGAGCCAATTGCGACGACTGGGCCTCGGCATGGATACCGGTGCTGGCTCAATAGGATGGCGCGTGAGATCTACCAGACAAAAGGCCATGCTCCAGACAAACACCGACAAATAATACCCCACCGCGAATAGCCAATCCTCAAATACCGCTCCCACCAGTCCGGCGAGACAGACCATAGCCAGCGGGACCGCTGGGTGGTTGCCGTCCAGCGTGCGCAACATATAAAAGCCCACTGTCTTGATCTCCAACAGAATTCCCCCGATAAGAAACAGGAATGGCACAATCCCCAGCAGGCCAACCCACTCTAACAGTGCCAAGTAACTGTTCCCGTGCTCACGGCTTGTTCCCCCAGTCGTGGCGACCGCGGAGGCACCTGCATCGCTCTCTGCCCCCGTAGCCGTCGTTCCGAAACCTCCCCCAAAAAACGGGTGCTCCCGAATAGTTTCCATGGTGGCATTCCAGGGTTTCTCTCGCGATCCGAGCAAGCCTTTCTCTTGATGCCCTTTGTAAATAAGATCGGAATTTACATTTTCAGTCGTCCTCCAAATTAGTTCCGGGTTCCAGAGGCCCACCAGAGCCACGGCGGCGATGCTCACGATCGCCGCCTGCAGAAAGAGGCGGTAGCGTCGGAGGCCCAATAGGAAAAAAGCGGTCACCAGGCCGCCGCTCAGGAGTCCTGCCCGGGACCGGCTCATGATCAGCAGCACGACACCGACTGTCAGCGAAATAAGCCGCCGGCGGCGCAAGTTCTGAGTATCGGCAGTCCACACCGCCCATATCGCAAGCGGCACTAGTACCGTTCCCGCGACGGCCCCCAATGAGTTGGGATTTCCAAAAATCTCAAGATGTAGTCCGAAATAGCAGGCCGCGGCCAGGTAGGTAATGGATTCGGAAGCGTTGACCAGAGTATGCACAAATTCCCTCTCCCGATTCAAGAGCGCGATCCGCGCACCGGCCGACGCATAGAGCAGCAAGAGAAGAAGACTCATTGCCTTCAGAAACGCGATGCGAGGGAAGGCCGATACCGTCGCGGATGTTAGCGCAGCCAGGGCGCACGACATGGCCACGACGTGCATGGCTCCAAAATGCCGCCGGTCCTCCTTCAGCCATAGCACTAATCCAGCGATAGCGGCAACCACCAAAATTGGCCAACGCGCGGCTCCCAAAAGGCCCTTCAGTGGAAGGGTCAGACCTGCCCATAGAAACGATGCCATCACCGCGCCGAAAAAAACACGCCGGTAATGGAACACTCCCGCCAACATCAGCTGGCCGACGATCAAAGTGACATAGGTCGTGGGATCGCCGAGCGAGTAAGGTCGCGTATAGGCATACTCCGCGGCCCACAACACCAGTACAACCAGCAAGATCTTCTGATAATGCTCGAGAATCCACTCGCCCAGCTCTACCATTCCAACCTCGACTCCATCACCGCGCGCGTAAACCCATCTGCCCAAGTCCGAGCGGTAAAGTTGGCGATGTGTTCCAGGCTGTTCCGCGCCATGCGCTGCGTTCCCTCTCGATCCTGTGCTAATTGTCGCATTGCGGAAACCAGTCCGTCGATGTCCCCAGCGGACACGGTGCGGCCGTTCCAACCATCCCTTACTAGGTCAGTCGTAGCACCGGCCACATCTGTCGCAATCACCGGCAGCCCGCACGCCATCGCTTCATTCACCACGAGACCCCACGGATCGGAGAACGTGGGAAACACAAACGCCTCCGCAAGGCCGTAAAGCACGGCTAAGTCCTCCCGCTGAAGGAATCCGGGGAAGACGAATTTTCCAGGCCAGATGCGCGCGGCGTCCTCGACACTCTGTGCCCGACCCGGTCCATCTCCCGCCAGAACCAGGCCCACGCGTTTGCGCAGGGGCGCATCCAGCTTTTCATACGCTTGCAGCAGTATGCCGATACCTTTCTCCGGAATCATGCGTCCCACAAAGAGAAAATAGCTCTTTGGCAGGCCTAATTTCGCGCGCGTCTCAGCCGCTTGAGTCCGTGCCGCTCTCGCTGCCCCCGCAAAAAATTCGTTGTCCACAGCGTTCGGCGCGGTAAAGATCGCGCGGTCCGGAATGCCGAAACTACTCAGATATCGCTTGGCCGACTTCCCTGGCACGATAAAGCCCGTGCAGGAGCGCACAAACAATTTCTTCAGCCACTCCACCGGTCGTCGGCCTTTCCGCCGGTCCCCAAGGTTGCTCTCGGACCATAGCAACACCGGGATCTTGCGCCCACGCGCCCACCTCTGCGCCTGCCACATGGCGAGGTAGCTGTACCCTCCCAGGACCACGACATCCGGCGTCGCTTTCGCCAGCGCCGCGCACACACCCCGATTCAGCAAAACGTTGTAGGTGCTTACCCGTCGTCGCCAATGCGCCAGAACCTGATAGGAAAACTGGATGTCCTCTTTGTAGACCTTCCATTGCCACATCGTGGCATCCGTTTCCGCCAGAAAAATGACATGGAGGTCGATCCCCGGCGTCTCTGCCAGCGCATTGAAAACCGGAATTCGATAGGGAGAAATAATCTCCGTCAGAATAACCACGCGGCGCGTCATGCGCGGCACTCCTCGTAAATGCGCGATAAAGCCTGCGCCTGGTGCCGCACGGTATAGGCTTCCTTCACAGTGCGCCGCGCGGCCAAGCCCATCGCGCGCCGTTTCTCCTCACTCCGGAGCAGCGTCCGCAAAACCGCAGCCCAGGCGCGCGGCGCCGCTTCCACGGTCTGTTCTGTGACGAGAATGCCGCTCTCTCCATGGCGAATCACTTCCTGAATTCCCTGTCCTCGATACGCAATCACCGGCAATCCGGACGCCATAGCTTCCAAATACGAGACACCTAACCCTTCATATCGGCTGGGAAGCGCAAAAATCTGACTGCCGCGCAGCAATTCTGCCACTTGCGCGCGCCTCTGGCGCCCCAGGAAATCTACCCGCTCTCCAATCCCGAGTTGGCGGGCCAATGCCTGCAATCGCCCCAGTTCCAAGCCTTCCCCAACAATGCGTGCGCGCAAGTGAGGAAATTCGACCCTGAGTTCCGCCAGCGCCCGCAGCGTAACGTCATGTCCTTTGATCGGAATCAGGGATCCAACACTCACCACACCGCCGTCCTCAGCAGGACTCGTCGCCGGAAAGAACGCTTCCGGATCGACGCCATTGTAGACGACCGCCGTATTTTGCAACTCTGGCGCTCCCGCCAACACCTGCCTTCGCACTTGTTCACTAATGCAGACCACCCGCCCCGCCTGTTCATAAACAAAGCGGCACACGGCCTCACATCGGGCGCCTGCCGCGCCCCGCACTTGCTCAGTCAAATAGGCGTCCAGCCCATGAACCGTGACGACAAAGGGAATACCCAACTCTTCACCCAGCAGCCGCGCAGCCTCCCCGCACGGCAACGCCGCATGCGCATGTAGGATGTCAATCGGATTTTCCCGGTGAAGCCTCCGCACCCGGCTACGAAGGCGCAAGAACAACAATCGTCCCGCCGACGCAAGCCCCAGATTCCCAGGGAAAGCTGGATAGCAAAGCCAGGACGCAGGAACCGCATTTTTCGATTCAAGAACACTACCCTTATGCAACGGGCGTACCGCCACTACCGAAGAACGTAGGCCTAACGCGCCAAACTCGCCCAAAGGCTCTGCCACATAACCGCCACGCTCATCGTCGCGCGAAGGATAAAAAGGCGTCAAGGTCAGGACATGGGTACCGGCAGGACTCGGCATTGGAGTGGCAGCGCCTTCCAATATTACATTGCCCGGGGTGCCCGGTCCTTCTCCGCGTCAGCGACGGGGTCGCCAAAGTCGAAGGTGGCGGGATTTCCCTCCCACATCGGGGCAGGCGATCACGAGGCCAATGTACTCACATCCTCGATAAACCCCATCCACTCCTCCGCAACCACACGCCAACCAAATAGAGTCTGTGCACGCTTAAGACTAGCTCTTCCCAGCTGAGCCCGCCGATCAGGCTGGCTAAGCATGTCACTCAGCGCTCGCGAGTACTCGTCCGAGTTTTCGGGATCAACCAAAACTCCCGCATCTCCCAACACTTCAGGGATCCCGCCGCGCCTGGATCCCACCACCGGCGTGCCGCAAGCCATTGCCTCGGCATTGACCAATCCAAAAGGCTCCTGAAACAACGACGGGCTCGTAAAGATTGTCGCCCTCTGGAAGTACCCCGGCAGTTCCTTGTCGTGGTGAATGTATCCCGGAAACTCAACGCACCCCGGATGCAGGCTCTCCAGTCGAAGAGCCTCGCTCCGAACCTCGCGCACATACGGAGTCTCGTCGTGCGTTCCAAATCCGGTCGCCCCTCCAATGATCAGTTTCGCGTCCGCATGGTCCCCGAGCACTTGCGCAAAAGCCCGCACTAGCTCCAGCACTCCCTTTTCCCGGTCGAAGCGACCGACAAAGAAGATCGTTTTGCTCTCACGCAGTTCCTCCCGCGGGAAAAACACCTGCGGATCCACACCATTGAAAATCACACGCGTCCTTGCTGCCAGTGCCGCTGACTTCGGAGCAAAAGTCTCGTACAGATATCGGCTGCAGACCGCCACCCCCTCAATTTGAGGCGCCAACTCATCCAGCATGGCCGCCGTCCAATGCCCCAGATGATCATTCTGCAGATGCAGCAGCAGCACTCCCCGGTATCCCAAGCGGCGCAACAGCGGAACCCATTGCGGACGGTTGTGAATATGAATGATCTCGAACTTCCGCAGTCGTCCCAGCAACGCCCGCAGCCAAACTTCCTCCTCGTAACGGCGAAAAAATGGGACACCTTCCATGACACGACACACCCGCCACACCGCGCTCGTTTCGTGGGGCATGGGGTAGCGGTCCGTCGGAGCCGTCGGAAAACCAAAGACCTGAACCTGCACCCGCTCCGTCAGGCATCGGTAAACCTCGTACGTCCATCGCGCCAGAGCCCCGCCAAAATACGCGCTGAACTGTTCGCCGCTGGAGAGCAGCACCGCCACCGTCCGTCGCTTCTGGTTCTGCCCAGCCAATACCTTCGCCCTGAAGCCCTCGGCAAAACTCAATCCCCGCGCTACCTCTCCGTCTGAATCCGCCCCAGCTCTGCCAGCCGCCGCGGAATCAGCGGAAGCGTAATCGCCGCCAGCACGCACCAACCCGCGCCCCTCCTACCGACCCGACAAACCCGCCGTATTTCAGCCACGTAGAACGCGAAGGACTTACGCAGGTCCTTCCGGAGCCGCCATTCCCAAAGAAGAACGCCGTCGCGCCACAACTTCCTCAAATAACCGTTCCCAGTCCTTAGTCACATCGTCCCAATCAAACTTCGCCGCGTGCCGCACCGCCGCCTCCGACATCGATCGCCGCACTTCGTTCTGCGTCAGCAGTATTCGCAGTCTCTCCGAAAGTTCGGCAACGGTCGCTACCAGAAAGCCCGTCTTCCCGTCCACCACGAAGTCCGGCCGATACACGTTCATCGCGATACAGGGCAAGCCGCACGCGGCTGCCTGCCCCAACACCTGCGGATGTCCTTCGATGACGCTCGGAAAGAGGAACACATCCGCCTTCCGCATCTCTTCCCCCAGTTGCACCTGCGACAAATGTCCTAGAAACTCAACGTTCCCACATCCCAGACTCGCTGCCAACAATCGACACGGACCCTCTTCCTCCCCCGCGCCCGCAAATCGAAACTGAACATTGGGCCACTTCGCCGCTTCTTCGATCGCGATATGTACTCGCTTCCGGGCCTGAAACGAGCCCGCATACAGCACCGTAAGCTGCGAATGACCAGACCGCGCGCCTGCGGTCGGAGGAAAATATAGCTCCCGGCTGATCCCGTCATATATCGTTGTCGCCGTCCTTCCGTACCTTTCCGCGATCGTCTGCGAGCAATACAAGGAATTCCCCACTGCAGCATCGGCCTCCTCGATCGAACGCGCTAGAACAGCGCTCGACGGTCCATTTTCCTGCGTCCCCACGACATAAGTCACCAATGCCGTGGGCAAGCGCAGGTGCCGGCGCAGCCATAGAAACCCCGCGTCCAACGGCCCTTCTCGCGGGAAAAAATACACGTCCGGACGTTTGACGACGCAATGCGCTAGCAGCCGCGCAGTATTACCGTGCCCTCGCCAAGGGATGAGCCGAGTATTTGGGCGCTCCGCAATCCTCGGGTCGGGAGTTGACAAGTGAAGCATCTCCACCCGAAACTTCGCTGCCGGCAGACGTGCCACCACCTCCTTCGCCGTAAGGTTCTGCGCGTTCGTATTCGAAGCGTCCGCGAAGGATGGCGTAAAGATTGTGATCATGCGCCCTGTAGCAGCGGCTCCAATCGCGCCGACTCAATCGGATAGCGTAGTCCGCTGTGAACCTCCGGGGCGATTTGGAAGCTCCGCAACATCCCGGAAATACGCCCGGTCTCTCGCGGAGAGTTCAACACCCGAGCCGCGCGATATTTCACCAATAGCCCTCCACACTCCTGATTCAGATTGTTACTCCGTGTCGCTCTCCTCCAGCCGCCAGAAGCTGGGATTCAGCAGCTGTTCGTCGTTCAGCGCAAGGGAATGCGCAATCTCCAGCATGTCCGGCGGCAGGGGCCCCGCCGCTTCCGCTTTCAGACATTCCTGCAATTCTGCCGCGCTGCGAACACCTACCAATACAGTTTGCGCTGCCCGCAGCGACAGGCAAAATCTCACGGCAATCGCCGGAAGCTCGTCCCATGAAGTCTTCAGCCCCGCCACTACCCTCGCGCTTGCCTCCGCCACCGGCCGCAAGCTCTCAGGAAGCCATCGCGCCCGTTTGGTCAGCGCCCCCTTTAACAAAGCCGACCGCGTCAGCACGCCCACTCCGAGTCGTTCCGCTTCTGGAAGCACCTGGCCGCACATCCGCTGGTCGAGAATGCTCGCCGCCAGTTGTAGCACTTGGATCTTGCCAGTGCGAATCGCGGCCAACGCCGTTCCCGCCCCATACACCGATGCACCCAGCCACCGCACTTTGCCGTCGTCCCGAGCCCGCTCCAAGCTGTCCATCAAAGGTCCGCTCCCCAGTACCGCCAGCGTCGCATTGTGGATTTGCATGACGTCCAGAACTTCCCTTCGCAGTGCTCGCCGGCTCTTGTCGAGCGAGGCGCTCACCATCCTCGCCACATCCGCCGCTGACATCGCGCCGTCAGGCACGGGAGTCTTTGTGGCCAAAATGCAGTCGGGATATCCTGCCAGCGCTTCTCCCAGGATTTCCTCGCTGGGGCCGTACCCAGGCGCCGTGTCGAAGAAATTGATTCCGCCCTCTGCAGCCGCGCGTATCGTCGACGCCGCCTTACCGGCATCAACGGCCTCCTCGCCTGGAGTTGGAATCCCGTAGTGTTCCAATCCAAACGCGGCTGTCCCCACACCCACCCGCGACACTCTTAGCCCACTAGCCCCAAGCTCGACAAACCGCATATCGTAAAGTACGAACGACAGGAAACAGGGTTACTGTATTTGCACCTACGTCAGCCAGTGAAATCCCCGCATCATCGGCGGCCCTTTCAATAACAACGCCACCTTACCAATCCGCAGCGCCTCACCCATAACCTTAAACCATCTCCTCGACTCTCTCCGGCCTCCACACGCGAAAACGGACCTCCACCGCAAACAGCCCCCGAATCCGACAACCGGTTCACCACCCGGTCGCCGCAGCAGAACGCACAAATTCCAGCACCATTTTCAAATCTCGCTGACTGCTGGAAACTTCGGTGACGAACGCCGGACCTTTGCGTGACTTACCCGGCATAGTGCTCCAAAACTTTCCCCATCGCCCTCACCACATCGTCGATGTCCGCATCCGTCATCGCCGGAAACATCGGCAGGCTCAGCAACTGCTCATACGCCGCCTCCGCCACCGGAAATTCCCCACCCTTGTACCCAAACCTCTCACGATAATATGGATGTAGATGAACGGGAATGTAGTGTACGTTGACTCCAATGTTCTCGGCCCGCAGCGCGCGAAACACTTCGGCCCGTCCAACGGTTAGTTTCGATGCATCCACCCGCACTGCGTACAAATGCCACGCCGGATTCACATCCGCGCGCGCCATCGGCAAAATCAGTCCCGGCAATCCGGCCAAACGTGCGCCATACATCGCGGCAATCTCCCGCCGCCGCGCCAGATTCTCGTCCAGCCGCTTCATCTGGCTAAATCCCAGCGCGCAATTAATGTCCGGCAGCCGGTAATTCATCCCCAGCATCACCATCTCGTAGTGCCACTGTCCCGCGCTCTGCCGTTCGCGTGCCTCGCTGCTGATCCCATGATTCCGAAACCGCCGCAGAGTCTCCGCGAAATCCGGACGGTCTGTCGTCACCATCCCGCCTTCGCCAGTCGTCACATGCTTCACCGGATGCAGGCTAAAAGTCGTCAGGTGCGCCACGCTCCCCACCCGCCGCCCGCGATACTCTCCGCCCAGCGCATGGCTCGCGTCCTCGATCACAATCAGCCCATGCCGCTCGGCCAGGTCCATCAGCGCATCCAAATCCGCCGCATGACCCGAATAATCCACCGGCAGAATCGCCTTCGTCCGCCCGGTAACCTTCTCCTCCGCCGCAGCCGGATCCAGATTCAAAGTGTCTGCGGACACATCGGCAAAAAATGGCCTCGCCCGCTGATACAAAACGCAATTCGCTGTCGCGCAGAACGTCATCGGCGTCGTCACCGCCTCGTCCCCCGGTCCTAAACCCGCCGCAAACGCCGCCCCATGCAGCGCCGCCGTTCCGGAGCTAAAACTCACCGCAAACTTCGCTCCAACCGCGCCCGCAAATGCCTCTTCAAATTCTCCGACTCTCGGCCCCGTAGTCAGCCAGTCCGACCGCAAAGCCTCCGCCACGGCTGCAATATCACCCTCGTCCACCGCCTGCCGCCCATATGGCAGCAACGTCTGACGGACAGGCATCCCTCCAAGAATCGCCAGCGCTTCCTTATTGACAGTCGTTCCCATAGGGTGGTTGATGTTGCGCCCTGTTTGCCGCAGAACCGATATCCCACTTGCTCGACTGTTGCTCTTGCTTTTGGGCACTTGCTCGCGTGTTGCCCTTGCTTTTGAGCCCTTGCTCTAGTGTTACTCTTGCTTTTGGGCGGCGCAGCGCTTCAGCGCTGCGATTCACGGTTGCCCAAATGAAGCGGCTTTAGCCGCTAAGGTAAGACTTCCCCCCTACACCATCTGCGCCCGATCCTCCGGCGCAATCAAAGCTTCCATCTCATCCGAACTCAGCCACCGCGTATTCGTATCGCTCGTGTACCGAAACCCCTCCGGCAGCGCCTTCCCGCCCGCCCAGTTCTCCTTACTCCACCACGGATGCGCCGGCTGAATCACAAACATGTCCCGCAATTCCAGCGTGTTTCTGGCCTCGTCCTCGGAAATCAGCGCTTCATGCAGCTTCTCCCCTGGACGAATCCCAATCACTTCCACCTCGCAGCCGGGAGCCACCGTCTCCGCCAGACTCACCAGCTTCATGCTCGGAATCTTCGGCACAAAAATCTCGCCGCCGTGCATCACTTCAATACTCTTCACCACAAAGCGCACACCCTGCTCCAGGGTCATCCAGAATCTCGTCATCCGCGCGTCCGTGATCGTGATCTTCCCTTTTTTCCTCTGCTCCACAAACACCGGAATCACACTCCCGCGGCTCCCCACGACGTTCCCGTACCTCGCACAGCTAAATCGCGTCGCCTTCGACCCGGCATACGCATTTGCCTGCACAAACATCTTTTCCGCGCACAGCTTCGTCGCCCCATATAAGTTGACTGGGCTCACCGCCTTATCCGTACTCAAAGCCACCACCCGGCTCACTCCACAATCAATCGCCGCATCAATCACGTTGCGGCCACCCATAATATTGGTCTGGATCGCCTCAAACGGGTTGTACTCGCACGCCGGAACCTGCTTCAGCGCCGCCGCATGCACCACCACGGTCACCCCGTCGAACGCCCGCACCAGCCGCTGCGGATCCCGCACATCGCCAATAAACCACCGCAGGCTTGGATGGTCGAACCCCTCTGCCCGCATATCGTGCTGCTTCAACTCGTCCCGGCTTAGGATGACAACCTTTTTCGGACGATATTCCCGCAGCATAATCTCCACAAACTTATGCCCAAACGACCCCGTCCCGCCCGTCACCAACACCACTTGTTCCGACCAATTCATACTCATCCTAAATTGCGCAGCCGAGACTCAGCCACGCCAACCCCTTCGCCTCAGACCTCTCATGAATTCTCAAGTGTATACCAGTCAAATACCCTAGCTACCGTGCCGGTCGCCCTCAGGCCCAACGGAACATCTCGCCCGATACCCCCGCCATGAACGGCGCACTTCCCACCCTGCTGCCAGGCCGCGTCCCCGCGCCCTGACGTACCAAGCAAACGAGTGCCCCGTCCGGTCGCGATTTCCAGCGACAGGACGGGGCTTCCCGCACTCATCCCAGCCACCCCAGTCTTGCAATGCGATTCAGGCACTCAACCAATTAACTTCTTGCCGTTTGCCCCGACTTAATCAATCAATCAACGACTCTTTGCGCTCGCACAACCTTGTTCCGATTCACAAGATTTCACCTTTACAATCTTCATCGGCGCGAGTATTTTGGGGCAGGTGAAACTACTTACTTCCTTACTTACTATCTCTGGCCTAGGAGGTCTCCCGCGAAAAACCGCTTTTTTTGGTAATATTTTCCTACATTCTTTGCCCGTAAGCTCCTCAAGTCCGGCCCTAAATCCTGCTCTATGAATCATTTGCGAAGCGCCGCAAAGTTCTCACCCGTCCGGGGTTTTGGCAACCTTCGTGCCTCTTCTTAAAATATGAGACTCGATGAACAAGATTGGCAGATGTTAGCGGCTAAGGTAGCCACGGAGACCGATCCCAAACGTCTCATGGAGCTGCTGGACAATCTCATTCAGGCTTTGGATCAGCGCCGGGAGGCGCTGCGAAAAGGAAATCCGAATCCAGCCGACCACGGACCCGGCGACGGTGCCGAGGCCGACGACTAAGCTTCCATCAGTCGCGCTCCGCCCACTCCGGCCAGTCGGTGCCGCAGTGCCTCTCCAGGTTTATCGCCAGGCTTCTCTCCAGATTTCTCTGCCCCTCAGTTTCGCATTCGGCACACAGCGCCCGCAGACCCTTGAGCGCATCGTACATTTCCTGACGCTCCCGCTCATGGGGTTCGGTGAAGATCTCTTCCACGCGCTCGATGATCGCCAGACGAGCTTCGCTAATCCGTTCTACTAGCATGTCGCGATCTCGTTCCAGCAGCGCCGCTCGATAGGCTTCTTCCCAATGCAGGAGGGTGGAGCTAAAGTTCCTCATGCGTGACCTCTTCAGAAAGTGGAATGGTCAGTCCTACAAGGCCACAGTAAAACGAGATCCGCCCGCGTGTCGGTACGCTCGCGCACCAAGATGGTGCGCTGGGAGGTACGCTATTGCGTCTCGCTCTCCCACTCTCGCAACTGCTTCTGCACGGTCTCGTAACACTCGCAGGCCGCCTCTTCCAGCTTTTGGCGATCCAAAATCGTAACGCTGCCCCGCGTGTAGGCGATCAAACCCGCCTTCTGCAAGGTCCCCGCGGCCACCGTAACACTCGCGCGCCGGGTCCCCAGCATCTGCGCCAGAAACTCCTGCGTCAGTGGCAACCGGTCCGCCTGAATGCGGTCCTGCGTCATCAGAATCCAACGTGCCAGCCGCTCCACGACTTCATGCAGCCGATTGCACGCCGCAATTTGCGTGGTCTGCATCGCCAGCTTCTGCCCGAAGCGATGCAACTGCTTTTCCAAAGCCGGCACCTGCCTCATCAACTGCTGCAACGTGCCTGCGTCGCACCGATAGGCCGACCCGTCTCCCTGAGTGATCAGCCGGGTAGGGCTGGTGCGGAAACCCACCACGAGGGGCAGCCCCGCAAACCCCTCACTGCCGATCAGCCCCACTTCCACGGACTTCCCATCCGGTTGCACCGCCAGGACGGAGATCATCCCGTCATTCATGAAGTAGCCGGATTTAATGGTTTGGCCGGCCTCGTGCAGTACCTGGTGGAGTTTCAAGTGGACGAGTTCGAGCCTGGGCAGTACTCGGTCCAAGTCTTCCTTGGAAAGACTTAGCAAAATCTTGTTGTGCACTGAGTTTCCGTCTCCGTCGGCGGGAATGGCTAGGACAAACGCAGTCTTATTCTGCATAACGGCTCCTTCGCGAGATCTATCTGATTTCGCAAGGAACCGTTGCCCTAGCTGGGTCCAGTGGCAGGATGCTAGAAGAGACTCCTTAACACTACTCCATTACCCGTATGGGCGTAGTCCCGTACCGTACGCGCAAATGTACGCTACCGTACTCACTTAATGGTATGGTGTTCGCCTGGCAGGCCGAATACGTTGAGACTAACCCCTTCCCCGTCGCCGTCCGAGGCGGAGCCACCCCGGCCAGCAGCCTGCCAAGGGCAGTCAGGAGGGCGGCGTGCCCTACACAATTCTCATCGTCGACGATAATGCAGCGATTCGTAGCCTGCTGCGGTTGCTTCTCGAACCGAAATCCGAATATCAAGTCTGCGGCGAGGCAGAAAACGGCGAAATCGCCGTCCACAAAGTTCAGGAACTAAATCCCGACGTCGTAATCCTGGATTTGCAAATGCCAGTAATGGATGGCCTGGCAGCCGCCCGCCACATCGCCGCAGCCTCCCCGCAAACGGCGATGCTCATATTGACCATGCACGCCACCGACCAGCTCTATAGGCTAGCTCAAGCCGCCGGCGTCAAAGCCGTACTTTC
>Ga0137403_10003141_pt1 | contig 19935 bp, 16 predicted proteins | sample CZOMad2_1_16fung_FD_122057 | JGI IMG/M metagenome (GOLD analysis project Ga0137403, IMG submission 122057) | Vadose zone soil fungal communities from Angelo Coast Range Reserve, California, USA - CZOMad2_1_16fungal (Hybrid Assembly) | ecosystem: Environmental > Terrestrial > Soil > Vadose zone...
TCTTGTACAAAGTGGAAATAATTTAAAGCAGTTCGCCGATGCCAAAATCGAATTTTTAGATCGCGTGTTGACTAAATGCAATTTGACAAGGGACCGACTTTTCCTTTGTCCCGGCAACCATGACATAAATAGATCCGTTGTAAAAAAGCTGCACTACATTGAAGCTGGCCTCCTGCAGACCTTGCAAGATCGCACAAGCATTAATTCATTTATCGATGAGCATTGGCATTTACCCATTTCGGATCCACCGCCTCCTTTCGAACGACTTAAAGAATTCTACAATGAGGTGTGGGCCGACGACCATTCGCACCGCATCTTAATAAATCCATTTGTTGCCATTTACAAAATTACCGTTGGCACTAGAAAAATTGGTATTGCGTGTTTCAATACAGCTTGGCGCTCTACTGGGGAGCCAGGAAATTTCGACAAAGGCAACTTGATCCTTGGAGAGAGAGCGGTTGACCAAGCCGCCAAGTTACTGGAAGACACTGAAATCCGCTTAGGTATACTACATCACCCGCTCGACTGGCTTCAACAGTCGGACGAGGCTGCCGTAGATGTTCGCCTACAAAATGAATTTGATATTCTGTTTTGCGGCCACATTCATAAAAGTCATCCCACTTACCGCTCAACTACCCATGGAAATGCAATTCTATCACAGGCTGGCTGTCTCTATTACTCCCGCGACTACTTTAACGGGTTTAACTTTATTGAAGTCAACGTGGCGGAAGCTCAAGCCACGATCAACATAGAAGAATATTCTGATGAACGCCGAATCTTTCTCCCAGGTCTACGCATCGTCGAAGATGGACGCGTTAGCTATCCACTTCTTGATATCGCCACACGTAAGGCTCAAATTCTACCATCGCTAATTAGGCGCGCGCGAGCTTCGATCAGGAAACTAGCCAGCGATCACATCTCACTCGATAAAACCGATCCAGTTCCGCTAGATATTGAGAAACACTTCGTCTGCCCGCCGTTACGAGAACAGTCGCAAAAATCCATCTTTGATCCTGACATGGACACTGCACTCGAGAGCAGTGACCAGAATGATATTCTGAAAGTATTAGCAGGGAACGATTCTTTCGTTATAATCGGACACTCCGAGTCAGGTAAAACGACCTTAGCGCATTATATTGCGGTGAAGGTCTCGGACGGAGTGGGCGATTGCGCCCGAATTCCTCTCCTAGCCAGATTTAGCGAACTAAAGAAGGGAGACCACCCGCTTTGGCGACTGATCCGCCAATACGCCGCAGAGATTAGTGACGGCTCGATTACCCGGAAAATAATCGAGGAACAACCTCTCTTTATTATCGTGGACGACCTCGATCAATTTGATTCCGACCGACTCAGCGTCTTACGAGATTGTATAACTACAAGCTTAAATGTGCGCTGGTGTCTTCTTATTAGAAACCCAGCTGGTTCGATAACAAGCGAGTTAGCCGCAGAAGCAACTTTTCCGGGATTCAAAATTCTTTCAATTAATGAGCTGCAACGTAGCGCCATCAGAACTCTGTCTGCAAATTACATGCAGCGTGACCGGGACGGCGACGAAGCTGACCAAATTTATCGAACCTTAATGGAGCAAATACAAAGGACCGGCCTACCGCGTAGCGGATATGTCGTCTCGTTGATGATTTGGGCCATGAAAAACAAATCCCAAGGCGAGATTTTGAACGAAGCCGTGTTACTTCAAAACCTCATCGACTACGTTCTCGGGCGGATGGACTACACTGGCGCGCTTCGAAAGGAGTTTGACTTTCAATCGAAGGCTACGGTTTTGCAAAATCTTGCGTATCACTTCAAGGTAACCGGCGAAGTGCAAAGCAAGAATGACACGACCCAGTTTATAATTGAATTTCTTGCTAAGAGAGGACTAAAATACGACGCCACTCAAATTCTGACTGGCTTTATTAAATGCGGCATCCTTCACGAAATCGGCTCTTCGGTTTCGTTTCGCTATCGCAGGTTTCAAGAATTTTTTCTTGCAGGATTTCTCCGCGATAATCCCAACATTCTTAAATTGATTCAAAATGAGAATAAATGGCTGAGTTATTCGCGTGAGCTTGACCTTTATACAGCGAGATTCCGGCATGAAAGTTCTTTTTTAGAGTACGGAAAATCAATACTTGACGCGATGCAAATTCCAGAGCCGGACTTAAGTGAAGAGGCTGCCGATAAGTATTTGAGCGAGGGACATAACGTCGACTTCACTAAAAAGCAGCTCCATAATATGCGTAAGGAGCCTATGACAAGTGAGAAAATTGACGCGATTTTGGATAAGACGGAACGACGAATAAATGAAAAGCGAGAATTAGAGGTACGAAACGCTGAGGCGAAACATACCTCCACCCGTAGCCAGAAGCTGGTTGAATTTTTCGTTGCCCTCGAAATGTATAGTGAGTTTATACGGAATCTTGAATTTGCCGATAAGGATTTAAAGCGATCGCACTTGGAAAGCTGCCTGTCCTATTGGGAACTCGCGTTACGCGGATGGCTTTCTGGGTTGAAAGAGGCGATAGCAAGCATTCAAGACGATATAAATAATGATAATCTACCAAGCGAGGTTCGCCCCGCGCCTAACTCAAAGAAGCGAGCCGCAACAGCTGAGAATTGGCGAAATCTTATCAACTTCGTTGAATCAATTGTCAAATACGGCATTCCCTCGATTCTTTCCGAGGCGGCTTACAAAAATTTGGGAAGTGAGAAGCTAGTAGATTTCATTGACGAGATCATTGGTGATGAATCTACCCATGACGTACGAAAGCTTTTTTGTAGTTTCGTTCTTCTTGAATTGTCACCCGCAAGGGCAATTGAACGGCTATCAAAAATGGTCTTAATAAATAAGTTTGAGCGATGGTTTCTAACCATTATTACTCATAGACTATACTCCTATTACACGACTAGGCCGCTCCCAAAAGCGTTGGCACCAAAATTTGAGAATCTAGTTGCCGACATTGAGCTTCAGCTCGCTGGAGTACCAGAAAAAAATAAGAAGGGACTCTTTCTTAATGCGCTTAAAAAACACGCATATCGAGAAGAGGCACCCCCGACCGAACGAGATGGTGGCAGTTAGATCGGTAAGTGCTGTGGACAAGTAGATAGGAAACACCGATCTATAGCCGGCGGCGTCGCCTCTTACTCCAGTAGCTCTATATAAAAACCTTACCGCACCGGCATCGGCGGCCGCGGCACTGATGAACCGTCTGGCGCGACCTGCGGCTGCGCTGCCACCGGCGGCAACGGCTCGGCCTGCCGCGACACGTAAGGTGCAGCCGTCGTCGGAGTTGCTGCGGCTGGTGTCGGCGCAAAGGTCGGCACGGGTTGGCGCGGGCGTGCGACGGGGAGGCGTGGCGGGAACGCGATGATCTTGGCTTGCGCGTTTTGCGCGGGAGTTTTCGCGGCGTCGCGGGAGATTTGTTGCTGGCTTGCTTTGAGCTGCTCGATGCTCGCCTTGAGCTGCACCACCTCTTGGCTGACGCTGGCGAGATCGCGCGCCATCGATTGCAGCAATTGCGCCGAGTCGGCGTTTGCCGCAGCGCTGTCCGGCACGGCCTGCGACGCCGTCGCGGCTTGAACCGGGGTCACGTCGCTGGCGGCGGCTTCAACCGAAGGCGGAGTCGCTTGCGCGGAGAGGCCCAACTTCTCCAGCGGCAGCGCGGTCAAGACCGATTGCGGCGTCCACTCCGCGATCATCGCTTTGGCCGCATCGCCGTAGGATTGCCAGGTCATGGCAGCAAGACCGGTGCACCCTGCGAGCAGCAACGCCGTGAAGGTGCGTGCCGCCAGCCTGCCCATCGGCCGCGGGCGTCCGGCCGCCGCGACGCCGTTGACGGCTGTGGGCCGAAACGTCGCATCGACCGGCGGCACTGGCGCGGCGGCGGCAAAATCGGATCGCGCTTTCGTTTGCGGCGCCGAAGCTCGGCGCGCGGCATCCTGCGCCAATTGAAGAAGCTCCTGCTCCACGGCCGCGACCCGAACGAGATCGGGCGGGACCACGACGCTATCGTGCGGATCATCGGTGAGCTTCGGGTTCGGCGTGGATTGCATTGGCGCTCCGTGTTTGTCCAATGACGCCGGCATCGAATTCAGCCGGCAGATTGCGCTTGATGCGCGCTCTACCCTTCATCCGGGTTTGACGAAACCAAGGCGGTAGGATGGAGAGTGTGGGGCGGTGGTGGGGGGTGGCGCATTGGGAACTTGTTGGTCGTGCCTCTTGACGTGTCCCGCACCGAGCGCAATTTTCGAATTCAATGTCGTCCCTGCGAACGCAGGGACCCATACGCCGTGCTGTAGCATTCGGGAATGCAGCCAGTTGCCTTTGAAGCAACGAACGCCTGTGGTTATGGGTCCCGGCTCAAGGCCGGGACGACAATGCATTGTGCGCGCTACCCCAGCGGCTTCAAGCCAGCTTCGATCTGCGCGCGGCGCGGCTCCAAGAACGGCGGCAGGGCGAGTTTTTCGCCGAGCGTTTCCATCGGCTCGTCGGTGGCAAAACCAGGTCCGTCGGTGGCGATCTCAAATAAAATGCCGTTCGGTTCGCGAAAATAAAGGCTGCGGAAATAAAACCGGTCGATCTCGCCGGAATGGCGCACGCCGATCTCGTTCAGCCGCGCCGTCCAGGCGTGATATTGCTCCTCGTTCGGCGTGCGAAACGCGACGTGGTGCACGCCGCCGGCGCCCTGCTGCGCCATCGGCAGATTTTTTTGCTCGATCACGTGCAGCTCCGCCGCAGGCCCGCCCTCGCCCATCGCGAACACGTGGACTTCGCCGTCCGCGGTGGCGTATTCGCGCGCACGGCGCATGTTCATGACGCGGGCGAGCACAAGTTCGGTGCGCGCCAGATCGCGCACGCTCAACACGATTGGGCCGAGACCGCGAATTTGATGCGCTTCCGGCACCGCGCTCTTCTCCCAGGGCCACGCCGAGCCCGCGCCGCCGTCGTCGATTAAAGCAAGGCGCTGGCCTTCGCCGTCTTCAAAGGGAAGCGTCAACCGACCATCGATCTCGACGACGTCGCCGACGCGAGCGCCCGCCTGCTTCAAACGGTCGCGCCAAAATCCAAGGCTATTTTCGCCGGCGACACGCAAGCTCGCCGTTGAAATGCTGTTGGTGCCGCGCCGCTCCGGCGGTGCCGGAAAATCGAAGAAGGTGAGGTCGGTACCGGGATTGGCTTTGCCGTCGGCGTAAAACAAATGATAGGCGCGCACGTCGTCCTGGTTGACGGTCTTCTTCACTAGCCGCATGCCGAGCAAGCCGGTGTAAAAGGCCAGGTTCTCGCGCGGCTTAGCGGAAATCGCGGTGAGATGGTGAATGCCGGTCAACTGCATGGGGTGTTCCTTGGGTGCTAAAGTGCTAAGCGCGTCATTCCGGGACGCGCCGACTGAACTCGGGTTTACCCGAGTTCAGCAATATCATTGTCCAAGTCGGCAACAGCCGACTTGGATGGCGCGGGCCCGGAATCCATACTCCCGATGGTGGTTATGGATTCCGGGCTCGCCGCTACGCAGCACCCCGGAATGACGGGGCCTCTAATATCGCCCCCATTATGAACCGTGTAGAATACGGTTTGAAGCCTTGACCGGTAACGGCACATCACGAGAGATCATCAACGCCCCATGAACCGACGCATTCTCACCTCGCTTGCCGTGTTGCTGGCGCTGTCGTGCCCAGCCTCTCAGGCCATCGCCGAGACGGTCGATCTGCGAATTCTCGCGATCAACGATTTCCACGGCAATCTTCGGCCGCCGCCGGGTGGAATCCGGATCGCCGATCCCGACGGGAAAGGCAAACAAATCACCGTGCCGGCCGGCGGCGCCGAGCACATGGCGACGCTGGTCAAGGAACTTCGCGCGGGGCCTAAGAACACGATCTTTGTCGCGGCCGGCGATTTGATCGGCGCGAGCCCGTTGCTCTCGGCGCTGTTTCACGACGAGCCCACAATCGAATCCCTCTCGATGATGGGGCTCGAGGTCGCGGCCGTCGGCAACCACGAATTCGACGCCGGCAAGGACGAGCTGCTGCGGATGCAAAACGGCGGCTGTCACAGAATCGACAAATGCCAGGGGCCGCATCCTTTTCTTGGCGCCAAATTTCATTATCTAGCGGCGAGCACAATCGAGAAGAACGCCGGCAAGACGTTCTTTCCGCCTTACGAGATCAAGGAGTTCGACGGCATTCCCGTCGCCTTCATCGGGCTGACGTTGAAGGGCACCGCCGACATCGTCTCGCCGACGGGCATTGCGGGCCTGGAATTCAAGGACGAGGCCGAGACGGTGAACGCGCTGGTGCCGGAATTGAAGGCCCGCGGCGTCGAGGCCATGGTGGTCTTGATTCACGAAGGCGGCTATCCGACCGGCGATTATAATGAGTGCCCCGGAATCTCCGGCGCCATCGTCGACATCGTGAAGAATTTCGATTCGGCCATCGATGTGGTGATCTCCGGCCACACCCATCAGGCCTATGTCTGCGAGATCGACGGACGACTCGTGACGAGCGGCGACAAGTTCGGAACCCTCGTCACCGCGATCGACGTGAAGCTCGATTCCGTCACGCGCGACGTGATCGGCGCCAAGGCCGACAATGTCATTGTCCGCAGCGGCTCTTATGCGAAGGATGCAGAACAGACCGCGTTGCTCGAGGCCTACGACAAGGTGGCCGCGCCGATCGCGAACCGCCGGGCGGGCGCCGTCACCGAGACGCTATCCCGCGCGCCCAACGAAGCCGGCGAAAGCGCGCTCGGCGACATCATCGCGGATGCGCAACTCGCCGCGACCCGTGACGCCAAGGACGGCGGCGCCGCGATCGCGTTGACCAATCCGGGCGGCATCCGCACCGACATCCTCAAGAAAGACGATGGCGCGGTGAGCTATGGCGAAGTGTTCGCAAGCCAGCCGTTCCGCAATCAATTGGTCACGCTGACGCTCACCGGCGCGCAGATCAAGACCCTGCTCGAGCAGCAATGGGCTGATCCGAAGCGACCGCGCATCTTGCAGGTTTCAAAAGGCTTTGCCTACGCGTGGGACGGAGCGAAACCATATGGCGAGCGCGTGATCGCCAATTCTCTGGCGCTCAACGGCAAGCGCATCGATTCGGCGAAAACCTATCGCGTGACGGTGAACAATTATCTTTCCCAAGGCGGCGACGGATTTACGGTGTTGAAGCAAGGCACCGCGCCACAAACCGGCGTCTATGACGCCGATGCGCTATATGCTTATTTTCAGAGAAACAGCCCGATCGCGCCGGTGACGACGGATCGTATTGCGCGAGTGAATTAGCAACTACGTCATTCCGGGGCGATGCGAAGCATCGAACCCGGAATCTCGAGATTCCAGGTCTGGTGCTAACGCACCATCCCGGAATGACGGTCTCAACTCTTTGGTCTCGGCTCGCCTCTTTCCCGCGGGCCAATGACCCCCTAAATTAGCTTCCTCTCTCAAGCGCGCTGATCGCGCGAAGGTCCCGCATGACGACATTTCTCCTGAGCCATCCATCGACCCTCGACCATCTAACCCCGCCGGGACATCCCGAGCGGCCCGACCGGATTCGCGCGGTCAATGAGACGCTCAGTGAAAGCCGCTTCGACGCCTTGGTGCGCGAGACGGCGCCGGAAGGCTCGCTCGATCTCGTCACGCTTTGCCACGACGAGCACTATGTCAACGAGCTGCGGCGGATCGCGCCCGCCAGCGGGCTCGTTTATCTCGACGGCGACACCTCGATGTCACCCGGCACCTGGGAGGCGGTGATGCGCGGCGTCGGCGGCGCGGTGGCCGCGACCGATGCGATCATGGCGGGTACGTATCATAATGCGTTCGTGGCGATGCGCCCGCCGGGCCATCACGCCGAAATCAGCAAGCCGATGGGCTTCTGCTTTTTCGATCATGCCGCGATCGCGGCGCGCCATGCCCAGCGCAAATACGGCATCGGCCGCGCGGCCGTGGTCGATTTCGACGTCCATCACGGCAACGGCACGCAGGACATTTTCTGGGCGGACCCGACCGTCATGTATTGCTCGACGCATCAGATGCCGCTGTTTCCCGGCACCGGCGCCAGCAACGAGCGCGGCGAGCACGACACCATCGTCAACGCGCCGCTGGCGCCGGACGACGGCAGCGCCAAATTCCGCTCCGCCTTCGAGAACGTGATCCTGCCGCAGTTGCAGAAGTTCGCGCCCGAACTGATCATCATTTCCGCCGGCTTCGACGCGCATTACCGCGATCCGCTGGCCTCGCTCAATCTCAAGGCGGAGGATTTCGGCTGGGTCACGCGCAAATTGATGGATGTTGCTGATACGACCGCTGAGGGGCGAATTGTCTCGGTGCTTGAAGGCGGGTATGATCTGCAAGGCTTGAAAGAATCGGTCGCGGCGCATGTCACCGCGCTGATGGGTGCGTGAACGTCACGCCACCGCGCCCGCATAACAATATCCTTCAAGCTGAGAAGGCGGGAGCCATGGCCGAAAACAACCAGACCGACGTCAACAAGCTGAGCTTCGAGCGCGCGATCGAGGAACTTGAATCGATCGTCAAGCGACTCGAGGAAGGCAAGGTTCCGCTGGAGGAATCGGTTGCCATTTACGAGCGCGGCGAAGCCTTGAAGCGGCGCTGCGAGGAATTGCTGCGGCAGGCAGAAGCGCGCGTCGACAAGATCACCACCGACGCCAACGGCCGGGTGACCGGAACCGAGCCGCTCGACGTTCAATGACGGGTTGACCGAAACCGTCGCCCCTTGGCGAAACGTGCCCGAAAATACCTTCCAAATGACCTGCCAAGTGACCTGGAACCGGGAACCAACCACCCGCTGCGCCGGTTGAGAGCCGTAACCCTACCGCCCGATCTCGCGCCAGCGAGGTCTCCGGCGGGTTGGCTTTAGCCCTCGCTTTGGTGTAATGCTTTGGAACTATGGGCTGTTGAGGGCCGCGTGTCCCGCGTTAACGATTGAGGTAAGCGGTTCAAATAGCTTAAGAAAAAGACCGGGAAGGGTTAACTCGTAAAAAGTGATGCATGTCGTATTGAGCGATTCGGAGTGCATCTCAGCTTTCAAACCGGGCTTCGGCCTGCTCAGGTGGCATCCGGCATCCGGGTGTTCGCTACGCTGGTTCTGTGCAACCCATCCCCCGTCGGGCCGTTGTTCCCGACATGCAACATTGGAATATCACTGTGACCACATTTAGTAAGACGCCGCTTCTCGACACGATCCGGACCCCGGAAGATCTACGCCGGCTCAAGGTGGAACAGGTCCGCCAGGTCGCCGACGAGCTTCGTCTGGAAACCATCGACGCCGTCTCGGTCACCGGCGGACATTTCGGCGCCGGCCTCGGCGTCGTCGAATTGACCACCGCGCTACATTATATTTTCGACACGCCGCGCGATCGTTTGATCTGGGACGTCGGCCATCAGGCCTATCCGCACAAGATCCTTACCGGCCGCCGCGACCGCATCCGCACCTTGCGCACCGGCGGCGGGTTGTCCGGTTTCACCAAGCGCACCGAAAGCGATTACGATCCGTTCGGCGCCGCGCACTCCTCGACCTCGATTTCGGCGGCGCTCGGCATGGCGGTCGCGCGAGACCTCTCCGGCGGCAAGAATAACGTCATCGCCGTGATCGGCGACGGCGCGATGTCCGCCGGCATGGCCTATGAGGCCATGAACAATGCCGGTGCGATGAATTCGCGGCTGATCGTCATTCTCAACGACAACGACATGTCGATCGCGCCGCCGGTCGGCGCGATGTCGGCCTATCTGTCGCGGCTTTATTCAGGAAAAACCTATCGCTCGCTGCGCGAGGCCGCCAAGCAGCTCGGCAAGCACCTTCCGAAGGTGATCGCCGACCGCGCCAACCGCGCCGAGGAATATTCCCGCGGCTTCATGGTCGGCGGCGGCACGCTGTTCGAAGAACTCGGTTTCTACTATGTCGGCCCGATCGACGGCCACAACCTCGACCACCTTCTCCCCGTGCTCAAGAACGTGCGCGACATGGAGGACGGCCCGATCCTGGTCCATGTCGTCACCCAAAAAGGCAAAGGCTACGGCCCGGCGGAGGCTTCCGCCGACAAATATCACGCCGTGGTCAAGTTCGACGTCGCCACCGGTGCGCAAGCCAAGGCCAAGCCGAATGCGCCCGCTTACCAAAACGTGTTCGGCCAGAGCCTCGTCAAGGAAGCGCAAAAAGACGAGAAGATCGTCGGCATCACCGCGGCGATGCCGTCAGGCACGGGAATCGACATTTTCGCGAAAGCCTTCCCGCAACGCACCTTCGACGTCGGCATCGCCGAGCAGCATGCGGTGACGTTCGCCGCGGGGCTTGCGACCGAAGGCTACAAGCCGTTCTGCGCGATCTATTCGACCTTCCTGCAACGCGGCTACGACCAGATCGTCCACGACGTCGCGATCCAGAGTCTTCCCGTTCGCTTCGCGATCGACCGCGCCGGTCTGGTCGGCGCCGACGGCGCGACCCATGCCGGCTCGTTCGACAACGCCTATCTCGGCTGCCTGCCGAATTTCGTCATCATGGCGGCTTCCGACGAGGCCGAACTGGTGCACATGGTCGCGACGCAAGTGGCGATCGACGATCGTCCGAGCGCGGTGCGCTATCCGCGCGGCGAAGGCCGTGGCGTCGAAATGCCCGAAGTCGGCGTCGCCCTTGAAATCGGCAAGGGCCGCATCATTCGCGAGGGCACCAAGATCGCGCTGCTGTCGTTCGGCACGCGTCTGACCGAATGCGAGAAGGCGGCGGACGAGCTTGCCGCGCATGGATTGTCCACCACGATCGCGGATGCGCGCTTCATGAAGCCACTCGATCTCGAGCTGATCCTGAAACTCGCGCGCGACCACGAGATCCTCCTTACCATCGAGGAAGGATCGGTCGGCGGCTTCGGCTCCCACGTCATGCAGAAGCTGGCGGATCATGGCATGCTCGACGGCGGTTTACGGATGCGCTCGATGGTGCTGCCGGACGTGTTCCTCGATCACGACTCGCCGAATGCGATGTACGCCGGCGCCGGGCTCGATGCCAAAGGCATCGTCGCCAAGGTGTTCGAGACGCTGGGCCAGGAGTTCAAGCAAGAGTTCAAGGTCGAAACCGTCAAGCTGGCCTGAGGATCTGGGCTCTGGGAATTTTCCAGTGCGGTGGCTTCATCCTTCGAGACGGCGCGCAGGCGCGCCTCCTCAGGATGAGGTCTTAAGACCCTCATGGTGAGGAGCGCGGCAACGCCGCGCGTCTCGAACCACGAGGCCCACGCGGGCACTTGCCTCGATGCCGGCACGCATATCGAGTTGAACGTGACCAAACGCTCCTCCAGCATGCCCACCGCCCGCAAACGCGCCGACACCTTGCTGGTCGAGCGCGGGTTGTTCGAGAGCCGCGCGCGGGCACGGGCCGCGATCGAGGCGGGACTCGTCACCGCCAACGACAAGCAGGTCGAAAAGCCATCCGAGACCGTTCCCACCGACGCCCTGTTGCGTGCGCAGCCGGCGCACCCGTTTGTTTCGCGTGGCGGCGTCAAACTGGCCGGCGCGCTGGAGCGCTATCCGATCGAAATCGAGGGCCACGTCTGCCTCGACGTCGGCGCCTCGACCGGCGGCTTCACCGAAGTGTTGCTCGCCAACGGCGCGAGCCTGGTATTTTCAATCGACGTTGGGCGCGAGCAGCTTCATCCGTCGCTGCGCGGCCATCCCAGAATCGTCTCCATGGAAGAGACCGACATTCGCGATTTCGAAGGCAAGCGCCTGCCCATGCGCCCCGACGTCGTCGTCATCGACGTCAGTTTCATTTCCCTGAAAGCCGTGTTGCCGGTGGCGCTGTCGCTCGCGGCAGCGCCGATGCATCTATTGGCATTGATAAAGCCGCAATTCGAGGGCCAGCGAAAACATTCCAAGCGCGGCGTCATCCGCGACGCGGAAGTCCATCGGCAAGTCTGCGACGACATCGCGGCTTTCGCGGCTTCGCAGGGGTGCACCGACATCGACATATTTCCGTCGTCGATCGCGGGCGGCGACGGCAACGTCGAGTTTTTCATCGGCGCGCGCCGTGGTTGAACGTCTCGTCATCGACCATCTCGGTCATCGCGGCGACGGCGTCGCTTTCGCGGACGGCGAGACCGTCTACGTGCCGTACACGCTTCCCCGCGAGAGCGTCGAGGTTGCGCCCGTCCCCGGTCATCCCGACCGCCGGCGCTTGCTCGCGGTCGAACGCGCAAGCGAGGCGCGGATCACGCCGTTTTGCCCGCATTTCGGCATCTGCGGCGGGTGCGCGATCCAGCATTGGGATGCCGAAGGCTACCGCGCCTGGAAACGCGACATCGTGGTCGAGACGCTCGCACAGGCGAAGCTTGCCTGCGACGTGCATCCGCTGATCGATGCGCACGGCCTCGGTCGCCGGCGATTGACGTTGCACGCCCGGATCGGCACGCACGATGTGCTCAAGGTCGGCTTCGCCGCGACGAATTCCCACGACATCGTTCCGATCGATCGCTGTCCCATTCTTGATCCCGGCCTGAACGGCGCGATTGAGGCGGGGTGGGCGCTGACTGAGCCGCTGATCGGAATCGGAAAGCCGCTCGACATCCAGATCACCGCGACCGACAACGGCCTCGACGTCGACGTCCGTGGCTCCGGTCCGTTGCCGGCGACGAAGATCGCAGCGCTGTCGCGCATCGCCGAGCAGCATCGCCTGGCGCGGCTGACGCGTCACGGCGAGTTGGTGCTGATGCGCACTCCGCCGACGATTGCGATTGGCACCGCAAAAGTCACGCTGCCGCCGGGTTCGTTCCTGCAGGCTACAACCGCCGGGGAAGAGACGCTGGCGGCGCTGGTGTCGGGCCACTGCAAGCGCGCCAAACACATTGCCGATTTGTTTTGCGGAGTCGGACCGTTTGCCTTGAGGTTGGCAACGAATGCACGAATTTCGGCGTTCGACAGCGACGCCGGCGCGGTGACCGCGCTGCAGAAAGCGGCGAGTTCGGCGGTCGGCCTGAAACCAATCAGCGCCGAGGCACGCGATCTGTTTCGGCGTCCGCTGATGCCGCAGGAGTTGCGCGAATACGACGCGGTCGTGTTCGATCCGCCCCGGCAAGGCGCGCAGGCGCAAGCCGCGCAACTCGCGGCGAGCAAAGTTCCCGTGGTGATTGCGGTGTCCTGCAACGCTGCGACCTTTGCGCGAGATGCGCGGATTTTGACCGACGGCGGCTACGGTATCGAAGGCGTGACGCCGGTCGATCAGTTCCGTCACACCCCGCATGTTGAGCTGGTCGCGCGATTTGTGCGCAAACGTTGAACCTGTTTCGCAAGCCGGCAACATATCTCAATTGGAGGACCGGCAGAGGCGACCTGCCCCTCCCTGATGCGAGCGACCCGACGATCCGCTCGACGCAAATCAAGCCACCACATTGAAGTCACCCGGCATCCAAAGGAGGCCATTATGGACGTCAATCCCGACAAACTGAATGCTTTCATGGGGAAAATGGTGGGCGACATCGGCACGGCGATGAATGCCTCGCTGATGCTGATCGGCGATAAGCTCGGTCTCTACAAAGCGCTCGCGGCGAAGGGACCGATGAATTCCTCGGAACTGGCAAAGGCCACCGGCACCAGCGAGCGCTATGTCCGCGAATGGCTCGCAGCCCAAGCGGCGTCCGGCTATGTCGAATACGATAAAGCGTCGGGCAAATTCTCGATGGAACCCGAACAGGCGACCGCACTGGCCGATGAGGACAGTGAGTTTTTCATAGGGGCGGTGGGCGACCTGATCGAGGCGACGTTCCTCGACGAGCCGAAGATTTCGCAAGCCTTCAAAACCGGCCAAGGTGTCGGCTGGAACCGGCGCAGCGAGTGCCTGTTCTGCGGCACCGCGCGTTTCTTCCGCACCGGGTACAAACATCATCTGGTGCAGGAATGGCTACCCGCGCTCGACGGCGTCGTTGAGAAACTCGAACGTGGCGCCAAGGTCGCCGACGTCGGTTGCGGCCACGGCATCTCCACGCGCCTGATGGCGGAAGCGTTTCCGAATTCGCGGTTCTACGGCTTCGACTATCATCAAGGTTCGATCGACACCGCGCGCCAGGCGGCCGAGGACGCCGAACTCGGCGACCGCGTGCGCTTCGAAGTGCATTCCGCCAAGACCTATCCGGCCGAAGGCTATGACCTCGTCTGCTTCTTCGACTGCCTCCACGACATGGGCGATCCGGTCGGCGCGTTGAAGCATGTGCGCGAGACCATGGCGGCCGACGGCACCTGCATGCTGGTCGAACCGTTCGCCAACGATCGGCTCGAGGACAACCTTAACCCGATCGGGCGTATCTTCTACGCGGCTTCCACGGTGATCTGCACGCCGGCCTCGCTCGATCAGGAGGTCGGCCTCGCGCTCGGCGCGCAAGCCGGCGAGGCACGGCTTCGCGAAGTCGCGAGACAAGCGGGCCTGATGCGATTCCGTCGCGCGACCGAGACGCCGTTCAATCTGATCCTGGAGGCGCGGGTGTAGAGCGCGATAAGTTTGGGTGAGGTGTAGACGGCGATCGACCACTACTCCCTCTCCCCGCTTGCGGGGAGAGGGATGGGGTGAGGGGGGACTCTCGTCAGGCTCGGACTCGCGGAGAGTCCCCCTCACCCGATCACTTCGTGATCGACCTCTCCCCGCAAGCGGGGCGAGGTGACTCGACTCGTTCATGCGCAGAATTAACCTAAAGCCATCACATTCCGCTCACCGCCCCCAACGATCCTGCCAGAGCTTCTCGCCGACCAGGCAGGAGACGCGCGGCTCTTTCTCGGCGACCGGGACGATCGGACGCTCGGGCATGCGGCCTGCGACTTCGAGCAGAAGCTTGGTTCGGATCGCCTCCTTGAACTTGTCGCGGTCCTTGATGGCGACCACGAAGGAACCGGGGCCGCCGATGACGCAATCCTCGTAATAGAAATCGAGGTTTTCGATATCCATCGTCGAATAAGACGGCTCCTTCACCATGATCGGGAGACCGTTGATGGTGATGCCTTTCGCGAGCGCCGCGTCGCGCGCGCCGGTGACGGGCGCGCCGTTGTTGTTGGGCCCGTCACCGGAAATATCGATGACACGGCGAATGCCGCGATACGGGTTTTCGTCGAACAGCGGCATCGCGAAATTGATCGCACCCGAGATCGAGGTGCGCGACGCCCGGCGGATCGGCGTCTTCATGATCTCGTTGGCGATGGCGTCCGCCGTCTCTGGACCGTCGATCACCCGCCAGGGAATGATGATCTTCTGGTCGCTCGAGGCCGCCCATTCGAAATAGGTGATCGCGACCTTGCCGTTCGGACCGGTTTTGAGCGCCTGCAAAAATTCCTTCGAGACGATGGCCTGGGCGTAGCCCTCGCGCTGAATCGCGAGTTCGTCCAAATCCATCGAGTAGGAGATATCGACAGCGAGAACGAGTTCGACATCGACGGAAGGCACCGCTTGCTTGTCGGCGAATTGAGCATGCGGATTTGGCGCGGCGAAGCTTCCGACATCGCCCCCAGTCATCGTTCCCGCGACGAGCACGGCGGCGATCGAGATACCCCAGCGCATGAGCGGCCCTCTGATCATATGCCATGATCGTGACACGCAAAGCGGCCTTCGAAAAGCAAGAACATGGGCGGTTCCTACACATTCAGGTTAGCCGCGCGAAACGACGCCCCTTGTGCATGACCGGACGAGAGCGACCGGTGAAGGCTTTCTGAAATCGGCTCCGCGTGCAATACACCCCTTTTTTAAATAGGAGATATCATGTTTCGGATTTTCATTACCTGCGCATTGCTTTTGGCGGCCTCCAGCCGCGCGATGGCTGAAACGGCCGTCGAGCGCGGTAATTATCTCGTCAATACCATCATGGCCTGCGGCAATTGCCACACGCCGCGCGATGCGGAGGGCAAGGTGATCGCCGAAAAGCCACTTTCCGGCGGCCGGACCTTCATGACGCCGGCCTTCATCGCCACCGCGCCGAACATCACGCCGGACGTGGAGACCGGAATCGGAAGCTGGAGCGATGCCGAGATCAAGCGCGCGCTGATTGAAGGAATACGCCCCGATCACGGCCGCCTCGCCGGCGTGCCGCTGGCGGCGATCATGCCAGCCAATTTCTACAAAGGTTTGCTCACCGACGACCTCGACGCCATCGTCGCCTATCTTCACACCGTCAAGCCGATCCGGAACGAAGTCCCCGACCCCGTGTACAAAGTCCCGGTGCGCCGCGACGCCTATCCCGACGCCGAGGCCGGATTCAGCAAAGCGACGTTGGTCGATCCGGTCCGGCGCGGCGCGTATCTCGTCACCATCGGCCATTGCATGGAGTGCCACGCCACACGGACGCAGGGCGTTTCGGATTACAAAAACGGACTGGGCCACGGCGGCAGGGTTTTCCCCCTGCGTGAGGAAGCACCGGATGGACCGCGCAGTGTCGCCGCCAACATCACCTCGGACCCCACGGCCGGCATCGGCGCCTGGACCGATCAGGAAATCACCCGTGCCATCACCCATGGGATTTCGCGCGACGGCCACGCGCTGAAGCCGCCGATGGCCTTTGCTTATTACGCGGCGCTGAAGGAGGCTGATCGCGCCGATATCGTCGCTTATCTGCGCACGCTGCCGCCGCTGCAATGAAGCCATTCGCGCGGCGCAGGTCACCGTCAAGCGAGAAGCTGTAAACTTCCTGACGTCAGGAGGTGCCGCGGGAATGATCGATACCGTCAGCAAGCCGAAAACCAAGGTTCGCACCAAGACGGAGCGGCCGCGCCTGCATAAGGTCATCCTCGTCAACGACGACTTCACGCCGCGCGAATTCGTCGTCACCGTCTTGAAGGCGGAATTTCGCATGAGCGAGGACCAGGCCTACAAGGTCATGCTCACCGCGCATCAACGCGGCGTGTGCGTGGTCGCCGTCTTCACCAAAGACGTTGCCGAGACCAAGGCGACCCGCGCCACCGACGCCGGCCGCGCCAAGGGCTATCCGCTCTTGTTCACGACCGAACCAGAGGAATAGCCCCAATCGTGTCCCGGACGCGGCGCAGCGTTCTTCACGCTGCTCCGCAGAGCCGGGACCTACGAGCACTCCGCGTGGACCCCGGATCAGCGGCGCATCGTTTCACGCTGCACCGCATCCGGGGAACGAGCCCGTCGATATTCGCGCCGGTCTCAGCCCCCTATCGTTTCGTCCTCTAATCCGTAAACCCGGCGCGGTTGCCGACATAGGTATCGAGCAAAACGGCCGCCTTGCGAGTCAAATTGGCGATCTCGATCATCCGCGTCAGCGGCGGCATCAAGGCTCGCAACGCGATGAGATGTTCGTCGGTAAAGCCGCCCGGCTGCTTCGTGGTCCAGCTCGAGGCGTTAACCGAACCGTCGGTGAACCGCAGCGGCAGGGCAATATAGTCGGTGACCTTCTCCGCGCGCATATCCTCGTCGAGGAACGGAAAGTGCTTGCTCTCGGGATCGTCGAGACGGCATCTCACTTCCCGCCCCTGGCGGAACACGATCGCCAGCGGACTGCTGTTGAACTGCGGCGAATCCTGGACATCGAAATCCGTGGAGCCTACGACGAGATCGGCGCCCGGCTTCCAGACGAAGTTGCGGCCGAAAACATCGGGATGCAACGTCCGAACGAAGAAGCCGACACGCCAGAGCGGCAAACCCGCGTCCACAAGGCGCTCGCAGATTTCCGCCATCGCCTCAGCCGGATTGGATGCGATCTTCGCGCCACCCACGATCCAGTCGGTGATTTTCTGCAAATCGGCTGCGTTCATGAGAAGGGCATTTGCGGAGGAAGTTCGAGAAAGATCAAGACGACCTCAAGCTTCACGCCGCCCGGTGTCCGCGGTAACGCCAAGAGCGGAGGCAGAGCAGCTTGCGTCAATTTAACCGCGTTACGACTTATGGTGCTACACCAATTGCAGCCGCAACTCCCGCCCCACAATTTTAGCCGCACGTTGTAGGCTTTCGATCGTGGCACTGCCGTTGTCTGGATCGAGCAGGCGGTCGAGTTGCGCACGGCTGGTTTTCATCAACTCGGCCATGCGCTGTTTGGTAATCTTTTTTTTCTTCATTTCGCTGGCAAGCTGGCGGGCGATCACAGCCTTGATCGCGGCTGCGGTCACCTCTTCGTGGATTCCGGTGTCTTCGAGCCAACTTTCGAAGCTCGAACCTATGTGCGGATTTTTTCTTGCCATGACTGCAACTCCTTAAATCTCTGCCGCGCCAGCGCCAGATCTTCCGTTGGGGTCTTCTGCGATTTCTTGATCATCGCGTGCAAAGCGATCAGCATGCTATCGTGAAATCCGAAAAATACGCGAGCCTCGCGCTTGCTCGGCAGCGAGGCACGCACTTCCCACAAGCCACCGCTCAAGGGGCGACATAGCGGTAAACCCACCGGCCAGCCGTATTGCACCTTGGTAAGGTCGCGCCCGATGGTCTGCTTATCCTCACGGGATAACTCGTTCAGCCAATCCCGTACCGGCTCCCGGCCCGTCGTCGATCGCCAAAATACCAAAGGGATAGGCCTGAGGCTCTTAGCCACCATGGCTAAATGTACCAAAAAAGATGCATCAGAGCAAACATTGAATAATCCGTTTTTGACGGCAATCTCGAATTCCGTGCCAATGCGTTAGCAGTTTTTCCACGCGACATGTAGCTCTGGGCTCCGCGCGACAAAGCCGGAAATTACCCTACCCAGCTTTTCCGGCCGAACCGGCAATCCCGAACCCTGGATCCCGATGGTGGCCACGACGCGCCGTGGAAGGGCGGGAAAAGGTGCGTCGCGAATGGTGAAAGCGCTGTTCGACACCAACATTCTCGTCGATTACCTCAACGCCGTTCCCCAAGCTCGCACTGAGCTAAAGCGCTACACGGAAAAAGCCATCAGTATCATCACGTGGATGGAGGTGACGGTTGGCGCTAACGGCAACGTCGAAGTTGCGACGCGTAGCTTTCTGAGCGCTTTCGATGTCATTACGCTGGATGGAAAGATTGCAGAGCGTGCCGTTAGCCTTCGCCGCAGCCATCACATCAAATTGCCCGACGCCATTATCTGGGCAACGGCGCAGACACACGCGATGCTGATAGTCACACGGAATACGAAGGACTTCACAGCCAACGATCCTGGCGTCCGCATGCCTTACAGATTGTGAACTATCCCACCTGCCCGCGATGCCGCAGGAAATGATCCGCGAGCACGCACGCCATCATGGCCTCGCCGACCGGCACCGCGCGGATGCCGACGCAGGGGTCGTGGCGGCCTTTGGTCATGATGTCGGTGTCGTTGCCATCGCGATCCACCGTGCGGCGCGGCGACAAAATTGAGGAAGTCGGCTTCACGGCGAAACGCGCCACCACCGGCTGGCCGGTCGAGATGCCGCCCAAAATGCCGCCGGCGTGGTTGGAAAGAAACGTGACGCCCTGATTGCCCATCCGCATTTCGTCGGCGTTTTCCTCGCCGGACAATTCGGCCGCGCCGAAGCCCGCGCCGATCTCAACGCCCTTCACCGCGTTGATGCTCATCAAGGCGGCTGCGAGATCTCCGTCGAGCTTGCCGTAAATCGGCGCCCCTAAGCCCGCCGGCACGCCTTCGGCTGATATTTCGATCACCGCGCCGATCGAGGAGCCCTTCTTGCGGATGCCGTCGAGATAGTCTTCGAAGAACGCCGCCTTGTCCTTGTCGGGGCAAAAAAACGGATTACGCGCGATCTCGTCCCAATCCCACTTCTCGCGATCGATTTTGTGCGGCCCCATCTGCACCAGCGCGCCGCGCACGGTGATGTTGGGCACGATTTTGCGGGCGATGGCGCCGGCCGCGACGCGCGTCGCGGTCTCGCGCGCCGAGGAGCGTCCGCCGCCGCGATAATCGCGCAGGCCGTATTTGGCTTCATAGGTGAAGTCGGCGTGGCCGGGGCGAAACTTGTCCTTGATCTCGGAATAGTCCTTGGAGCGCTGATCGGTGTT
>Ga0137403_10003142_pt1 | contig 19931 bp, 21 predicted proteins | sample CZOMad2_1_16fung_FD_122057 | JGI IMG/M metagenome (GOLD analysis project Ga0137403, IMG submission 122057) | Vadose zone soil fungal communities from Angelo Coast Range Reserve, California, USA - CZOMad2_1_16fungal (Hybrid Assembly) | ecosystem: Environmental > Terrestrial > Soil > Vadose zone...
ATGTTGCGAGGCATCCGAACGCGGATGCGCCAACGCTGACGTGGCTATGCAAAGACCGCAGCCAGCCGCTGTGGTACCTGGTGGCCTTCAATCCCAATACGCCGACGCCGCTGCAGCGGCGGTTGCGTGACCGGCTGAAGCGGCTCGGAGAAAATCAGATTTCAAAGTAGGTCCGGCCCGCGTGCAAGGGACAAGAATCTCCCGACAATTCGAATGACAAACTCATTACGTGCATAAGGAAAACTCTCGTTCGAACTACGTTCGAACGGGAGCGGTACACTTCTCCCATGCCCCCAGCGCCGAGCGGGGCAAGTATTTCATAGGGGCCAAGGTGAGTGCCTGGGGCGAGAGGCATAATGTGGCGCGATTTATGACCGTGCGGAACATTTCCCGGTAACCTTTCCCGCTGAACCGGGCGATGAAAGTGGACTCAGGGCTGCAATCCAGCACGATCAGATGAAGCGCTGCGATAGTAGAATCGGCGGGGCGAATTTAACGGGTCAACCACCATCACTGAAAGAGCATGGCGACTAACCGCACGAGGCTCGCTGAAGTACGGGGATTCCTGCAGCGATTCTGGCTGCGCGTTTTGCTTTTGTCCGCCGTGTTGACGGTTCCTTGCTTCTGGCACCGGCGGATTGAAGCGGGGGATCTGGCGAGTCATGTGTACAACGCGTGGCTTGCGCAACTCATCGAGAAGGGGCAAGCGCCAGGGCTCTACCTGGTGAGCCGCTGGGACAACGTCCTGTTCGATTTCACGCTGCTGCACCTCGGGAAACTTTTTGGGTTTTCCGTGGCGGAGAAAATTGCGGTTTATGTTTGCGTGTTGATTTTCTTCTGGGGTGTTTTCGCGTTCGTGGCCGCGGTGACGGAGCGCGCGCCGTGGTTTCTCGCGCCGTGCATCGCGATGCTGGCGTACGGGTATTCCTTCAACATGGGTTTCATGAACTACTATTTGTCGCTCGGATTGGCTTGTTTCGGGCTTGCTCTGTTTTGGGGAGCGTGGGGAAGGGAATGGATTTATGGCGCGGTGCTTCTGCCGTTCGTATTGCTCGCGCACCCGATTGGATTTGCGTGGTTGATCGGCACTCTCGCTTACGTGAAGCTCAGAGCGAGGCTGCCGGGTTGGTGGAAGTTTCTGCCGGCAGTAGCAGCGGCGAGCGGGCTTCTCGGTGTGTACTGGTTCATGGTGCGAAACTCGGCCAAGTATTTGGTCGATTGGGATCGAGGACGGTTTTATTTCTGCAACGGAGCGGATCAACTGGCGCTTTACGGGCAGCGCTACTTCTATCTTGCGGGGGCAGCTTTCTTGTTCGGGCTTTTCTGCGTGGCGGTGGATCTCTATGCGGGGAGACGGGACGGTTTGACATGGAGGAGATTCGAACTGCCGTTCGAATTGTACGTGGTGGCGTTTTGCGCGACGGCGCTGCTGCCTGAGAATTTGCGGCCGTCGCCGGACGGCGGGTGGATCGGTCTGCTCGGTTCGCGGCTCACGACGATATCGGCGATTTTTGGATTGTGCGTGCTTGGATTGCTTAAACCGAGAAAATGGCATCTAGCCGGATTCAGCGCGTCCGCGATTGTCTTTTTTGCGTTTCTCCATCAGGACACGGGATGGATCAACCGGCTGGAGGCCAACGCAGAAGAGTTAGTGAGCAATCTGCCGCCTGGGACGCGCGTTATCGCGACGGTGTGGGCGCCGCCGGGCTGGCGGATACCATTTGTGGGCCATGCGGTGGAGCGAGCCTGCATCGGGCACTGCTTCAGCTACGCAAATTACGAGGCGGCTTCGGGGGAGTTCCGGATACGCGTGCGGAAGGGCAGTCCGGCGGCGACATCTTCGACGGATGATGCGGAAGACATGGCGTCCGGGGAATACGAAGTGGGTGACGAGGACCTGCCGATGAAGCAGATTTACCAGTGCGATGCCAGCGACCTGACGAAGCTGTGCATCCGGGAGCTGGAGTCCGGCGAAACCAATGGCCGATTGGGATACAAGCCCGCGAGCCGGTGACCAGCGAAATGGCGGAATGAGCTGTTTCCGGCGAAAGACAAATTGGCTCTTGCAGCAGGCCAATATCTGGTAGAATTGGCCGAGGGTGAGAGACAATGTTGCCACTCCATCTCCAGCCGCAGAGTCACGTTCCACTTTACGTTCAGCTTCGGGATCAGTTGCGCGCGCTTGTGCATGCGGGCGATTTGCGCCCGGGCGACCGCATTCCGGCTAGCCGGGAGCTGGCGACCATGCTTGGCGTTCACCGCACGACGGTGGCGAACGCGTACGCGGAATTGGAATCGGAAGGACTGATTCAGGGGCACGTCGGCCGCGGCACCTTCATCAAGGGAAACGGCAATGGATTGAAGATTACGCCTCCAGCGCCACCGGTGCTGAACGGCAATGAAGGCGTGCGCTGGGAGCTACTGTTCGCGGACGAGCGCGGCGAAGAAGTCCTGAGCCGGCTGACAGCCAGCGCCCCGGAGAATTCGCTGTCGTTTGTGATGGCGCGCCCGGCGGAGGAGTTCTTTCCGATTGAGGAATTGCAGATGTGCGTGAACGCCGTGCTACGGCGAGAAGCTGCGGAAGTTCTGAATCTTGGGCCGTCGGATGGCTATCCGCCTTTGAAAGAAGCGCTGCTTGAGATGCTGCATCACGACGGGATCGTGGCGAAAGACGAGAATCTGCTGATCACGGATGGATGCCAGCAGGCTTTCGACCTGATTAGCAAAGCGTTTGTGCGGCCGGGCGATTCGGTGATTATGGAAAACCCGACGTATCCCGGAGCGGTGGCGATTTTTCACGGAGCGCGCGCCAGGTGCCTGAGCGTTCCGATGAGAACGCATGCGGAACCGGGAGTTCCTCTGGGGCTCGATTTGGAAGCGTTGGAGGCGACGCTGGCCGCAAATCGCGTGAAGCTGATTCTGCTGACGCCAGACTTCCAAAACCCAACAGGAATATCGATGCCGCTGGCTTCGCGGCGGAAGGTCCTGGAACTGGCCGGACGGCACCAGGTTCCCGTTGTGGAAGATCATATTTACGCACGGCTGAATGCGCGGGAAGAACGAATTCCCTCGCTGAAGCAGTTGGACCGTTCCAACATCGTCATCCACATTGACAGCTTCGCGAAGGTGGCATTTCCGGGATTGCGCGTCGGGTGGATCGTCGCTCCTGCGGCAGCCATGGAGCGGTTGCGCATCGTGAAGCAAACAACGGACCTCCACACGGATCAACTCGCGCAAGGGATACTGGCGGAGTTTTTGCGACGCGGGCTCTTCAGCAAGCATCTCGCTAAGATGCGGAAGGTTTACACCTCGCGGCTGGCGGCATTGGATGAGGCGCTGCGGAAGAATATGCCGGAAGGCACGCACTGGATGCGGCCGGAAGGCGGAATGTGTCTGTGGCTGGAGCTTCCTCTGGGGTTCGACGCGAGCGAGTTGCTGATTCATGCGAAAGAACGCGGCGTGCTGTTTGCGCCGGGGCGGTACTTCTACGTGCAAAGCCCGCTGCCGAACACATTGCGGCTGGGGTTTGCGAGCCTGGACGAAAAGCAGATCGCGCGGGGCGTGGCCACGCTCGCGGAACTTCTGAAGATCGAGATGCGCAAGCGGCAGCGAGGTGTGCGACGGGCGGAACGCAGCAGGGTCGCGCTGGTGTGAGGAACTGAAGTAAAAAGAAATAAGGAACTAAGAAGTGCCAGCGAGGTCACGTTTTGAGCGAAATCATCCGGCTGGAGCCGAACCCGGCGAATAAGTGTTTCGGCTGCGGCGGGGACAATCCCGGCGGGATGAAACTGACGTTCGAACAGGACAATACGAATCGCAAAATTGTGGGGCGGTTTGTTCTGGGCGAGCGGTATCAGGGCGGCGGAGGATTCGCGCATGGCGGAATCATTGCGATGCTGCTCGATGAAGCCATGGGCAAGGTGTGCCGCTTCCGCGAGGCGCGCGCTGTGACGGCGGAATTGACCGTCGAATACCTGAAGCCGGTAAGCGTGGAGCAGGAAATTGTGGTTGAAGGACGCGAGACGGAACAGAAGGGAAGAAACCTGTTCATGGCTGGCGAGATTCGCAATGAGGCTGGTGAAATTCTGGCAAGAGGGCGGGCGCGTTTTGTGGTGATTGCGCCGCGGTGAACGGATTTGGCGGAGCGGCAACCGCCTGGAAATTCAAGGGTCGAGAGGAGAAGCGAGATGGACGCGAAAAAAGTAAATGGCAGCGGCAACAGCAGCAAGGGTTCGAATGAATGGCGCGTGAAAGTCGGCCTGGCTGAAATGCTGAAGGGCGGCGTCATCATGGACGTCACCAACGCGGAACAGGCGAAGATCGCGGAAAAAGCGGGCGCGTGCGCGGTGATGGCGCTGGAACGCGTGCCTTCGGACATCCGCAAAGAAGGCGGCGTGGCGCGCATGGCGTCGATCAAGGTGATTCGCGAAATTATGGCCACGGTGACGATTCCGGTGATGGCCAAGGTGCGCATCGGGCATTTTGTGGAAGCGGATGTGTTGCAGGCCCTCGAGGTGGATTTCATCGATGAGAGCGAAGTGCTGACGCCGGCCGACGAAGAGAATCACATCTGGAAGCACGATTATCGCGTGCCGTTCGTCTGCGGAGCGCGCAATCTCGGCGAAGCGCTTCGCCGCATTGCGGAAGGCGCGGCGATGATTCGCACGAAAGGCGAAGCGGGTTCGGGCAACGTAGTGGAAGCCGTACGGCACATGCGGACGATCGTCAGCCAGATGAAGAAATTGACGACGATGCGAGACGACGAACTGATGCGCGAAGCTAAGGAACTGGGCGCGCCGCTCGATTTGGTTCGCCAGATTGCAAAGACCGGGAAGCTCCCGGTGCCGAATTTCTCGGCGGGCGGGATCGCCACACCGGCAGATGCCGCGCTTGTCCGGAGGCTAGGCGCAGAAGCAGTGTTTGTCGGATCAGGGATTTTCAAATCGAGCGATCCGGAGACGCGTGCGAAGGCCGTCGTAAAGGCCACGACGCACTTCGAGGATCCAAAGATTGTTCTCGAAGCACACGAAGAGCTTGGCGAAGCGATGAAGGGTCTGGATATCCGGCAGATGGAAGAGAAGGACATGCTGTCCACGCGCGGCTGGTAGCGTGCTACATGGAGTTGAGGAAGTGAAAATCGGGATATTAGCGGTTCAGGGAGATTTCGAAGCGCACGCGGCGATGCTGGAACGCCTCGGCGTGGAAACGGCGGAGGTGCGCACGACCGCCGATCTCGAGGGATGCGACGGACTGATTCTTCCGGGCGGAGAAAGCACGACGCAGCTGCAATTCCTGCAGGAAGAAGGCCTCCGCGAAGCCATCTTGAAATTTGCGGAACGCGGCGGCGCCATCTTTGGGACGTGCGCGGGAGCCATTTTGCTGGCCACGGAGGTGCAGAATCCGAAGCAGGATTCGCTGAAGCTGCTCGACATGACCGTACTGCGGAACGGGTATGGACGACAAGTGGCCAGCGACGTGGTGAGCGGACCAACGACGCTGAAGAAAGATCCGTTGGAGATGGTTTTCATTCGCGGGCCAATTATCGAGCGTGCCGGGCCGGGTGTCGAAGTTCTCGCGGAATACGCCGGGAAACCCGCACTGGTGCAGCGTGGACCGATCGTGGCCGCTACGTTTCATCCGGAATTGACCGACGATACGACGGTCCACGAGCATTTTCTCCAGCTTGTGGGGGCAGGAACGGACCGGGAGCTGGGCAGCGTGAAGCCCTGATCGTGCAAGATACAAAGAACGCGAATCCTGCTGTTCGAAGGTCCAACCGTACGAAGGTGTTGTTCGTTTGCATCGGGAACGCCTGCCGGAGTCCGATGGCGGAGGCGATCGCACGCTACGATGCGGCGGATGTGATCGACGGCTCGAGTTCGGGGTTGAGCCCTCTCGGATTTATTCCTGATTTGACGAAGCGAACTCTAACGATGAATGGCTACTCGACGGATGGAGTGACCTCGGACAAAACGACTCGAGAAGCATGCGACGCCGCGGACATCATCATCAACATGACCGGCATGCCGTGGGCGGAAGCCTTCTCGAATCGTGAAAAGGTCGAGGACTGGATCGTGCAGGACCCGTACAACACCGATCCCGAGACGTACCAAAGAGTCTTTGAAGCAATCCAGCGGCGGGTTGGCCAGCTTGCCCGGGGGCTGAGGGACAAGCGGGAAAATCGTACGACGAAAAAATAGGAGTTCCATTGCGGCGGGATAAAACCAGCGTATCGCAAGAAGACTACCTGAAGGCGATCTGGGAAATGCTGGAAGAAGACCAGACGCCGATCAGCGCGCGTCTTGCGGAAGAGTTGCACGTGACTCCACCGGCGGTGACGGCCGCGTTGAAACGCATGACGCGCGACGGCCACGTGCGCGTGGAGCGCAGCGGGCGGATTGACCTCACGCAAAAGGGCCGCAAGCGCGCGGAGCATCTTGCGCTGCGGCACCAACTGGCAGAAATACTTTTGACCGACGTGATCGGTCTTTCCTGGTCAAAGGCGCATGATGAGGCAGAGCGCCTCGAACATGCCATCTCGCCGGAAGTCGAAGCCCTGCTACTGAAGCGTTTCGGCAACAAAAAAAGCTGTCCGCATGGCGTCCCCATGCGCGGAGGAGTCGCAAAGCTCCGAAAGCAAGGCGCCGTGTTGCTCGCGGACTTACGCGCCAAGGACGCGGCTGAGATTGTCAGCGTCTATGAAAAAGATGCGCAGTTTCTCGAGTTTCTGGAGGGGCTTCGCCTGCGTCCGTCCACAACCCTTGAAGTCTTGAACCGCGAATACGATGAGACGATGACTCTCCGTGCGGGCGGCAAGACGCTGCACCTCGGGAAGCCTGCCACGAGCCGCATTTGGGTCCGGCGGCTGAACGCCTGACCCATCGGCTTCGGTTTTTCAAAGTAAGCTTTTCGAGCGCGCTGGGAGTTCTTACTGCCGTTCGTCGAGGAGCGCTTTGAGCCGTGCGAAGCCGGCCCGGCTGACGGGCAAGCGCGCGCCGTCCGTAAGGATCGCAATGCGGCTTTCCTTGGCATGGGGCTCGATGCGCACAACGCGTTCCAGATTCACGATGTAAGAGCGGTGGATTCGAACAAAGTTGGCCGGGTTGAGGCAGGCCTCGAGGCCCGCAATGGTTTGCTGTTTGAGATGCTTTTTTCCCTGCGTCACGAGAGCCACGTAGTCGTCCTGCGCTTCGGCGTAATCAAGTTTTCCAACCGTGATAATCGTGACCTTCGTGCCGTCTTTCACGACGAGGCGCTCGAGGAATTGTTGCGGTGGCCGTGCCGCGGCGGCCAGTTCCGTGGCTGCGGGCATTTTTTCACCGAGCCGGGTCTTCGCGCGTTCGATTGCCGCGTCGAAGCGCTCACGACCGATGGGCTTCAAGAGATAATCCACGGCGTGTACATCGAAGGCGCGCATGGCGAATTCGTCGTAAGCGGTCACAAAAATCACGGGCACGTCCGTGCCAATCAATTCCAGAACGTCAAAGCCGGTCAGCTTGGGCATCTGCACGTCGAGAAAAATCAAATTGGGCTTGTGTTCCGCGACGGCTTTTACCGCCTCCATGCCATTCGCGCATTCAGCCGCGATTTCGATCTCCGCATGGGATTGCAGGAATTCGCGAATCACGTGGCGCGCGAGTTCTTCGTCATCGACGATCAGCGCTCTCCATCGTTTGCCATGAGAAGTACTCACGCTTTTTCCTCACTTTCCACGGGAATGGACAAGCTGACTTGGAACAGCCCGCCTTCGGTGTTTACCCGAAGGTTCGCGTCCTTTCCATAGCGGGCTTCCAGGCGCTGTTGGACATTTTTCAAACCCAGGCCGCCAGAGCGGCGAGGCGGCGCCTCCGGGTCCCAAGAGTTTTCCACGACGATCGCCAAGCGGCCGTTCTGCCGCACCGCGCTAAGCCGCACGTCGCCGCCTTCGGGAAGACTGGCGATGCCGTGCTTCACGGCGTTTTCGACAAGCGGCTGCAGCAGCAGGGGCGGCAGCAGGCAGGCCTTGGATTCTTCCTGAATGTTTTCATGCATGTTCAATCGGTCGCCAAAGCGGACTTTTTCAATCGCCAGATATTTTTGCAGCAGTTCCAGCTCTTCGGAGAAGCGGACCAGAGTTTTTTCACCTAAACCAAGAGTCAAGCGCAGGAAGTCACCGAGCAAGACGCACATATCGCGCGCACGAGAAGGATCGATGCTCGTCAGCGCGCTGATGGAATTCAAGCTGTTGAACAAGAAATGCGGATTGATCTGGGCTTTCAGGGCTTTCAGCTCCGCGTCACGTGCCTGGATGCTGGTCTGCATGGCGCGAGTCTCGAGCTCGCGGGTAGCGTCCTGGGCCAGAGCAACGTAGTGAAAGGACGCGGCCAGCAAGTAGAAGACGCATCCCGCACCGTAAACGATCGCGGTCCGCTCCGTGAAGCGGGCTTCGATCCCCTGTAGCGCAGGAAAAAAAGAGAGGGCGCGTGCAAGAAGCATTCCTAGGCCTACCCATAGGAGGCTGAGGATTTGGGCGGCAACGACGTGGGTGGAGAGGAGCCGCCAGAGGGGTGTGCGATCGATGGGGGAGATCCGGCAGGAATACCAAGCTGGCAGAGAAATTAATTCTCCAACTGCGGCCAGTGCAAACCCGATGAGCCCTGCCTCCAGCCATGTTAAACCACCAGGCGTGTGCAGAACGAACGCGAGGACTGCGGCAAGGGGAAGAGCCGCAACTTTGTAAATTCGGTGCTGGTTTTTTAGTGCGGTGTTAAGGTTCATGGAGGCGTCTCAATTCTTGATTTCGACGCCCCCGAAGATGACCGCGCCCGTGAGGATCAATACTTTGCGGCGGGAATCGCTGAGGTCGGTGGTTCGCCCGACGCGTGTCTTGTCCGCGATGCCGCCGAAAATCGGCGCCCCGCGAAAGGCCACTTGCCATGTTTCAGGCACGCGAATTTCGATGCCAGCGAAGATGGCGTTGATTTCCAGCGTGGCCTCATCGGCCTGCATGTTGGCGTCGGTCAAATCGATCTCGACGCCGCCAAAGACTGCGTTGATGTGCCCGCCTTGAAAATCCTGACTGGTTACCCTCCGCTCGATACCGCCGAAGATGGCCGCCTCACTGAGTGTCGTCCGTGGGTCGCCTCCACCGGGCGGCGAGGAGGGTCTCCTTCGTGCCTCAATGGCGCCCCACATCAGCATCAGGCCCATTGCGATCAACAGAATCGGCCAGATGTCGTTCCAGCGAAAGTGGGCGAGGCCCAGCTCATTGAGCTGAAAGAGCACCCCTCCCGTGATCAACAAAATGCCCCAGAGGCGGCGCTCGCGCGAGATTACATTTGGGATGCCGGCACCAACCAGGAGCAAGGGCCAGAATCGCCATAGCCGGTCCACGGAAATGTAGCCCATGTGATCGAGGAGAAGAGCAACCCCGCCGAGTACCAGGAACGTACCCCAGTAGAGGCCGCTGCTGCCTCGGCCGCCAAGATGGAAGCCGACCACGATCGGAGTGCGGCGTCTGCCCTGTTTCTCGTCCCCTGCATTCACGCTCGCGTGAATATCACGATGGATCTGATCGTGGAGATTGTCTCTAAACTTCTTGGCATCGAAATCGTTCTCGTCGCTCACAGGCTTCTCCTGTTGTTTCCAGGCTCTATTTTCCATCTCTCGTCAGGCATTACCGCCCTTCCGCCGTGGAAGAGCCGGCGCCAGCCTTGTAAGCCGGGAATCGTCCACGGAAGGCAGTTCGCAAAAGCAGCGCCCCAGCCAGAATCAGGATCAGCGGCCAGAATGATACCAAGAATTGCAGAAGACCCGACAAAAACCCGGCATGATCGAATACGTAAGCTTGAAGGCCATGCAGCACCGCCAGCACCAGCGCAGGCAGCATGTCCAGGAGTTGTCCCCCCGAAGTGCCGGCAGCATTCGCAATCTGCGCCGCGACCGCATCCAGATTCGAGAAAAGAATCAGGAATCCGAAGGCAAGTAGGAGCGCACCTGAGATCGACGTCAGGCTCTTAGGGGATGTTTGCTGTGCCGCCATGCTGGCCTCCTGAGGGCCGGGTTTCTGGCCCCACAGCGAGCATAGGGATCCAGGCAGATGGACGCACGGGGGATTCGGCAAGAACAGGGGATTTACCGGCGAACGGCGGCTGTGGGGAGGGGAATAGCGCTTCAAACTTTCAGGTCACTAGGTAGACAGTAAGAATCGCTTGCAAAATGGCGGCGATAGGAATAGCGTAGGCGGCGCGTGTTGGGACATCCTCCCGCAAACTTTTGTCCCCGGGTTGCTAGGAGCTCCAGGATGAATGCATCGACGGGCAATGCTGTCCGCAATCGCAGCGAGCGTTGGCGATGGTTGCTGTTCGTAGCCGTAGCGCTGGCGGGGGCGATGCTCACGTTCGTTGGGGCCCGCGCGCAGCAAAAGGCCAGTGATGACGCCACTTTTGGGAGGCTCACCGACGCCTATTGCGCCGCCTGGAGCAGCGGCAGCGCGGATGCGCCGGCGAAGTTCTATGCCAAGGATAACGGCTTGGTTTTCTACGACCTGGCGCCCTTCGCCTACCATAGCTGGAAGGAGTATCACGACGGCGTCCAAAAAGAGTTTCTGGACACCGCTGAGAGCATCAAGCTGACAGCGGGCAAAGACTTGAAAGTGACGCGGCGTGGGATCGTCGCTTGGACGACCGTGCCAATGCATTTGACAGAAAAAACAAAGGACGGTAAGACTTCGGAACTGGATCTCCGGTATACCGGGATCTGGGAGAAGCGCGGCGCGAATTGGGTGCTGGTTCACGAGCATCTTTCCACGCCGCTTGCCGGAAGCTAGGGTCTTGACTAAGAGGGCTGGGCGAATCGCCCATTGCGCAAGAGATGTTCAAGACAATGCAGTATTACTGGAATGCGGCCCGGGGCTATCGGTTCAAACCTTGGAAGAGTCCATACCTGCGTTGGCGCTTTGAAACGTTCCTCGGGAAGGAAGCAGCCAACCTGACGCCCAGCAAGTTCTTTCACCTTGCCTGGAAGTACCGCGACAATATGGAGCGCTTCGTGGACTGGGCTGCGGAACGGCGCCGCTTCCAGCGTCGGCACCACGCCTGAGCCGGGCCTTTACCGTTTCCTCAAATCTCGGTTTACTCCCCCGGACAACTCTGTCCAGCGGTATAATGCTGTCTGAGAAGGAGGATCCATGGAACCGTTGAAGATCCTCCAGAAGACGGATTCGTTGTACGAGGCCCGCTGGTGGGAGGCGGAGCCTTCGGGGAAAATCCACTGCTACCTCTGTCCGCGACATTGCCACATCGGGCCCGGCCAAGCGGGCTTTTGCTTCATTCGAATGAATCAGGACGGAAAACTCTACAGTCTGGGATACGGCTCGCCTGCGGCATTGCAGATTGATCCCATCGAGAAGAAACCGCTGAGCCATTTTCTGCCGGGCACACGCGTCTTCAGCATGGGCACGGCGGGCTGCAACATGGGCTGCTTTTTTTGCCAGAATTGGGACATCTCCAAGTCGCGGTCCGATCAGGTTCGTTCGCAGCATGTTCCGCCGGAGGATGTGCCGCTGCTAGCCTTGAAGTATGGCTGCGAATCGATTGCGTTCACTTACAACGAGCCGACGATTTGGGGCGAGTACGTCATCGATATTTGCAAAGAAGCGAAAAAATACGGCTTGAAGACCGTGATGGTCACGAACGGATACATCACGTATGACGCCTTCCACGACATCTACGACCATGTGGATGCGGCGAACGTCGATCTCAAAGCGTTCACGGAAAACTTCTACGGGAAGATTACGCTGACGCATCTTCAGCCGGTGCTGGAAACGCTGCAGTGGCTGAAGAAGGAAACAAACGTTTGGTTCGAGATTACGAACCTGATGATTCCGACTTTGAATGACGATCCCGCGGAGACGCGCAAGCTTGCGGAGTGGATCTTGGCGCATTTGGGGCCGGACGTGCCGCTGCACTTCACCGCGTTTCACCCGGACTTCAAGCTGCAGGACAAACCGCGCACTCCGGCCGCGACGCTGGATCGCGCGCGGCAGATTGCACTGGATGCCGGCCTGCACTACGTCTATGAGGGCAACATCTACAGCGATGGAGCGAACACGTACTGCCCGCAATGCGGGGAATTGCTGGTGCGCCGGTCCTGGCACGACGTTTTGGAGAACCATATCAAAAAGGGATTCTGCGGAAACTGTGGTTTCGCGATTGCCGGTGTCTGGGCAAACGACGCAAACGGGAAGCGCGGCCCAGCGCGAAATACTTCCGAAGTCACGAAGAACTACGGTCATCTAAATCTTTAGAGCGAGACCGCTGCTATCGCGGATGAAAGTGGTAGAAGCCCGGTCCTACGCGCATGGCGTGATGCCACGCCACAGGAAACGCCCACCAAACTATCGTTCCCAAAATTCCCTGGCCGGCAGCGAGAGGAAAGATGTTGCGGTCGCGCGCGAAAAGCCAAGCCATGGCGCATCCACCAATCCAAGTGAGGGGAATCAGCACCGGATTGGGCCAATGGAGCGCGGCGAAAATCGTTCCTGCAATCAGGGAAGCTCCCGCGGGGCGCATATCGGCTGCGAGTAGCCGGTTGGTGACGCAGGAGTTCAAGCCGACCTGCTGGAGCAAGCAGAAGAACATATACCCAAAAAAGCGACTGGGAGCCAGCAGGTGGTCGAGCGGGCGATGCAACCCGCCAAGAAAAAGTCCGAGGATGCACAGCCCGGCCCCGAAAGGCACTAGGACCACAGCGGACTTTTTTGAGGCGATCCATAGGTTGTCCGGCCGCCAGCCGAGCGTCTTAGGAGTGTCTCTGTGAAGTACAAAACTGGCGATAAGCCAGGCCGGAAAAACAAGCCAAGAGAACTTGTACGCGGCCTGAAGCTGCCAGATGTAAAGAGCCACGAGTGCGCTGAAGGCGAGCGCTTCGGCAAGATTGAAAAGACGAGAGTTTACCTTGACCCTCATTCTCTTAGTTTGCGAGTTGTTCTTCGTCCGGATGGCTCTGATCGAGAAGCAGCAGCGCGCCTTCAAATAGCTTGTCGATCTCGGCTTCACTCACGTCATGTGGGGCGAGGAAATCGTGCAGGTCAAACTCCGGAAATCCACGATTCGTCACACACGCCGGAAGGAGCTCCCGCAAGCGGCGCGATTCGACAGCGCCCAGCGCGCGAATTTCTTCGAAGACAACGCGCCGCAGTGGATCGTGAAAAACAGCGGGATCCAGCAGCCTGCAGATCTCCAGGCGTGTACCTGGCTTAATCAACACCGAGCAAAGGAGCCGCAACGTGTTCCGCTCCAGTTGCAGTCTGCCGTTTGATTCCTGGCTGTGCGCCGGAAGATTCATCATTTCGTTCTCATAAAATGAGATGATGATTGTTGGAGAGAGGTTGCGTTCGAGGGGGCAGAGCGCATGCAACAGAAGCACCGGGTCATCATTTTGGGCGGGGGATTCGGCGGGTTGGCCGCCGCGAAAAAGCTAAAACGCGCTCCGGTCGAAGTTACCCTCATTGACAAGCGAAATTTTCATCTTTTCCAGCCGCTCATGTATCAAGTGGCGACTGGCTCGCTTTCGCCGGGAGAAATTGCCGCGCCACTCCGCGGTGTCCTGAGCCGCCAGAAAAACACGCGGGTTCTGCTGGGCGAGGCAGCGGACGTGGACCCGGTTGCCAAAAGGGTGACTCTCTGTGACGGCGCGACGTTCGAATACGATTCACTGATTGTCGCGACGGGTTCGCAGACTTCCTACTACGGCAATGATTCCTGGAGGGAATGGGCGCCCAGCCTGAAATCGGTTGAAGAAGCGATCGCCATTCGCCACAAAATTCTATATGCCTTCGAACGCGCCGAGCGTTCCGCCACGGAAGAAGAAGCACGTGCCTGGCTGACGTTTGTGATCGTCGGAGCCGGAGCAACGGGGATGGAGCTGGCAGGCGCGCTTGCCGAAATTGCGCAAGAAACACTGCGGCACGACTTTCGAAAGATCAACCCGACCGAAGCTCGAATTATTTTGATGGAAGGATTGCCGCGCGTGCTCGGCGCATTCCCGGAAGACCTGTCCGCCAAAGCGGAGAAGCTGGTCACGCGGCTCGGCGTGGAAGTCATCAAGGGCGTCATGGTGACGAGCATCAATAGAGATGGTGTCGCGTTCAAGCACGGAGATGTTGTTGAAATGCTCGCGGCGCGGACCGTGCTATGGGCGGGCGGCGTGGTGACGACGCCATTTGGGCGCCAGCTCGCGGAGTGCACAAAGGCTGAAACGGATCGCAGCGGCCGAATCAAGGTCAACCGCGACCTCACAATCCCGAACTATCCGGATATTTTCATCATCGGCGATTTGGCCCACGCCGTTGATGAGAAAGGAAAGCAGTTGCCCGGTGTCGCCCAGGTGGCGATGCAGGGAGGCGCCTACGCGGCAAAGGCCATCCGGTCACGCTTGAAAGGCAAAGCGGAGCTGCCAGCATTTCACTATTTCAATAAAGGCGACATGGCCGTCATCGGCCGGGCTGCGGCCGTCGCCGATATTTTTGGCTTTCACGTTTCAGGGCTGCCCGCGTGGCTGATCTGGCTATTCGTACATCTGATTTACATCGTCGAGTTTCAAAGCCGCGTGATCGTTTTCATTCAATGGGGATTCGAATACCTCACGTTCAGCCGCGGCGCGCGCCTGATTACCGGCGAGGGTGCTACGGATCCAGTAGACCCAACGGCAAGAACAGGAACCGGGGGCGTCTGCAGCTAAGTTGCAGGTCAGACCTCGCCAGCAAATCACAACGGAGGATACGGATCGTCCAACGATTTGTTGATACTGGGATCGCAGAAGACGTAAGCCACACCGAGCGGCAGCCACATTCCGAAGAAAGCCACAAACTTGCCAAGACTGTTCCAATGAGGCGAGAGATTGCGAATCATGTACATCATCGCAAAGAAAAGATAGTACCCGGCAAACACGAATGTGAGTTGGCGCACGAGTTTGGGAGTATTTGGTTTGCGAGTGGCGGCGCCGAACAGAAACAACGCCGCGAGCGCGCTCACAATATAGAGGTCCTGGCCATATTCCAAAATCCAGTGCGTCAACAGTCGACTGGAGAATTCCTGGACAATCGCAAACGAGAAAATGCCAACGCCCGCGGCAATCATGACCGAACCTCTGAGCACATGCAGATGAGACTTCCCTGAAGGGAACACTTTCCGGTAAAGGCTTGCGATGACAAAGTACAGAGCGACGCTGAGCAGGAGATCCGAATAGTAGTAGAAATAGCCATATTCGCGGGAGGTGAACCCGTACGTGTTGAAGACGTGCAGCCGCAGCAGGCTAACCGCAGACACGATTACGAAGTACATCGCCAGTAGAGAGAAACGGCGAAACTGGCCTCGGACGATAATTACGAAGGCCACAAAGATGCTGAGGACGGTCGCGTAAATCCAAAAGACGAAATCAGCGGACGATATCATTGTCGCTCTTCTTTACATCCATATCACAGAGTCAGAACGGCGAATCTGGCCAACAAGGGAGGATGCCGGACGAGTATGCAGACACAAGCCGCGCGACGGTTGGCTGCAAGTAGATGCCGAAGATCGGAAGGATAGCCGACGCGCCCCGCGCAAAGCTGAACTCTCGAAGCACTGCACGGAGATAACGCTCACGTCCGGAGGGATCAACTTTCCGAATCGAAAGGGATTGGAACCTGCTTGGCGGACGTTCGGATGGTGCCGGGGGCCAGAATCGAACTGGCTACGCCCGCCTTTTCAGGGCGGCGCTCTACCAATGAGCTACCCCGGCATATTCGAACTTTTCAATTTTAGAGACGATGGCCAGTGCTGTCAATTCGCCTCACGCGCGAAGCTCGCAACGAAATGTGCCATCACGCCAGCGAAGAGCGCAATCAAGCCGAAGTAGCTTCTGAAGCTGCGCCCGGCCATTCCGAGCGATGGTTCATCGATGAAGGCCACTAGCAACGACAGAGCTGCGAGAAAAATTAATACAGAACCAATCCATTGCAGAGTGCGCCGCCAGCCTGTCGCATACTCCCGTAGATAGAGCCCGAGAACCAGATTTACGAGAGCCGCTCCCAGAAGTAGATGTGCCGGGAAACGTACATCATGCGCAATTCCGGCGTAAGGAGCTGCATCGGCGGACTGTGATGCCTCATAAACTGACCGGTAAGCAGGAATGCAATTACGCCGAGCAGTCCAAGGATGAGGTGAATGCGCCGCATGAGAACCCTGTGGGAACTTGGACGCGGATTCTAGCACAGGGAAGCGGCTCGCTACTTACTCGGCTGATTGGTCAAATTCGCGCATCCAGTTGCGGTTTTTGAGCACTTCGCGCGGCTTGGTGCCGTCCGGCGGGCCAACGATGCCGTCTTTCTCCATCAAATCGATGAGGCGCGCGGCGCGGCCATAGCCGATGCGCAGCCTCCGCTGGAGCGTGGAAGTGGAAGCACGGCCGGCATCGCAAACCACGCGGATCGCGTCCTGGTAGAGATCGTCGTCCACGTCTTCGCCGCCCTCGGCCTCGCCATCGTCCGCGGCTTCAGCCTTGCCGTTTTCATCCTTCGGCGCTTCGAGTAACTCTTCCTGATATTTTGCCTGCGCCTGTTGGCGCCAGAAGTCGCACACGGACGTAATTTCATCCTCGGTGACCAGCGGCCCGTGAATGCGATGGAGCCGCGCCGACCCCGCTGGCAGATACAGCATGTCGCCTTTTCCGAGCAGCGATTCCGAGCCGTTCGAATCGAGAATGGTCCGCGAATCCACCTTGCTGGCCACGCGGAACGAAATCCGGGCAGGGAAGTTCGCCTTAATTAATCCCGTGATGACGTCCACCGACGGCCGCTGCGTTGCCAGAATCAAGTGAATGCCCACGGCGCGTGCCATCTGCGCCAGCCGTGTGATGGACTCTTCCACGTTGTTGGTGTCCACCATCATCAGGTCCGCCAGCTCGTCAATAACGATGACGAGGTAGGGCAATGGCTTGTGCTCGCTCTCCTCCAGATTCTCAAACAGCGAAAGCGAGTGGTCTTTCTTGAACGTGCGGTTGTACTGGTCGATGTTTCGAACCCCACGCTGTGCCAGTAGCTTGAGCCGGTTCTCCATCTCGCGCGTGGCGTTGCGCAGCACGTTGGAAGCGATCTTCGGATCGGTCACCACGGGCGCAATCAAGTGCGGGATATTTTCGTAGAGATTCAATTCCAGCCGCTTCGGATCCACCAGAACCAGTTTCACTTCATCAGGGCTCGCCTTATACAAAATCGACATCATCAGCGAGTTAATGAACACGCTCTTGCCCGTGCCGGTGGAGCCGGCGATGAGCAAGTGAGGCATGGCGGACAGGTCCGTTATGCGGATGCGGCCGTGCAAATCGCGGCCCATCGCCAGCGTCAATTTGCTCGGCGAATTCATGAATTCCGGCGCTTCCAGGATTTCCCGCAGGGCGATGGTCTGCCGGTTGATGTTTGGAACCTCGATGCCGATCGTCGATTTCCCGGGGATGCGCTCGATCAGGATCGATTCCGCCTGCAGCGCCAGACACAAGTCCTCGGTCAGCCCAGTGATGCGCGTGTATTTGATTCCGGCTTCCGGTTTGAATTCGAACGTGGTGACCACCGGACCGGGATTGATTTGCGTCACGCGTCCCTGAATGTCAAATTCCAGGCATTTCTCCTCGATCGCACGAGCGCGTTCTTTCAGCTCCGCCTCATCCAATTTGTGGCTCCGCTCACCCTCGCGCAGCAGCGTTGGGGAAGGAAGCTTGTAATTCGGACTGCCCCTTGCAATCTTCGGTTCGCCAGTTTTTTTCGCGGGAGTTTTTTCCGTTTCGCGGTTGAACACAAAAATCGGCGTTTTGCGCGCGGTATCCGTTGCTTCCTTCTCGTCTTCTTCCTCGGTTACAGTTCCGCTCCTGAAAATGTCGCTTCCATCAGGAAGTCGAATCGTCCTTTGCTGCTCGTTCAGGTTCTCAGCCTTTCCAATGGTTTGCGGCGGCACCGGTTTCCTTCCGGAGAGCCGCGACTCTTCCACGCGGCGCCGCATGCGCCGCTGTTCTCTCTCTTCGCGCCAGGCGTGCCAGCGCGCTTGCGCCTTCTGCAAGATGCCCAGTCGTTCCACCGCGCCAATCGGGCCTTTCGGGCTGGTCGCCCAGGCGTGAGTCCCGGCGAACGAAAAGCTTGTCGTCATGAATAGGGATGTGAAAAAGAGAGCCACGGCAACGAGCAGGGCTCCCCAGAAATTAAAGCCTGCAAGCAAGCTGCTCGAGATTAGCGATCCTGCAAATCCGCCAGGAGGAATCGCGCCGCGCACCTCCGGAAAGTGGCAGAGCGCCAGCAGGGAAGGAAGCGATAAGAGAAGGAGTCCATATCCGACGAGGGTTGCCGCCTGGGAACCGATCGCACGGCTTCGAAACCACCGCCAGCCAATAACCAGGAATGCCATGGGCAGCAAAAACGCCGCAAAGCCGAACACTTGGAACAGCAGGTCCGCGCCATACGCGCCAACAGGGCCAATCCAATTGTTCACCGCGCCGCCATCCGAGGATTGCCGGCTGACGTTGAACGCCGCGTCGCGCGGGGAATACGAGATAAGCGCGGCCGCCAGCAAAACAGCCACGATGATGCACAAAAATCCAACCAGCTCGTTGAGCCGCTTGTTCTCCGTTGGAGTCAGAAAGCGCACGAATCTCTCCTCAGCTTTTTGGGGAAGGCTGAGTGTCGCGGCGGGTGCTGGCGCTGTCGCAATCCCGCTTGGAGGAACTCCCGAACGGAACGATGATACCAAACCGAAGTTCCCCGACTACAAATTATTTCAAAGTGTGTGTTTGGAATCAACGCAAACAAGCCGACGCTGGAATCCCAGGTGCTTATCCCCCCATCCTCAACGCCCAAAATACAACCGCGGTTCCCACGATCATGCGGTACACCGCAAACGGCGCGAACCCGCGCCGCCTCACCCAACCCATCAGCCACGCCACCGAGCCATAAGCCACGAAGAACGACACGACGAATCCGATGGCCAGCACCACCCACCCGTGCGCATCAATATGCGAAACTCCAATGGGATTTGCGGCCTTTCCCATCAGCGACTTCAGCAAATCGTAGCCGGTAGCTGCGACCATCGTCGGGATGGAAAGAAAAAATGAAAACTCCAGCGCCGACGCTCGCGACATCCCTGCCAATTGCCCCGCCGCGATTGTGGACATCGAGCGCGACGTTCCCGGAAACACCGCCGAGAGGATCTGGCACGCCCCGATCCAGATGGCTTGCCCCAGACTCATGTCGTCCATGTGCCAGGTGCGAATGCGCGTTCCCGTAGCGCCCAATCCCGCAGTCTCCGACGTGGAGTTCAGTTCGTCCACGATCCACATGACAATCCCGCCGATCAGCAGCGAAGTGCCCATGATGTACAGGCTCTCCAGATGTTTGCCGATCAGTTTTGTCATCAGGAACGCGGGAATCGCTGTGACCACGAACGCCGCCATGACCAGCCCCAGTGGATGCGTCAGCGGATTGCGGTCGCCCCGCTTGCCTTGGGGAAAAGTGGAAAGAAACTGCGCGATCCGTTTGCGAAAATAAACGGGCAAGCAAAGAATGGCGCCCAATTGAATCACGATCGTGTACATCTTCCAGTAGCCGCTCGTCAGGCTCACGTGGAACAGCGCCTCCGCAATTCTCAGGTGCGCCGTCGAGCTTACCGGCAAGAATTCCGTCAGCCCCTCGACAATTCCCAGCAGCACGGACAAAACGTAATCGTTCAATTCTTTTCTCCTGGATGCTTGCCGGCTTCGCGCGTCGGCGGCAGGATTTTGCGCATCTCGTAAGCATCGATGCGGCCCAGATAGTAGCGCTTCAATACCGCTTCGTTACGATAGCCGTGCCGTTGCCAGAAGGCAACCGCAGCTTCATTGTCCGTTGCGGTCTCCAGCAAAATCGAACGCACCCCGCGCGCCGCGAGGTT
>Ga0137403_10003143_pt1 | contig 19928 bp, 19 predicted proteins | sample CZOMad2_1_16fung_FD_122057 | JGI IMG/M metagenome (GOLD analysis project Ga0137403, IMG submission 122057) | Vadose zone soil fungal communities from Angelo Coast Range Reserve, California, USA - CZOMad2_1_16fungal (Hybrid Assembly) | ecosystem: Environmental > Terrestrial > Soil > Vadose zone...
TATCAGGGGGCGGGTCGAGGCTTCCCGCCGGAGCTGATTTCGCAGATCGTGCAGTTGGCAACCGATGGCTTGAAACCGGATCTGACGTTGCTCTTCGATCTCTCGATTGACGAGTCGACGAGTCGCACGGCGCGCCGTTCGTCGGGGAGATCTTCGGGAAAACTCACACGCGATCGTCTGGACATCGAGAAAGCGGATTTTCATGCGCGAGTGCGCGATGCTTATTTGCAGATCGCGCTGGCCGAACCAGAACGAGTGAAGTTGATTGATACGAGTGGTCCAGTCGAGCACACGCAGGATCGCGTGCGGGGGATCATTGTTCCTTTCCTCCAGAGCCGCGGCCATCTTTCTATTGCCGATTGCCGATTGCCGATTGCCGATTGTCTGAAACAGATTTGAGAGATTCACATTTTCCGCTGGATAAAGAAATGCGGCGGCGAAAAATTGATTTGAGTCGCCCGTCCTCCGTAGCGATGCTACTGCGGAGGGTGGACGCGCGGCAATTTTCGAAAAAATCCAGTCGCACAATTGATTCGTCGGCCAAAAGATATTTGTCGTTGCGGCGGCAGCTTGCCACGTTGACAAAATATGTTCAGTCAAACCGAACGAGCTTTCCGCAAAGCCATTTGTCAAAACTGCGGCGCGAAAAGCGGCGCGCTTGGAAATAAGTTGTTGCGCGATTTTGCGATTTTGATTTTGAAATTCCGGGCGCGGCCAAAGCGAGTTTGGCGAAGTGAATCCTGCGAGCGTTTGATCTGAAACTGCATTTTTTAGAATTGGCTCAATCAAACCGAGTTTTTGCGCGACTTCATTTTCGTCTTTTCCGCCGACGACCAGCCAAAGCGGTTCATGTTTTTGGCCGAGGTTTTCTTTGATCGCGTCCAATGTGGAATAAGCTTCGCTGTTACGCGGTTGAACGACATTGGCCGTGGCGTCCATTTTGGGAAGGCCGGAAAGTAGAATTGCGGCGCAAGAAAAAATCAATGCGGCGGTGACGGCAAAAACAATTTTCAATCCCCTCACCCCGTCCCTCTCCCCGCTTGGGCGGGGCGAGGGTGAAGGATTTGGTTGCGGTTGCATCCGATCCGGGAACAACGGCGGCAAATAGGCAAAAATCATCACGAATGCCGCGAGCGCAACGCCGATGCCGACAAGTGAACCGAGTTGGGCGAGGCCGGGTAATCCGCCGAAGTTCAAGATGAAAAATGCCGAAATGGTCGTGACCGCCGCCCAAAAAATCGCGGGCGCAATCGCACGACGCACTTCGGGAATCGTCCAACCCGGATGCGCGAGCGCTTCCTGATAATGCACGACGGCGTAATCCACCGCGAGGCCGAGCAGAATCGCCGCAAAACCCATGCTCACTATGTTGACCGCGCCAAAAATCAATCCGCCGAGCGCGAGCGTCGTCGCGAGAATCAGCGCGAGCAACGTCAAAAGCCACAGCATCGGCTTGATGCGACGATGCGCCAGCCAGAATAAAATCGCGATGATGATCGAAGTGCCTGCGATGGAAAATGTGATGTCATGCTTCATGCCGCCCGAAATTTCGGCGACAAACACAGGGCGTCCGGTGAAACCGATTTTAATTTGATTTGTCGCGGACGAAGTTGTGGAAATAATTTGTTTCACCGCGTTGAGCCAGTAAGCGCATTGGCGGTAATCCGTCAAATCGTTTTTTGCGCGAACAAAAATGAGACGAAATGTGCCGTCGGCAGATGAAAACAATCCCTGTCCTTGCGAAAAATTTACGGCGTCGGGATTTTGCGGCAATTGCGTAAAACCGAGCGGGTCGTAGCTCAATTGCCCGATTTCATTGGGCGAAAGCGTTGTCGAAAGCCGGGCGCGCGCGGCGGCAAGCACGTTCGGCAAATTTGTTTCGGAAAACTTTTCGGCAAACTGCTGAAAAATTTCCGGCGGCTGATTGAGCCAAAGATACGCGATGAGTTCGGCGGTTTGGTCGGGATGTTCCAGCCACGGCTGCTGCCATGTCGCATCGGAAATTAAATTTGTTTGCGCGCGCAATTTTTCCGCGATGGATTTTGCGGTCGCTTCCGCGCTTTCGGAATCCTGCGCTTTGATGGTGACGATGAGTTCGCGCGCATTTGAAAAATGTTGCTGATAAATCTTGAGTCCCTGAACAGCCGGGACGTTCGAAGGAAGCAAATCGAGAATCTCCGTGTCGAAATGCAGACGCGCGAGGCCGGCGGCAATCGGAATGAAGAATAAAATCCACCACCAGCGAATTTTCATGGAAAAAATTCGCCCGAAAATGTTTCGCCGGTTTCTGGATTTTCCAAACGCCACAAGTTGCCGAAGCCGCGCTCAAATTTCCAGCCGTCATTCAAATCTTCGCCAAGAAACGCGCGCGGCAATTGGAACCAAAGGAAATGGTCGGGCGGAATTCCGCCGCCGCGCCAGGCGTATTTGTCCTCGCCGAAACGAATTTCCCATTGCTCGTCTTCAACTTCGGCGGTCACGATTGAAAAAGGCGTTTTGGAGAATTGAATGAAATAATTTCCATTGGCATTGGTCGCCAGAATCAAATCACCTGCGAGTTCAGGACGATTTTGCGGCGGTTTCCAAATGGCCTGCCCTTGCTGGACGCGCCAGCCGGACGCCGACAAATCCATCGGCGGCAATGGGGTCGCAGTTTTACAACCGGTGACGAGAACGGCGATCAGGAACAGCAGCAGCGCACCGGTTGCAAGACCGGCGTTCCGGGCGCGCGGTTTCATTCTTGGGGCTGACATGCGGGAGGATTTTTGGCCACGATGACGATGGGGCGAAAATTGATGCGCGGCGACATCGGCCAGCGCGCCTGAATTTTTACGAACAGGAAAAAAAGTTCCATCCGCCAGCGGAGCGACCATCTGCCCTCCACTTCGCCGGCGAGCACGCCGATGACGGCGGAGAACAGGTTGTAACGCTCGGTCGGGCGCAAAAACAATTCCATGAACGGCGTCGTGTAAAAATTTTCCACCATGCGCCAGTAATATGCCATCCCCTTGCGAACGCGTTTTTCGTAATTGGCAAACAGCCGGCGGCCGGGTTTTCCTTGCGCCAGCGATTTCTCAACAACTTCCGCAGCCAGTTTGCCAGACCACATGGCGAGAAAAACTCCGGCGGAAAAAATCGGGTCCATGAATCCGGCCGCGTCGCCCACGCGCAGCAGACGGTCGCCGACCAACCGGCGGTTGTAGTAACTGAAATCGCTCGTGGTGCGCATTTCATTCACCCGCCGTGCGTTCACCATGCGATCCTTCACGGCTGAACTGAACTCGACCCAGCGGTCAAAGATTTCCTGCGGCGCGCCTTTTTCCTGCGCGAACTCGTCCTTGTCAATGACCAGTCCCACGCTCGTCTTCTCTGCCGAAATCGGAATCATCCAAAACCATTTGTTCGGCAGACGCACAATGATGATGTCGCTGTTCGCCTCGCCCACATCGCGCAGCACACCTGTGAAGTGGGCGAAGACCGCAAGCTTCTTGTGGCTTGGATGTGTCACGCGAATTCCCTCTTGATTACCGGTCAGGTTGCCGCGACCGCTGGCGTCAATCAGATACTTCGCGCGAAAATTGTGAATTTTTCCATCGGGATCGCGCGCCTCGACATTTACGCCACCGGAGTCGGAACTCGTTTTTGTCACCGACCAGCCTTCGCGGATGTCGGCACCGGCAGAACGGGCGTGTTTGAGCAGAATGTGATCGAACACAGCGCGCTCGACCTGGATGGCTTGCGGCTCACTATTGTATTTGCCCTGGCGGAAAGCGAAACGAGTGCCGAGCGTGCCGTTGCAAAGATCGAACCGGGCGCCGTATTTTACCGGAAAACCCGCCGCCTGCAATTCGGGCAGCACGCCCATTTCGCGGAAAATGCTCATGTTGCATGGCAGGAGCGACTCGCCGATGTGAAAGCGTGGAAAAACTTCTTTTTCGAGAACGAGCACGCGTTTGCCCGCGCGCGCCAGAAAAGTCGCCGCACTGCTGCCGCCCGGTCCGCATCCAATCACCACAACGTCATGCTCTCCAATCATGCAATGAATTTTGCGAATCATCTCACAACAACCCTTTTTGTCAATTGTCGGCGGGGCGAGCGTCCACGCGAGCCGCTCATCAATCTAACTTGCACTTCTGAAGACTTCAGCAAAACTTGCGCGTGACCGAAAACTTTCAATCGCGCAGCGCAAATAAATTTGAAGCCGCGCTCCGCAGCTTCGACGAAGCAAATTCGCGCGACCCAAATCGCGAAAACAACCAGCCGCGCGAATTGCTTTACGCGCACCGGCTCGAAAAATGGGTCCTCAAACTTTGCCCGAATGCCGGCGAAACATTGCACCTTGCCGCCCGTTGCCAGCACATTTGCCGATGGGAAATTCCGCGCGCTTCCTATCCCATGACGCGCCCCGGCTATTTGAAATGGCGCGCCGACCTGAAAAAATTCCACGCTCAAAAAGCCGGCGAAATCCTGCGCGACGTCGGCTATGACGACGAAACCATCCGCCGCGTTCAGGATTTGAATTTGAAAAAGAAATTTCCTGCCGATGCCGAAACGCGCGTTCTTGAAGACGCGCTTTGCCTTGTCTTTCTCGAATTTCAATTCGCCGACCTCGCCGCGAAGACCGCCGAGGACAAAACCATCAACGCGCTGCAAAAAAGTTGGGCGAAAATGACCGAAGCCGCGCGTGCCGAAGCGTTGAAATTAAATTATGGCGAGCGCGAAAAAGCCTTGCTCCAGCGCGCGCTGAACGGCTAATCAAACTTATGCCGCAATCGCCAGCGCCGTCAGAAAACCAAATCCCGCTCGTCGTGGATTTGGACGGCACGCTCATCAAAACCGATTTGCTCTGGGAACATCTGGCGCGATTGCTCCGGCGAAATCCATTTTCCATTTTTCAAATCCTGTTTTGGTGGATGCGCGGACGCGCTTGCTTGAAAAAAAAACTGGCGGTGAGAATCAAAGTCGAACCATCCGCCCTGCCCTACAACGAAAAATTTCTCGGCTGGCTGCGCGAACAAAAAGTCGCCGGTCGAAAAATCATTTTGGCGACGGCTTCCGATTTTCAAATGGCAAAACCGGTTGCTGAACACATCGGAATTTTCGATGAAGTGTTCGCCAGCGATGGCAAAACGAATCTGCGGAGCGGAAATAAACTTAAAGTGTTGACGGAAAAATTCGGCGAATGCGGATTCGATTACGCAGGAAATTCTTCCGCCGACCTCGCCGTCTGGCTCGGCGCGCGCGAAGCGGTTGTCGTGAACGCCAGCCATTCCATCCAAATCAAAGCCGCAGCTTGCGCGAAAGTTGCCGCGACATTTCCAGAAAATTATTGTCGGTTCTTCATCGCCAAACGTTTTCTGAACGAACTGTTTTGGCAAAGCGGTTATTTGCTCGCCGCCGTTGCCGGCCTTTTGCTGGCGATGGCATTTCCAAAAATAAACGTCGCCGGTTTTGCGTGGATTGCGCCCGGGCTTTTGATTTTTGCCGCGCCCGGAAAAAAATCCAGCGACGCCTTTCGCGTCGGTTATGTTGGCGGACTTTCATTCTGGCTCGCGTCGCTTTACTGGCTGCTGCTGATGCCCGCGCCGGGATTTTCGATTCTCGCATGGATTGCGCTATGCGTATTTCTCGCGCTTTATTTTGGAATCTGGACATGGCTTGTCATTTGTCACTCGTCACTCGTCACTCGTCACTGGCCAGGCCGATTGCTTTGGTCACTGCTCGGCGCGGCGGTTTGGGTCGCGCTGGAAATGATTCGCGCGCGATTGTTCGGCGGATTTCCGTGGAGCTTCATCGGCGTGTCGCAACATGAAATGGTTCCGCTCATCCAAATCGCCTCGGTCACGGGCATTTATGGAATTTCATTTCTCGTTGTGTGGACTTCGCTGTCATTTTTTTCCGCCGTGCGGATGGTTTTCGCAAAACCGGATTCGCGTTTTGCATGGCAACCGGAAATTGCTCTTCCGTTATTCGTCGTCGCGGGACTTTTTGCGTTTGGCGGATTTCAGACGATAGAACAAACTCCCGCTGCCAACGCGCCGATGCTGCGCATCGCGCTGGTTCAACCGAGCGTTCCGCAAACGCTGATTTGGGATGAAAATGAAAACACAAATCGGTTTCAGCAATTGCTCGCGCTTTCTGAAAATGCGCTGAACGAGAATAACAATCCCCTCACCCCAGCCCTCTCCCCGTCTGGCGGGGAGAGGGAGAAAGATATGCGCACGCCCAATAGCCTGCCTTCTCCCCGCCCAAACGGGGAGAAGGTGGCCGAAGGCCGGATGAGGGGAGCATCAAAAACCGACCTTCTCATCTGGCCGGAATCTGCCGTGCCGGAATTCAATGATGCGAATTACGCCGCCATCACAAATTTCGTCCGCGCGCATCATGTCTGGCTGATTTTCAATGCCGACGATGTTGTGCCGCGCTTGAACGCGAAGAATGAATTCGACAATGACGTTTTCAATGCCGCGTTTCTGTTCGACCCGGACGGAAAATTCGCCGGCGTTTATCACAAACAGGAACTCGTCATCTTCGGCGAATACATTCCGCTCGTGCGCTGGCTGCCGTTCGTGAAATGGTTCACACCCGTCACCGGCAGTTTCGCGGCGGGCAATGAGCCGGCGCAATTTGAAATGAATTCTGGAGTACGCCGACATGTCGGCGCTTTGGAAAGCGGTGACACGTCACCGCACTCCAAAGCCGCGCCGCTGATTTGTTTTGAAGACACGTTTCCGCAAACCGCGCGCAAGGCCGCGCGCGATGACACGGATTTTCTCGTCAACCTGACGAACGACGGCTGGTTCGGCAACAGCGCGGAGCAATGGCAGCACGAAGCGAACTCAATTTTTCGCGCCGTGGAAAATGGAATTCCGCTCGTGCGCTGCGCCAACAACGGCGTGACCTGCTGGATTGATGCCAATGGCCGCGTCCGCGAAATTTTCCGCAACCAAAACAAAAGCGTTTACGGCAAAGGTGCGATGACGGTTGATTTACCGCTTTCGTCGCACGCGCAAACATTTTACAATCGTCACGGCGATTGGTTCGGGTGGAGTTGCGTGATTTGGACAGCAGTCATCACAGTTCGACATTTTTTGCGGCGAAAGATTTCGGCATCATGATATGAAATCCTCCACTGGCGCCCATTTTATCGCATTGGATCATGTCAGAGCATTGGCGGCGCTCATGGTATTCACATGGCATTTCATCCATTCAATAAATGGATACCCAATTCCTTTTGGATATGTTCCGACTTTCTTTCCACTGTCTCTTTTCGATGAGGGTCATACAGGCGTGGCTCTCTTTATGACATTGAGCGGTTATTTGTTTGCAAAGTTGCTTGATGGGAAATCCATTCATTATCTTCCTTTTCTTTGGAACCGCATTCTTCGTCTTCTCCCGCTGCTTTTTGTAGTCATCGTCATTAACGGTATTCTCGCCGGTGCAGACGTTTATTCTTATGCGCATTTTATCGCGAAGGGCATCTGGTTGCCTACTTTACCAAATGGAGGATGGTCCATCACGACGGAATTCCACTATTACCTCATTCTGCCGCTATTTCTTTGGATGTTGAAAAAATCCAAACTGCTTCCTGTCTCCATGATCATTGTGGCGATTTCCATTCGCTGGTTTCTTTATCATAAGATCGGAGAAATACAGTCTCTGGCTTATTGGACAATTTATGGCCGGATAGACCAGTTTGCACTCGGCATGCTTTTGTATCAGTTCCGCTCTTTCTTTGCTCACCGCCATCCCCTTGCTATTGCGACCATTGTTGCATTCATGTTGTTCTATTGGCATTTTGATTTTAGCGGAGGATTCTATCACAATCCATTTTATCCCTCCCCCAATCCAATTTGGATTTTCCTTCCGACAATCGAAGGGCTGGCCTACGCCGTCGGAATTGCGTGGTATGAGAGTTCTTTCTCGCTTCCGACTACTGGCATTTCCGGCTTTATTGGCCGCATCGGAGAATATTCTTACTCCATTTATCTATTCCATTTTTTTGTCGTCTTTAATGCCGCTAAATTCGTTGATGAACGAATCATGCACTTGTCTAATTTTTATTTGGCCTGTTTCTGGTCAGCCGTTGCTTTTCTTTTGATGATGCCAATCGGGTATATCAGCTTCCGTTTTATTGAAGCGCCTTTCCTTAAGCTGAGAAAGCGCTACATTGTCGCTCCACACAACAGTCCTCAATAGCTGCCTGGTTTATTTCAACAACGCCTCGGCGTGTTTTCTCGCCGCATCGGTTTGGCCGCCAAGCATCCGCGTCAATTCGGTCACGCGCTCTTTTTTATTGAGCAATTGAATCTCGGAAATCGTCCGGCCATTTTTGATCTGTTTGGTCACGACGTAATGCGCGTCGGCGGGCGCGGCGACTTGCGGAAGATGCGTGATGCACAGCACCTGCCGCTTCGTCGCAATCTGTTTCATCTTTTCGCCGACGGCATTGGCCGTTTCGCCGCCGACGTTTGCGTCCACTTCATCGAAAATGAGAACGGGAATTTCGTCTTCCGCCGCGAGAACGGTTTTCAAGGCCAGCATCACGCGCGCCATTTCGCCGGACGACGCGATGGCGCGCAACGGCTTGGCCGGTTCGCCGGGATTCGGCGCGAATTGAAACTCAATTTCGTCAAGACCATTTATGGTAGGGACGGCGCGCTGCGCCGTCCGGTCGTCGCAGCGCGACGACCCCACCATTGAAATCGCCACGTCAAACTTGCTTTGCTTGAATCCCAAATCTTCAAGTTGTTTGCTCACGGCTTTGGCGAGCTGCGGGATAATTTTCCTGCGCGCGGCGGAAAGTTTTTGTCCGGCTTTCAAAATTTCCGAGTCCAGCTTTTGCAATTCGGAATTCAATCGCGCCAATTCTGCGTCGCGTGATTCGAGCGATTGCAATTTTGTTTCCGTCTCGTCGCCGAACGCAATCACTTCCGCGAGCGTCGCGCCATATTTGCGTTTGAGCGAGTGGATGAGATTGAGCCGCTCCTCAAGTTGCCGGAGTTGCACCGGATCAACGTCCACTTTTTCCGCGTAGCGCGAAAGTTCCGACTGCAACTCGCGCCACGCACCGGCGGCTTGCGAATGCAATTCAGCCAGATTCGCCGCGCCAGAATCCGTTCGCTGCAATTCCTGCAACGTGCGGCCAATCGCGCCCGACTGGACGAGCAGGGAATTTTCATTTTCAGCGAGCAGATCGAGCGCGGCCTGGCTCAATTGCAAAAGCTTCGCGGCGTTGCCCGCGCGTTTGAATTTTTCCTCCACTTGCGCTTCTTCATCCGGCTGAAATCGCGCGGCTTCAATCTCCCTGACCTGAAAGCGGAGCAAGTCCAGTTGCTGCGCGTAAGTTTTTTCGTCCACGATGAGCGACGATTTTTCATTTTCAAAAATCGTGCGGCGGCGGACCAATTCACCGAATGCTTCGCGCTCCTTTTCCAATTTGCCAAACGCGTCCAGAATCAAAAGTTGCCTCGACGGATTGAGCAGCGATTGATGGTCGTGCGGCCCGTGCATGTCCACGAGCCATTCGCCGATGGTTGCGAGGACGTTCAACGTCGTCGGCGAGCCGTTGATGAACTGGCGGTTTGTGCCGCTCGCTATAAAAGTGCGCTTGAGGACGAGTTGATTGTCTTCGCACGGTTCGAGGCCGTTTTTCTCGAGAAAAGATTTCAACGGCGCACGGAGTTTGGCGACATCGAAGGCGGCTTCGACGGAGCAGCTTTCTTCGCCGCTGCGGATGAGCGCGCGGTCGGCGCGTTCGCCGAGGACGAGATTGAGCGCGCCGATGATGATGGATTTGCCCGCGCCGGTCTCGCCGGTGATGACATTGCAACCGGGCTGGAGTTCCAGCGTGAGGTCTGGAACAAGAGCGAGGTTTTTGATGCGGAGCGTCGTCAACACGCGAAAAACTTTAACGCAAAGACGCCAAGCCGCAAAGCCGCAAAGAAAAATCCGTTGAAAAAATTGAAATGCCTTGCGCCTTTGCGTTTAATTTCGGAAATCATTTTCATTCGCCGAATTTCACGGTTCTGCTAATTTGAAAACCGCATGGCGTTTGAATTTACATTTCTGGGCAGCGGCACTTCGCAGGGCGTGCCGGTCATCGGCAAGGAGTATCCGCCGGAATTTCTGGCGAACCCGAAGAACTGGCGCACGCGGCCTTCAATCTATGTCGCCACGGAAAAAATTAAGCTGGTGGTGGACACGACGCCGGAATTTCGCGTGCAATGTCTGCGCGAAAAAATTTTGTGGCTCGACGCTGTGCTGCTCACGCACGCACACGCCGACCACATCATGGGGCTGGACGATTGCCGCCGCTTCTGCGATTTGCGCGGCGGAAAAATTCCTGTTTATGCAAATTCCGAGACAATGGAAAATATCAAACGCGTTTTCATTTACGCATTCGATGGCCGTCCAATTTGGAAAGGATATTTTGATCCCGAGCCGCATTTGGTTGACGGCCCATTCACGCTCGGCGATCTGGAAATCGTTCCCCTGCCCTTGCCGCACGGTTCGATGACGACGAACGGTTATTTATTTTTGCAAAATGGAAAAAAGCGGCTGGCGTATTTGAGCGATTGCAAAGAAATTCCCGCCGACGCGATGGAACGCGTTCGCGGCGCGGAAATCGTGGTGCTCGACGCGCTGCGACCGAAGCCGCATCCGACGCACATGAATCTGGACGAAGCGCTCACGGCGGCGCGGCGCATCGGCGCGGAACGGACTTATTTCACGCATCTGACGCATGATTACGACCACGACAAGGCGCAGGCGGAATTGCCGGCGGAAATCTGGTTCGCTTACGACGGCTTGAAGGTGACGAGCCGTTCGTAAATTGTTGAAATGCTTTGGAGGATAAACGGTCAAAGTTCCGACAAATGAAACATTTGATTCGACTGGCGATTTTTATTTTAACGCTTGCGCCGATTTTCGTCCGCGCCGGTGGCGATGAAGTCGTGGTCGTTTACAACAAGCGAATGCCGGAATCAAAAGCCGTCGCCGATTATTATGCGCGGATGCGGAACGTTCCACAAAAACAGGTTTACGGCTTCAGCCTGACGACGAATGAAACAATGTCACGCGCGGAATTTCATGATTCGCTTCAAATACCGCTCGCAAAGAAATTGGAATCGGACGGCTTGTGGAAATTTGCCAGGACGACTATTTCCGCGACAAAGGGACAGCCGGAACGCGCTGTGCGCCGTGTCGTCGCGGCGAAAATTCGTTATGCGGTTTTGTGTTACGGCGTGCCGTTGAGGATCGCCGAAGATTCAAATTTGCAAGAGGCGGGCGCCACCAATTTTCCAAGTTTTTTTCGCAACAACGGAGCCGCAGTGGACTCCGAACTGACATTGTTGCCGCAGATTGAAATGAATCTTTCGCTCACCGGACCGTGGCAAAACCCGACTTACAACGTCACCAACGCAGCGTGGCTAAATCCGACGAACGGCATTTTGCTCGTGGCCCGGCTCGACGGACCCAGCCCCGACATCGCGTGCAGTCTTGTGGACAAGGCGGTGCAAGCGGAACGCGACGGGCTTTGGGGTCGCGCTTATTTCGACACTCGCGGATTGAAACCTGCGGAATCAGGTTATTTTTCCGGCGATCAAATGATTCTTGGCGCGGCGCAAATTTCCCGTGCCATCGGATTTGAAACGGTTGTGGATGACAAACCAGCCACGTTCGCAACGGATTTTCCGATGAGCCAGATTGCCATTTACGCCGGCTGGTATGACGAAAATGCTTCCGGCCCGTTCAGCCTGCCTAAAGTGGAATTCATGCCCGGCGCGTTCGCGTATCATTTGCATTCGTTCAGCGCGGCGACGATTCGCAGCGCAACGGATCGTTGGGTCGGGCCGCTGCTCGCCAAAGGCGCGACCTGCACGATGGGTTGCGTGGACGAACCGTCGCTGCAATTTACGCCGAACGTGGCGCTGTTTCTCGAACGCTGGTCGGTCAGGCAGTTTACTTTCGGCGAAGCCGCGTGGGCGTCGCAACTCGCGCTGTCGTGGCAGACCACCGTCGTCGGCGACCCGCTTTACCGTCCGTTCAAAAAGACGCCGGAAATGTTGCATCAGGAATTGGCGCAACGGCGCAGTCCGCTTGTCGAATGGTCATTCCTGCGCCTTGCGAATCTAAATCTTCTTCGCGGCGCGCCGGGCGCTCAAGTCATTGATTTCCTCGAAAATCTTCCCGCGACCGCCAATAGCGCCGTGCTCACGGAAAAACTTGCCGGCCTCTGTGATGCGGAAGGAAAGCCGTCCGCTACGATTGATTTTTATGAGCGCGCGCTGCAATTGAATCCTTCGCCTGAACAAAAAATCCGCCTCCGGATCGCGCTCGGCGAAAAACTTCAGGCGCAAAACCGCAATCGCGACGCCGTTGAAAATTACCAGAAGCTGCTCGAAGAATCGCCGGATTACCCCGGGAAAAATTCCATCGAGGAAAAAATAAAATCGCTTGAACCAAAATCCGCCGGAACAAATTCTCCGGAAAACCCTTAAATTCATGGCCGCGTTTTTTGACACCCACGCGCATCTGGATTATCCCGATTACGCAAACGATTTGACGGAAGTCATCGCGCGCGCGCAAGCCGCTGGCATTTCAAAAATCATTTCCATCGGGACGGATTTGGACAGCAGCCGCCGTGCAATCGGGCTTGCGGAAAAATTTCCGAACATTTTCGCGGCGATCGGCTGGCATCCGTCAAATGCCCACGAAGCGCCGGACGACATTCGCGATTCGCTGCGCGAATTGGTAAAACACCCGAAGGTTGTCGCTATCGGTGAAACCGGCCTGGACTATCATCATTTGCCAAGCGAGAAGTGTAGTGTCGGCTCTGCGAGCCGACAGTTGGCGCACAGCGCCAACGCTACAACGTCTGACGACGATGCGCGTTACAAATTGAAACAATCGGAAATTTTTCAGCAGCATCTCGAAATCGCCGCTGAATTCAAGTTGAACTGTGTCATTCACCAGCGCGATTCATTTGACGACACGCTGGCCCAACTCAAGCCGTTCGCCGGAAAAGTTCACGGTGTGTTTCATTGCTTCGGCGAATCCGTCGCGCGAATGCAGGAAGTTTTTGAGATCGGTTCGCTCGTCAGCTTCACCGGCATTGTCACCTTCAAAAACGCGCAAAACGTCCGCGATTGTGTCGCCGCCGCACCGCTCGGAAAATTCATGCTCGAAACGGATTGCCCGTATCTTGCGCCCGTTCCATTTCGCGGCAAACGTTGCGAGCCGGCTTACGTCAAAGAAATTTCAGAAATGGTAGCGCAAGTTAAAAATTGTTCGCTCGAAGAATTGAGCGCAGCGACTTGCGAGACCGCAGCGGAATTTTTCCAAAAATTAAGATAGTGTTCTTGCGTCACTGCACGTTTTGATCGGTCAGCGGAGACCAGTCGTAATTGTAAGGAGCAATTCCCGGAAAGGAAACCGAGTCGGGCCGGCAATCGCTGTATAAGGTGAATTTCGCGTGACCGTCCGTGAACAGGAAGTTGATGCCGCGATCCCCGTGCGCGCCGTTCGCAACCGGCGGAACGCTTTGAAAGAAGAAGGATTCTCCGGGGACGCTGCTGGCAAAACAGGCCAGGATGGCCCGCTGCGACGGGAACCGCACTTCGGTCATTTTGTGCGGATTCGTTCTGGTTCTCGGAGGATTAAGGCCTGCGCCCGGAGGATCAAGGTTGGAAAAGAACGCGAAGTAATAGTAAGATGACCTTTAGTTTGCATTTGCCGCGCGACAATTCCGTTTTATATTCGTCCGACAATCTATGACACGCCAGCAAATCCTCGACCTCTACTTTCTCGACGCGCGCCACAAGCTCATCGAACTCGCCGCGTTCCTCGACCGCGTTGAGCGCGCCGATGGCAAAGAAGATTTTCGATTGAAAGCTTTTCACACTGCGCTCGGCGAATTGACCTCCAACAAAAAAGAAAAAGCAAAAAACACTTTGCTCGCATTCAGCGATTTGACTACCGAACCAATTAGCAAGGCAACGACGAAAGCCGCTTGCGGAGCCGTTCCGGAAAAATAAAGCCACGGATTTTCACAGATGAAACACAGATTTTTTATCCGCAGATTGCGCCGATTTTCGCAGATTGAGTTTTTAGAAATTATATCTGCGTCCATCTGCGAAATCTGCGGATGCTTTACAGATGCTTTTCATCTGTGTTCAATTTGTGTTTCATTTGTGGCTAAAAAATTCTGCGCATGAAATATATCGAACCTCACGCCCACATGGTCAGCCGCACGACGGACGATTACGAACGCATGGCGCTCGCCGGATGCGAAGCGATTTGCGAACCGGCGTTTTGGGGGGGCTTCGACCGCAGTGCGGTAGAAGGATTTCATGATTATTTTTCGCAACTGACAGAGCACGAACCAAAACGCGCGGCGAAATTCGGCATCAAACATTTCTGCTGGCTTTGCATCAATTCCAAGGAAGCCGAAGATGTCAAACTCGCGGAAGAAATCATCGCTTTGATTCCAAAATTCCTCAATCGTCCGAACGTCCTCGGCATCGGTGAAATCGGTTTGAACAAAAATTCGCGGAACGAAATACGTGTGCTGGAAATGCAAGTTGAACTTGCAGCGAAGCACAAACAATTGATTCTCGTCCACACGCCGCATCTCGAAGACAAACTCAAAGGCACAAAGTTGATTCTCGACGTTTTGAAAAATGACAAACGCATCCGCCCAGAGCGCGTCATCATTGACCATGTCGAGGAGCTCACGGTGGAAATGGTTTTGGACGTGGGAATGTGGGCGGGCATGACGCTGTATCCCGAAACGAAATGCACGCCAGCGCGCGCGATTGATATTTTGGAAATTTACGGCAACGAACGGCTTTGGCTCAACAGCGCGTGCGATTGGGGCGTAAGCGACCCGCTGGCCGTTCCGAAAACCGCGCTGGAAATGAAACGTCGTGGTCATTTGGCGAAAGCAATTGAAAAGGTTGTTTTCGAAAATCCGAAAAAATTTCTGTCGCAATCGCCGAATTTCAAACTCGCGTGAATTAAATAATGAAGCGAGCGTCCTCGCGAACCGTAAATTTATTCTCGACAAATCATACGGCTAATCTAAAACGTTAGGCCAACGCGCATGGACATCAATTTCACATGTCCTCATTGTGAGCAGGCTCTCGTCATTGACAGTGCCGGAGCAGGCGAGACAGTTTCGTGCCCTACTTGTTACCAAACGATTTTCACTCCCTTGGCACCGACGCAAAAAAACACGGAAGCTAAACAGCTAGTAGCGACAGAGCAGCAAAGTATAGCACTTGATAAAATACGTAATTCTGCGCGACTTCTTGTTGAGGATCGCTGGCGCAACTTTCTTAGCTTGGTGCATATTGATCAGCGCAAAGCATTTGAAGCCCCTTACAGTTTCGATGCCACAATAAACATGATGACTGAACGTATGCCGGAACCTGATGCCTCTATTTTTCGGCGTATCATCGAAGAAGAGCGGGACAAACTTGCGGACGAATATGACCGCAATCCTGACGCACTAAAAGCAAGGCTTGGGCTGATAAATCAAGCGCCTACTTTCATGCGGTCACCGAATCGACAAGGCTTGGACGAGCTTGTTGTTCGCACTGCGGTTCGTGCAACAGTGTGGGAATCAATTTGGGCAATTTTCCGTCTGTTTCGATAAACTGGTGGCCAAATGGATAGACTTCTAAGTTTTCTCGTCACGTCCGCAACAATTTTTTTGCAGACTCTTTGACAGCTTCGACAAGCTGTTTTGGCTTAATTGCAATCGCATCGCCGCCCCAACTCAAAATCCAGCGCTCAATTTCAATCAGGCTGGAAAGTTTCAATTTCATTTCCACGCCGCCATTTTTCAATTCGCGCAATTGTTGTGACTCGTGCCATTTCTTTTCACGGACATAATCAGCGGCACGCGCATTGAAGCGAATGACTATTTCAAATTCGCCTTCGCCGGAATGAACGCCAAAACTGTCGCGCAATTCTTTTTCGAGTGAAAACTTTTTGGAACGCTCGAATGTTTCGCCAGTCGGCTTAATCTCTTGAATCCGCGCCGGAACAAATTTGCGGATGTCCTTGCGCGCGTGGTCAAACGCGAACAAAAACCATTCGCCATTGATGTTCGCCAGATGATAGGGGTCAATAATTCGCGTCTCGGATTTTCTTTCGCCCGGTTTGCGATAATTCAATTCCAGTTGCTCGCGGCGCGCGACAGCTTTGGCAAGCGCGTCAAAAATTTTCAAATCCAAAATCGGCTCGGCACGAGTGCGGAAGGAAATCGTTTGCTCGATGTCAGCAAGATTAAGCGAAATCGTATCAGGCAGCGACTGCTCCATTTTTTTGATCGCGCTCAAAAGAGGTTTTTCGAAACTCGTGCCGCGATATTGCTGCAATGCTTTTTCAGCGACGACGAGCGCGAACAGTTCGCCTTCAGTGATCTGGACGTTTGGAAACGCGCCGACTTCCTCGGTGTAAAAATAACCGTTACGCGCGGAATTAAATTCAATCGGCAAATTCAGCCGGTCGCGCATGAACTCGATGTCGCGATGAATTGTCTTTGTGGCAACTTCGATTTCGCGCGCGAGTTTGCTCGCGTTCGGAAAATTGCCGGCTTGCAGCGATTGATGAATGCGCAACATTCGCTCCAGTGGCGGACGCGAATGGAGTGACTGGTTCACCGCAGAAAATTATGCGCCTTTTTCCAACTTGATGAGCAGCTCTTCGTTGGTCTTGTTTTTCTTGAGCGCGGCGGTGAGCGTTTCCATCGCTTCAATGGGATTCAAATCCACCATGGTGCGGCGCAATTTGCGGATGGCTTCGAGGTATTTCGCAGGAAAAAGCTTTTCTTCTTTGCGCGTGCCGGATTTCGGAATGTCAATTGACGGAAATAGTCGTCGTTCCGAAAGTTTGCGGTCCAAAATCAATTCCATGTTACCCGTGCCTTTGAATTCCTGAAAAATCAATTCATCCATGCGAGAACCGGTGTCCACGAGCGCCGTGGCGATGATGGTAAGCGAGCCGCCTTCTTCAATTTTTCGTGCTGACGCGAACATCTTGCGCGGAATTTCCAACGCGCGCGCATCCACGCCGCCGGTCATCGTGCGTCCACTACCGCCGTGAACGCTGTTGTAGGCGCGGGCGATGCGTGTGAGCGAATCCATCAAAACAAAAACGTCCTTGCCGCTCTCGACCATGCGACGGCAACGCTCAACTGTGAAACGCGAAAGGCGAACGTGCGTTTCCAAATCCATGTCGTTCGATGACGCAACAACTTCGGCTTTCACCGAACGCTGAAAATCCGTGACTTCTTCCGGTCGCTCATCAATGAGCAACACCAGCGCGAAAACTTCTGGATGATTCGTCGTGATGGCGTTGCAAATCTGTTTAAGAATGGTCGTCTTGCCCGTGCGCGGCGGCGCGACGATCAAGCCGCGCGTGCCTTTGCCAATGGGCGTGACCAAATCAATCACGCGCGTCTCAATGATGTCCGGCGACGTTTCGAGGCTGAATTTTTCAATCGGGTCAATCGTCGTGAGATTTTCAAAGCGGACGGCTTTCGTGTATTCGTCAAAAGTCATGTCGTTGACTTTTTCAACGGCCTTGAGCTGCGGACTCGTCCCGCGATGCGGCGGCTGCGTCGGCCCTTCGATGTGGCTGCCTTCGCGCAAAAAACTGCGGCGGATGGTGTCCGGCGTGACAAAAATGTCTGTCGGCTTGGGGTGATAATGGTTTTGTGCCGTCCGCAAAAAACCGAAACCTTTTTCGGAAATCTCCAGATAGCCGGAACCGTAATTCGACGTTTTATCGCCGTTGTTTTCTGCACTGCTCATATTTTGTGTGTGCGCGAAGGCTGAAATGCCCCGAAACAGTTTTTGAATTTCGAACTTGGGAAAGGTTCCGTCAAACGGAACTCTTAAAACCTTCGACACGCATTAACTACGCGCAAATCGGGCAAAGCGCAACAACTATTTTTCAAAGTGGAATAGGCGTCTCGTTCAAAGTGAGTTCCTTCCAAAGCTTGATGACGATTTCAATCTTGTTCTGATTTTCCTGACGCTCTCGGATGTCTGGGTCGTCATCTTCACTTTCGTGTGACTTGAAAAACTCCAGAAATGCGATGGCTGCTTCTCTCTGCTGGAGGCTGAACAGTCGGAATCGCTCCACGTCAATCACGTCGAATCCTCCCATGCCAAGATTCTGGCAAGTGAAAAATGCAACCTCCGAATCAGGATGAATCAGCGAGTAGAGCATATATGCTGACACGAAATGATGAAAAGCTACGGGAGACAGAAGTGCCAAGTCGCCGCAATTATGCTCCAAAACATCATCCGCTAGAACCTGTGGCGACTTCCCGCGAAGATCATCTCGTAATGCACGACATCTGGCGCATTCATGCAATGCAAGTTGCTCGTCGCCAGGATATGGCACTTCCTCGAATGCTGTAGCAATGAATTCTCGAACGCTCATAGGCGAAACGCCTGCGCGCCTTCATCCGCCCACTTCGGCGCGCGCTTCGGCGGCCAATGGCGTGCTCAAATAACGTTCGCCCGTGGACGGCGCAATCGTGACGATGAGTTTGCCTTTGTTTTCAGGGCGCTTGGCGACTTCAATCGCCGCGACGACATTCGCGCCGCTCGAAATACCGGCCAAAATTCCTTCTTCCTTCGCCAGCCGACGCGCCATCGCAAATGCGTCGTCGTTGGAAACCTGAACGCAATCGGTGATCAACGGATTTCCGCTCGAATCTTTCAGATGCAAATTTTGCGGAACAAATCCCGCGCCAGTGCCTTGAATTTTATGCGGACCGGGTTTGACAGGCTGGCCGGCAAGCGTTTGCGAAATGACCGGTGAATCTTTCGGCTCGACGACGATGGCTTGGAACGAAGATTTTTTTGGTTTAATAAATTCGACGCAGCCGGTGATTGTTCCGCCTGTTCCAACTGCGGCGACTAAAATATCAATCTTGCCATCCGTGTCTTCCCAAAGTTCAACAGCCGTAGTTTTCGCGTGAATGGCCGGGTTCGCCGGATTATTGAACTGCTGCGGAATCCATGAGTTCGGCGTTTCTTTCGCCAATGCTTCGGCGCGCGCGATTGCGCCTTTCATTCCTTCGGCACCGGGCGTCAAAACCAGTTTTGCACCAAGCATCGCCAGCAATGTGCGGCGCTCAAGCGACATCGTTTCGGGCATCGTCAAAATCAATTTGTATCCTTTCGCCGCCGCGACGAACGCGAGCGCAATTCCCGTATTGCCGCTCGTCGGCTCGATGATGATGGTGTCTTTTTTGAGAATGCCGCGCTTCTCGGCATCTTCAATCATCGCCATGCCGATGCGATCTTTGACGCTGGAGAGCGGATTGAAAAATTCACATTTGAGAAGAATCGTGGCGTCAAGGCCGGCGGTGACTTTATTTAATTTGACCAGCGGCGTGCGGCCAACCGTTTCGACGATGTTATTATAGATGCGTCCCATAAATTTTCCTTTGTTTAATTTTGTGCGAGTCAAATTGCGCCGAAAGAGTTGAACGGGCAAGCAATTTTTTCTCCTTCATGCCGGAAAACAATAAGTCCCGGTTCAACCTTTCGGTCAAACCGGGACAAATCGGGGATGGGAGTTCGCCACTCTCTCTTTCCCGCGCTGACATTGGGCGCCTAATTGGCTGCCAGCTTCCCGACGCTATTCTCCACGGCAAGCGGAGTCTTCGGCCTCGTGGCAAATGCGCCCACCTTTAATTCCTGGTAGCCGCTTTCAAATCTCTCCGCGAACTTCCCATCGCATTTCTTGCGGCGGCTGATGTATTTGTCGAGGTCGTCTTTCATTGTTTTGCCTTTCGGTTCAGCGGTATATTTCCCGACGGTGGCCAACGGTGATGACGATGATTTGCAAAACGCGGTCGTGGATTTCGTAAATCACCCGGTAATCGCCCACGCGAA